>Ga0097621_100002674_pt1 | contig 12199 bp, 12 predicted proteins | sample KBSMisM72_FD_73165 | JGI IMG/M metagenome (GOLD analysis project Ga0097621, IMG submission 73165) | Miscanthus rhizosphere microbial communities from Kellogg Biological Station, Michigan, USA - KBS Miscanthus M7-2 (version 2) (version 2) | ecosystem: Host-associated > Plants > Roots >... | reverse complement strand
GACGACTTCCTTGGCCAGCGTTGTCTCCATCGTCTTGGTCTGGTCGATGGAGAAGCCGTACACGTGCACTTCGAAGTACGTGTCGCCCTTCTTCACGTGCAGGAGCGCCGTCGCCGAGCCGACTGAATTGATGACTGCATCGTCGCCAACGCCGGGGACGTTAGTCTTGACGAGGTTTGGGCTCTTCGACCCCGACTTTGCGAAGTCGAAGGCCTTTGCGTCCTGCATCGTGAGGACGACCGCTGGAGTGAGACCAGGACGGCCACCGGGTGCAGCCCATCGGCAGATCTTGCCTTGCGTCGGTTTGACAGCACCGACGCTCACGCCAAGCGCGGCACTAACCTCGGCCTGCGTGAGCAGCGAGCATGGATCGGGCGCGGCGGAGGCGACACGTGGGGCTTCCCAAACGAATGCAAGAGACGTCGCGAGAATGAGAGTGGCTGATCGCGAAGGAAACATCGTCAACTCCTTGATGAATCGTCCGGCTTAGCGAGCAGAAGACGGCATCGGATTCCATCCAGATGCGTCGAGTGGCTCGCGAAACCCGCCGACGGCCAGTTCGAGTTTAGCGCTGACGGCGGCCTCAACGTTCAGTAACGGACGTCGATCAGGTTCGCGCGCGACGTGCGAGGTAGATCGTGCGGCCGGCTGCGCCGCTTGTCTGCCAGAACGTCGACGCATCGCCGGGCCCCTCAGGCGTCCAGAAGGTACCGTCGGGGATTGTCTCTGTCGGCATGACACGGCCGGGGACAATCTCGCCGACGAGGACGCCTTCGCCGTCCGCGAAATGGCGAATCGCGATCGAATTGCCGGTGCCGTCCACGATCTGACTCTCGCCGGAGAACTGCAGCGTGCGCGAACCGGCGCCATCGGGTCCGTTCGCGCTGGCGATCGGGCCGACGATGCTCGCGTGCACGACGGGGGCACCGACGAGACGTGCGAGCCGCCGCGGCGTTTCGCGAATCTTCGGATCCGCGCCCCCGGCCGGCCAGCCGGATGCCGTCAGCACCAGATCCACCTGACCTCGCATCCGACGCGCGGTGCGGTAGCGCACCTGCTCCCAGCACATGGCCGCGCCGACGGAAATCGCCGCCGGTAGCTTGAACACGCCGCTCGTGATGTTCTCGCGCCGCCCGGCCACGATCTCGTGTTCGGTCGTCACGCCCTTCTTCTCGATCTCCTTCACGAAGGCGTCATCTTCGCCACCGGCATAGAGCAGGCTTTCCATGCTGGTGGTCGGGAAGTCCTTGTCGTGCGTGAAGACCTCGCCCGTCGGCAGCGCGAGCACGAACGTGTTGAACACATCGCGTCCGCTGCGCGCCAGAAACGCGCCGCCGACGGCCGCGCGTCCCTCTTTCGCCAGCCGTTTCAGCATCTGCATCGGCGCGCCGTCGAGCGGACGGGGCGATTCGGGCAGCTTCACGGAGTCGTACGCGAGGCCCGACGTGAAGAATTCCGGCAGGACGATCCACTCGGCGCGTGCGGCGATGGCCTCGCGGATCAGCCGCTCCGCGGTTTCAAGGTTGGCGCTGACATCGGCGAGCTTCGGATGAAGTTGAACGGCGGCGACACGCACCGGCCGCTGGGCGGCACGAACGACGGCGCCCGCGCCTGCAGCCGCGAGGCTCTTGAGGGCCGCGCGCCGGGAAACTTTCATCGTGCTGAACATGGCGTCGGACTCCATCCGGCCCCGTCCGGCAGCTTCTTGAAGTCCGTCGTCGTCAGGTACGGACCGCGCGAATACACCGGGTCCTCGACCTTCGTCGTCACCGTGAACCAGACGTCGCCGTTCGGCATCGTGTTCCGATCGAAGTACTCGGTGACCCGCGTCTGCGCGCTGTATGGCGCGCCGTTCTTTCGGAGATAGCCCGGCTTGAGACTCGTCGTGACGACTTTCAGATTTCCGCCCTGCGCGCCTCGACCGGCCGCGCGTTCCCACATTGCCGTCGAATAGCCCTGCCAGCTCGACGGGCCCGGTTCGGCAGGGTCTCCAAAGTGAAGAAGGCGCGTCTGCGTTCCGGCGTCCGTCTCGATCTTCAGCGTGTTGTCGTCCTGCCAGGTGATGTGCAGCCGTCCAGGGATGCGCATGATGTTCGCGCCGCCGTACGCCCGGCACTGTTCCCCCGCGGCTTCGTCCTTCGCCGGATCCCACGCGTCGGCGACGCGCCGTCCTTCGGCGTTCAGCATCAGCGAGTCGTAGACGCCCTTCTTCGGCGTCACCATCCGGAACTTCCAGTCTTCGCTGATCACCGAGACCCAGTAGCCGGTGAGATCGATCGCCGCGCCTTCACGCGCATTCGCCGGTCCGCCCGGTCCGCCTCGCCCGCGGCCTGCGCCGCCACGCTGCGCCGAGACCGAACCGGCGGCGAGCATCAACGTGATCGCGACAACGAGCGTACGCATCAGTCCACTTGCTGTCCCGGGGAGCCCCATGTGAACCCGTCGCTGGGACGCTTGAGCGTCAACATCAGCGCGCGAAACTCGCCGGCGACACGCGACGGCCGCGCCGTGATGACGACCACGTCGCCGACCTTGAGCGACTCCTTGTTGACGCCGGCGTTATTGAGCTGCGTGGTGCCGCTCCACTCGACGGCCCATCGCTGCGACTCGCCCTTCTCGTTCGTCGTCACGTGCACGAACGAATGCGGGTTGCGGTAGACGAACTGAACGATCTTGCCCTCGAGTTTGATCTCGTGCGTGACGTCGTACGTCGCCGCGTAGGAATGGTGAGCGTATGCGGCGGAGCCGGCGAGCACCACCGACGCCGCGGCTGCCGTGAGAATCGTGCGCATCACTTCTTCTTCTCCTGAAGGCTTTTGTACACCGCTTCCACGAACATGTCGGTTGTCCACGCGCCGGTCGTCGATCCGAACCGCGGATCGAAGTCCATCGTCGGACGCGCCGCTTTCACCTGCGCCAGCGACTGGCCTTTGCCGATCGCGTCTTTGATCCGATCCCTGATCATCGTCAGCATGTTGCGATACGACGCCACGTCGGCCGTGTCGGACAGGCGCCCGCGTCCAGGAATGACCCACGTGCCGCCCTGGCCGCGATACTCGGCGACGGCGAGGTCGAGGATTCTGTTCAGGCCGTTGATGACGCCCTGAATGCTGCCGCCCTTCTCGACGTCGATGACGGGATAACTGATCGACGACAGCAGGTTGCCTGCGGCGATCACTTCGGAGTGGCGGAAATACACGAAGCTGTCGCCGTCGGTGTTGGCTGACGGCGCGCTGTAGAGGATGACCGCCTCGCCGTTGAAGTATTCGGGCAGCTTCTGGAATTCGTCGAAGAACGTGTCGGTCGGCTGCGACGCGGTCGGCGCATTCGCGCCGGACATCCGGTTTTGCACGTTCTCGTGCGCGAAGATCGACGCGTGGCGGCCGACGCTCTCGACCGCGGCGCCGAAGCTCGCGCCGCGTGGAAAGAATCCGGCCGACGCAATTTTCTCGTTGCCGCCGACGTGTTCAGGCGCGGCGCTCGTGTTGACGATGTAGCGAATCGGACGCGGAGGAGCCGGGGAACTGATGATCGAATTCATGTACGGACTGGCCCAGCCCCACGCGCCGGGACAGTTCGCGCCGAAGCAGGTGTTTGGCACCGGCGGCGTCACCGCCAGATTCGCCAGCTGGTTGACGGCGGCGAGCACCTTGTCGGCCATCGCCGTCGAGCCGGTGTTCACGAGCATCACGCCGTCGGCGCCCATCGACACCGTGACGTTGGTGCCATCGGCGATCGCCATGTACACGTTGCCTTGCACGGGCAGCATGTGGACCTGTCCGTCACGCGGGCTCTGCTCGGCGATGCTCTTGGCGGCGTCGACCGACATCTTCGACATCGGCACCTTCAGCGTCGCTCCATTCGACGGGCCGCTCATGCTCGCGTGGTACTCCGGATAGAGCGTCACGGCGCCGCCTCGCGTCGGCTCGACCGGAATCCAGTCGTCTTTCTTCAGCCACTCGGTAAGGGCGGTGTTCTGTCCCGGCAGGAAATGCGGGACGTGATGACGATCGGTGCCGCCGTTTTCCGCGAACGCGGTGCCGTTGCACGTCTCCATCGCGACGTTCGACGTCAGGTCGATCGTGTACGTCGTCGACTCGACGTAGGGCTCCTCCATGTAAATCGGATCGTCGACGTAGGTGACGATGGTCAGGACGTCGCCGTGACGGGTGAGGTAGTCCGTCATCGTGAACATGTCGCTCGTCTGCGGACCGCCGCGCTTCAAATAGCCGTCTTTGAGATGAGTCGTCGTGATCTTGAGCGTGTTGCCGATCCATTGGCCGGTCGAGAACCCCGTCCACGTGTGCGGCGCCCACGCCGGCGGATGCGGACGGCTGTCCATGAACACCGGCCAGTCGAGCGAGCGCATGAACTGGATGTGATAGGCCTTCACGTCGCGCGTGAGCGGATCCTGTTCCTTCAAGATCCGGGCGCCGCCGAGACCGCGCCATTGATGCGGCGCCGAATGAGGCCGGCATTGATATTCAGGCGTGCCCCAAATCGATTCGGCAGTCGTATCGGATCGCAGGCGTCCGGCGGCGTTGAACGGAATGCCGAGGTAGTCGCCGAGCGGCGGTTGCGCCGTGGTGTCTTCCTCGTTGTTGGTGAGCGTCCACTCGCCGGCGATGTCGGGCGGATTGACGGGACGCGGAGGTTGCGCGCGAAGCGGCAGCGAGCCTCCGAGGACAGCGGCGACGATCGCGGCGACGAGCGAAATGGCGAACTGGCGTTCCGTCTTCATAGAGGTCCGCAGACGGAACGAATTATAGCGCTCAGTTATCCGTGGGTGTCCGAGCAACGGCGTCGACAATCACGGCATCCACTGCGACCTTAATGGGGTCGAGTCGCAGGCCCATCTGCTCACGGATGGCCGTGAAAATCGACAGTTCCGCATCAGGTGATGCGCCCGCAGTCGGCTGCGGCGTCCATTGGAGTTTCAGGTCGTACTGCCCGGTCAGCGCCGTGTCGTTCACGACCGGCGCGCCGATCATCTTCGCGAGCACTGGCGCCAGTTCAGCCATAGACCGGCGATTGCTGCCGATCAGTCCAGGACGCCCGGTGAAGTAGGTCTGCGGCCCCTGCGATTCGAACAGATGGTGGCCGCCGGGCAGCACACGCAACGCGTATCCCGAGACGTCTCTGCGCTGACGATGCACCACCAGCTTGAACCGCTCCTCGAGCAGGTTCCGCATCAGCTCCGGCAACTGTCGCGACTCGTAGCCGGCCCGCGGTTTGGCGACGATGTCCCACACGCTGGTCGCGGTCCACGCCGGAGCCTCGAGTTGCGCATCCATCACGCCGTAAGCGATCCGGATCAGCTCGCGCAACGACAGATTCACGACGCGCACCGATCCCTGATTGTCGGAGATGCCCGAAGTGGCCGTGCCGTCGTCGACGTGTGGTTTGATGGCCGCGACTTCAAAGCGGCGCTGATTTTCCGCTTGCGCACGCGCGTCGCTTGGGCAGACCGACAGCAGCGCGCACAGGAGCAAGCCGGCTGACGCGGCGCGAGTCATGTTCATCTGACGCTCCGTGACGCGTCGCAGTCTGGGGCTGACACGATCGCGGGTATTCAAAGGTATACTCCGAAATTCGTGCAGGAGCAGGACGTCTATGCCGTGGTGGGCGAGCCGGGGATTGCACGCGTGGTGGCCGCCTTCTACCGCCGGGTCCCGACAGATGACGTGCTCGGCCCGATGTACCCACCGGAGGATCTTGAGGGCGCCGAACAGCGGCTTGGCGATTTCCTGATCTACCGGTTCGGCGGACCGCAGCGCTACATCGAGCAGCGCGGCCATCCGCGCCTTCGTGCGCGGCACGGGCGGTTTGCGATCGACGTGCGTGCGCGCGACCGGTGGATGCAGCTCATGACGGAGGCGATCGCCGACGCCGGGCTGCCTGCCGAGGCTGCTGATGCGATGCGGACGTTTCTCGATGGGATTGCGACGTTCTTGATCAACAGGGCTGAAGGCTGAAGGCCCTCAGCTCTCAGCCCTATTCGTGACCATGAAGGGAGATTCTCGTGGCTGACGTGAACTTGCTTACTCCGGGCCGCATCGACGGCTTCGACACCAAGAACCGCATCATCATGGCGCCGATGACGCGCTGCCGATCCGACGCCCAGGGCGTGCCGACCGAGATCGTCGCGCGGTACTACGAGCAGCGCGCGTCGGCCGGCCTCATCCTCACCGAGGGCATCGCGCCGTGCGCCGTGGGGCTTGGCTACGCGCGGACGCCGGCGATCGAGTCGCCCGCGCAGGTGGCCGCGTGGAAGAAGGTCACTGACGCCGTCCACGCAAGGGGCGGGAGGATCTTCTCGCAGTTCATGCACGTCGGCCGGATCGGGCACTCGGCGAATCGGTACACCAAGGAGCCGCTCATCTCGCCGTCAGGCATTCGCGCTACAGGACAGATGTGGACCGACTCGCTGCAGATGCAGGATTTCGATCAGCCGCGCGCGATCGATCTCAACGAGATCCCCGCGATCATCGAAGACTACGCCAAGGCGACGCGCAACGCGATTCAGGCGGGCTTCGACGGCGTCGAACTGCACTCGGCCTCCGGCTATCTGCCGATGCAGTTCCTCTCGACGAACACCAACCAGCGCGCCGACGCGTATGGCGGCAGTGCGAGCAACCGCGTTCGATTCGTCGTCGAAGCGCTCGAGGCCATGAGCAAGGCGGCCGGGTCTGCGTCGAGAGTGGGCATCAAGATCAGCCCCGCGATGCCGTTCAACGACATTCACGACGCGGATCCGGTCGAGACCTACACGACTCTGGTGAAAGCGATCGGCAACATGGGCCTGGCGTACCTGCACGTGCTGCAATCGGCGCCCGAGCCGAACTACTTCAAGATGCTGCGTCCGCTGTTCCACGGTCCGTTCGCGGCAGGCGGCGGCTTCAACAGAGACTCGGGGAACACGATGCTCGCGTCCGGCGGCGCCGACTTCATCGTCTACGGCAAGCTGTTCACGTCGAATCCGGATTTGCCAGTACGCTTCGAAAAGGGCGCGGCGCTCGTCGATCCGGATCCGAACACGTTCTATGGCGGCGGAGAGACCGGCTACATCACGTATTCGTCGCTGTAAGGACGAAGCCACTCTGTGGCTTCGTACGTGATCAGTTGATCTTGTCGAGGCCCTCGGTCAGTTCGATCGAGACACCCCACGGGTCGACCATCATGGCGGTGGCGATGTTGTTCATCGCCGCCGTCTTCTTCTGATACTTCCTCGTCAGCGTGATGCCTTTGGCTTCGAGCGCCTTGCAAAACTCCTCGAGGTTCTTCACTTCGAACCCAACGTGATCGACCACACGCCCCGCCGTCGGCACGTGCGTGATCGACTGGTCGCCTTCCCAGCGGAAGAAGTTGAGGCTGTAGCCGACGCCAGGTAAATCGGCGCCGATGAAGAAGTCGGTCTGTCCGGTGCGCAGCGTCGCGTCGAACGCCTTCATATACCACTGCTGCATCTCGACGTACTGCTTGTTGATGAAGTGGATGTGATGCCCGACGATCGGCGGCGCATTCGGTTCCGCGGCAGTGACCAGCTCGATCTTCGCGCCGTCAGGGCCGACGAAGTAGGCAAACCGTCCGTACACGGCCGACGTGCCCGACGCGGGGGCCTGTGCGGCCGGCGCTCCTGGCGCGGGCTCGCGGCCCGTCGTTTCCTGATAACCGGCAGCCGCGAGCTTCATGGCCATTGCGGGCACGTTCGGGACGGCGAAGCCGATGTGATCGAACGCCGTGCCCCGCGTCGGCCCCGTCGGTTTCTGCACGTGAAGGAAGACGAACGCGTCCGGAAACTTGACGACGTCGACGTTGCCGAGCTTCAGCGGGACGCCGCCGAGCGTGTCGACCCAGAACTTCTTGTGCGCGTCGAGGCTGGTGACGTTCAAGTGATAGTGGCCGATGCGGACGCGCGCGTCAGGGTGGCTGACGAGCTGCGCGAACGCCGAAGAAGCACATAGAACAACGAGTGCGGCATGAACCAGTCGTCTCATGCCGCGGATTATGCCACGCCGACCGTCAAGACATGAGCAAGCCTGCGACGCCGAACCACGTGAGGATCAGCGCCGCACGTCGCCACGGCCGGTCTGGATCGGTTCGGACCTTCGGCATCGCGGCGCGAACGCGCGCGACCAGCGACGCGTCGCCGTAGAGCCGGCCGCGCTCGTCGGCGGCGACCGTGCGTCCTGCGCGAATGGCCTCGATGACTGCACGGGCGCTGCGCTCCCGTGCGAAGACAAAGGTCCGGCACTGTCCAATCGACAGCGAGTTGTGGATATCGGACGATCCGATCGGCGCGACGTGCGCGTTCAACTGGCGCGCCCGAGCGAACGTCTCGATGTACTCGCGCCTGTACTTCTCCACCCGCTCGGGATGCGCGACTTCTGTGCCGTCCACCACAGCGAGCGCCACGTCGTCGTAGCCGGTGAAGGTGCGCGTCGGATGCGCGGCGATCGCGACGCCGCCCTGCGCGTGGATGGCGGCGACGGCTTCTGCGACCGACACGTCCGAGCGAACGACGTGCTCGATACCGACGGCGATGAGGTGATAGTGCGGATGGGTCACCTCTTCGCCGAGCAGGACGATCGGCTGATTGGCGTCAGCGGCCAGCGCTGATACCAACGGCGCCGCCGCGAGCTGGTTGTGGTTGGTAATCGCGATGACGTCGAGACCGGCGCGGGCCGCTTCGTCGCGCAGCGCGGACGGCGTGAGCGATCCATCACCCGGCGCCGCGTGCACGTGGAAATCGCCAGCCAGAATGAATTCATCGCCCGATTGAACGGGAGGGCGATAAGTGGCACGGCCGGCACCCGTGCCCACCACGACACCGATCGCGATCGTACCGATCGCGAGGCTGCGGAGCGAACGAGCACCTTTCACATCCACGTCCCGCTCAGCCGGCGAAGCCCGTAGCTTAGGAGCGCGGCCGGCCCGCCTGCGGCCCATACGACCACGGCGCCTCCCACGAACATCACGAGCATCAGATGAAGCGCGACGCGACGGCGTGCTGCCGCCGGCGACAGACCGAGCACCACACGGCAGAATGCCGAGACGATCGAAGTCGTCCACACGAGCGGCACGACGATTGACAGGCCCATCACCTCATGAGGTGTCGCCACCGGCACCACCGTGAGGATCGGCAGCATGAGAATCCATAGGCTGTACGGCAGATGACCTGCGAACCAGAGATCGAGCGCGTGGGCGAATCCCACACGACGAGCACGCGCCGACGCGATCACGACGGCGCCGATTGCGATCTGAATGACGAGGATCGCGCCCCACGCCGCGGCGGTCGTCAGCAGCAGGCTGAGAGTGATTTGGTGGACCGACGCGATCGAGACGCTGACCGCGATAACCAAGAGCACCAGCGCCGGCCGCCTGAGCGCGAGCCACGGCGCCGGTGCTGCCTCGGTGACGAGAGCGTGATAGGTCGCTTCTGGCTTGAAAGCGACGCGCGCGTCAGGTGAGAGCATGGCGCGGAGATAGTACCGCGCCCTGAGGTTCCTGGTTCCTCGTTCCAGGTTCCAGGTTCGGGGGTTCCTGGTTCCAGGTTCGCCGAACGTGGAACCTCGAACGTGGAACCTCGAACCTGGAACGTGGAACCTGGAACGTGGAACCTAGAGGTTCACTGAACTCCCACGACAGCGATAACCGGCGTCATGTTGTACTGCCCGTTGCCCTGCGAGTGCACCGACTGATCGCCGTCGAAGTCGAGCGTGATGGTGGTCGCGCCGTTCTGCGTGACGTCGAACTCCCGATTCAGAATGAGCTGTCCCGACGGAATCGTGACGTTCGCGGTGTTCTTGCCTGCAGGCGCAATCGACGGCTGGCATGCCGCGCCGCTGGACGCGCTGTCGAAGTCGAGAATCGCGCTCGAGACCGTCAATCGAAGCTGCGTGTAGTGGCCCGGCGTGAGGCTGCCCGTGCCGAGCACGTCGGTCGCCGCGGCCAGCTTCTTGAGATCGCACGTCCGCGACGTTGCGCCGCCGCTGAATGGAATGGGGGTGAATCCGCCAGTCCCCGACACGTGCGCGCTCACCTCGGAAAACGTCACGAGCAACGCCTTTGCGTCGCTGAACGGCGAGTCTTTCAGCATGATGGTCAAATTCGATCCGGCCGACGGGCTCGAAGGCGACGAACTGCACGCCGCAAACAACAGCGCCGACGCAGCGACGCCGACCAGTGCCCTGCACATTCGATGCATGGAAACGTCCTCCAAGGCCGGGTTTGGAGCAAAATATGGTCCAGCAGCGTCGGATATGTAACTCGTTGTCTAGAGTCCACATCCGGCAGGTAGGAATTACGTTATGGTCGAGCCGTGGAGAAAATTGTTCGTTGTGTGCATCGGGCTGGCAGCCGTGTGCACGGGCATCGTCCTGTCCGCACGCGATTCGGGCTGGAATCCTGCGCTCGCGGCGAAGTATCTCGACGATCGCCAGAGAGACTGGTTTGCCTGGCCTCGAGCGCAATCGGCGGACGGTCCATGCGTGTCGTGTCATACCGGCCTGCCGTACTTGATCGCGCGTCCCGCGCTGCGGCGGCTGCTCAACGAGAGCGACGCGACGATCTACGAACGAGGCCTGCGCGATCGGCTCGCGTCGCATGCCGGCGAGAAGCCGAAAGGCGGGCTGCAAGGCGTCGAGACGATCATCGCCGCGATGTTCGTGGCCGATGCGGACGCGAGGCGCAAGACATTCGATCAGCTCTGGACACTGCAGCAGACCGACGGCGCGCTCAAAGGCGGCTGGCAGTGGTATAACGCCAACCTCGATCCGTGGGAGACGACGCCGCAATTCCGCTACGGCGCCGCGATTGCGGCGCTCGCGATAGGCAAGGCGCCATCCGACATCCGCGCCACGCCGGACGCCGAGCCACGCATCCGTGCGCTCGTCGATTTCCTGAACGATGATCTGCCGAGTCGTCCCGGCCACGTGAAGCTGGCGGTGCTGTGGGCGTCGACGACGATGCCGTCGATCCTCAGTGCCGAGGCGAAGCGCGCGATCGTCAACGAGGTGCTCAAGAAACAGCAGCGCGACGGCGGCTGGTCGCTCGACGCGCTCGGCCCGTGGAGCGAGCATCCGTCGGCGCCGGCGTCACTCGATCGCGCCGGCAGCAACAGCTACGCGACGGCGTTCACCGCGTATGTCCTGCGCGAAGCACGCGCCGGCGGCGCTCGTACGGACGCCGCGCTCGCATGGCTCCGATCGCATCAGGACCGCACGACCGGCGCGTGGCCCGCGGCTTCGATGAACAAAACGTATCCGCCCGGATCGATGGAGGAAAAATTCCTGCAGGACGCGGCGACGGGTTTCGCGGCGGCGGTACTCAGCGAGCGTTAATAGGTTCCAAAGTTCCTGGTTCCAGGTTCCAGGTTCGGGGTTCCAGGTTCGGGGTTCCAGGTTCGGGGTTCCAGGTTCGGGGTTCCAGGTTCGGGGTTCCAGGTTCGAGGTTCGAGGTTCGGGTTCGGGGTTCAAGGTTCGTGCACCACGAACCCGGAACGTGGAACCGTCGAACGTGGAACCGTCGAACGTGGAACCGTCGAACCTGGAACTGTCGAACCTGGAACCGTCGAACCTGGAACCGTCGAACCTGGAACCGTCGGAACGTGGAACTGTCGAACCTGGAACCGTCGAACCTGGAACTGTCGAACCTGGAACCCGGAACCTGGAACCAGGAACCTGCTTGATTACTTCACAAACAGATTCCACCCGTTCTTCGAGTACAGCGGCAGGGTGAAGCCCATCGCTTCGATCTCGTGAATCTTGCCGCCCCAGATCTTGAAGATGTGCGCGGCTTCGAGATCGAACGGCGCGAAGTTCATCGGCCGTTCGGCCGTTGTCCCGTCCTTCTTCAGCACCGTAATCGACTTCTGTTCCATCGGGTGGCGGAACATCGTCAGGCCGAACACCAGGCCGTGTTCTTCGTCGGCGATCCAGACGCGGCGCAGGTCGATGCTGTTGATGTAGCTCATGGCCCGTGACGTGAGCTGTCCCGCGCAGTCGTTCGGCAGGTCGCCGAATCCGGCTGGCGGAGCCGGCGCATCGCTGGGACGACCGACGCCGGCGGTATGCATGCCGTTCTCGCGCCGGCCGCAGTCGTCGGCAAACGGCGCGAGCTCGCCGTTGTTCTGCGTGAGCGCGTCGTAATACGAGTTGCCGATCAGCAGCAGGATGTTGCGCGGATTGCGTTCGGCCTT
>Ga0097621_100002671_pt1 | contig 12208 bp, 5 predicted proteins | sample KBSMisM72_FD_73165 | JGI IMG/M metagenome (GOLD analysis project Ga0097621, IMG submission 73165) | Miscanthus rhizosphere microbial communities from Kellogg Biological Station, Michigan, USA - KBS Miscanthus M7-2 (version 2) (version 2) | ecosystem: Host-associated > Plants > Roots >... | reverse complement strand
TTTTGTATTAATACTTCCTCAGGCATTGAGCATCTTCTTAATTTCATCAATAACCAGTTCCGGAACATCATTTTGTACATAATGCCTTGACTGTGGTACGATGATTTGTTTACCTCCCGGAATAGATTGCAGCCATCGTTCATGAGTTTGTTTTTTCACTTTCAGTTCTTCTTTGCTGCCGGGGAAATCAGGGTTGATCCTGGTAGCAGTAAAAAGCACAACCGGCACATCGGGAAGCTTGGTGATATCATCCGCAATGGAACAATTGTTATTTAATTCTTTCAGTTCTGCTTCCCTGGCAATGCCAATTTTAGGGCGGTATTTTTTTAGTTCATTTTCTCTTTGCTGCCATACAGAGTCATCTAATGTCAATTCAAGGAGTTCTTCATTGAAACCAGGATCAATGAAAATAATTCCTCTTACATCCTTTGGAAACATTACCGCAAATTGTTTGACTATCTGGCAACCAAGGGAATGCCCTACCAGCAGGTAAGGCTTGTTAATTCTTGCAGATTGCAAGGTCTTTTTTAATTCAAATACCAGTGATGGAAGATCTTTTTGTTTTATTTTATAGGACGACTTGCCAAGACCAGAGCGGTCATAGCTGAAGGTTTGCGCAAAGGGCGCAATATTATCCTGCACCTGTTCCCAGTTTTTATGGTCTTCACCTAAACCTGATACGAATACTACACTATTGCCTGTTCCTTTGATATGAACATAAATATCATCGGCGCCGGCCTTTACTAATTTATCTGTTTCGGCAATTATGCTCATGTCTGCCTGTTTAAAAGTATCTTGGGCAAACATGGCAATTAATCCCAGGCAAAAAATGGCTGATAAAAAAATGTTTCTTTTCATGGCTTTAAATTTTACGAAACTTACTATCGGATGTTTCTAACAAAAAGCCAATAAATACTGAAGCATTAAAAAACTTTACCCAAACAACTAAAATACTTGCTTATAGTGGGAATAAAAATGGCTGTCTTTAAAATAGCAGCCTCTTTTTTAATATATGATTTATTTATTCAGTTATTACGAGGTAATAATTTCTTCTTCCCTTTTGAACGAGAATAAATTTGTTATTAAGAAGACTATCTGTTTTAATAACATGCTCAATTGCTTCCATCTTTATCTTATTAATGCTTACGCCGCCGCCCTGCACCATTTTTCTTGCTTCCCCTTTGCTGGGAAAAATTTTGGTATCAGCCAAAAAACTTACGATATCAATTCCTGTATCTAATACTGATCTTGCAACATTTACTGTTGGTACCCCATCCAGCACCTGTAATAATTGTTCTTCATTTAATTGCTGTAATATTTCGGCGGTGTCGTTATTAAATAATATCTGTGATGCATTAACAGCAAATTCATAATCTTCCTTGCTATGAACAAAACAGGTTACTTCTTCTGCTAATTTCTTTTGAAGGATTCTTTGATGCTCGTTTCCTTTATGAGCGGTTAATAATGCATCAATTTCTTCCTTTGGTAAAAAGGTAAAAATCTTAATATATTTCTCGGCGTCAGCATCCGCTGTATTTAACCAAAACTGGTAAAACTGGTAGGTAGAAGTTCTTTTCGCATCCAACCAAACATTGCCTTTCTCGCTCTTGCCAAATTTTCCGCCATCCGCTTTAGTGATTAAAGGACAGGTAAAAGCAAAACCTTCACCACCCGTTTTTCTTCTTATCAGTTCCGTACCGGTTACAATATTACCCCATTGATCGCTGCCACCCATTTGCAGTTTGCAGTTTTTGTTTTTATGCAGGTAGTAAAAATCATAACCCTGTACTAACTGGTAAGTAAATTCAGTAAAGCTCATGCCTGTGTCGCCTTCTAGTCTTTTTTTTACGCTGTCCTTACTCATCATATAATTTACGGTAATGTGCTTACCTACATCCCGGATGAAATTCAAAAAAGTAAAATCTTTAAACCAGTCGTAATTATTGGCCATTTCGGCGGAGTTCGGTTTTGACGGATCGAAGTCTAAAAATTTCTCTAACTGTTTTTTTACGCAAGCCAAATTATGGCTCAGGATATCTTCACTCAATAAATTCCTTTCTTCACTTTTGCCGCTCGGGTCACCAACCATACCAGTGGCTCCGCCTACCAATGCAATAGGTTTGTGACCGAATTTTTGAAGGTGATTTAATAATATGATGGGTACCAGGTTGCCAATATGGAGGCTGTCGGCCGTTGGATCAAAGCCAATATAGCCGGTAGTCATTTCTTTACTTAATTGTTCTTCCGTTCCAGGCATTATATCCTGTATCATCCCTCTCCATTGCAGTTCTGCTATCAGGTTGCTCATATTGTATAATATTGATCTAAATTTTTGCAAATGTGCTTACAAAAATTGATAAAAAGTAATGGCCTGCCAGATATTTCAGGCTTTGCGAAGTCTAATCCCAGTTTTTTACAGGTATATACTGGCATCTTATTCAAGGTAATATCATTTTGATAAGCAGCCTTTCTAACGCAAGTGGCGTCTAATAACCTTACGGGGCGGGATTGTGAGTAAAACAGGCTAATTCTTTTCACTCCAATACTGCTAAATTTGTGTTTTGCCCCCAAATTACCATGACTGCTAAGGCACAATTTACCGATGAAAAATGCGTTTTAGGGGGTATTATCTCCAATAACGGAAAACAAAGAACACCAGGAAAACAAAATGATATATAAAAAACTTTCTGCTTTTGTAGTGAGTGCATTGCTGTTTACCCACAGCTCCTCGGCTCAATTCAGGAAATATTCAAATGAATTTTTGAATATTGGCGCAGGTGCCAGGGGCCTTGCGATGGGCAGTGCCCAGGTGGCTTCAGTTCAGGATGGTACTGCAGGCTACTGGAATCCGGCCGGCCTGGCAGCTTTAAAGGACAATCCTTCTGTAAATATTATGCATGCAGAATACTTTGCGGGCATTGGTAAATTTGACTATGCCACTGTGGCCCTGCCTGTGCAGGATAACAGTCGCACGCTTGGAGTGTCTTTTTTAAGATTTGCGGTAGATGACATACCCAATACCTTGTTTTTGGTAGAACCTGATGGGAGTATTAATTATAATAATATCCAAACTTTTTCTTCAGCAGACTATGCGCTATTATTATCCTACGCACAAACTATTAGTGAGACCGAAGAAGGGCGCTGGAGTTTTGGTGTTAACGCCAAAGTGATAAGACGTACTGTAGGGAAATTTGCAAGCGCCTGGGGGTTTGGGCTGGATGCAGGACTGCAGATGCACAGCAACAACTGGCAGTTTGGTGTAGTAGCGAGAGACATTACTACCACCTTCAATGCTTGGTCGTTTAAATTTACAGATAAAGAAAAGCAAGTGCTCTATCTCACCAATAATGATATACCTGTTAAGTCTACTGAACTCACCGCACCCAGATTGGTAGTAGGTGGTGGATATAATTTTGAGATCAGCAATTCAATAAAATTGCTTGCAGAAGCCAATTTAAACTTGACTTTTGACGGCAAAAGAAATACGGTGCTAAGCAGTAAAGCAGTAAGCATTGATCCGAGTGTAGGTTTAGAAGCCAGCATCAATGACGTATTTTATGTAAGAGCAGGTGTTACGAATTTTCAGAAAGGCTTATCCGATCTTGATTCAATGAATCAAAAAAAAGTATGGATATATCAACCCAGTCTAGGTGCAGGGTTTAAAATAAAGAATGTGACTATTGATTATGCTTTTTCAAATTTAGCAAACCAGTCTAATCCACTATACACGCATGTTTTTTCATTGAGACTTAACCTGGCAAAAAAAGAAAACTAGCATAAACGAACTTCAATATTACCTTAAGATGAGAAAAATAATTATAGCACTTCTTTTAATAACAGCTACCGCATCAAAGGCACAGTTGAATAATAGCTGGATTGATTATAATAAAACCTATTATAAATTTAAGCTCGGTAAAACTGGTTTATACAGGATCAACCAGGCATTATTGAGCTCTATTGGTTTAGCGAATACACCTGCTGAATATTTTCAGTTGTGGCGCAATGGTGAGCAGGTAAGAATATATACTTCCGCCCCTTCTGGTCCTTTTGGAACCAATGATTATATAGAGTTTTGGGGAAAGATGAACGATGGCGTTCCTGATAAAGAATTATATATGAAACCGGGTTACCAGTTATGTGATAGTTTTAGCTTGCATACTGATACAGCTTCTTATTTTCTTACAGTAAATCCTTTTCCCGGAAACCTGCGGTTTAATGACGCAAACAATAATGTGGGGGGAAATACATTGACTCCGGATGTCTACTTTTTCCGGACAGTAGCCCAGCCTTTCAAAAACCAGTATAACCGGGGATATGCTGTGTTTGTTGGAGAATTTGTTTATTCTTCTTCTTATGATATCGGGGAGGGGTGGACCAGTTATGATGCAGCACCCTGCTGCGATTTGTATAAACAATTTGATAACCTGAATGTGTACACTGCCGGTCCGGCAAATGGTGTGTCTTTTTATATTTCTGCTTTTGGAAATGCGCTCAATACCAGGAATCTCAGGGTGAAGTTTTTTAATAATGAGATTTTAAATACACCCATGAATTTTTTTGATACGGTAAAAAAAACTCTTAGTAATTTATCGCTCAGCCTCCTTGCAAGCCCTAATTATTTGCAGGTGGCAGTGAATGGAACTTCCGCCAATCCAAACGACAGGGTTGTAGTGGCTAACATGGCGGTGACCTATCCGGCAACCTTCAATTTCAATAATCAAAAGAATTTTTATTTTGAATTAACCCCGTCCACTACCGGTAATTTCCTGGAAATACAGAGTTTTAATAACGGTGGCTTAGAACCTGTTTTATATAGCCTGAACGATGGTAAGCGTTATACAGGAGATATCACAGTTGCCGGGAAAGTAAGGTTTGCATTACCTGCATCAACCGATAATGTGCGTAAATTTATTTTAGTTAGCGAAGCGGCAGATAATATTTCGGCGATCAATACTGCTACCGGTAAAACATTTATCAATTATAGCATTGCTGCTAACCAGGGCAATTATATTATTATTAGTAATCCTGTTTTGTACAATGATGGTAATGGTAATGACTATGTAAATGAATATAAGCAATACCGTGCATCTGCAACAGGTGGCGGTTTTAAACCTATATTAATATCAATAGATGAATTAACCGATCAATATGCATTTGGTATTAAGCAGCATCCGGCAGCTATTCGCAATTTTGTAAAATTTGCTTACCAGCAGTTTAATCCCAAACCTGAGTTTATTTTTATAATCGGCAAGGGCATTACTTCTATTGATTATAAAAATAATGAAAATGATCCTTTGATGCCTAAGCTGGATCTTGTACCAACTTTTGGCTGGCCGGCATCAGATGTGTTATTGGCCTGTGAACCGGGCCGGAATGTTCCACTGATTCCTATCGGCAGGTTGTCTGCAGTGAATGGAACAGAGATAAAACAATATTTTAATAAAGTAAAAGAATATGAACAGGCATCATCAACCTCCAGTGCTTACATCAATGACAAAGAGTGGATGAAAAGAGTTATTAATGTGGTGGGTGGGGCTGATAGTGCAGAGAATTCAACGTTTAGAAATTACATGGATAATTATAAACGTATACTCCAAGACAGTATGATGGGAGCTTATGTAGAGACATTTGAAAAGACATCTACTTCAGCTGTAGAACAAGCTAATGGAGAACGTATTGCCCAATTGATAAACGAGGGTGTAACAGAGATTGGGTATTTCGGACACTCTTCTGCTAATACCCTGGCATTTAATCTTTCGAGTCCGGATATTTATAATAATAAAGGACGGTATCCCTTCTTTAACGTGAGTGGTTGTAACGCCGGCAATTTTTTCGTTTTCGACCCGCAAAGACTTTCTGGGACGATGTCCATTTCTGAAAAATATGTATTGTCCGATCAGCGTGGGAGTATTGCATTCTTAGCCAGTACTTCTTTGGGTATACCCCCATTTCTAAATTTTTATAATAACCAATTGCATACAATCATGTCCCGTGACCTGTATGGAAATACATTGGGAAGCCAGATAAAAAAGGTAATAGAAAATCTTGGCAGCAATCCTAATTCTCTCGATTTTTATACCCGTATACATTTGGAGGAGTTGAACCTGCATGGTGATCCTGCAATTAAGATCAACCATTTTACATTGCCTGATTATGCTATTGAAGATCCTCTTGTTAAAATATCTCCCACTATTGTAACAGTAGCGGATAATAGTTTTTCATTGAAGGTAAAGATGATCAATATTGGTAAAGCAATAAATGATTCTATCAGGGTTCTTATAAAAAGGAAATTGCCAAATGATTCTATCCAGGTGATTTATAACCAGGTAATACCTGCACCATTAAATGCTGATTCCTTATTGTTAATAGTACCTGTTAATCCAATTACAGATAAAGGACGCAACGTTCTCACTATTAATTTGGATGCCGACAACAGGGTAATGGAACAGTATGAAACCAATAATGATTTATCAAAAGAATTTTACATTTTTGAAGATGAAGCAAGGCCGGTAACACCTTATAACTTTTCTATTGTTAACCAGCAGAATATTACCTATTCCGCTTCTACTGCAAATCCTTTAAGTCTGCAGCACGATTACCTGATGGAGATTGATACAACAGAATTATTCAATTCGCCATTTAAGAAACAATATTCAACCAGTGGCAAAGGTGGAATTCTTCAGTTTACTCCTAATAATATTACTTTTACTGACAGTACGGTTTATTACTGGAGAACTTCAATGGTGCCTATAGATGGTACCCAACCAGTGTGGAATAGCTTCTCATTTATTTATTTAGCCGGCAGCAGTACAGGGTTTAACCAGTCACACTATTACCAGCATACAAAGAACTCCTATAGCAGTACCATCGGGCTCGATAATGATGGTGTTTTCAGGTATAAAGATGCCAGCAGAAACCTGCAGATAAAAACGGGATTATATCCATTTACACCTTACGACAGGATTTCTGAAGTGCTCGATTTCCAACAGCTGGAGCTTTATGGTTGTAATTATAATTCCCTGCAGTTTTTGGTATACGACAGCATTACTATGGAGCCCTGGCAAAATTTTAATCAAACACCAAGTAATGGCAGGTTTGGGAGCTGGAAAGTTTGTAGTGGGCCACGTAAAATTTTCGAATTTCCGTATGGCGATCCCACATACAGAAAAAGAGCGATGGATTTTTTGGACAGTATTCCCAACGGTTTGTATGTATCGATAACTAATTTTGGGTGGAATGCAAATACTTCATTTATCAATGATTGGCAAAAAGATACCTTAACATTGGGTTCTGGGAAATCTTTATATCATAAGCTTAAATCTGCAGGATTTAATATGATTGATAGTTTTACGCGTAATTTACCTTTTATATATTTCTTTAGAAAAAATACAGCTTCCTATACACCATATCAATTAGTAGGAAAAGCAGAGTCAGACGAACTGGAAGGAAATTTCCTTGTTAAATTAAAATATAAAACGGGTACTATCGAATCTCCAACATTTGGTCCTGCAAAAAACTGGACGGCACTCCATTGGAGAGGGAAAAATATTGACGCATCACCAGGAGATACTGTAAAAATACAAGTATATGGTATTAAGACAGATGGTACAAAAACATTGATGGCTACAGTTCAACCTGCAACCGACACATCGCTTTCGTTTATTAATGCCGCTACTTATCCTTACCTGAAGCTGAAAATGCAGAATGACGATTCTAAGAATGCTACTCCCAACCAACTTAAATACTGGAGGGTAAATGCAGATTACGTTCCGGAAGGTGCGGTGGCCCCAGACTTATTATATAGCATGAAAGACTCTGTCGAACAGGGAGAAAAAATAGATTTTGCACTGGCATTTAAGAATATCAGCCCGGTAGCTTTTGACAGTTTGAAAATTAAGTTTGTTATTACTGACAGGAATAATGTACCTCATACGATTATCCTTCCAAAGGCTAAACCGTTATTATCCGGAGATACCCTGATCGTTAGATATTCTATTGATTCAAAAAACTATCCCGGCCTAAATACACTCAACGTGATAGTAAATCCGGACAATGATCAACCCGAGCAATACCTGTATAATAATTTTATATTTAAAGATTTTTATGTCAAGGAAGATCTTACTAACCCATTACTGGATGTAACTTTTGACGGAGTGCATATCCTAAATAAAGATATCGTGGCATCCAAACCACATATCCTGGTAAAATTAAAAGATGAAAGCCGTTTTCTTGCATTAAGTGACACCTCAGTGTTTACTGACATATCAGTACGCTATCCTGATGGCAACCTTCGCAGGTTTTATTTTGGTGATTCACTTCGGTTTAATCCAGCCAATATTAGTGGTGGTGATAATACTGCATCTATTGATTTTACTCCTTATTTCCCTGAGGATGGCGACTATGAATTTATTGTTTCGGGAAAAGATGAAAAGGGTAACAAAGCAGGCAATCTTGTTTACAGAATTTCATTTACTGTCATTAACAAGCCTATGATCAGTAACCTGCTAAACTATCCTAATCCATTCACTACTTCTACGGCATTTGTATTCACTGTCACCGGAAGTGAAGTGCCCCAGAATATTCGTATACAAATATTAACCATCACGGGTAAAGTGGTTCGGGAAATAACAAAAGCCGAATTGGGAGACCTGCACATCGGCCGAAACATTACGGATTTTAAATGGGACGGTACAGATATGTATGGACAAAAATTAGGTAACGGTGTTTATCTCTATCGTGTAATTACAAACATGAATGGCAAATCCCTTGATAAATACAAGGCAGAAGGTGACAATACAGATAAGTATTTTAAAGGTGGCTACGGTAAGATGTATTTGATGCGATAATAAAATAGTCTTTAATAAAATAAAAAAAATGGGATACTGCTTTAGTATCCCATTTTTTTTATCGTGTTTTTTAGCAGATTGTTTAATTACTGTTGTTATACACTGCCTATGTGTTATCCCCAATAAATGAAGAACAACATTAAATTACTGAGTGTATTAATAAATAGTGTAATTCCCTCCAAAATGATTCATTTCAGCCTTGTTTCCCGTGGTCAATTACGGAAATTGTGTGTGGATTAAATCTGCTTCGAACAGACGTGCCATTTTACACTATCACTGTGTAAATCACTTACATCTACAATCATGTCAGCTTAACTCATTTTTATTAAGCATCTTTCCCAATTTAAATCTTCCTCGTATATCTTTTTAATATTTACTTTGTAATCCAAAATAAAAAGCGTTTAAAAACGTTGCTTTCTTAATAGATTTTTATAGAGAGCAGGTGTATCTTTACCATATAAAAACCGCGGTTAGAAATATAAAAATATTATGAAATCCAAATTGGTTCTTTTTTTTCTGCTTTATATATTGGTACCTTTTATTATCATTCCGTACTTGACAATAAAAACAGGTAATTGGTTCGGTTTATTTGGTATCTTACTATATTTCATGGGGCTAATTATTTCCAAATTTAAACAATGGATATTTCTTCCCATCCCCTTATTTTTTTGTTTTTGGTATTGGTATACTTATGGTTTTGGTCTGCATGATTATGTTACCATTTACCTGGCTTGTATGCTATCAGGGGTGATTTTGTATGAGGCAAAAAGAGAGTATGAAAGATTCTTTAATAAAGTATTGCCTGAGCAATTACACAATATGGATTACGATGCTAAGGTAGAAGAACTTAACAGGCGCCTGGATTTATACCGGAAAAAGCATCCAGGAGAAAAAATTACTCAGGAAATAGTTGAAAAAATAAGAACAGATGTGTTCTTTCAATAAGCAATTTAGGTAATTTAAAAATTCAGTTTCTATTACTTAATAATCATTACTCTTTTCGGTTTTCGGCTTGTCATTTTTTACTGGCTTTTTGTTTTTATCATCAGGTTTTGCGGCCGGAGTATTGCCAGGTTTGTTATCTTTTTTATCTTCTGTTTTTTCGGCAGGCTTATCTGACGGTTTTCCACCTGGTTTTAGGGTTGAATCTTTTTTATTATTATGAGTATTGTTTAATTCACTTTCATTTGGAATTTCGGGCACACTATTGTCGATCGATGGATCACCAAAGTCCTGTGCATTACCATTGCCAAGGTCACCCGTTGCATTGCTATCACCTCTGTTAACCAGGTTATCAAAATTTTCATCCGCATAAACTGGATCATTGATCAAAATCGAAGGTTCCTGGAACTTTGTAACCTGTCCGTAAGGTAAATTTTTATCATCGTATACTTTCTTCATAAAGTACCCCCATTTTGGAAGAGCCATTTCATTACCACCCGATGTACCCGCATATATTTTTATGAATGGATCGTCACAACCTACCCAGGTTCCTGCAAGCAATTCGGGCGTGTAACCGATAAACCATCCATCGGTATTATCGTTAGTAGTACCTGTTTTACCAGCTTTTTCGGCGGGAATATCATAGTTATTTAACGACCGGCCGGTACCGATTTGCACCACACCCTGCATCAATCTTACCATTGTAAAGGCGTCTTTTTCGCTGATGGCCTGCTTGGACTCAGAAGTAAATTCCTGCAGTAAATTACCATTCTTATCTTCAATTCTCGTGATAAAAACCGGCTCTGTATTAAAGCCTTTATTTGGGAACATTGTATAAGCACCTAACATCTCAAGCATAGGTATTTCTGCAGATCCCAGGGCAATAGAAGTGTATGGTGGAAGCTTGGATTTTATACCTACACTTTTTGCAAAATCTATGATGCGGTTTACGCCAACTAAATTTGTCAATCTTACAGAAGCGGTATTTTTTGAAAAAGCCAGGCAGTTAGCAAGGGTGCCACCACCTCCATTAAAAGTTTTCATTTCATTGCCGTATTTTACCGGCCCCCCTTCAATAATGGTTGATGGAGTATACCCGGCATCCTGTACTGCCAGTGTATAGATCAATGGCTTAATAGTTGAACCTACTTGCCTGGATGCAGTAACATGATCATATTTAAACCACCTGAAATCAATTCCTCCCACCCAGCATTTTATTTCTCCTGTTTTGGGGTCCATAGCCACAAAGGAAGTTTGCAGTAATTGCTTATGATATTTAATAGAGTCTCTTGGCGTCATTATAGTATCCAATTCTCTTTTTGCATTCCATGCAAATATTTTCATTTTTACAGGCTGCAGGAAAGATTTACGGATATCTTCCTCCTTCATTTCTTCTTCCTTCAAATTTTTCCAGCGCTCACTGCTTTTCATTGCAGCATCGATTATATTTTCCCTGGTCTTCCATAATTTGTCTCCACCAGTTTTCAATAACAAATTCAATTTCCGCTGTATTACCGGCATATGCTGTATTACAGATTCCTCTGCAAACTGCTGCATTTGAGAATTAATGGTAGTGTAGATTCTTAAGCCGTCCCTATACAGGTCATAATTATCCCCCGTTTTCAAATTTTTATGACTCTTACACCATTCTTTTACTTTATCAGCCAGTACAGATCTGAAATAAGGGGCAATACCGAGAGATTCATCGGGCTTTCTATAATTAGTGATAAGTGGTTTTGCTTTTAATTTGATGCCTTCTTCTTCGGTTAAATAATGTTGTTTACAATCTACCATCCTTTCAATTACGGTATTGCGCCGGTTCAATGCTGCTAATGGATGGCGGATCGGATCGTAAATGAATCCTTTTAACATACCAACCAGTACAGCTGCTTCTTCTATACTTAATTCAGCAGGCTCTTTTTGAAAATAAATAATAGACGCATTCCTGATACCAAAATTATTACCCCATGCAGCCCTATTCAAATAGAGGGTGATGATTTCTTCTTTGGTAAAATTTCTTTCCAGTTTTACAGCGATGATCCACTCTTTTATTTTATCCATTCCCCTTACTAACACATTTCCTTTTCCCTGCCCCAGCATATTTTTTGCCAACTGCTGTGTGATAGGGCTACCGCCACCATCGGTACCTAATTTTAATACAGCCCTTGCTATAGCCCTTGCATCAATGCCTGAGTGGTCGTAAAAATTTTGATCTTCGGTAGCTATCAGTGCCTGGATGATATTTTTTGAAATCTCATGGTATTTAACTTCACTACGATTTTCTGAATAGAATTTCCCCATTAGTTTTCCATCCGCAGAATAAATTTCACTGGCAAGATCTGCTTCTGGATTTTCCAATTCTTTTAAGGAAGGCATTTTACCGAACACACCAAAGTTGGCCAGGGTAAAAATTAATATCA
>Ga0097621_100002668_pt1 | contig 12210 bp, 9 predicted proteins | sample KBSMisM72_FD_73165 | JGI IMG/M metagenome (GOLD analysis project Ga0097621, IMG submission 73165) | Miscanthus rhizosphere microbial communities from Kellogg Biological Station, Michigan, USA - KBS Miscanthus M7-2 (version 2) (version 2) | ecosystem: Host-associated > Plants > Roots >... | reverse complement strand
CGAAGCCGGAGTAGATCGCGCCGGCGACGAAGTACGGCGGGAAGATCGTCGTGTGCCAGCCGGGCAGGATGGCGATCGCGAAGTCGAAGCTGACGACGGTGTGGACCGAGACGACCAGCGGCGTCGCGAGTCCCGCGAGCAGCAGGTACGCGGTCTCGTACCGATGCCAGTGGTGCGCCGAACCACGCCAGCCCATCGCGAGCATGCCGTAGATGACACGGCCGGTTTTCGATTGCGAGCGATCGCGCAGCGTCGCGAGATCGGGTATCAGGCCGACGAACCAGAACAGCAGCGACACCGTCGCGTAGGTCGACACCGCGAACACGTCCCAGATGAGGGGGCTGCGGAACTGCGGCCAGATGTTCATCGTGTTCGGGTACGGGAACAACCAGTACGCGAGCCACGGCCGGCCGGTGTGGAACAGCGGGAATATCCCCGCGCACGACACGGCGAAGAGCGTCATCGCTTCGGCGAAGCGGTTGATCGAGGTCCGCCACGTCTGCTTCAGCAGCAGGAGAATCGCCGAGATGAGCGTGCCGGCGTGGCCGATGCCGATCCACCAGACGAAGTTCGTGATGTCGAACGCCCAGCCGACCGGAATGTTGTTGCCCCAGATGCCGATGCCCTTGACCACCAGGTAGGTGAGCGAGACGAGCAGCAGGCCGGTGAAGAGCAGCGCGGTGCCGAAGCCGGCGTACCAGCCGATCGGCGTCTTCCGCGTCAGCACGATCGCGCTGATCTTGTCGGTGACCGTGCCGAAGGTGTGTCCCGGCGCGATCACCGGCGGCCGGCCGGCGCCGACCACCGCCCGGTTCGGATCCTCGATGGGCTGAAGGTTCTCTGTCATCGCGCACCCGTAGGGGCCGGCCCATGTGCCGGCCCGGGCGGACACGCAGGTCCGCCCCTACGCATCGCCCAACTCCGGATTCACGTTGCGCACCGCCGCCAGATACGTCGTCCGCGGCCGGGTGTTGAGCTCGGCCAGCAGCGCGTAGTTCCGCACTTCGGACTGCAGCTTGGCGACACGGCTGTTCGGATCGTTCAGGTTGCCGAAGACGATCGCGTCGGCGGGGCAGGCCTGCTCGCACGCCGTCTTGATCTCGCCGTCACGAACCTGGCGATCGCCTTTTTCCGAGTCGATCTTCGCCGCATTGATCCGCTGCACGCAGTAGGTGCATTTCTCCATCACGCCGCGGCTGCGCACGGTGACGTCGGGGTTGCGCCCGAGCTTGAGCGCCGGCGTGTCGAAGTCCTGATAGAGCAGGAAATTGAAGCGGCGGACCTTGTAGGGGCAGTTGTCCGAGCAGTAGCGGGTGCCGACACAGCGGTTGTACACCATGTCGTTGAGCCCTTCGTGGCTGTGCGCGGTCGCGCCGACCGGGCACACGACCTCGCACGGCGCGTTCTCGCACTGCATGCACGGCACCGGCTGGAAAAAGGTCTCGGGGTTCGCCGTCTCGCCGCGATAGTAGGTGTCGACGCGCAGCCAGTGCATCTCGCGCCCGCGCAGCACCTGATCCTTGCCGACGACCGGGATGTTGTTTTCCGCCTGGCAGCCGACGACGCACGCGTTGCAGCCGATGCAGGAGTTGACGTCGATCGCCATGCCCCATTTGTAGCCGTCGTACTTCACCTCGGGATACATGGTGAGCATCTTCGGCGGCGGCGGCTCGCTGCCTTCGTGCACCGACTTCGGATCGCGCAGGTACTCCTCGCGCGTCACCGCGCGGACCATGTCGCGGCCCTCCATCAGGTGGTGATACTGGGTGCAGGCCAGCGAGAACTTGTCGCCGGTGAGCGCGATCTCCACGCCGGCGCCGAACGACAGCGCGTCGGAGGTGCGGATCGCGTTGGCGTTGAAGCCGGCGCCGGCGGCGACGCGTCCGCCGCGCGAGCGGCCGTAGCCGAGATGCACGGTGACGCAGTCGTCGGGATGTCCCGCGACCGCGAAGAGTGCGCCGCGCACCGCGCGGCCCTTGAACTTCAGCTCGACGACGTCGGTGATGATCTGGCCGTGCTCGCCGCCCTGGAACGACGGCCGTTCCGCCGCTTTGAGCTTGTCGGCGGTCGCGGGGCTCGTGATCACCGCGTTGTCCCACGTCAGACGCGTGATCGGCTTGGGCAGCTCCTGCAGCCAGCCGTTGTTGGCGAAGCGGCCGTCGAGGATGGAGGGATCGGTGCAGAAGGCGATCTCGATCCCCGCCGCTGGAGCGGGAGCCGTCGTCACGACCGCGGGGCCGGCGAGGGCGTTCAGCGGCTTTGGCGCAAACGCGGTGTTCGGAATCACGCCGTCGTGCAGCCAGCGCCGCCACGCGGTCTCGTCCTTGTCGATCTTCCACTGGGCGCGGACGATGTCGTGGCCGGAGCGCTCGGGGCGGTCGCTGAGCGCGGCGAGCACCTCGTGCGCCGACTTGCCGCCGTAGAGCGGCGCGATCAGCGGCTGGACGATCGAGGCGGTGCCGTCGAACGCGCGCGCGTCGCTCCACGCTTCGAGGAAATGCGCTTCCGGAATCTGCCACTGGCACTGCGCAGACGTCTCATCGTCGTAAAGACTGAGATGGGCCCGGAGCTGGACCTTGCCGAGCGCGTCCGCGAACTGGAGATCGACCGGCGCGCTATACACCGGGTTGCCGCCGATGATGACGAGCAGGTCGACCTTGCCGGCGTTCATGTCGGCGACGAGATCGCGAATCGACTCGAGCTGGTTGACCGGCTCGGCCTCCGCCGTTTCGGTGTAAACAACGGTCTTGCCGGCGTTGCCGAGCGTCAGGTTGAGCGCGTGCGCGATCATGTGGACGAGCGGCGGCTGACTGTCGCCGGCGATGACGAGGCTCCTGCCGCGATGCGCCGAGAGATCTTTGGAGACGGCCGCGACCCATTTCTGCATCGCGGGGGTCAGATCCGGTGTGGCGGGTCCGCTTTGCATCGCGCTGGGGTTGCCGACCGCGGCAGCGATGGCTTGTGCGATCGAACCGACGACGCTGGGCCTGGCCGGGAGACGATGATCCGCGCGCGCGCCGGTGGACGTCGGCATCGACTCGACGGCGTAGAGCCGGTTCATGCGCTCGGCGTCTTCCGGCCTGCGGCGCCTGGCGAATTCGCGCGCGTAACGGAGCGCGCCCGGTCCGCTGCCGAGGAAATCAGCGTCGAGCGAGAGGATGACGTCGGCGTTCTCGAATCGGTAGTGCGTATCGACGAACGTCCCGAACGCCGTCTTGGAGCCCACGCGGGCGTTGTTGCGGCTGGCTGGATCCCACTGGTGCCATTTCGCCGACGGGAAACGCGAGAGCAGGTCGCGGATCTGCGCGGCGAGCGTCGGTGAGCTGATCGACTCGGTGAGGATGCGAAGGCCGGCGCCCTTGAGTGGTTTCTGCGCGGTCAGCGCCGCGTTCATCGCGCCGAGGAACGACGACCACGGGCGGATCTCGCCAAGGTTCCGGAGCGTCTGCGAGCGATCGGGATCGTAAAGGCCGAGAATCGCTGCTTGCGCAAAGACGTCGGTCGCACCGAGGCTGCCCGGGTGCAGCGGGTTGCCTTCGATCTTGGTCGGCCGCCCCTCGTGGCTTTCGACCAGCAGGCCGGTCGCGACGCCGCCCAGGCTCATGGATGTCGCGTAGAAGAGCGGTTTTCCGGGGATCAACTCCTCCGGCTGCTTCACGTACGGGACGATCTTCTCCACCGGCTGCTTGGTGCAGGCGGTGACGCCCGCGAGCGCGAGCGACGCGCCCATCAGCTTGAGGAAGGTGCGGCGCTGCACCGGATCGGTGATCGCTTCGATCTGCGACGGGAACTCGTTGTAGAGCAGTTCCTGAAACGCGGGATCGCCGGCTTGCTCCTCGAGCGTCCGCCAAAAAGCCACGGACGCTGAGCCCTGAGCCCTGATCCCCGGGCCCTGTCCTGTTTCGTCCTTCATCGGTGGCACGTCGAGCAGCTCGTGAGTTTCTGGATTTGGTACTGGGCGACGAGCCGCTTGCCGAGCTCGGCCTGGTCGGGTGGCGCGACGTAGTCGACGCGGAACACCGCCTCGCGCGGGCGCACGTAGCGCTCCGGGTTGCGGTGGCAGTCGAGACACCATTCCATCTGCAGCGACTTCTCCTGCCACATGAGCGGCATCCGGTCGACCTGGCCGTGGCAGGTCGTGCAGCCGACGCCCTTGTTCACGTGGATGCTGTGGTTGAAGTACACGAAGTCGGGCAGGTCGTGGACCCGCGTCCATTCGATCGACCGTCCGGTCCGGAAGCTGTCGCGCACCGGCTCGAGGAACGGGCTGTTGGAAAAAATCTGCGAATGGCAGTTCATGCAGGTCTTCGTCGGCGGGATGCCGGCAAAGGACGATTCTTCCACCGAGGTGTGGCAGTAGCGGCAGTCGATGCCGTTGCCGGCGACGTGGCGCTCGTGGCTGAACTGGATCGGCTGCTCCCGGGCGACGCGGGCGTCGGTGACCCACGGGGAGCGATTGACCTCGGCGAACAGTCCCAGCAGGCCGGCGATGAAGAAAACCGCGCCGAAGATGCTGACCCGAGCAATCGTGTTGGCGCTACGATGAAAGATCTGCGACATCGATCGGTTTCGCGACGCGGGACGAACGAGCGAGGAAGTTAGAGCAGCTTACTGCTTTCCGTTTCCGTCGTGGCGGTTTCTATTTTGTGAAACTTTTCACGTAGCGTCAAATTTGACAGGCAACGGCTGAGTTTGTAGGCCTAGGACGAGGGCGCTTTCTCCCACACATAGCTGCGATGGTTCGCGTATTTCTCGAACCATTCGAGCTCGGTGTTCGCCTTGCGCAGCAGGTGCGCCAGCGAGCCCCATTGATGGCCCGCGTTGGGTGCGACCAGCAGCTCGGTCGGCACGTTGAGGCTCCTGAGCGCGCGAAACATCTCGACCGACTGCGCCAGACCGACCCGGGTGTCGGCCTCGCCGACGAAAAACAGCGTCGGCGTCTTCACCTTCGCCACGTCCTTGATCGGCGAGTTGTTCCAGAAGAGGTCGAACGGTGCATCCGTCCGCCACGGCGTGCCGCCGAACCAGGTGCGCCGGAACGCGGTGCTGTCCGTCTGCCCATAGAGCGAAATCCAGTTGGCGATGCCGGCGCCCGAGGACGCGACCTTGAACCGATCGGTCATCGTGACGAGCTTGTTGACCAGCGTGCCGCCCGCGCTCCACCCCATCACGACGAGCCGATCGCCGTCCACCAGGCCGCGCGCGATCAGCGCGTCCACCCCAAGCAGCACATCGGGCGCCATCTGGTGGAAGTAGCCGTCGACCACGTCCCGGACGAACGCCGCGCCGTAGCCGATGCTGCCCCGATAGTTGGGGCGCAGCACGAAGTAGCCCTTGCCGGTCAGGACCGGTACGTAGTGCAGCGTCGATCCGGACCCGATCCCGAACTTGTCCGACTCCATCGGGCCGCCATGCAGCTGGACGACCAACGGATAGCGCTGGCCCTGGCGAAAGTCGGCCGGATAGAACAGCACGCCCTCAATCGTGGCGCCGTCGGCGCCCTTCCACTCCGCTTTCTCCTGGCGGGGAATCGCGAAGTCGCGTTCCAGCGTGTCGAACTGCCGCGTGACACGGCTGGGCGCGGCCGGCGGCTCACCAACGGGGATCGTCCAGACGTCGCCGAAGCGCGTCGGCTCGTCCATCTGGAACACGATCCTTCCCGCGGCCGGCGCCATCGACCATCCCGGAGGTATGAAGTGCGGGCCGTCCGTGATCTGCTGCGCCCTGCGCGAGGCGACGTCGATGCGGAAGAACTCCTCGTGCACGCCCATGTTGGCGGTGGCGATGATCGCCTTGCCGTCCGGTGTCCAGACCGCCTGATCGAGCGCGTATTTGAAATCGGGCACCGCCAGCCGCGGAGCGCCGCCCGCCGCGCTCAGGATGAACAGGGTGGTCGGGTAGTTGGGCTCGAAGCGGTCGTTGGTGTCGGCAAGGAAGAGCACCTGACTGCCGTCAGGCGACACGCTGATCGTTTTCTCTTCGATCGCGTTGCTCGTCAGGGCGCGCGGGTTCTCGCCGGTCGCGTCCATCACCCAGACTTCGCCGCGGAACAGATCCATGTCCGCCGGAGACGGCGCGCGGACGATGGCGAGGCGCGTCCCGTCGGCCGACAGCGAGAATTCGTTCACCGTCGAGTCGCCGGTCGTGATCTGCGTCTCAGCACCGGTGGAAACGACGATCTTCCAGAGCTGGCGCTGCCGCGCCCCCTCGTCCATCAGGAACACATCGTCTCGGACCCGGTCGCGCTCGCGATCCTCGGCCGTTCGTGGGTCGCTCGCCAGGAAATAGATCGTCGTGCCGTCGGGCGACCACAACGGCGCCGACGAGGCCGGCGGAGCGGAGACGTAGATGTTGGTCGCGTGCCTCGGGAGCGCGCGCGGTTCGCCGCCGTCGAGCGGCAGCAGCGCGATCTGCCCGTCGCGCAGGAAGAGCAGGGTCTTGCCGTCGGGCGACCATCGCAGGGCGCCCGGCTGGACGCCGCCTTCGCTGAACGTCAGCTGCACCGGCGCGCCGCCGGCGACGTCCTGTCGCCACAGCTGAAAGATCTGCCGTCCCGCTTTCCAGTCGGTTTTCGACAGCAGGTAGGCGACGGTCTTGCCGTCGGGCGAGAGCTGCGGCGGTGCGCCCGCGATGCGCTGCAGCGACGCGAGGTCGACGAGCGACATCGGCTTGCGCGGGCCGGCGGTTTGCCCTACCGACGCCGCAGACGCGCCACAAAGGACGCAAAGGCTACAAAGGACACGGAGGGAAAAACGACGCATGCTGTCGGTCACCACGTCGGATCGTAACCTACCCGAGCGTCACTCCTGCTGATCGGTGCTGGCCTTCGACTCTTTCTTCTCGTCCCCCGGCGCCCGCTCCGGAGTGAACGCCCGCTTCGTCGCGTATTTCTCGAACCACTCGATCTCGGCGTTCAGTTTGGAGAGCTGGTGCCGCAGCTCGCCCCAGCCGTGCGGCTCGCGCGGGGCCACATACAGGTGCGTCGGGACGCCGTTGCTTTTCAGCGCGTGGTACATCTCGAGCGATTGCGGCATCGGCACGCGCGGATCTTTTTCGCCGACGAAGAACAGCGTGGGCGTCTTCACCTTCGCCACGTCCTTCAGCGGCGAGTTGTTCCAGTAGGCGTCGATCGGCGCGCCCGCCTGCCACGGCGTGCCGCCGAACCATGGAGTGCGGTAGGAGCGGATGTCGCTCTGCGCGTACATCGACATCCACTGCGCCACGCCGGCGCCGGCCGACGCCGCCTTGAAGCGATCGGTGATCGTGATGATCTTGTTCGTCATGTGACCGCCGGCGCTCCATCCCATCTTCACCATGCGATCGGGATCGGCGACACCGCGGCGGATCAACTCGTCGACGCCGGCCATCACGTCGAGGTGCGCGTTCTGGAAATAGTGCCCGACCATGTCCCGCAGGAACGTGTCGCCGTAACCGGTGCTGCCGCGGTAGTTCGGCTGCAGGCTGACGTAGCCTTTGCCGGCCAGAACCTGAATCTCGTAGGCAATCGATCCGATGCTGTACTTGTCGGCCGCTTGCGGTCCGCCGTGGGTCATCACCGCGAGCGGATACTTCTGTCCGGCCTGGTAGTCCGCCGGATACGTGACGACGCCCTCGATGGTGACGCCGTCAGCACCCTTCCACGTGATCGCCTCCTGACGCCCGAGCTTGAAGTCGCGCGGCAAATAATCGAAGACGTGCGTGATCTGCTTCGGCGCGGCGTCGGCGGCGGTCATCGTGAACACCTCGCCCGCGCTCGTGGAGCCGCTGACCGTGAACGCGAACCGATCACCGCCTGCCGCGCTGATCGCGGCGATGTTGTGCTTGCCGTCGGTCAGTTGCCGCGGCTTGCCGCCGGCCGCCGGGACGACGAACAGCTCTTCGTGCACGCCGAGGTTGGCGAGGAAGTAGATCGACTTGCCGTCCCTGGACCAGATCGCGCGATCGACGTCGAGCGGCTCGGTCTCGCCGACGACCACGCGCGCCGCGCCGCCGCCGGCGGGCGCGACGAACAGGCGGCCGTTGTAGTAGGTCTCGAAGCGCGCGTTCGATCCGGAGAGAAACAGCACGCTGCCGTTGTCGGGTGAGATCGCCGCGTTGGTCTCCTGGACGGTGTTCTTCGTGAGCTGCACGGCGTTGGTGCCGTCGGCATTGGCCGCCCACACTTCGCTGCGGTCGCCGTCGCCCAGCAGCGGCGTCGGCGCGCGCAGGTAAGTCATCTTGCGGCCGTCCTCAGACAGGTCGTACTCAGTCACGGAGAAGTCGCCGTCGGTGATCCGGGTCTCGGTTTTCGACTCGACCGCTACCTTCCAGACGTGCGTCTGCTTGTAGTTCTCGTCGTACAGATAGACGTCGTCTCGCGCCTTCTCGCGGGCCTTCTCATCGGCGGTCTTCGCGTCCGGCGCCTTGAAGAAAATCGCCGACCCGTCCGGCGCCCACGTCAGCTCCGACGCGGCGCTCGCGTGCGTCGTCAATCGGCGTGCCTCGCCGCCGTCCACGGGGAGCAGATAAATCTGCGCGAACTCGTCGTCTCCACGCTTGGCGGTGAAGGCGATCGTCCTGCCGTCGGGCGACCAGCGCGGCCCGTTCTCGCCCTCGGCGCCGCTGGTCAGCTGCGCCGGCGCGCCGCCGTCGGTCGGCGCGCGCCAGATGTGCGAGATGCGCCGGCCGCTCTTCCAGTCGGCGTCAGCTCGGGCGTAGAGCACGTCCTTGCCGCCGGGCGACAGCTGCGGGTCGCTCAGGCGGGGGACGCTCAGCAAGTCGACGATCCCCATCGGCCGCGGCGTCTGGCCGCGTCCGGCAGCGGTGCCGAGGACGACGATGACGGCTGCGAGCGGAAGGCGCCAGCTGGGAGTAGTCATGTGAGATATTAGAACCGAATCAAGGAGCGTCCGAATGAAGCTTTTTCTGGTCTCCGCCATCATCGGCCTGACGTGCCTTGCGGCGGCGCCGGCGGCCGGGGCCGCGGACTTCCCCGCACCGGTTGAAGGCGACTACGTCGCCCGCGATTTCCGGTTCGGCTCCGGCGAGACCCTTCCGTCGCTCAACCTGCACTACCGGACGATCGGCACGCCGCAGCGCGACGCGTCGGGCGTGGTCCGGAACGCGGTGATGATCCTTCACGGGACCGGCGGCACCGGCGCGGCGTTCGTCTCGCAGACCTTCGGCGGCGAGCTCTTCGGCGCCGGCCAGGCGCTCGACGCGACGCGCTATTTCATCATCCTGCCGGACGGCATCGGCCACGGGAAATCGAGCAAGCCGAGCGACGGCCTGCACGCCCGCTTTCCCAAGTACACCTACGACGACATGGTGCGCGCGCAGCACGACATGCTGGTCACCGGCCTCAAGGTGACCCATCTCCGCCTGGTGCTCGGCACCTCGATGGGCGCGATGCACTGCTGGGTGTGGGGCGAGATGTATCCCGACTTCGTCGACGGCCTCGTGCCGCTCGCCAGCGCGCCGACGCAGATCGCGGGGCGCAATCGCGTCATGCGCACGATGATCATGGACAGCATCACCCGCGATCCCGCCTACAAGGGCGGCGACTACACCGAGCAGCCGCACGCCGGCATGGTCGGCGCCGTCAATCTCCTGATGATGATGACCAGCAGCCCGATCGGCTGGCACAAGTCGGGCCCGACGCGCGACGCGGCCGACACCTGGTACGAGGCCCAGCTGAAGTCGCGGATCGCCGCCAACGACGCGAACGACATGCTGTACCAGTTCAACTCGTCGCGCGACTACGACCCGTCTCCCAACCTGGAGAAGATCACCGCGCACCTGCTCGCGATCAATTCGGCGGACGACGTGGTGAACCCGCCGGAGCTGGGGATCATGGAAAAGCTGATGCCGCGTGTGAAGCACGGGCGCTACATCCTGTTGCCCACCACCGAGCAGACGCGCGGCCACGGCACCCACTCGCTGCCGGCGATCTGGGGCAAGCATCTCGCCGAGTTCATGCGCGAGTTGACGCCAATGGCGTCACAGTAGGGACAGAGGGCAGGGGACTGGGGACTGGGCGCTGGGGGCTGGGTACTAGGAGCTAGATGTCAGAGCGAAAGTACAGACAACGCGGCTATCAGGACGAGAGCAAGCCCCGCGGCCCGAAGGGGCCGGCGCCGCCGCGTCCACCGAAACAGGACCGCGCGCCCGGGCGTCAACTGCAGGACGCCGCCGGGCCGAAGACGCCGAACCTGATGGCGGCGCACGAGGTCTGGCGCTGCGCGCGCTGCGGCACCCTGCTGTCGCTCCCGGTCGCCAGCGACAGCCGCTGTCCGAAATGCGGCGTCGATCTGCACAGCTGCGTGCAATGCATGTCGTTCGACACCAGCGCGCGCTGGGAGTGCACGCAGAGCGACAAGCTGCCCGCGCGGGTCGCGCCCAAGGACGCGCGCAACGACTGCGCGCTGTTCGCGCCGCGAACCACGGTCGAGCGACAGACCAGCACGCCGCAGCATCGCGACGCCGGCAGCAGCTCCCCCGGCAGCTCGAACAGCGCCCGCCAGGCCTTCGACGATCTCTTCAAGTAGGTATCCGCTGCCGATGCCGTCACGCGACCGGGGCGTTCAACTGCTCCACCGGATGTTCCAGTCGATCGGACTGGACATCGTCCGCTACCCGCCCCGGGAGTCCATGCAGTGGCAGCTGATGCGGCTCTTTCAGCAGCTCGACATCAACTGTGTGCTGGACGTCGGCGCGAACCACGGTCAGTACGCGTGCATGCTGCGCGAATGGGGCTATCGCGGCGACATCGTGTCGTTCGAGCCGGTGCCCGAGGTGTTCGAGTCGCTGCAGCGGACGATGGCCGGGGATGCGCATTGGCGCGGCCATCCCTGGGCGCTCGGGGAGGCCGACGACGAGCTCGAGATCCATGTGGCCAAGGGCGACGCGCGGGCCAGCTCGTTCCTCACGTTCAACGACGACGGCCCTGCCCGCTGGGGCGACGATCATCGTGTCGCGCACTCGACCCGCGTGCCGGTACGCCGGCTCGACGGCGTCCTCGACGAGGTGACCCGCCACGTGCCCTCGAAGCGGCTGTACTTGAAGCTCGACACCCAGGGCTTCGACCTTCGCGTCGTCTCCGGAGCCGGTAAACGGATGGGCGAGATGCTCGGGCTGCAGACCGAGATTGCGGCGCAGCATTTCTATGAAGGCATGGTGTCGTTCGGCGATGCGTTCAACCGCTACCATGACCTCGGCTACGCGATTACCGGAATGTTCCCAATCGCGCGCAAGCACGACGGCCTCCAGATCATCGAGTTCGACTGTGTGATGATCCGGACCGATCGGTCATAATCATTCGATGTCGCTGCTCTCCCCGTCCGACCAGGAAAAGCTCCGCGAATCGTTCGATCACATGACCAGCCCCGTGCGGGTGCTGTTCTTCACGCAGACGCTCGACTGCGAGCCGTGCGTGGAGACGCGGCGGATCCTCGACGAGCTGCCGCCGCTCTCGGACAAGATCGCGGTCGAGGAAGTGAACTTCATCCTGGAAAAGGACAAGGCGTCGCAGTACGGCATCACTCGGGTGCCGGCCCTCGCGCTCGTCGGCCAGGACGCGGCGGGCGAGTCGCGCGACTCGCGCATCCGCTTTCTCGGCACGCCGTCCGGGTACGAGTTCATCTCGCTGGTGCAGGCGCTGATGCTCGCCGGCGGATACGAGTCCCAGCTCACGCCGGAGAATCGCGCGCGGGTCGAGGCGGTGACGACGCCGACCACCATCCAGGTGTTCTCGACCCCGACTTGACCGCACTGCCCGAGGGCGGTCGCCCTCGCCAACGAAATGGCGTTCGCCAACCCGAACATCACCGCGTTTGCCGTGGAGGCGACGGAGTTCCCCGACCTCGCGCGCAAGTACCGCATCACCGGCGTGCCGAAGACGGTGGTCAACGATCAGATCGAGATTCTGGGCGGGATCCCGCAGGACGACTTCATCCAGCAGGCGCTTGGCAATTGACAATTGGCAAGTGACAATTTACAAAGCGACGGTGCTTACGAAACGAGGTTGCGTCTCGCGTTCCTTACGATCGCGCCGATGATTGCCGCGAGCTCGTTGGCCTCGGTGGCTAAGGCCGCCGCCTTGCCGTCTTGTCCCAGGTGACAGCGATCGGCGACGCGAAGACGGAATAACGATTCTCGGGCTTCCTTCAGCGCAATCGAACATTTCGAGATGAAGTCACGCCGGCTCTCTCCCCCGCGCGCCTCCTCGAGGTT
>Ga0097621_100002665_pt1 | contig 12215 bp, 12 predicted proteins | sample KBSMisM72_FD_73165 | JGI IMG/M metagenome (GOLD analysis project Ga0097621, IMG submission 73165) | Miscanthus rhizosphere microbial communities from Kellogg Biological Station, Michigan, USA - KBS Miscanthus M7-2 (version 2) (version 2) | ecosystem: Host-associated > Plants > Roots >... | reverse complement strand
CCTGACGGCGTTTCATGCGCGTCAGGAGTTCGAGTCCGAGTACCGGCTGCGCCGGTACGATGGAGAATTCCGGTGGGTAGTGAGTCGCGGCGTGCCCCGTTTCGAATCGAACGGCAGCTTCTGCGGCTACATCGGCTCGTGCATCGACGTGACCGGACGGAAGCGGTCGGAGCAGCGGCTGCAGGAACTGAGCGGACGCCTCATCAACGCGCAGGACGAGGAACGTGCCCGCATCGCGCGGGAGCTGCACGACGATGTGAGCCAGCGGATGGCCCTGCTTGAAATGAGCACCGATCGATTCCGGCAGCACGCGATCGGACTCTCGCCCGACGCCAGCCGGGAACTGCTCCAGATCGCGGAAGCGACCGCACAAATCTCGTCGGACATCCGGCATCTGTCACACCGGTTGCATCCGTCGACGCTCGCGATCCTCGGCCTGGCCGCGGCGGTGAAAGGGCTGTGCCGGGAGTTCTCCGAGCAGTTCGGCTTGAAGGTCCGCTTCGTCCACCATGACGTGCCCGACGGCCTGTCGATCGAGGTCAGCACGTGCATCTTTCGCATCGCGCAGGAGTCGCTGCGGAACGTCGTCAAGCACGGCGGGACCGCGGAGGCCACCGTGGAGCTGTCAGGGGGCGGCGGCCGGGTCGAGCTCTCGGTCCTGGACACCGGCGCGGGATTCGATCCGGATATCGCACGCCGTGAGCCCGGCCTCGGGTTGATCAGCATGCGCGAGCGCCTGCGCTCGATCGGCGGAACCCTGCAGGTCGAGTCGACGCCGTCGGTGGGCACGCGGATTCGCGTCTCGACGCCGGTCGATCAGCGGCACTGGAGCCCGCTCCGCCGGGCATCCGATCGCCCGGCCGATCTTCCGGGACAGCCTGTCCTCCGGTCGCATTAGTCTCGTCGGTGTGACACCACCACACCGCTCGTCCTGAGCCTGTCGAAGGACGAGCCGCACCAGGATGGCTCGTGGTTCGACAGGCTCACCACGAGCGCTCTCTGGCGGCATCAACTCGGCACGCTCCAGGAGACGTCAGCCCGCCCGTCAGTGCCGCGGGCCGTCCCACGCCGGCCCCGGCATCGGGCCGCTCACCGAGTAGGCGGGGACCGGCGCCGGAAATTTGGCTTCGTCGAACGATTCGCGAATCAGGCGGTTGGTGTCGAAGTAGACCTGCGAATAGTGCGCGTTCGCGCAGCACGGCCGCACGCAGAGCAACGGCCCCGCCGGCGTGAATTGGAGGATGTCGACTTCCGGCTCCGGCGTTGCGAGCACGTTCGGGATGGTCGACAGGCGGCTCTTGAGGATGCGGATCGCCTCGCGATGGTCGACGGCATTGTTGATGGTCGCGGTCAGGTCGACGCGGCGATACGGATTGGCCGAGAAGTTCTGGATCGTGTCGGAGAAGATCTTGTTGTTCGCCACGATGGTCAGGACGTTGTCGGCGGTGTTGATGGTCGTGCCGAACAGCCCGATGGCGTCCACCGTCCCGGTGACCCCTCCGGCGGTGACGGCGTCACCCGTCTTGAACGGCCGGAGGAACACCAGGAACGCGCCGGCCGCGAAGTTCGACAGGAGCCCGCCCCACGCCACGCCGATGGCGACGCCTCCGGCGGCGATCAACGCGGCGAACGTCGTGGTCTCGACCCCGAAGAATCCGAGGATGGCGACCACGAGCGCGACGTTCAGGATGATGTTGAGCCCGGTCTGAAAGTACCGGGCCAGGGTCGGATCGAACTGTTCCCTCGCCAGTGCGCTTCGCAGGACGCGGAGAGCAAACGTGATCAGCCTGCGGCCCACCAGCCACAACGCTCCCGCCCCGAGCAGCCTCCACGCGGCTGCCACCAGTATCGCGCCCGACGTTTGAGCCAAGCCGCCGATATCCATCCTGAGCCTCCCGTCGATGCTGAACCGGGCCATTTTTCTCCTGGCCGCTCACCCGCGCCATGCATTTTCGGCAGGCATCGGCAGCGGGCCAGCGCCCCCCCCGCTTGACGACTGTGTCCGTGGCTGATATAACCGTCACGGATATATGGCGCCCCTGACGCCGGCGGTCATGCACGTGCTGCTGTCCCTCGCGGGAGGCGAACGCCATGGCTACGCAATCCTGAAAGACGTGCTGCACCAGACCAACCATCAGGTCCGCCTCGGCCCCGGCACGCTCTACGGGACGCTGCAGCGGCTGATGGAGTCGGGCCTGGTGGAGGAGACGGACGGGCCCGGCGGCGAGGCGGATGAACGGCGCCGCTTCTATCGCCTGTCGCGCGCCGGTCGCGACGCGCTCAAGGCGGAAGTCGAGCGGCTCGATGCGCTCGTCCGCCACGCTCGAGGGCGCGGCATCGGGCCGCGGACCTCACGCGCCTAGCCGGTCCCAGTAGCCATGAGATCGCCCGCTTCTGTCGACGCCCGGTGTTGCCACGCGGCGCTCTTCCTGTGTCCGCCCGCGTTCCGGCGGGAGTTTTCGGAGGAGATCCTCCGCGTGTTCGACGAGGCGCGCCAGGAGGCGCAGCTGTCCGCCGGCGGTTCCGGCCTGTGGTTGTTCCGCGCGCGCATGATCGCCGATCTCGCGATCACCATCGCGCGGCAGTGGCTGCGGACGGGATGGCCGGTCATGGCATCGCTCGCGATTGTGTACCCGCTGACGGCGGCATCCGCGCTCGCGAGCCTGTGGCGGCGCCTGCCGTTCCGGATGCCGCGTGCCACCGCCGACTCCGACCTGCTGATGCTGGAGCTGCTGGCAGCGGTCGTCTTGCTCATCGTCGCCGCCACGATCATCCTCACCCTCTGGTTCACGCGACCGCTGCTGTATCGCCGCAGACGGTAGCCAGATGCTGCAGGCGCGCGGCCTTACCCGGCGCTACGGCGGACTGCTGGCATTGGACCGCGTCAGCTTCGAGCTCCATCCCGGAGAAATCGTCGGCTATCTCGGCCCGAACGGCTCGGGCAAGAGCACCACCGTGAACCTGGTCGTCGGCCTGCTCGACCCGAGCGCGGGCGAGCTGGCGCTCAACGGCGTCGCCCTGGCGGACGACCCGGTCCGGTACAAGCGGCAGATCGGCTACGTGCCCGAGGAGCCGTTTCTCTACACGCACCTCACCGCCGCGGAATACCTGACGCTGGTCGGCCGGATGCGGGGCATCGACGACACGCTGCTCGAGAGAAAGGTGTCGCGGTTGCTGCAGCTCTTTCAACTGCACGACAGCCGCTACCGGACGATGAGCGCGTACTCGAAAGGGATGCGGCAACGGGTGCTGCTCGCCGCCGCGCTGCTGCACAATCCCGACCTGCTGGTCCTCGACGAACCATTCTCCGGGCTCGACGTCAACGCCGGCCTGCTGTTTCGGGCGCTGCTCGGCCTGCTCGCGGCCCAGGGCAAGATGGTGCTCTTCAGCACCCATCGCTTCGACATGGTGGAGAAGCTGTGTTCGCGCGTCGTGATCCTGTCGGCCGGCCGTCTCGTCGCGGAGCAGCGCGTGTCGGAGATGGATCGCGCCGGCGCAGGCTCGCTGGAAGCCATCTTCGTGCGCGTCACCGAGCAGCCGGACTACACCCCGGTCGCGCGGCAGATTCTCGACGCCATCGGCGAGGCATGACAGCCACCCGGGATCGGCGCTGGTATCACCTCACCCGACACTTCTTCACCGGGCTGTTCGATCTCGGCTTCCTCTCGGAGACCGGCGCCGAGTCGTTCACGCGGCTGATCCTCGGCTGCTGCGTGGTCTTTTTCTCGTTCGGACTGCTGTTGGCGCGGATCTTCAGCGCCATGCGCGCGCTTCTTCCCAGCCCGGAGGCGTTCAGGCTGGCGCTCCTCGCGGACCACGCGTTCCTCATTGCGCTGCCGATGTGGATCGTGTCCTTCGTCACGGTGCTCGTCGGCCATTCGCTGTTCCCCGACGAAACCGACTACCGCGTGCTGATGGCGCTGCCGGTGCCGCGGCACCTGGTCTTCGGCGCCAAGCTGCTGGCGCTGGCGTTGTTCACGTCGCTCTTCATTTTCTCCGCCCACGTGGCGCTGCTCCCGCTGTCGCTGCTGATGTCGACCGGGAGGTTCGCCGGCGCCCGATGGTTCGTGCCGTTCGGCGCGTACATCGTCGCGAGCCTGCTGGCGTCGGGGTTCAGCGTGATCGCGGTGGTCGCAGTGCAGGGTCTGCTGATCCTGACCGCGCCGCCGGGACGGCTCCTCGCGGTGTCGGCGGCGCTGCGGAGCGCGATGCTGTGCGTCCTCGTGATCGCCCTGCCGCTGGCGCTGCGGTTGCCGGCACAGGCGGGCGCGTTCGCGGCCGGGGCCTCGTGGCTTTATGCCGCGCCGCCGGTCTGGTTTCTTGGCGTCGAGCGCTGGCTGCTGGGCGACGTCAGCCGCACGTATGTGATGCCCCTGACGGCGATCGCCGGCGCGGCGGTCGCGCTCACGACAGCGCTGGCAGCAGGCACCTATGCGTCTCTGTACCGCCGGTTCGATCGCGTGCTGGTGAGGCCGGTGCCGGCAGGCGCGCGCGCCGAACCGCGGCTCGCGTGGCGTCGCCCGGCGCGGCGGGCTCGGTCGCGCCCCGTGTTCGCCGCGGTGCGCACGTTCACGCTGCTGACGCTCCGCCGCAGCGTGCTGCACCAGGGCATCCTGGTCGCGCTGTCGGCCGTTGGCGCCGGTCTGGTCACCAACAGCCTGATCGGCGCCGGCGTCGCCGGGTGGTTCGCCGGCGACGCAAGGAGCAGTCGCGCACTCTCAACGGCGATGATCTGGGCGCCGTTCGCCCTGATCTACGTGGCGAGCCTCGCGGTCAGGCTCGCGCTGGCGGTGCCGATCGACCAGCGCGCGAACTGGGTGTTCCGAATCACCGAATCGGATGGTGCGCGCGTCGAGCAGCTCGCCGCCGCCGTTCACACGGTGCGGCGCCTCGGCGTCGTGGTGCCGCTGCTGCTGATGGCGCCGCTCGAAGGGATGATTCTGGGCTGGGGGGCGATCGGCGTATCGGCGGTCGCGTCGCTGTGCGGGTGGCTGCTCGTCGAGATCGTCATGAGGCACTGGGCACGAATTCCATTCACCTGTTCCTACATTCCGGGGAAGGGCTTCGTGCCGCAGAGCATCCTCATCGGATTCTCGTCGTTCGTGTTCTTCACGACGGTCGGCTCAGGGCTCGCGTGGTTCACCGTTCTCAAACGCCCCGGGGCGTTCGTGCTGGACACGATGGTGTTCGCGGCCGTGCTGGTCCTGCGGCGGTACAGGCTGATCACGTGGAGAGGTACGCCGCTCGCCTTCGAGGATCAGCTGCCGGTCGAAGTGAACCCGCTGCGATTGTCGCTCGACTGACAGCCGGCGGGTTACCGTGCATGATTCACTCACGTCGGCAGCTGACTGAAGGTGGGACGCACATGAACCGTAGACGATCGCGACTCGCCGGACGACTGCTGATGGTCTCGATGCTGCTCGGGAGCCTCCTGCGCGCGGCCCCTCCCGCGGTTCAACGCTGGAAGCCGGACATCCCAAAGTCTGGGATGAGGCAGCTCTTGCCGACTGGGCCACACCGCTCGCCGGACTGAACCGTCGTCCCACACACATTTCGGGCAAGGAGTACGACTCCCTCAACGTCGAAAACCTCCGGACCTACCCGGTGTACTTTCCGGGCCGCGAACCGGAGGGCTATTGGGAGATGCTGCGGCGCATTGGACCGAAGCCGTTGATCGAGCCGAAGGAACTGGTGACGGAGGCCGACTGGATCGAAGCGGGCAAGCGGGTGTTCGACGAAGCCGATCATCTGCATTTGCGCACGTGGGATCCGGGTTTTATCGCCGCGGCCAGGAGTCGCGAGACGTTCGAACAGGCCGGCGTGGAGCCGCTGCCGGACGGCACCGTGTTCGGCTCGCGGTGGGTGCCGACGAGCACGACGGATCCGTGGCGAGTCTCGAAGAGATGTTCGACCCCGATCGACTGAAGGAGAGTCATGTCCCCGGAGGATGGAGGCCGCTGGGTTCACAGACCTACGCGATCAAAGGTCACGAGATCGGCCTGCGCCTCGACGCGATCGAACGTGAGCAGCTCATCGCGTTCCTGCGAACGTTGTAGGCTATGCGGCTCAGCGGCTCATCGGCCACGGGCTGGTAGGATGGGATCGTCCAATGCTGCCGCCCGGTCCAATCGCCGTCATCCTGAACGCCGGCGCCGGCACGGCGATGGGTCGGCCGAACATCGGCCCCGAGCTCGTCGAGCTGTTTCGAGCCGCCGGACACGACGCGGCAATCACCATGCTGCACCCGGGGCAGGATCCGGTCGCCGCGATCAGGAAGGCGAGCGAGCGTGCCGCCATCGTGGTCGCTGCCGGCGGCGACGGCACGGTCTGCACCGTCGCGTCGGCCATCCTGGGATCCCCGGCGGCGCTCGGCATCCTTCCGCTCGGCACGCTGAATCATTTCGCCAGAGACCTTCGCATCCCGTTCCATCTGCCCGACGCGATCGCCGTCATCGCGGCAGGCCGCATCGGACACGTGGACGTCGGCACCGCGAACGATCGCGTCTTCGTCAACAACTCGTCCTTCGGGATCTATCCCAGCATCGTCGACGTTCGGGAGTCGCTCCGGAAACAGGGACACCGCAAGTGGCCGGCGATGGCGATCGCGACGCTGCGTGTGCTCCGCCGCTATCGGGGCGTCAAGGTGAGCCTCGACATCGACGGACGACGACGGACCTGGCGGACGCCGTTCGTCTTCGTGGGCAACAACGAATACACGATTGACGGGATTGGGCTCGGCGCCCGGGCGAAGGTCGACGAAGGCAAGCTGTTCGTCTATATCACTCCGCGTCTCAGAGCGCGCGAGCTCCCGCTGCTGTTTGCGAAGGCGCTGATCGGCCGGGCCAGGCAGTCAGGGGAGTTCGAGATCATGCAGGCCGCCGAAATGTGGATTCACACCTCGCGGTCGCGGCATCTGCAGGTCGCCTTCGACGGCGAGGTGTCGAGCCTTCGCACGCCGCTCCATTACCGGACGCATCCAAAGGCATTGCGCGTCGTGGTGCCAGAGGGCTGACCGATGCGAACCATCGTGCATCTCTCCGACATTCATTTCGGGCGGGTCGATGCGCGCCTCCTCGCGCCGCTCGTACGCCTGGTCCGCGAGATCGCGCCGGACCTGGTCGCGGTCTCCGGCGACCTCACGCAGCGCGCCCGCCGCCGGCAGTTCCAGCAGGCGCGGGCGTTCCTCGATCAGCTGCCGGCTCCGCAGCTCGTCGTGCCCGGCAACCACGACGTGCCGCTCTTCAACGTCGCGGCTCGATTCGCGGATCCGTACGGCGGCTATCGCCGCTATATCTCGCAGGACCTCGAGCCGGTCTACGAGGAAGCGGAGATGATCGCGGTCGGCCTGAACAGCGCACGCACGCTCCCGTTCGACGGCGGCGGGCGGCTGAACGAAACGCAGGTGGCGCGCGCGGGGGCGCGGCTCCGCGCGGCCAGCCCCGGCGCGATCAAGATCATCGTCACCCATCATCCGTTCGATCTGCCGGCCGGCCACGGCGGCGCCGATCTGATCGGCCGGTCCGACATGGCGATGCGGCAGCTCGCCGCGGCCGGCGCCGACCTGTTCCTGGCCGGCCATCTCCACGTCAGCCACGTCGGTCATACCGCGGAGCGGTATCAGACGCCCGGACATTCCGCGCTGGTGGTGCAGGCCGGAACGCTCTCCACGCGCGGCCGCGGCGAAGTGAACACGATCAACGTGCTGCACCTCGACCCGACGAGCATCACCATCGAGCGCTACAGCTGGGACGACAGCGCCGAGGCGTTCCAGCCGTCATGGACCGGCGCGTTTCAGAGGACTCCTGACGGCTGGATCGAGCGCCGGACGGCAGATTGAACAGGAGGTTAGAAGATCAGGAGGATTCTTTTTCAAAGAGAGACTCCTGGTCTCTTGATCTCCTGTTAACAGTCAGAGCGACTTGAGGTACTCCGCCAGGTCGTTCATCTCCGAGTCGGTCATTCGCAGGTTGAACGTCTGGTTGTAGTGCTGCACGACGGCGAGCAGTGTCGGGTAGCGGCCGTCGTGGTAGTAGCCGCCCTTGGCGTGGGCCCAGAGCCCCTTGAGCGGGGTGGTGCGGTACCGATGATCCGGCGATCGGTTCGCCTGGAAGTCGTCGATGCCGATCTCGTCGGCGGTATGCATCGCCCACCCTGGCTCGGTGAAGAGCGGCGGGACGTGGCAGGTGGAGCAGCGCGACGGCCCGTTGAACAGCTGCTGTCCGTGTTCCGCGGCACGGGTATCGAAGCTGCCCGCGGGCGGCGCCGGCGCCGGTATCGCCAGCTGATAGAACTGCAGCGCCGCCAGCCGCGACGTAATCCCATCGTCTCCGCCGGTCCGGACGTTGCCGAATCCGGCGCGTGCGGCGACGGGGAACTGCGTCTTGTCGTTGAGCCGCGGATCGAAGAAGACCCCCGAGCCGTGCATCTCGAGGTTGGCGACGAACGCGTTCCAGTACGGCACGCTGCCCCAGCCGGTGAAGGTGTGCATGTTGACGCCGGCCAGGCCGAACGCCGGCGGAATCAGCGTGGCCGCGGTCTTCCCGTCCGGACGAAACGCCTTGCCGTCGAGAAACAGTTCGGCATCGAACTTCCCCGGGCCCCAGCTGTTGAGCACCGTCCGCACCGTCGTCTGGTCGACCTGCAGCAGGCTCGCGACGGCGCTGAGATCCGGCGAGAGCGCGACGATCGCGCCGACGTTGAGGTCGCGGTTGGGCCAGCCGTCGAGGCGATGGCCGATGCCGGGAGCAAAAGAATCGTCCACCGTCGAGTGGCAGAACGCGCAGGTGAGTCCAATCGTCTGCGGCTGGCCGTTGGTCCCGCCAAACGGGATCACGCCGATCACTGACTTCGCGTTGATCAACGCCAGCGTGTTCGCGGGATCGTTGAGATCGATGGTCTTGTTCGCCAGCGCGGTCAGCACAGGGCGCGGCACCATGTCGACGTCGAGCTTCAGTCCGACCGCGAGCGCCGTGGCCGGGCTCACGCCGAGGCCGACGCCGCCGAAGCGGGCGCCGCCGATGGCCTGGTGCAGTTTGAGCGTGTCGCTCCAGAACCGCTCGTCGCCGAACGTGTCGAACCTGAAGATCTGTCCGCCGCTGCGGAACAGCTCGCCCATGTTCTGTTCGATCACGGCGTCGAAGGTGCCCGGCGCGGCAGCAGTCGGGTTCACGCGCTGCGCGTACAACCCGTGCGGGATCAGCGAAAGGCCGATCACGACGAGGAACGGAACGGTGAGGATGACGGCGGCGAGTCTTGTGCGCATGGTGATTGGAGTCGCGCCGCTCGCCTGACGTTGCAGCCCGCCGAGCTCAGCAACCAAATCGCCGCGCGCGACTCCAATCAAGTATGAAAACAAACACGCTCGTGCTGCTCGGGTCGCTCATCTTCGCCTCAGCTGCGGCCGCCCAATCGATCAACGACGCGCAGATCGCGTCCATCGTCGTCACCGCGAACCAGGTCGACATCGACGCCGGCGAGCTCGCCGCGTCCATGGCGACCGACGGACAGGTCAAACAATTCGGCCGTCAGATGGTCACCGATCACAAAGGCGTCAACGCGTCCGCGGTCGAGTTGGTGACCAGGCTCAAGGTCACGCCGGAAGACAACCCGACCGCCCGAAGCCTCAAGGCCGGCGGCGCGGAGAACGTCGCGCACCTCAAGACGCTCAAGGGCAAGGCGTTCGACAAGGCCTACGTCGATCATGAAGTGGCGTATCACGATCAGGTGATCGCGGCGATCGACAAGACGCTGATTCCCGGCGCGAAGAACGAGGAGCTGAAGGCGCTGCTGGTGAAGGTCCGCCCGGCGTTCGTGGCCCATCGGGACCACGCGAAGCAGCTGCAGGCGTCGATGGCGTCGACGCAGTAGGGAGCTAGCTCAGGCGCTCGATCTGCTCGAACACACGGCGGACGAGAGCGTCGCAGCGCGTGAGATGGAAGGTGAACGCGCCGGCGGTGGCCCCGCCGGCGCGCGCGAACAGCTCGCGGCGCACGATGGCCTTGGCCCGGTGCAGCCGGGTCTTGACCGCCTCCTCGCCGAGCTCCAGGCCCTCGGCGGTCTCGGACGTGGAAAGCCCTTCGATTTCGCGAAGCATGAAGACGGCGCGATAGGAATCCGGAAGCGCGTCGATCGAGTCCTCGACGAGACGCTTGAGCTCGGACGCATACGCCTGGCGCTCGGGACTGGGGCCGGCGGACTCGGCACGGGACATGGCTTGCACCTCGGAATCGGTCGCCGTCTGATCGACCGGGCGCGACCGGCGCCGGCGGCCGAGCGCCTCGTGGATCACGATGCGCGTGAGCCAGGTCGAAAACTTCGCGCGCTCGGCGAACTGCCGCAGGTGGGTGAACGCATTCAGGTAGGCCTGCTGCATCACGTCCTCGGCTTCCGCGTCGTCCTTGACGATCGCCCGGGCCACGCGGTACGCGCGCTGGTTGTAGCGGCGCATCAGCTCTTCGAACAGCGCCGTCTCGCCCGTACACACCCGCTGGATGATGTCTTCGTCGCTCAGCGAAGCGTGCTCCCTGGGAAGGGTGCTGTCGTCGGACTTGGGCACAGACGAAACCTCTCTCGTCATTGGATGCACGAAGCCCTCGCGACGTTGCAGGGGGAGGCAGGCGACCGGTTCTGAACAAGAGATCAGGAGCTCAGAAGGTCTCTTCTTGGAAAACAAGAACTCCTGGCCTTCTGGTCTTCTGTAAAGATCGTCTGTAACGGCTCATGCCCTCAGCGGGGCGGGCGCGCAGGTTTGGGCTGCCCTCGCGTGTCGGGTACGAAGCGATCGTGCGCCGGCATCTTCACCTTCGGCAGCGACGCCGCGTCGACGACCGCGTCGGGCGCAATCAGCTCGTTGAGCGTGAGCAGATACGCGACCAGGCCGTAGACCTCGTCATCGCGCAGCGATCCGGGCCGATCGGGCGGCATCGCCCGGCGGATGTAGTCGAACACCGTCGTCGCGTAGGGCCAGTAGCTGCCGATGGTCTTGGGCGCGCGGGGATCCTTGGCGAACGGAAAGGCGTCGCCGGGGAGCCGGCCGACGAGCACGTCGTTCGGCCCTTCCTTGCCGGTCTTGCCGTGGCAGCTGGCGCAGCGCGCGGCATAAATCGGCGCGCCATCGGCGGACGTGCCTCGGCCCGGCGGCAGTCCGACGCCATCGGGGCCGACGTCGATGTCGAGCGCGGCGATCTCGGCTGTGGTCGCCGGCCGGCCGATGCCGAATGTCGCCGGCGGCTTCGCGGGCGTTGCAGGGGGCGGCGCTTTCGTCCCTTGCGCGCGCGCGGCAACCGGCATCGCGATCAGCGCACCCAGCGTGATGAGCCGCAGCGTCCACTTCATGTCCAGGGCTCCGGCCGGAACGTCACGGCGCCGTCGGCTCGAACCTGCCAGCCCGTGATCGGATTGGTGTGATAGCCCACCGTGCTGACGCCGCGCGAGGCGATCAGCGCGTCGCGGGTCGGCTGCACGTAGCCGGTCTCGTCGACCGCGCGGCTCATGATCACCGCATCGCCGCCGGTCCAGTGCCACAGGTGCCGGAATCGCGTATGCGCCTTCGGCAGCACGGGGTCCTGAAGCGTCGCCGGCGTCCAGGTCGCGCCGCCGTCGGTGCTCACGTCCACGCGCTGGATCTTTCCCGAGCCGGTCCACGCGATGCCGTTGATCTCGACCCACCCGCGCGTCAGCGTCACCGGATAGGCGGGATAGGTGATGAGCGACCGCGCGTCCATGAGGAAGCTGAAAATCCGCGCCGTGCCGTCGGCCATCGGGTCCGTATACTTCGACGTTTCTTCCCGCGTCATGAACGGCCGATCCGACAGTTCGATGCGGCGCAGCCATTTCACGCTCGCGTTGCCTTCCCAGCCAGGGAGAAACAGCCGCGCCGGGTACCCCTGTTCCGGGCGGATCGCCTCGCCGTTCTGCCCGTAGGCAATCAGCGCATCGTCGTACGCCTTCGAAACCGGCACGCTGCGCGTCAGGACCGCCGCATCCTGGCCCTCGGCGAGGAACCAGGTGGCCTTTGGGCTTGCTCCCACTTCACGAAACAGCGCGGCGAGCGGCACGCCGGTCCACTCACTGGTGCTGGTCAGGCCGGCGATCTGCTGCGGCGTGAGGTCGGTCGCGACGCCGCGGCCGCCGAAGTTGCCGGAGCATTCGAGGAAATGGACCCGGCTGACGGCGGGGAAGCGCTTGAGATCGGCGAGGGTGAACACCATCGGGCG
>Ga0097621_100002663_pt1 | contig 12217 bp, 12 predicted proteins | sample KBSMisM72_FD_73165 | JGI IMG/M metagenome (GOLD analysis project Ga0097621, IMG submission 73165) | Miscanthus rhizosphere microbial communities from Kellogg Biological Station, Michigan, USA - KBS Miscanthus M7-2 (version 2) (version 2) | ecosystem: Host-associated > Plants > Roots >... | reverse complement strand
CCGAATTCCTGATCGTTTTCGAGCCGGTCACCCACGTGGCGCATTTCATCGATGTCAAAGGTGAGCCGACGAAGGAACGTCAAAATCTGGCGCTGATCTTCAACAAGGTGCAGGGGCCGACCGTAACAACCGAAATGCGTCCTGGGCCATTGCGCCTTGTGCTCGAAAATCAGACCGATTTGCGTGTCCTGCCATCGGTTTGGATCGCTGGTGAAACGCTTCATCATATGCTCGGCAAGCGAAAAACGTTTCTCACTGCCAAGCGCCTGCTGACCAACCAGATATTCCGCGACATTTACCGCACCGATACGCTTGACGTCGATCAGGGCCTGAAACTGACCAGCCTGACGTTCCTGTTCACCGATCTCAAAGGTTCGACCGAACTCTACGACCGAGTCGGAGACCTTGTCGCCTATGATCTCGTTCGCGAGCATTTTCGTGTGCTTAACGAGATCGTGGCCTCCGAAGCGGGCGCAGTCGTCAAAACGATCGGTGACGCCGTGATGGCGACGTTTCCCACTCCCGACCGCGCGCTTGCCGCTGCGCTTCGCATGCGAGATTCAGTATGCAAGATCAAAAAAGATCTGCTGATCAAGATCGGAATTCATGAGGGCCCCTGTCTTGCAGTCACCCTCAACGATCGACTCGATTATTTCGGCCAGACCGTGAATATCGCTGCGCGCGTGCAAAATCTTGCGGATTCACAGGCTATTCTGGCAACCAAGTCGGTCGTTGATCACCCGGAGGTTTCGAAGTTGCTGGAGGGGTCGAAGCTCACACCGACCGCACAGGACGCGATCTTGCGCGGCGTCGCGGACAAGGTGACGATCTATCAGATTCCCTATTAGGCCTGGTCTTTCATTGGCCAATGACGGACCGAATTTTGCCAGCCCTTGATTGCGCTAGACCTGCTCGGCGTTGAGATAGGCCAGCCGTGCTCCGCAGAATGCGCAGATCAGGCCCAGTGCGAGCGCGGTAAGGCCCGCGATTACGTCGACGGTGCCGCCAAGATTGCCGGTCTTGCTCATGATGCCGCCGGCGGTCGCGGCCGCGAATACGAGTCCAATCAGGAAGTACTGCGCCAGCCGATAGATCAATTCGCGTTCGCGGGCAGCCGCAATCAGGTAGGCAGCGGCAGCCCAGCCTCCGACGAACCCGGCGCCGCTGATCACCCACCAGGCCATAGCGGAAACGAACTGCTGCTTGTTGCCGATGGCAGCGTCGCGCAGGACGGCATCGAGTCCAATGCCGAACACCGTCAGCAGGATATGCACGATCAGGGCCGCAAATACGCCGCATGCAATAGCTGCCGCATAGTGCAATCGGCGGAGGGCGTCGGTGCCGATCGGGGCTTGTTCGGGCGGGGGCAAGGTCATGTCCCCCGCACAATAGCCGATCAAAGCGTTACACGTGAATATCCATTTTCGGCGGGCTGAAATGCTTCGGCTCGACTGCGGGCAACGGCACTCTCAGGCCTGGTCGCGGCAGCGCCGATTTCCTGCTCGATGATGTAGCGCGGACGGCCTTTGACCTCGAAATAGATCTTGCCGACATATTCACCGATCACCGCGATTGCAAAGGTCTGGAACAAGGCGATCAGGAGAAACAACAGCATCACCGAGGTCCAGCCGTGCACGGTTTGGCCTGCCAGCCAGGTGGCAAAGACCCAAACGTTCATGCCCATAAAAACAACGAACAATATGATCCCCATCAGGGCGATCATCTGGGTCGGCCGCACCGATAGGGAAGTGATGCCGTTGATTGCGAGAGTCACCATTTTTACGAGCGTATATTTCGTCTCGCCATGAATCCGCGGCAGACGGTCGTAGGCAACTGTCGCAGTCTTGAATCCGAGCTGAACAGCAAGCCCGCGCAGAAATACATGCGCCTCGCCAAAAAGCGTAAGTGCCCGCAAATCGCTCGCCGGCATCCGTTCGATTTAATGAGCTGATTTTCAGCCGGTCGGGACTTTCCAGAAGTCGCGAACAGATGTCCTGTGGCCTCGTTGCTGAGGAGTACGCCCTTGCAACGTTTATAAACCTTTTACTCGTTGCCAACGTGGTTCCCAGACGCCAAAAAACGGCGCCGTTCCGCATTCCGGTGCACGGGGATTGATTGTCATTCAGAGGCGTCCTAAGCCTCCGGTGGGGCGAAGGTTGAATGATAAAGTGGTGGAGGAATCTTTGCCCCCTGCACACAGCCCTGTCGTGGACCTTGTCCGGAACCTCGTGCGCAAGCGCGACTTTTATGCAGGCGGGCTGATCATATTTTTCGGTCTGGTGATGGCCCTGAAGGGGCCGGGCTATCGGCTCGGCACCTTGATGCACATGGGCCCAGGATTCCTGCCGACCGCGCTGGGGATCATCTTGATCTGTCTGGGTATCGCTATCGCGGGCACCGGACTGACGGTCCCTGAAGGCGAAGACGAGGACATTTTGCCTAAAAACCCCGAGTGGTTCGGCTGGGCCTGCATTCTTGCCGGACCGCTGTGCTTCATTTTGTTCGGAAGTTATTTCGGCCTGATCCCGGCCATCTTCACTTGCGTGTTCGTTGCGGCACGCGGTGACCGCACGGCGACATTAAAGAGCTCGCTGCTTCTGGCGGCGTTCGTGACGGTATTCGGCGTCGGATTGTTCTCGTATTTGCTGCAAGTGCCCATGCCACTGCTGACGTGGAGAGGGCTGTGATTGAAACTGCGCTAACCGATCTCTGGTACGGTTTCGGCGTCGCCTTACAGCCACACAATTTGATGTGGTGCTTCATCGGCGTCCTGGTCGGCAACATGGTCGGCGTGCTGCCGGGCATGGGGCCGCTCGCGACCATTTCGATTCTTCTGCCGCTGACGTTCGGGATTAAGCCGGTCGGCGCGATCCTGATGCTCGCCGGCGTGATGTACGGCGCGCAATACGGCGGCGCCATTTGTTCGATCTTGCTCAACCTGCCTTGTCATCCGCCACATGCCGTCACATGTCTCGACGGCTTCCCGATGACCAAGCAAGGCAGGGGCGGCGTCGCGCTCGGACTAACTGTCATGGCGTCGTTCGTCGGTGCCTCCTGGGGCATCACGGAGATGATTTTTCTGTCACCAATATTGGTGCGCGTCGCGCTCGAATTCGGCCCGGCCGAAATCTGTTCGCTCATGTTGCTTGGCCTGCTTGCGGGCTCGACGCTGGCGCGCGGCTCGCCGCTCAAGGGCGTGGCGATGACTGTGCTCGGGCTGATGCTCGGCATTGTTGGCACCGACCTTGAAACCGGCGCCGAACGCTTCACCTTTGGGATGACTCATCTCGATGACGGAATCGAACTGGTGGGGCTGGCGCTCGGTCTGTTTGGCATTGCCGAGTTCATGAACAGCATCAACCAGGTGGTATCGATCAACGCGAAGTATACGAATGTTCGCCTGCGCGACATGCGTCCCAGCAAGTCCGATCTGAAGCAGGCAATCGCGCCGATGTTCCGCGGCACATTGGTCGGCAGCCTGTGCGCGCTTATTCCTGGCACCGGACCGACCATTGCATCGTTCGTCGCCTATGCAACGGAAAAGAAAATCTCGAAACACCCCGAAAAGTTCGGTACCGGCTTGATTGAAGGGGTGATCGCACCGGAAGCCTCGACCCATTCGTCCGTGCAGGGCGACTTTATCCCGACAATGAGCCTTGGCATTCCGGGCGATGCCGTGATGGCGCTATTGCTCGGCGCGCTGATGATCCAGGGCATCGTGCCCGGTCCGCAGCTCATCAAGGAGCACCCGGATATTTTCTGGGGTCTCGTCGCGAGTTTCTGGATCGGCAACATTATGCTCGTCCTGCTGAACGTGCCGCTGATCGGGATCTGGGTGAAGCTGCTGACTATTCCGTACAAGTATCTCTATCCGAGCGCGCTGTTCTTCGTCTGCATCGGCGTCTATGCCGCCAACAACGACATGTTCCAGGTCGGCGAGACGGTCGTCATCGGCATTCTCGGTTATGTGCTGCTCCGGCTTGGCTTTCATCCGGCACCGATCCTACTTGGGTTCGTGCTCGGGCCGCGCTTTGAGGAAAACTTTCGCCGCGCCATGCTGATCTCCCGCGGGGACATCCTGGTATTCGTCGAACGCCCGATCAGTGCTGTCTTTATCGGCCTCTGCGTTCTGCTGATTGTGTTGCAGATTTACGTGCGCATTCGGGGAACCAAACCACCGATCGAGATCCCGACAGTGTTGGAAGGCGCGGAATAGCGAACTAGAGTCCTGCCAGTTCGCGCATGATCCGGTAAAGCCGGGCCTGACCCTCAAAGCCGATGCCCGGGCGATCGGACAGCGAAATTGAGCCGTTCTCGATTTTGGCGTCATCGGCAAACCCGCCGAAATCGCCGAACACGCCTGGGTAGGACTCGGCGCCGCCAAGACCGAAGCCTGCCGCGATGGCAAGCGACATCTGGTTGCCGCCATGCGGGAAAAGCGATGTACGCGGCCAGCCGTGTTGCCCGAGCATTTCGAGCGTCCTGGCGTATTGGCCGATGCCGTAGGCTTGCGGCGGGTCGATCTGGATCACATCCCGCCCGGCGCGGAAGCCGCCAAAGTGCACCAGGTTTGCCACATCCTGCGTCGAATAAAGGTTTTCGCCGGTGGCAAGCGGCGGGTCGTAAGCGTCCACAAGATCTGCGAACAGCGCAAAATCAAGCGGGTCGCAGGGTTCCTCGAACCAGCGCAGTTTGAACGGGGACAGCGCCTGAGCGTAACGCATGGCTTCAGCGCGATCGAATTTGCAATTGGCATCGACGGCCAGATGATTGCCGGAACCGGTGATTTCGAGCACGGCTTCCAGCCGGCGCAGGTCCTGCTCGAGTGGCAGGCCGCCGACCTTCATCTTCAGCATTGTATAGCCGGCATCGAGATGCCGGCGCATCTCGTCCTGCAGGTCCTTGATTGTCTGGCCAGGCCAATACCAGCCGCCGCCCACGTAGCAGAACACCTCTTTCGAAACATTGCCGCCATTGAAGCGCTCGGCGAGCACGGCGTGCAGCGGCTTATCCGCAATCTTGGCGACCGCGTCCCATATTGCTACCTCAATGGTGCCAATAGCGATCGAGCGCTCGGAATGTCCGCCGGCCTTTTCACGCCGCATCATGCGATTGAAAATTTTCGCGGGAGCGAGATTGCCGCCGGTATCGTCGAGCAGCGAGTCGGGTTCGGCAGTGAGGATGCGCGGAATGAAACGCGCGCGCATTTGCGCGCCGCAGGCATAGCGGCCCGTGGAATTGAAGGCAAAGCCGCACACCGGTTTCCCATTACGAACGACATCGGTAATCACGGCGACGACCGACGTCGTCATTTCGGTGAAATCGAAACTCGAATTGGCAAGCGCCGAATTGAGCGGAACCGCCGTCTCGCGAATATCGACGATGCGCATTTACAGTTCCGAATCTCTCAATTGTCATGCGCGGGCTTGACCCGCGCATCCCGATTGCGGACGCACTGTGTCCCCGTCAGCGAGATGGCCGCGACAAGCCCGGCCATGACGTTTTGCAGGTCGCGCATTACTGGATCTGCGGGATCTTGGCGTCCCTGATCACTTTTCCCCACTTGTCGACCTCCTTCTTGATATAGGCCGCGAACTCTTCGGGTTTGTCCGCGACGGGGTCGAAGCCGAGCTGGGCACATTTCTCCTTCACGTCCGGCATTGCCATCGCCTTGGCGATCTCGCGATTGAGCAGATCGATGGTCTCCTTCGGCGTCCCAGCCGGCAAGAAAATACCCTGCATCGTCTCTGATTCCTGACCCGCGACGCCGGCTTCAGCCATCGTCGGCACGTCGGGCAGGGCGGACGATCGCTTCGCGGAGGTGACGGCCAATCCCCGCAATTTGCCCCCCTGCACTTGCGGCGCAGTCGGGGGCAGGGCGGTGAAGGCGATTGGTGTGTGGCCGGCGACCGCCGATTGGATCGCGGGTCCCGCGCCGTTGAACGGTACGGTCGCGAGATCGAGCTTGAAAGTGAGCTTGAACAACTCGCCCGCAAGATGCGGCGTTGTGCCAGTGCCGGGCATCGCATAGTTGTACTTGCCGGGCTCTTTCTTGATGAGTTCGACGAGTTCGCTCACAGATTTGACCGGGAAATCCGAATTGACGACCAGAATGTTCGGCGAGGCGGCCGCAAGAGTGACCGGCGCGAAATCCTTGAATGGATCGTAAGGATTTTTGGCATAGAGACTCGGATTGACCACATAGCTCGAACTCGCCACCAGAATTGTGTATCCATCGGGCGCGGACTTCGCGACTTGCGTCATGCCGATATTGCCGCCGGCTCCGGGGTGGTTCTCCACGTAGAACTGCTGTTTCAGCGATTCCGAAAGTTTTTGAGCAATCAAGCGTGCCATCACGTCGGTCGGACCTGCAGGGGCGAAGGGCACGACAATCTTGACCGGGTGATCGGGGTAACCCGCGCCCTGGGCCGTGCCGCCGACGAGCACGGCGGCAGCAAGTGCGAGTATGCGCATTGCAACGTTCATCAGTTTTCTCCCCATGCGAAGGTTTGTTTATTTGACTTTTTCGATCTTGGCCGCCTCGATGACCTTGGCCCACTTCGGAACTTCGATCTTGATGCGGGCGGCGAAATGTTCGGGCGTGTCGGCGATTGCGTCGAAGCCAAGTGAATCAAGCTTCGACTTGACGTCGGGTGCCGCCACCGCCCTGGCGATTTCTTTCTGTAACAGGTCAATGGTCGCTTTTGGCGTGCCGGCCGGCGCAAACACGGCCTGCATCACGTCGGAGATCTGGTCGCCCGGAACGCCGGCCTCCGCCATCGTGGGCACATCGGGCGCGGCCGCAACACGCTTTTCAGTTGTCATCGCGAGCGCGCGCAGTGTCCCAGCCCGCAAATGCGGGATGACCGGCGGGAGTGCCATGAAACCGATCTGGACTTGCCCGGAGACGACGGCGTTGAGCGCGGGTCCCGCGCCGTTGAACGGAACCGGTTGGATATCGAGCTTGAGTGCGTGTTTGAAGCTCTCCGCTGCGAGGCTGGCGGTCGTGCCGAAGCCAGGGGAAGCGAAGCTCACTTTGCCCGGGTTGGCCTGAACATACCCAATGAGTTCGCTGACGGTCTTTGCCGGTACTGACGGGTGGACAACCAGGATGTTTGGGCTGGATCCGGCCAGCGTTACCGGAGCGAGGCTTTTGTAGACATCGTACGGCACCTTTTCATAAAGACTCGGATTGACGACGACGCTGGAGCTGACCATCAGCAGCGTATAGGCATCCGGCGCCGCGTTAGCGACGAGCGCCATGCCGAGATTGCCGCCGGCACCGGGATGATTCTCGACATAAAACTGCTTGCCGAGACTCTCACTGAGCTTTTGCGCAATCAGGCGTGCCATTACGTCGGTTGGGCCGGCTGGCGCGAACGGCACGATAATCTTCACCGGGCGTGCGGGATAACCAGCGGCGTCCTGCGCTTGAACGGCAAAACTTGCGAACAGCCCGCTGACCAATAGCGTGCCGGCCGCCGAAAGGCGAAACAGCCGGTGCATGGTTTCCTCCCTTTTTTTCATCGTAGCATTGCGCGACTGCCTTGCCAGTAGGGCTTGCATCGGCTGCGCCCACAGGCTGTATTCCGGCGGTCAAACTCGTTTCATTTTCGTCAGAGGAAACTCAATGCCGGCCCGAAAGATCACCCGCCAGGACATGCGTGAAGCTGCGGAGAAGTACAAGAACTGGGGCAAGTGGGGGCCCAATGACGAGGTTGGCACCCTGAACTACACCACGCCGGAGGACATCATCGCCGCGACGCGCCTGGTGAGGAAGGGCAAGGTAATCTCGCTCGCCCTCAACTTTGATCACGCAGGGCCGCAAGGCGCGAAAAGTAAATATCCTTCCATGGGCCGCACCAATCCCATCCACACCATGCTGCGCACCGGCACCGACGCTTATTCCGGCGTGCTGGACAAGCGCGGCATCCGTGCCGCCGACGACATGGTGACGATGCCGCTTCAGTGCGGCACGCAATGGGACGGGCTCGGCCATGTGTTTTATGAAAACTACATGTGGAACGGCTACGACTGTCGCGAGGTGACCTCGGCCGGCGCGCAAAAATGCGGTATCGAGAAGACCAAGAACAGGATGGTAGGGCGCGGCGTGTTTCTCGACGTGGCGCGCCACAAAGGCGTCGACTCGCTCGACGATGGCTACGGCATTACGAATGACGATCTCTACAACACCGCAAAAAAACAGAAGACCGAACTCAAGCGCGGCGACTATGTCATCGTGCGTACGGGCATGATGGAGCGATGTCAGAAAGCGGGAACCTGGGACGGCTATCCGGGGGGCGATGCGCCGGGGTTCTCTTTCGAGACGCTCGATTTCGTCAAGGATACGCAGTTGGCGGCGCTTGCAAGCGACACGTGGGGCTGTGAAGTCCGGCCGAACGAAAGCGAGCAGGGGATCAACCAACCCTGGCACTGGATCACGATCCCGATCATGGGCATGACCATGGGCGAGATATTTAATTTGAAGGAACTCGCCGACGATTGCGAGCAGGACAAAGTCTACGAATTCCTGTTCGTGGCGCCGGCCATACCAATCACCGGCGCAGTGGGATCTCCGGTCAATCCGCTGGCAATCAAATAGCAGCGAGGGAAACATTGACTATGACGAAACAATATCCCGTCACCCACACCGAAGCCGAATGGCGGAAGATTCTCACGCCCGATCAATATGAGATTATGCGCGAGCATGGGACCGAGATGCCCGGCAGTTGCGCTTTGTTGTATGAAAAGCGTGCCGGCGCGTTCCGTTGCGCGGCTTGTGATCAGCCGCTGTTTGTTTCGAAAGTGAAGTTTGAAAGCGGAACCGGGTGGCCGAGTTTCAACGATCCGTTGCCTGGGGCGGTCGAAAGCGATACTGATCGCAGCCACGGCATGCTGCGTGACGAGGTCCACTGCAGCCGCTGTGGCAGTCACCTTGGCCACGTATTCGACGACGGTCCTCCACCGACGCATCTGCGCTATTGCATCAACGGCATCGCGTTGAAATTCATCCCCGAGGCCGGCTGAGTAGCCGATCCGACTCGTCCTTCAGCTGCACGCCCGAGAGCCGACGCCCCCGGATTGCCGTGAGCAGATAAGCAAGTTTTGCGGCAGCATCGGCGTAGCCAATGCCGTCGGGCCGGATGTTGGAAATGCAATTGCGGTCGGCATCCGTCGTCTGCGCTCCCGGCTGCCAAGTGAGATAAGCGCCCATGCTGTCGGGCGCGGTCAAGCCGGGACGCTCGCCGATGAGGACGACGGCGCAATCGGCGCCCAGCAATGTGGCAATCGTGTCGCCGATCGCGACGCGCCCATGACGAACGACGACGAGCGGCGCAATGCGCCAGCCCTCGGCGCGCAACCCCGGCAGCAATTTGTCCAATAACGGCCGCGCATGCATTTGCACTGCGCGCGCCGACAGGCCGTCGGCAATGACGATGGCGATATCGTAAGCGCTCGCATCCGGCTTCAACGGAGCCTCGCCGTCCGGCGTGAGCCGGCGGCCGAAATCCGGGCGCATCAGATATGTTTGGCGGTCTTCAGCGGCGCTCGCGACTGCGCGGACAGGCAACGCGAAATCGCCGAGGTCGGCAACCAGACGTGGCTGATCGAGGGGCTCGTGGACCGCGTCGCGCGCCCGCGCATGGGCAAGCTTGAATTCAAGCAGCGGCGCAGTCGCCAATGATGCGCCGGTCCGCGCAAGGCCGATGCGCGCTTTGGTCAGCGCCCGCAAGCGCGCCCACGCGTCATCGCTTTGCGTTGGGTGATCGGCCATGCGTTTAAGCCGTCAACAATGCACGGAAGTGGTTTGGCATGTTGCGAGGGCGGATGCGCTTGGCATCCATCAGACCCTGCCGCTCCAGCCAAGCCTCGAATTCCGGTGCCGGGCGCTTGCCGAGGAGATCGCGCATGGCGAGCGCGTCGTGAAACGAGGTGCTCTGATAGCCGAGCATAATATCGTCGGCGCCAGGAACACCCATCACGAAATTCACGCCGGCCATCACCAGCAGGGCCAGCAGCGCGTCCATGTCGTCCTGATCGGCTTCGGCGTGGTTGGTGTAACAGACGTCGACGCCCATTGGCACGCCCATGAGTTTGCCGCAGAAGTGATCCTCAAGCCCGGCGCGCGTAATCTGCTTGCCGTCGAACAGATATTCCGGCCCGATGAATCCAACCACGGTATTGACCAGCAGTGGTTTAAAATGCCGCGCCACCGCGTAGGCGCGCGCCTCGAGCGTCTGCTGGTCTACCCCCTTATGCGCATTGGCCGAAAGTGCACTGCCTTGGCCGGTTTCGAAGTACATCACGTTATCGCCGACGGTGCCGCGGCGAAGCGACAATGCGGCCTCGCGCGCTTCATCGAGCAGCGCAAGGTTTATCCCGAAGCTCGTATTGGCGGCTTGCGTGCCGGCAATCGATTGAAAGACGAGGTCCACTGGCGAACCGCGGCGCATCAGCTCCAGCGTGGTCGTAACATGCGCCAGCACGCAGCTTTGCGTCGGGATTTCAAGCTTGCTGCGGATATCGTCGAGCATTGATACCAGCTGGTGTGCACGCTCCACGCTGTCGGTGGCCGGGTTGATGCCGATCACCGCGTCGCCCGAGCCGAGCAGGAGGCCGTCCAGGATGCTGGCCGCGATACCTGCCGGGTCGTCGGAGGGATGGTTGGGCTGCAACCTCACCGACAGTCGGCCAGGTAGACCCACGGTGTTGCGAAAGCGCGTCACAACGGAGCATTTCGCGGCCACAACCATCAAATCCTGCAAGCGGCTGATCTTGCTGACGGCGGCCGCCATCTCCGGCGTGATGCCGGACGCCAATGCGCCCAGTGCATCGGCCGTAGCCTCATCCGACAACAGCCAGTCGCGGAAGTCTCCCACCGTCAGGTGTGCGATCCGCGCAAAGGCCGCTTTGTCATGCGCATCGATGATGAGGCGCGTAACCTCATCCGTCTCGTAGGGAACGGCCGGCTCATTCAGAAAGGCCGTGAGAGGGAGATCGGCTAACGCAAATTGGGCGGCGATGCGTTCCTCGCCAGTCTCCGCGGCCAGACCGGCGAGCTGGTCACCGCTGCGCAGCGGCGTTGCCTTGGCGAGTAGCGTCTTGAGGTCCGGAAACGTGTAACGGCGAGCACCAATCGTTCGGCTATGCATCGTGAGCTCCCGCGAATTTGTTTCATTATATCGAAAGGTGCCACGTCCGCGTGTGGACTTTGCGCGCCTGATCCTCCATGTCATCTTACGCGGGCAGGAGGGACACGAAGAACCATGCAGCCTGGACACAACCAAAGACGAACCGGCGCCGAAGTTCTTGCCGACATGCTGGCGGGCTATGGCGTCACCCATGTGTTTATGGTGCCGGCGGTCTTGCGACGCACTTTCGCCGAAATGGAGCGGCGGACCAAAATCGCGCGCGTGCATTGCCACGGCGAAAAATCCGCGGCGTACATGGCCGATGGCTATGCGCGCGCATCCGGAAAGCCGGGCATCTGCATGGCGCAGGTGATCGGCGCGCTCAATCTTGCCGCCGGATTGCGTGACGCGCACCTGGCGCACTCGCCGGTCATCGCAATGACCGGCGGGCGTGATCCGAAAACCAAATTCCGCAAGGTTTACCAGGAAATAGACGACGTGCCGGCCTTCGAGCCGGTGACCAAAATGAACGTGACCATTGATGATGTGGCGCGCATCCCGGATATGGTGCGACAGGCCTTCCGTGCGGCCACGACCGGCGCGCCCGGTCCCGTGCATCTGCAATTTCGCGGCAACGAAGGGCAGGTGGATCTGGAAGAGGCCGAGATGGAGGCTTTGGTTGAAGCCCAGTTTGCCCGCGTTCCACCATTTCGTCCTGAACCGGAAGCGGCGCATGTGAAGGCGGCGCTCGAATTGCTGCAGAAGGCCGAGCGGCCGATCATTGTCGCCGGCGGTGGTGCGCGTGCCTCAGGCGCGGGGAGGGAGCTTGTCGCGCTTGCCGAAGCGCTGCAAATCCCGATTGCGACCTCACTCAACGGCAAGGACATCATTCCCGGTATTCACCCGCTATCGGTGGGCGTCGTCGGCAGCTATTCGCGCGAATGCGCCAACCGCACGGTTAACCGCGCAGACCTGGTTTGTTTCATCGGCACAGAAACGGGCGGCATGACCACCCACTTCTGGGCGGTACCCAAAATCGGTACGCCGGCCCTCCAGATCGACATTGAGCCGCAATCTCTGGGCCG
>Ga0097621_100002661_pt1 | contig 12221 bp, 11 predicted proteins | sample KBSMisM72_FD_73165 | JGI IMG/M metagenome (GOLD analysis project Ga0097621, IMG submission 73165) | Miscanthus rhizosphere microbial communities from Kellogg Biological Station, Michigan, USA - KBS Miscanthus M7-2 (version 2) (version 2) | ecosystem: Host-associated > Plants > Roots >... | reverse complement strand
TCGTTGGCCCTGCTGCGCCCGGCCTTGTGGCAGTTTTACGCCACCTGCATCCTGATTGGTCTTGTGGGGAACGGCGCGGCCCATCTCGCCTTTGCTCGCTCCATCTCCACCTGGTTTCAGCGGCGACTGGGCACCGCGATGGCTTTTGTCATGGTCGGCGCAGGTCTGGGCGCGATGATCTTGCCGGTCGTAGCGCAAGCCATCGTCACACGTGCTGGCTGGCGTGTGTCTTATCTCTCGCTTGGGGGTCTGGCTCTGCTGCTCGGCCTGCCGCTTAGCTGGCGCTACATTCGAGAACGCGGTCCGGTGCACCACCCATCGGCGCCGGTCGCACCAGGTGGAGCGACCTTACAGGAAGGCCTCCGCTCCTATGCGTTCTGGATCATCATAGCCGTGCTCTTCGTCGGCTCGATCAGCATGAACGGCGCTATCACCCACCTCTCCGCATTGCTGACCGATCGCGGCATCACTCCGGCAGACGCGGCCCTATGCGCCTCCATCCTTGGCGGCTCGAGCATTCTGGGCAGGATTGGAGTGGGCTGGCTTTTGGACCGCTTCTTCGGTGGCCACGTCGCCTTCATCGTAACCTTGATCACCGCCGCGGGGATGTTTTTGCTGGCGCGCGCCGGCAGCTTTGGCGCGGGCGCCTTCGCAACCATCCTCATTGGCATCGGCGCTGGAGGCGAAGCCGCCATTACGCCTTATCTACTTACCCGCTATTTTGGTCTGCGTGCCTTCTCGACGCTCTACGGCATCACCTGGACGTTCTACGCCGCCGCCGGCGCCATGGGCCCCGTAATCCTGGGGCGTGCCTTCGACTCGACTGGATCGTATTCCTCGTTGCTGGTGCTGCTCGCCGGAGCGTCGGCTTTGTCCGGGCTGATGAACCTGATACTTCCCAAATACCGACAAATATCGACTTAAATAGAACCTTGCTCTGGAGCGCCGAGGAATATCCCGATCCCTATGGCCTCCGGGAAATACCCGATTGCACTTGGTTTTCGCCTCGGGAGAAACTTAACCCTGCAGGACAAAAATCATGGTGAACACCCTTGTGGATGAAACGTATCGGCAAACCAATTTGACCAATGAGTCTTCCGCCTATCTGGCTAAGCGCGAGGAGCTTCGGCTTGCCGAAATCGAGCTCATGCGTCAGCGCGAACGGGTCGCCGGGTTGCGACGCAATCTGCCGGAAGGTGCTCCGATACAGGACTATCAATTTGAAGAGGGCCCACGTGACCTCAACGCCGAGGATGCGACGGTGCACACCGTCCGCCTCAGCGAGCTTTTCACCAGGTCGTCCAATCGCTCGCTCGTGATCTACCACTTCATGTTTGGAAAAAAGCAGACCAAGGCTTGCCCTATGTGTACCGCGTGGCTCGACAGTACGAATGGTGTCGCCCACCATCTCGCTCAGAACCTCGACTTCGCCGTGGTCGCTGCCGCCGATCTTCCCACGCTGCGCGCCTATGCTCGCGAGCGGGGTTGGGACAGGCTGCGTCTGCTTAGCGCCGGGAATAACACTTTCAAATACGACTTAGGCAGCGAAGACCGCGAAGGCAATCAGGACTCCACCGTCTCCGTTTTCACGCGCGACGCCCAGGGAACCCTGCGGCACTTTTACACGGCGCATCCCCGCATGGCGCCCGACATTCCGGAGCGCGGTATCGACCTGCTCATTCCCATCTGGCACTTCATGGACCTCACCCCGCAAGGCCGGGGCAGTTGGTACGCCAGCCTTGCCTACGGCACTAGAGTCCACGCCGCCTCTACGTAGTTCACCGAGGAGAGTCAAAGCGGCAACGGAACAATTTTCTCCCCATCCACGTATCTATATCCAGACCCGCGTGGAGGCATCGGTATGCGATCGCTAACCCTGGCCTGTGTCCTGCTGTGCTCACTCATCTCGGCGGCACAATCCATCCGCCAAGCCAAGCAGTTGGACGCCAGCCACCTCGAACTAGATTTTCGCGCCCATGGCGAAGTGCGCATGCGAATCCAGCCGTCCGCCTTGCAGATTTCAGGCAGTGACGAGGACAAGATCAAGGTGCATTACTGGTCCGACCACGAAGATTCCTCGGACGTGAAGGTCCGGTTGGAGGCCTCAGGCAATACGGCAAACGTCTACGTGGGCAAGGGCCCGCACAACAATTTCCATGTCGACATTCAGGTCCCCAGGAAGTCGAACCTCTATTTACGCATCACGGCCGGAGACGTGGACATCAATGATGTCACGGGAGACAAAAACATCGAACTGAGCGCCGGCGATTTAAGCGTTCAGGTAGGCGATGCCGCCGACTACGGCGAGGTTGAGGCCTCAGTTTATGCGGGTGATCTGAATGCCTCCCCCTTCGGCGTTTCCAAGGGCGGACTATTCCGGTCGTTCCACAAGAAAGGCTCCGGCGGCTACCGCCTGTACGCTCACGTAGGCGCCGGAGATCTTAAGCTGGTGCCGTAGCGCTCTCCACCCTGTGGCCATTCCCGTTCACGCCGGCCGAATATTCACGTTGGCGTGAAACAGATTTTCGGGATCGTATTTGCGCTTAAGCTTCCGCAGGCGGCTGTAGTTGGGCCCATAGGCAGCGGCGACCGGATCGCCTGCTTCGTCGTTGTCGAGATAGTTCACGTAGCGCGTCGCGGCGAGAAACGGTTTCAACCCGGCAAATGTGCCGCGACCCCAGGCGATGCACGCCTCGTTCTGGCGCGGATCCATCCACTGCGCGATGATGGCGACGTTGAAGCCGGTGACGCGCATGGCGCACGCGGTGGCGGATATGGGAACCCGGCTGGCCGCGCCATGAAAATGCTCGATCAGGATCTGGCTCATCGGCGAATCACACGCGGCGAAGCGCTCTGTCAGAACAGCAATCGCCTCGTCGCTCAGGCCGGTAAGAAACTGGGACTTCCAGTAGTTGAGCGCGCCTCTGGGTAATCCCGCGTCAAAAAGAGCGTTCTGCGCGTTGTAAGTAATCGGGCCCATCGCATCCAGGACCGGCGGCCCGAATGTCTTGAACGGTCCTAGCACGGCTTCGCCGTCGGCGAGCGACCCGCAGTGCGCGGCCACAATGGCGACGAGTTTCGCCCCCGATCCATCGGGAGCGTGGATGAATCCCGCGGCCATCATCAACTCATCCGGCGCCGACGCGGCCTGCTCCCGGAAGAACTGCAAGACCTCGCGCGCCTTAGCCAGTGGGTGCGCCACTAGCCCGCCCATGATCATCGGTCCCACTTGATGGAGCGCATACTCGAACGAAGTCACAATCCCGAAGTTGCCGCCGCCCCCGCGAATGGCCCAGAACAGATCCGCGTTCTCGTCAGCACTCGCTCGGGTGACGCCGCCATCTGCCATCACCATCTCTACCGACAACAGGTTGTCGAGCGCCAATCCATACTTCGGCATCAACCAACCGAGACCGCCACCCAGCGTGAGCCCGGAGATTCCAGTGCTGCCGATGACGCCACCAGTCGTCGCTAAACCGTGAAGCTGGGTTTCGCGATTGAGCTCCGCCCAGAGGACACCACCTTGCGCACGCGCCACACTGGCGCGCGGGTCGACGTGGATTCCTTTCATCAGCGCCAGATCGATCATCAGACCGCCGTCGAGGACGGCGAGACCTGCCACGTTGTGCCCGCCGCCACGCACCGAGATTTCCAACTTGAGCGTGCGTGCCAGCTTGACCGCATCGCACACATCCGCCACGCCTCGGCAGCGAGCGATGAGGGCGGGATGCTTGTCGACCAGTCCATTGTGAACGCGCCGCGCGTCGTCGTATTCCCCGTCGGCGGGCTGCAGGAATCGTCCCGTGAAGCCGGGCGCAAGCTGCGCCAGGGTGGCTGTGTCTACCAGCATGGATAGGCTCCTTCTGGAAAGAAAAACGGTAGCACGCGGAGGATTGGAAGAGCCAGAGGAAATCAGGGAGGGACTGTTCCCACTATTCTTACAACTCCTCACAGGTTCCGCTCTACCCCTGCCTTCCAGCCTGGGCTGTATTCTTTCGCCGCTTCGCGGCTGGGAAAATGAGTGCTTTGTATGGGGATCACGGTACAGAAGTGGCAGCCAGCCGCCCGCCCCTCAACGCTTCTGGTACGGATGGAAGATGTAATCCTTGGCCTTCACCGCCGTATGGCAGGCGTGTCCGCAATCGGAGAGGCTTTTAGCATCGGGGGTGAACTTGTCCGCTGCGGCGTCGTAGTTGAACACCGCGTATCCCCATCCGGCGCTCTTCGGAAATCTCTTGCTGTCCTTTTCGATGACGAAAGCCTGTTTAAAGACATCGGGCACATCCACCACGAATGGGGCATCGGTGCTCTTCTTCGGCTTCCACTGCAGCTTCGCGATCTTGGAGCCATCCGGGAAAGGCTTGCCATTGCCCGGAATGCCGGCCTTGTACGCGGCGATCATGGTCGGATTGGCCACGATCACCTTGAGCACTTCTTCGGTCCGCGCGGAGGAGACCACCGACCAGTCCTCGTATCCCTTGAAGTCAGAGAACGCGATTCCGCTCGGCGATTTCAGAGAGTACTTATCCTGCGCGTAAACCACCGTGGCGAGGAGGACGGCAAACACTGACGTGGCTACCGCAATCGTGAGCTTGTTTTTGCGATTCATGGCTGACCTTTTTCTTAACCTTGGATTTTCGATTTCGGCCTGTGGAACCGGGCGTAGCATACCACCTACCCACCGGCCTGACCCGGGTGACAATCCGACAGCAGAAACTGGCCCACTCAAACCAAAACTGGGATTGAATGGCCACCGTCAGTCAGTTCAATTCTCTTACCCAGATGTTGCGGAAGCTTAGGGCAGGGCTGGGGTCGCCGTGGGCTTGCAGCTTGATTGGGGCGCCATCGAACTTTTTGTAGAACGGCTGGCCGATGTAGCGCGTCTCGCCTTTCAGTTCGAAGTGGTTTTGCACCAGAACTCCGTTGAAGAATACCGTCACGTAGGCGGGCGATTTTACCGTGCCGTCTTGGTTGAAGACTGGGGTGGTCCAGGCTACGTCGTAGATCTGCCATTCGCCGGGCTTGCGGTTGGGGTTAGCGAGCGGGATCGCCTGTTTGTAGATGCTCCCGGCTTGTCCGTTGACGTAAGTCTTGTTGTTGTAGTTGTCGAGCACCTGGAGTTCGTATCCGGCGTCTTGCGGGCCGGTGGAGGCGAGGAAGACCCCGCTGTTGCCGCGGGCCTGGCCTGCGCCGGTTACGTTCTCAGGAACTCTCCACTCAATGTGGAGCTGGTAGTTTCTGAAGGTACGTTTGGTCTCGATGTTGCCCGCGGTCTTGCTTACCAGCATGGTGCCGTCGGTGACGGTCCACTTGGCGGGGGCGTTGCGGTCCTGGGCGGAGACCCACTCGTCGAGATTTTTGCCGTCGAAGAGAATGATCGCGTCGGAGGGCGCGGCGGTTGGCGTCGCGCCGGGAGTGACCACTTTGGGTTCTGGCTGCCAGACTTCCGTGTCTTCCGGCTTGGCGGTGGATTGCTGTTGGGCTAATAGCGGGGAGGTGAGAGCGAGCAGGAGGAGTGCGATCAGGGGCTGAGTGCGCATGGCGTGAAACAGAATACACCCGGAAGCAGGCCGGGGCGTATGAGGAGGAATCGGGGACGAGGAATTGTTCCCATCCAATTCACACCAACTTTCGAATCAAAATCCCCGGACATTAAAGTGCCCATCTACACTCTGGAGGATTCCTGCCGAACACACAGGCGTTGAGCGGCGGGTGGCCCACCCCTGCCAGACTTTGGTTTTCTCTCTCAACCCAAAATCTGAGGGTGCCCCATCTTGCACGTTCTGTGCGCAAAGGTAGGAGACCACGACACTCGCCTCAAAGACCTTAGACTCTCGATGTCCTAGGGTAAATTTGGAAGCAGACGAACAAATTCCCTCGCGCCTTCCAGGTAACCTGTTATTCAGTCTCGGCGTATCCGCAACAACTTCCTTTCCGGCTGGATTCGTCGGCGCGCTTTCTTAGCGATTCATCTGCGTCCATCGCTTCGTTCTTCCCGCCGCCCGGTAAATCTCTTCAATCAGCGCCACACTTCTCCGGGCTTCACGACCATCGCACATTGGCGTGCCGTCTTGCCGGATGGCACTGATAAAGTCTTCAAACACCGCCTGATGACCAGCGAAATCGGTCACAACCGGCGAAGCCGTATCTTCGGTATCGTCCTTGCCGGCACTGGCGGCGACACCTTCCCGTGGATGTTTTAGGTCCACTAAGACCACCCGATCCTGTTGGAGGATGACGGTCCCTTCGGCGCCACTGATTTCAAGCCGCCGGGCATAGCCAGGAAATACAGCCGTGGTCGCCTGCACCACCGCGCTCGCACCGGATTCGAACTTGAGCAACGCCAACGCGGTGTCCTCCCCCTCGATATTGTGCAGCAGGTTAGCCGTGCTCGCCTGAACTTCGACGGGTTGACCCAGCATCCATAACAAAAGGTCGACGGTATGCACACCCTGGTTGATAAGCGCTCCCCCGCCATCCAGCGCAAGCGTGCCCCGCCACTTCGAATCGCCGTAATACTCCGGCGGGCGATACCATTTCACCCGCGCGTCCGCCAGTAAGATTTTGCCCAGGATCCCTGCGTCGACCCACTGTTTCAAGCGCCGGATATCAGGCTTGCACCGGTCCTGAAACATGACTCCCAGCTTCACGCCAGAGGCTTCCGTGGCGTCAATGAGTTCATTGGCGCGTTCGGTCGAGATATCGATCGGCTTTTCCGTCAGAACATGCAGTCCATGCTTAGCCGCCGCGATGCCTTGGGTTCCGTGCAATCCGCTGGGGCTGCCGATTGCGACCAGATCCAGCGGGCGATGATTGAGGAACGCCTCGAAGTCCGCGTAAGCTTTGGCTGTAAACTCCTGCGAAAGCCGGGCGACTTTCTCCTGATTGCGGCCGTAAATCGCGGCAACGCGAACTCCGGGAATTGCATTTGCCGCTCGCGCGTGCGTTGCGCTGATGTTGCCGCCACCGATCAGTCCGACGTGAATGGTCATAACTTGCTAGAGGCGAATGCGCCCTTTCCGTCTTTGGGCAAAGTATACAAGGCGAGGCTGCCTTACTTTGCGCGTTCTGTGCGCAAGGGCAGGAAACTAAGACAAGAAATCGGGGAAATCGAATCAGAAATCGAAATCAGGGGAGGAATAAATCGGGGAGTCAGTAAATCCAACAAACCAGTCGTAACTACCACTCTAGGTGTGTGGCCAAAAGAGAGGGCATTCGGCGTGCCGCTCTGAATCACCCCAATGCGCGGCAGCTTGAGACCGCGCTCGGCGCACAACCGCTCCATGAACTCGAAGTTTCTGGCAGGCACCTGGTTGCGCGACTCATCCCAGAAGATATCCAGGACGTGTTCGACGATCCACGGTCCAAGCGCGAATTGAACGCCGACGACAAGAACTGCGAACAGCACGCCAGACCACAGCGGCGCTCCCTCATGCACGATGTAGGCGGTCCGCACGGCAAAGACAATTCCGTACAGCAGGACCAAGATCAGCAACGATCTCGTGATGTGCTTCATGGCGTGACCTCCGGCGCTAGCGATGGGCCCAGACCACAAAATTCAGGAGATTCTACTAGGAAACTCCGGCTATAACTAGATTTTGTATCTAGAACATTTGCTACGACAAATATCTGAAACTCAAACCCTGTCACTGCTGACAGTGTTCTATTTCGTGACCGTCTCCTAGACTCACCCACATAACGGAGGTTCACCAATCCGATGAGATGCCGAGTCACTTTCGCTGTGATTATGATGCTCCTGTTAACCAGTACCGGGATATTTGCACAACAGGGTGCTACGGAATCGTCCGCTGATGTTGCCTTTTGGGTTGGTCACTGGGCGCAACCAAGAGTGGTTCTGTTTGGGCCCGAAGAAGAAGCCTTCAACAACAACGTCCACGAAATCATGTTTCCCTGGAATGACCACGATGACCCTTCGAACCCGGGCACGCTGGAGGAAAACGTCCGATGGTTGAAGGATCATCCCAATGCTCGCTTCTACATAGACGGCTACGCCTCCTCACGAGGCGAATTGATCTACAATCTTGCGCTTTCGCAGCGTCGCGCGGATTGGGTCAAGCAAGCTCTGGTGAGCAAGGGAATTGCAGAGAATCGAATTGTGGTGGCGGCGGGATGGGGACAGTTGTATCCGGTTTGCCCGGAATTGAACGATGGATGCTGGAGTAGGAACCGGCTCGTCCGGTTTGCTTACTCTCCAAACTAGGCTCGTCTGATGAACAGAGAGGCCGGCGAGTGGCTCTAGGACCGCGGACTGCCGAGCCTACTTTCCCGTCCGCTTCTTGCCTTCCTCCATCACTCTTCTCAATATGCGGTTGATGCGCGTCTGGTAGCCCGGGCCTTTGGACTTGAACCAGTCCACCACTTCGGTGCCCACGCGCGAGCAAATCCTCTGCCTGCGGGGACGGTTCCCGCGCGACTCCGTCCCTGCCTCCGGCCCCCATCAGGACTGGAGATCATCCTCGAACGAAACCTTCGGCTGGCGAACCCTGCCCGGCTGCGCGGGTCTTTTTCTGGTTTGCTTTGTTAGGCTTAGGTGTCATCACACAATTGTATGCCCGCAGGCGTGATGACGATGTGTTCCACGCGGAACACTTTCACTCCAGATGAAACTCCCCGCCACTCCATTCTTCGGGTGCCACATCGGCGATGGTCTCGGTGAAGTCCCAGCGGTGGCCGTAGAAATCCTGGGCGTTGTACTGGCGTTCGCCGTAGGGATGGTCTTGGGGTTCAGTCAGGATGAGGGCGCCGTTTTGCCGCGCCCGCCCGCAGTGTCCATTGGCATCTTCAATGCGGACCTGAACGTGTTGCGAGTGGTTAGGCGCGACCGTGCCTTCGGCGATGGTGAAGCAGCCATCGCCAGCCCGCATCTGTATGCGGTGATTGGCGATGCGAAGGCGGACGGTGAAGCCAAAAGCCTTTGCCAGCCAATCGGCGGCTGCGCCAGGGTCTGGATAGATGAGCACAGGAATCACGGCGCACGGCGGCACGGAACGATTGGATCGCATCGGGAAACTTTATCATTCATAACAGGCTGGGTGGCCCATTTCCGGGTGCCCCCTTCCCGCAACGAATACAAGGTCTCGCCACTCCAATCGGCATGCAGGGTTGGGGGATCGAAACATTCCCACTAAAGCCAAAACCGGGCTTGAATGGCCCACCCGTCCTTTGCGTCTACCCAGCAAAATAAATCCGCCTTGCCCTTTTTCCAGTCTTATCCTTGGGGTCGAAGTAAGGCACGGTCCAGTCACCTTTCTCGATTAGGAAGCCTTGCTTCATGTCCTCCGGCTTGGCATGAGGATTGTTGTCGAGAAAGATTTTTACCGCTTCCCGGAATGAATAATGAGAATACAAACGCATATATTCGCCGAAATAAATATCAGCAACCCGCCTATTGCCTTTGATGACAATCATATTTTCATCGTTCGTGGATGTGCTGGCATCGCTAAAATTGGCCGAACCCGTCACAACAGTGGGGTCATTGGAGAGTGGATCAACCAACATGAACTTCAAATGAATCCAGTGGACATTGACAGGATTCGTTATCCGGTCGATTTCTCCCAGCCAGCGATCGAAGCCGTTCAAGGGAATCCGGTTCCCAATGGCTATCACCACATTCGGTAGCGCCTGGATTTTCCGGATGGCCGCAATTTGCGCTTCTTTGTTCTTCCCATTCCATTCCTTTTCCATGAGGCCGACGCGCAGCACCTGGTCCTGCTGCCCGTAAACGGTCTTGAACACCGTATTCATCCCAAAGGCAAAGGTCATAAACAGAGCGTCTTTCGCAGATCCGGCAAGGGTTCCGTACCACTGAAGCGCCTTAAGATTTGACCGTGGAGAAAACACGGGCGCCATACCATTGGTGAAGGTTTGGGCCGGGGCGGGTGTGTTCGTAATCGTCCACTGTTTGTAGGGGTTGCTCTTGCCGGTCGTGACCGGATCGGTCTTGAGCTTTTTGAAATACTCCAGATACTTTGCGGCGATGGTGGCATCCTCCACCACGTGCGTGCAATTTGCATGGCCATAGATGCCATTCTCAGTCAGATTGGTAGATCCAAAAAGCAGCGCCTTCGGCTTGTTTTTTTCGGTCAAGACCAGGAACTTGTTATGCATGAGCGTGCCGTTGGAGCGTGGGGTACACACCGCTTTGAGCTGCGCGAGCTTAATTGCGTCCTCATTGTCCCCATGCGGGCCAGTCTCGTTATCAATATCGTCGAACACGATTTCAACCGAAGCACCGCGAGTCTTGGCGTCGTGCAATGCCGTGAGCACAACGGGCCACTGGAATTCATAGAATGCACCTTTTAACCCAAAGCCGGCGCCCTTGGCGCGTTCGATGAATGCAACGATTCCTTCCACCAAGCCTCGTGACAGCCAATCATAAGCAGCCTGTCCTACCTGGCTTGGGGCTTTATTCTGGAAGCGACGCGCATATTCCTGGGACGCTGCTGCACCACGATTGAAATGAATGGTGTGATCGTCAACAATATTTTCCGTTGTGACTGTAACGCTTGCGGAAGCACGTTGCTGAAGGGCGCTCGGGTTGCCGGTCATTGCGACGACTTTGTAGACATATGTATTGCCCGGCTTGGCGGAGTAATCGGCCCATTGAAAAGTCTGAAGCGGATGAACCAGGCTCGAGAATTGCTCTCCTGCAGCAGGATTTGGCTCGACGGTTTGGAATGTCTTCATGCCCTTCATCCAAAACGTCTCATCCTCGGTCATGTCTTCGCGCTGGATTGCGAAACCGCGAAGCCCTGCCCGATCGGCATCGTTGATATTCAAACCCAGCACCACCACGTAGGAACCTGCGATTGCGTTAACTGTTAAGCCTTGTGCGACGGTTCGTACACGCATTGGTGACCTCCAATTGAAAACGCTCGCGAGTCACAAATACTTCAACAGCGCGTGGCCCCACGCTCGATGCGAAGAAGTCGCATGCGACCGGAGCGGGTGACACACCAGGTTGTCCCAGGAGTCTACTGCGAGGAGGAAGAGCCCTGACTCTAAGAGCGGTTCCCGTGGTTGTCAAGAGCATACTTTCTGGCGGTTGCACCAGTTCCATTAGCGGTGGTTGCAGGTTAGGCAGAGCGCGGCTAAATTAAGTGCGAGAGAGTGGGAGGTGTATATGAAAAAGCCTGTCGCGGTGGAATCTGCCTCTGCATCCATCGACCAGAAGATCATGGAACTTGGCGACTGGCGCGGGAAGACGCTCGCCAAGGTGCGCGACGTCGTTCACCACGCAGACCCGGAGATCGTTGAAGAGTGGAAGTGGGCCAAGGCGACGTCGCCGGGTGTGCCCGTCTGGTCGCGCGGCGGTATCGTTTGTACCGGCGAAACCTACAAGAGCGCCGTTAAGCTGACCTTCGCAAAGGGAGCCTCCCTGCCGGACCCTTCCGGCCTATTCAACGCAAGCCTCGAGGGGAATGTCAGGCGCGCTATCGATATCCATGAAGGAGACAAGATCGATGCGGCGGCCTTGAAGGATTTAATTCGTGCTGCCGTGGCGCTGAATCTCAAGGACAAATCCAAGCCGAAATCGCGGCGAAAATCCCGGCCCTAAAATCTTAAAAGGCGCGAAATTTAGCATGGGACACCGGGAGCTTCATCGCAAGTCCTGATAAAAGTATGACGAACATTCGTGGCAATAAAAAGCAGTTGTCACCCGGACAACGCGAAGAACTACTCAGAGCATTGCAAGCCCGCTTTGAGAAAAATATAAACCGTCATCAAGGTCTCGAATGGGCTGCAGTACAAGCCAAGCTCAAAGCCGATGCCGGGAAACTGTGGTCACTCAATGAAATGGAAAGAACCGGCGGCGAACCCGACGTTGTTGATCACGATAAAAAGACAGGCGAATACATTTTTTATGATTGCTCAGCGGAAAGTCCCAAAGGCCGCAGAAGTGTCTGCTATGACCGCGCAGCGCAGGAGTCAAGGAAAGAACATAAACCGGCAGATAGCGCGATGGCTATGGCAGCTGCCATGGGCATTGAGCTCTTAACCGAAGAACAATATCGAGAGCTGCAAAAGCTCGGGAAGTTCGATACCAAAACCTCGAGTTGGGTGAAAACACCTTTTAATATTAGACAACTCGACGGCGCCCTCTTTTGTGATCGTCGCTATGACACCATTTTCCTTTTTCACAACGGTGCGGAATCTTACTATGCCTCCAGAGGGTTCCGAGGCTCGCTAAGGGTCTAGAA
>Ga0097621_100002659_pt1 | contig 12229 bp, 11 predicted proteins | sample KBSMisM72_FD_73165 | JGI IMG/M metagenome (GOLD analysis project Ga0097621, IMG submission 73165) | Miscanthus rhizosphere microbial communities from Kellogg Biological Station, Michigan, USA - KBS Miscanthus M7-2 (version 2) (version 2) | ecosystem: Host-associated > Plants > Roots >... | reverse complement strand
TAATTGACGGCGTAGGTGAACGTGTCCCAGCCCCGGCTCGGAACATACACCAGACCGGTTTGCGGATTGAAGGACATGGGCGACCAGCTATGCGCGCCGCCGCCACCCGGCGATACCGGCGTCGGATCCTTGCCGTACTTCACTTCGGTGTTGATGATGGGCCGTCCCGTCCTCGGATCGATCCCCTTCGCCCAGGTGACCCGGGAGAAGGGTTGCGCGGAGATAAACTCGCCGGTAATTCGATCGAGCACGTAGAAGAAGCCGTTCTTGTTGGCCTGCATGATGACCTTGCGCGTCTTGCCGCCAATATTCAGATCCGCGAGGATCATCTGCTGCACGCTGTCGTAATCCCACTCGTCGCCGGGGACCATCTGGTAGTGCCACTTGAGCACGCCCGTATCCACGTTCACCGCGACGATAGAGGCCACGTACAGGTTGTCGCTGCCTGAGCTGGTGTCCTTGGTGCGAAGAGCCGAGGGCCAGGGCTCGGCATTGCCTGTGCCAACGTACAGGAGTTCGCTCTCAGGGTCGTAGGATATCCCGTCCCACACAGATCCGCCGCCGCCGAGCTTCCACCACTCGCCCTCCCAGGTCGCGGCGGCCTTGCGCATCGCCTCCGACTCAAAGCCCTTGGCGGGATCGCCGGGAACGGTGTAGAACTTCCAGACCTGGCGCCCGGTTTCGGCGTCGTAGGCCGCAAAAAAGCAGCGGGTGGGGCGGTCGCCGCCCGCCGTGCCGACGATCACTTTCCCTTTGGCGATGCGAGGGGCGATGGTCAGCGTGTGTTCGTCCTGGGTGTAAGAAACGCGAGTTTCCCAAACGGGCTTGCCGGTATCGGCGTCGAGCGCCACCAGCCGCCCATCGTTGACGGGAACATAAACCTTGTTGTGATAGAGCGCCAGCCCGCGGTTCACCACGCCGCAACACAATTTGTCGCCGGTGGGTTTACGGTTGACTTCGGGATCCCAGCGCCATTTCTGCTTGCCCGTGCGGGCGTCCACGGCGAACACAATACTCCAGTTGGTGACGCTGAAAATCGTGTTGTTCCAGACCAGTGGCGTGGCTTCCTGGTCGCCCCCTCCGTCGCCTACTTCATAGGACCACATCAGGCCGAGCCGCTTCACATTAGAGGCGTCGATCTGCGTCAGCGGACTGAAACGCGTCTCGCCCGGGGTCAGGCCGTAGCTCAGCCAATCGCCGTCCGACGCTGACTTTGCGGCATTCTTGAGCAGCGCATCATCGACTCGCCGGGCTTGTCCGAACAAACTCAGAGACAGGGTAATTGCAAACAGGTAACGCATAAGAAAATCCACCGGAACAGTGCGAGTTTAGCATGTGGTGAAGGCGGTGTTGTATGACCTGCGGCAGGCATCCCACGACCCGCATCACCGCTTCCTCAGCGCGTCTTCAAGCACGCTCTTGTCAATCAACGTGGTCAACTGGGCACGTGTCCGGGGCGTGCGGTTGTTCTCCTTTGCCACCCACTGTTCTTCTTCCACCAATACATCCAACAAATCCTTCACCATGCCGCCCGCGTAGCGAATTTCAGGCAGCGCCGGCCGAATCAGCTCGGCCGGAAGACTCAGCTTCGAAACAATCAGCGGCAACGACGGCTCCGGATTTTCGCGCCAGGCCTTCGACGTCACCATCAGGGTCCGCACCAGCTCCACCACCGCCCGGCGCTTGGCCGGATCGGCTAACACCTTTGCCGACGTGTTCAAGTTAAACAGTTCCCGGTACACGCGCTTGTCCTGAAGTATCACAGCATCGTTTCCCAAAAGCTGCCGCGCGCGTTCGGGCTCGGGCTCAAACGCCGCCATCGCATCCAACCGGCCGTCTGCGAGCGCTTGCACCGTTTGGTTGCCGGGGATGGCCACCACAGTAATGTCCGCCTCGGTCAGCTTTGCGGTGGCCAGCATCTTCACCAGGTAGTAGTGCGCCGATGTGTTCCGCGGTACGGCCACGCGCTTACCTTTCAAGTCCGCCACCGCGCGAATGCCCGCCGAGCGCCTACCGACAATGCGGTAAAAGCTTTCGGCCACCGTGAAAATCACACGCAGATCCGGATTGTCGACGGACTGCCGCAGCAACTGCGTCTCGGCGTTGGTCGCCACATCCACCTGGCCCGAAACAATCAAGGGAATACCGCCAACCGTCATCGTGATGGGCCCCGGATAGGCACCATTGGCCGCAATCAGCAGAGGCGACAACTCAATAAAGAGGGCACCGGACGCCCTCAGCGGCACCAAATCGGGCGCTGACTTCTGCGCGAAAAGCGTCAGGTTAAGAAGCGGTAGGGTAACAAGCAGGGCACAGAATGGGCGCATCACAGCCGTCATTGTATCCGCATGAGCTGCGCTGTGCGCTCATGTGCGCGACAAGTCTGATCCTGGATATAGGTTTTACACGTCACGCTGAGCGGATGCTTGAGGGAAAGAAGTCACTTGCCTTTCAGTCCGTCGCGCCAGGCGATTACTTCGAGTTCACCCCGGACTGCGTCCTCAACGGAGACTACAGGGTGTACCTGGAACACAAATGAAGGAAGCATCGAGCAAAACTTGTGAATCGTCAACGGATCGTCGCATTCCATCAACATGTGCCCACCCCACTCACCCACACGAATTACGAAAAACTCGATCTTGAAATTGCCCGGCGCCTTCCACTGGCCAAACACCTCCAGGATTCGCTTCTGGGCATTCTCGTATTCCATGGGCGAACCTTGCGGGCGTTCGAACCAGCTGATTATGTATTTCATCTCGTCTCCTCTTTTGCAAATCGTCTACCGATCACAAAGCACCTAAGCGCTTAGTTGAGAAGCCTTGGCTGATTTTGGCGCCGATAGGGAGCGGCATGTGACGGATTCAATATAGTCTAGCCGATGAGCGTTTGGATAGGAAATGGATGACGGCATATCGGGATACTACTCTGTCCAGTTTCGGTTTGGAGCAGAGCCGAGTCAGGCACCTATCGTGCCGGGATCTTCAAGAGCACATAGGTTACGTGTTTGCCTTGGGCTACTAGAAAGCTATGAGGAATCCTAGCTGGAATGTGGACTACATCCCCTGCGCCCAGGGAGTGCCTTTCTCCGCCTTCTATCCTTGTCCCTTTCCATTCGCCCACACCATTGTTGGCTTCGGGATTCATCTCCGGATTAATGATCTTGCCACCCAAAAGCAGCATGCCCTCGCCACTCTGAACGATTACGACATCGATCTCGGTGTCGTGTTGTTCGGGATAGCCGTCGGCGTCCCGATAAAGCAACCGAAAGCGGTGGCTCTGGTAATCGGCAAGGGTCTCGCGCGCGGAATGATCCGGGCGTATGTTCTTAGTGAGCTTCTGTTCCCGATTCTTCAGTTCGGCTGGCTTCCACAGCGCGAAATCTGCCGGGTCAGCTGCAAACATCGGGGTGACGATGACAAGGATCGTGAAAATACGTAACATCTGGCGAATGCCCCCATTTGCATCGGTTGCATTTCGATCTTACCAGCGGGCACCAAGCCGTCAGGTTATGCGTCACGCGTGAAGCGCAAAGGCGATATCGTATAGACTTGGCCGTCAGGGAGGTTTTCATGAAACGTTTATTCACCGGAATCGGACTAACTATCGCGCTGTTTGCGCCAGCTGCTGCCAGTGCCCAGATTCTGGTTGCCGGCGAAGGTCCGGTGGTGTACGGGCATCACCATCTGAACACCACGAACATGGACGCACAGAAGAAGTGGTTTGCCGACACGCTCGGGGGCAGCGTGGTCAAGATCGGGTCGGGTGACCGGCAGCAGGAGATCATCCAATTCCCGAATGTTCTGATCTTTTTCCGTCCGATGCAGGCGCCGACGGGCGGCTCGATCGGCACGACGGTGAACCACATCGGCTTTTCCGTTCCCGATCTCAGGCCGCTGGTGGCGAAGATCAAGGCGAATGGCTTCAAAATGATCACAGCCGAATCGGTGGCCGCGAATGTGAAGGTGACCGACGACATCGCGGCCGCCAGTCCTACGACCAACCTCGCGTTCGCGCTCGGTCCGGAGGACGTCAAAGTAGAGTTCGTCGAAGTCAAATCACAGAAGGCTCCGATTCAGCTTCACCACATCCATTTCTTCGGGCAGATGAACACCGAGATGCAGGCGTGGTACGCGAAGACGTTCGGCGCAACCATGGTTCCCGCCAATCCGGCGTCCGCTTTCGTGGTGGATCAGCTTCCCGGCGTGTCCCTGAACTTCACGCCGTCGCCGACGCCGACCGTCGGCACCACCGGCCGAGCGATCGATCACATCGGCTTCGAGATCAAAAACCTGGAGGCGTTCACGAAGAAGCTGGAAGCCCAGGGCATCAAACTGGATCGTCCCTACACCAAGGTGCCGCAGCTGGGCATCGCGATCGCGTTCATCAAAGATCCCTGGGGGACGAACATCGAAATGACGGAAGGCCTCGCCGGCATCAAGTAGGGTTAGGTCAAATGAGGACTGTCATTTTCGCGCTGGCGTCGCTGCCCGCTTTCGCACAACTTGTGAGTCATCCGGATGCACCGATCCGCGTCGGACACTATCACCTCAACGTCACCAGCATCGAAGCCCATAAGAAGTTCTGGGCCGGCACGCTCGGCGGCAAGGCAATGAAGTTCGGCGGCATCGATGTCATTGAGTTTCCTGACGCGTTCATTTTCCTACGGGTGCAGAAGCCGGCCGGCCCGACGCGCGGCACCGCCTTCGATCACATCGGATTCGCAGTGCCAAACGTGCCGGCGATGGCGACTAAGCTGGCAGCCGCGGGATATCAGGAAACCAGCGGGCGCGAGCCAAAGCCTGTTGACACAAAGCCGGGCGAGCCACCACCCGCGGCATCGGGCACGTCGGCGGTGTATGGACGCTTTGCGTATTTTCTCGGCCCCGACGGGGTGAAAATCGAGCTGGTGACGAGTGATCCAAAAGACGCCGCGACCCCTATCGTGGCGCATCATATCCACTTCATCAACAAGCAGTACGTCGAAATGCAGCAGTGGTACATGAAGGCGTTCGATGCGACTCTGCGTCCGGGACAAACCGACTTCTTCATTGGCGCCGACCTGCCGGGCGTCGGATACAGCCTCAACTTCTTCCGGTGGGAAGGCGACCAGTCCATCACTCACGTTCCCACGGCCGGCCGCGTAGCAGATCACGTGGGATTCGAAGTGAAGAATCTGGAGGCGTTCTGCAAGGCGCTTGAGGCGAAGGGCATAAAGCTCATCCGGCCGTACAAGAAAAGAGACGCAGCCATGAACAACATCGCAACCGCGACGATCGTCGACCCCTGGGGAGTCTCCATCGAGCTGACCGAGGGCCTGGACAAAATCAACTGACTTCACTTCCGAAAAGGTGGAGCAACGATGAGAGCGGAATTGCTGCGATTCAACGGCGCCGTCGAGCGGGATCCGGCCATCCATGCGTGGATGAAAGAGCATGCGGGTGAATTGGGAGCCATCGCCCATCAGTGGTTTGAGGTGATGCGAAACTGCGGGGACGAAGTCCGGGAGCTGTTGCATGACGGCTGTCCGGTTGCATGTCTGGGAGACGCGCCCTTCGGCTACGTCAATGTATTCCGTTCGCACGTAAACGTGGGCTTCTTTCACGGCGCATCCCTGCCGGATCCGGCCCGCTTGCTGCAAGGCACCGGCAAGTTCATGCGCCATGTGAAACTGAGACCGGGAGCGGCCACGAACGCCGCAGCCTTAAACCGGCTCATCGATCTGGCTTATTCGGATATAAAAGCGCGGGTCGAAAACGGCTAGATCAAGAAAGGCCTCGAGACGCGTTTGAATAAGGGAGCACATATCATGACACGGGTTCTGTTGCTAGGCCTCGATCCAGAGACGGTAGATTATTCTGACCCGGCTTTGCCGCCAGGTATGAACGCTGAGAAGGTTCGCGCCGGCATCGCGGTGGCCCAGAGGCAGTTCGCGGAACGGGGATGGGAAGGCGACATTGGTTTGATCCGGCCGGATGAAACCGCCGCGCCGGAAGTGGAGCGCCTGCTGGCTTCGAAGAGCTACGATTGCGTGGTGGTTGGAGCGGGCGTCCGTCTGCCGCCCCGCGGCCTTGCATTATTCGAAGCTGTCATCAACGCGATTCATAAGGCAGCCCCAGGCGCGGCGATTGCCTTCAACACACGGCCGGACGATAGCGCCGATGCTGCCGCCCGATGGCTGGCGGCGGGAAGCCGGGCCGTATAGGTCGGCATCCGACACCCTTCTGTGAGTCTGGTATACTGCCCCGGATGTTTCCACAGCGCGTGGTTGTAGCATTTTTGTTCAGCGCGATCGCCCTCTCGCAGTCTGTCAATCCGGGTAGGGCTTGGGAACGCATAAAGCCAGAAGACGCAGGTTACTCCTCCAAGCGTCTCGACGCGCTGAAAGGTTACCTCGCCACGATTGATACCACCGCGATGATAGGCGTGAAGAGGGGCAAAGTGGTTTTCGAGTATGGGGATGTAACTCGTAGTGTGCCGCTTGCCTCGGTGCGCAAGAGTCTTCTTGCGATTCTGTATGGCAGGTACGTTGCAAACGGCAAGATCAACCTCGATGCAACGCTTGAAGAGCTTGGCATCGACGATGTGGGCGGCCTTCTTCCCATCGAGAAGCGTGCAAAGGTTCGCGACGTGATTACCGCGCGATCAGGCGTTTTTCACAAGAACGTCAATCCTAACGGCGGCGACGACCTGTGGACTGCTCCACCTCGCGGCACGCAGCAGCCAGGAAGCTATTTCCTGTACAACAACTGGGACTTCAACGTCGCAGGCTACGTCTTCGAAAAACAGACCGGAATGGACATCTTTGATGCATTGCAGACAGAGCTCGCCGAGCCGATCGGCATGCAGGATTTTGATCGCGGGCTCCAGAAGAAAGAAGCGGATGATCCGACTCTGTCAAAGTACCCCGCGTATCGAACAGAGCTGAGCGCGCGCGATATGGCGCGTGTAGGGCAACTCATGCTGCAGAACGGAAAATGGGATGGCAAGCAGGTCGTCCCTGCCGATTGGATCAAAACGATTACGTCGCTCGTCACGCCCCTCGAACAATTGAACCCGCCGACGCGACGCCGCTATGCAAACGGGATGCTCTGGGGCTACGGATACTTGTGGTGGGTCTGGGATGATCATCATACCGACGGACCATTCCAGGGCGCCTACACGGCCGACGGTACCGGGGGCCAATACATTACTGTATTGCCCGCGCTCGATCTTGTCGTCGCGCACACAGCCCTCCCGGGTGAGCCGGGGCAGGCCAGGCGCGCTGTCTCAGCCCAACAGTATCACACCGCCTTGCAGCAGCTCATGTATGCGGTGTGCTTTCCACGAAGCTGCCAATAGTACTGTTGCCAAACAGGCTCTGAAGTTAATTGCCATTTTGTCTATCCCGCCCATTTCCCTGATCCGCCGAACCGCCTGTGCACCGGGTTATACTCCTATCGAATCGAGGATTTCAGCCATGCGTCTAAAGTGGATGATCGTGGGAGTGTGTTGCGCCTGCGTCCCCGCACTGCTCTCTCAGGGCACTCGGGGCGCGAAAGCTGGAGCGGATTGGCCCATGTACAACCGCGACCTGGCCAGCACCCGCTACTCTCCGCTGGAGCAGATCAACACCGCCAACGTAGGTAAGCTCACGCAGGCTTGGGCCTACCGCCTGCAGCCGGAAGGCAAGACCCTGACGTCGTCGAGTCCGGGGGAAATCTTTCAGGAAATAACGCCCATCGTGGTAAATGGCGTGCTGTACACGCCTGCCGGAAACCGAGTGGTCGCGCTGGATCCGGAAAGCGGGAAAGAGATCTGGCGCTACGAATTGAAGACCGGCCTCGCCTCCCAGCGCGGGTTAGCTTACTGGCCGGGAGACCGCAACAATCCGCCGCGAATCATCTTCACGACCGGGCACAAGATGGTCGGGCTGAATGCGAACACGGGCAGAGTCGATCCAGGCTTCGGAAAAGAAGGCGAGGTCGATCTGGAAGTAGCCTATGCGGGCGCTCCCACCATTTACAAGAACACGATTCTGCTGGGAACGAATTTTTACGGGCCTGGCGAGCGGCATATCAATCCGGCGCTGGACCAAGCCGGCGGCCAGCGCGGCGATACGCACGGATACGACGCTCGAACAGGCAAGCAGATATGGGAATTTCACACCATACCTCGGCCGGGCGAGCCCGGCAACGAAACCTGGTTAAACGATAGTTGGAAAAATCGCACGGGGAACAACGTCTGGTCGTTCGCTCTGACCGTGGATGAACAGCGGGGCATCCTCTACCTGCCGGTGAGCGAGCCGGGAGCAAACTTTTATGGCGGCGATCGCCCCGGCAACAATCTGTACGGCGATTCGATTGTCGCCCTGGATGCTGAAACCGGGAAAATGAAGTGGTATTTCCAAACCGTCCATCATGAACTCTGGGATTACAACCTTCCTCCGGCTCCGGGACTGGTCGATATCGTGAAGGACGGCAAAAAGATCCCAGCGTTGGCACAAGTCGGCAAGATCGGCTACATGTTCATTCTGGATCGCACTACGGGCAAGCCCGTGTTCGGTGTAGAAGAACGCCCGGTGGCGCAGGGTGACGTGCCTGGCGAGCACTACTCGCCGACGCAGCCGATTCCCCTGAAGCCGCCGCCCATCGCGCGGGTCAGCTTCACCAAAGACGATCTGGTGACCGCCGCGGACACGACTCCGGAACACGCCAAAGCTTGCCAGGAGTGGTACGACAAGTGGCAGCCTTACAACGCGGGTCCGTACACTCCGTGGCCGTATCACGCCGAGGGCACCGACACCAGGCCGGCCATCAACTTTCCTGGTCTGGACGGCGGGGTGAACTGGGGCGGCACGGCTACCGATCCAAAGCTGGGTTACGTCTTTCTGGCGACGAAAGACAATCCGGGGACCGGATGGCTGCAAAAGAATCCCAAGTACACGCCCGGAAATACGGAAGGTCTGGTGGAATACATACGGGGCAACCCCCAGGGTTTCGGTTTCAGCGCACCCGTTAAAGATGCGACGGGCCGCACCGTAGCCAACCTGCCTTGTTTCCGGCCGCCGTGGGGTCGCCTGATCGCGGTCAATGCGAACACCGGCGACTTCGCATGGCAGGTTCCCTTGGGACTGGTGGAAAGCCTGCCCGAGGGCAAACAACTTGCCGGATCCGCGAACAGCGCCGGACCTATTGTCACGGCGGGAGGATTGGTATTTGTGGGAGCAACCAGGGATGCCCGGTTACGCGCCTTTGATTCCAAAACAGGCAAGGAGCTGTGGGTCGCAAAACTGCCCTACATTTCGACAGCAGTGCCGATGACCTATCAGGGCAAGAATGGCAAACAATACGTAGCCATCGTTGCGGCGAGTGGCGGCGGCGCAAATGGCGCTCCCAAAGATAGCCAATCGCTCATCGCGTTTTCCCTGCCCTAGCAGCTATGCAGCGGAGCACGCACAAAATCCTGACCACGCACGTGGGCAGCTTGCCGGCACCCGAGGGCTTGACGGGGGAAGCCGCCGTGCGACAACTGGTCGAGCGCCAGCGCGAGACCGGCCTGGACATCATCAATGAAGGCGAGTACACCAAAGGCGGCGACTGGCTGTCTTTCACCGACGATCGTTTCGGCGGATTCACGGCGGGCGAGCGCAAGGGACCGCCGCTGATCACGCTCGGCAAGGATCGCGAAGAGTTTGCGGATTTTTACAAGTGGGCCTCCGAACGCGGCACAATCTTCTTCGAGCCGGGCGATCAGATCAAGAAAGTGCGGAAGCACTGGATTTGTACCGGTCCCATCACGTACACGGGCCATGCGGTTCTGCGGCGCGAGATCGATCTGCTCAAGGCGGCCGCGGGTTCCGGAGAGCTGTTCCTGACGAGCACGGCTCCCGCCAGCCTGGAAGTCTATCGTTCCAACGAATATTACTCGAAGGACGAGGACTTCGTCTTCGCTCTGGCAGAGGCTCTCCGTGAAGAATACAAGGCCATCGTCGAGGCGGGCATTCTCCTGCAGGTGGACGACGCCTGGCTGCCGGCGCTGTGGGACCGCATCGGTATCGGCATGGGCCTGGAAGCCTTCCAGCGCCGCTGCCGGGTACGCGTGGAGGCGCTGAATCATGCGTTGCGCGGCATCCCCGAAGACCGGGTCCGGTATCACTTTTGTTGGGGAAGCTGGCATGGTCCGCACGCCTACGATCTGGAATTGAAGCACCTGGTGGATATTCTGCTCTCCGTCAAGGCACAGGCATACCTGATTGAAGGAGCCAACGCACGGCACGAGCACGAATACGCCGTGTGGGAAACGGTCCAACTGCCCGAAGGAAAGATCCTGGTTCCTGGCGTGATCACGCATTCGACGGACGTTGTGGAACACCCCGAGCTGGTTTCGCAGCGCATTCAAAAATTTGCCGCGGTACTCGGCAAAGAGAATGTGATCGCCGGAGCGGATTGCGGCTTCGGAGGACGCACGCATCCCCAGATCGCCTGGGCGAAGCTCCGTTCCCTGGTGGAGGGGGCTAAATTGGCCACCGCGGCGTTGTGGTAATCCTGCGGCTTTCGAAACTTCGAAAACTACCAACTTGCGTAGAGCCGGTATCTGTAGAGTCTTGAAAGATTGGTGGACCTGGACGGGTTCGAACCGTCGACCTCTTCCATGCCATGGAAGCGCGCTCCCAACTGCGCCACAGGCCCACAAGGGGATACTTCGAGAGGAACTTCTCCTACAATAACACAGGCCTGTGTGCGAGCTACTTTAACTCCGCCATCATCTGATCTACTTTATTGACTACGTTGGGGTTGGCGAACAGGCCTCCATTTGCCGTGAAGACCTTGGCGATATCGTCCTTGCTCTTTCCCTGGCGCACCATGGAGATCACCGTGGCCGGAATCTTGGTGGCGACATCGCGATAGTCGATCAGATATTGCCGCTTGGAAACCGGTCCGTGGCCAGGAATCACGGTATCGAAATCCAGCTTCAGCACGCCATCCAGGGTGGCGCCCCACTCCTTAATGCTGCCGCCGTTGGCGAAATCGACATTCGGACCGTTGTTCGCGCCCATATCGCCCGACGCAAGAATCTTCAGCGCCGGGAAGTACACTACGGCGTCGCCATTGGTATGGCTGCGGCCGTAGTATTTCATGCGGACTTCCTTGCCGCCCAGGAAAATATCCGTCTCATCGGTGAACACCACGCGCATCACGCCGGGAGCCTTGTTCTTTACCATGTTGTCGCGGGCGTTCTTCGTCGCGATGATTTCCGCCATGGGCAGGAACCGTTCGTTGCTACCGGTGTGGTCGCCGTGCAGGTGCGTATTCAGCACGTACTTGATGGGCTGGTTGGTTACGCTCTTCACCTTATCGATGATGTCCTGGCCGTCGTATTCGAACTTGTCGTCCACCAGGATCACGCCTTCGTTGGTGACGTAAACGGTGGAGTTTCCGCCGTCGCCAATGATGGCGTACAGGTCTTCGGCCACCTTGCTGATCGTATTATTGGCCTGCTTGGCCTGCTGCTTGCCTTGCGGCGCGGGAGCCTGCGTGTAGGCGACCCAGGCGCATCCCAACGCGATCACGCCTGCGGAAAGGCGTACGAGTAGTGTCCGGCTCATGCGAAACACTATATCAAAATGAAGTTACGTTTACCGCAGCTCGGTCATCATGCCAGGCAGGCTCCACTGCATGTTCAAGCTATCAGGCGCCCACTTGTATTCGGTTGTCATGAATTTGCCGACGTCGTCCTGGTTCTTGCCCTGGCGGATCAACGTCTGCACGCGCGTCCGCATGTCCGCTGCCCTGTTGCGATAGGCCAGCAGATCGGCTTTCTTCGAAACCGGACCATGGCCGGGAATCACCGTATCGAAATCCAGCGCACCCATCACTGCGTCGATCGTCTTGGTCCACTCAACAATGCTGCCGCCGCCGGGGTAATCGATCAGGGGCGTCCCGCTGGTGAACATATCGCCGGTATGGAGCACTTTCAGCGCCGGGAAATAGACGAAGGCATCGCCATTGGTGTGGCCGCGGCCGTAATACTTCGCGCGAACTTCCTTGCCGCCCAGGAAAATATCCGTCTCATCGGTGAACGTCACCCGGGCCGGCACCATGCCGGCGGGGGCATTCGACTGGATCTTCTTGACGATCCCGTCGTGCGCGTTGCGGGTCGAGATAATCTCGGCGACCGAACTCCAGCGCGTGTTCCCGCCGCTGTGGTCGGCATGATAATGCGTGCTGAGAATGTACTTTACCGGCTGGCT
>Ga0097621_100002655_pt1 | contig 12244 bp, 14 predicted proteins | sample KBSMisM72_FD_73165 | JGI IMG/M metagenome (GOLD analysis project Ga0097621, IMG submission 73165) | Miscanthus rhizosphere microbial communities from Kellogg Biological Station, Michigan, USA - KBS Miscanthus M7-2 (version 2) (version 2) | ecosystem: Host-associated > Plants > Roots >... | reverse complement strand
TGGGCGGGGGCCCGATCGGCTGCGAGCTCGCGCAGTGCTTCGCGCGCCTGGGCACGAAGGTGACGCAGGTCGAGATGCTCGCGCGCATTCTCATTCGAGAGGATCCGGAATTCTCGGATCTCGTGGCAGCCCGGTTCCGTGACGAAGGCATCGACGTGCTGACCGGCCACAAGGCGAAGGAGGTGCGCGTCGAGGGCGGCGCGAAGGTCGTCGTGGTGGAGCACGAGGGGCGCGAGAAGCGCATCGAGTGCGACGAGATCCTCTGCGCGGTCGGGCGCGCCGCGAACGTGGAGGGCTACGGCCTCGAGGAGCTGGGCATCCCGGTCACGAAGCAGAAGACGGTGGAAGTGAACGAGTTCCTGCAGGCGAAGTTTCCCAACATCTACGCCTGCGGCGATGTGGCGGGGCCATACCAGTTCACGCACACCGCCTCGCACATGGCCTGGTATTGCGCCGTGAATGCGCTCTTTGGCCGTTTCAGGAAATTTCGCGTCGATTACAGCGTCATTCCGTGGGCGACATTCACCGATCCGGTGGTCGCGCGCGTGGGCCTGAGCGAGACCGAGGCCCGCGAAAGGAAGATCGACTGCAACGTCCACATGTACGGCCTGGACGACCTCGATCGCGCCATCGCCGACGGCGAAGCGCACGGCCTGGTGAAAGTGATCACGCGCCGTGGCGGCAAGGGCGAGATCCTCGGGGCCACCATCGCGGGCGAGCACGCCGACGACATCATCGCGGAGATGGTGCTCGCGATGAAGCACGGCCTGGGGCTCAACAAGATCCTGGGCACCATCCACGCGTATCCCACGCTGCCGGAAGCCAACAAGTACGTCGCGGGAAACTGGAAGCGGTCGGGCGTTACCCAGGGCCAGATGACCTTCGTGCGCGCCTTCAACGACTGGACGCGCGGGGAGGCCGGATTCGCAACGGTCATCTCGAAACTTTTCTCTCTCGGGGACAAGCGCCCGTACTACGCGCCGGCTCCGGGGCACGGAGACGAATGATGAAACGCTTCCTCGCCATCCTCGCCTTCCTCGTGGTGGCGCCGCCCGCGGCGGCGATCGACCACTCGTACAAGGCATGGGACGACCTGCTGAAGAAGCACGTGCGCTACGTGCAGAACGGGAATGCCTCGCGCGTGGATTACGCCGGGGTTTCGCGCGACCGGGCGCAGTTGAAGGCCGTGCTCGACGATTGGCAGAAGGTCACCCGTGCCGAATTCGACGGCTGGACGAAGCCCCAGCAGCAAGCCTTCCTCATGAACGCGTACAACGCGTTCACGATCGAGAAGATCCTCAGGCGCTATCCGGACATCAAGTCGATCCGCGACTACGGCACGGTCTTCGGCAATCCCTGGAAGGACAAATTCTTCACGCTCTTCGGCCAGCCCGCATACCTGGACCTGATCGAGCACGAGACGCTGCGCAAGGACGGCGTGTACGACGATCCGCGCGTTCACGTCTCGGTCGTGTGCGCTTCGATCGGATGCCCGATGCTTCGCAACGAGGCGTTCGTCGCCGACCGGCTCGACGCGCAGATGGAGGACGGCATGCGCAGGTTCCTGTCCGATCGCACGCGAAACCGATACAACGGGGAGACGAAGAGGCTCGAGGTGTCGAAGATCTTCGATTGGTACGGGAAGGATTTCGAGAAGGGCCACAAGGGTTTCTCCTCGGTGAAGCAGGCGCTCTCGCGCTACGCGGACCTGCTCGCCGACAAACCCGGGGATCGCGCGATCGTGCGCGACCAGAAGGCGGAGATCGTGTTCCTCGACTACGATTGGAGCTTGAACGACGCCAAGCCGTGAGCTCCCTTTCCATCATCGTCCCGGTGCTCGACGAGGCCGCGGGCATCGAGGCCTGCCTGGCGCCCCTGCAGCCGATGCGCGCGCGCGGGGTCGAGGTGGTGGTGGTCGACGGCGGCAGCCGGGACGCCACGCGCAGTCTCGCCGCGCCGCTCGCCGATCTCGTGCTGCAATCCGCGCGCGGGCGCGCCGTGCAGATGAATGCCGGCGCGCGCGCCGCGCACGGTGAGGCCCTCGTGTTCCTGCATGCCGATACGATCCTTCCGGTGGAAGCCGATGTCGCCATCGCGCGAGTGATCGGGGACGGGGCGCATTGGGGGCGCTTCGACGTCTCGATTGCCGGACCCGATCCCCTGCTCGCCGTGGTCGCCGCGATGATGAACGCCCGCTCGCGACTGACCGGAATCGCCACCGGCGACCAGGCCATCTTCGTTCGCCGCGACGATTTCGTCGCCGCAGGCTCCTTCCGCGAGATTGCCCTGATGGAGGACATCGCGCTTTCGAAGCGGTTGAAACGCATTTCGCGCCCGGCATGCCTGCGCGAGCGGATCGTCACTTCCGGGCGCCGCTGGGAGCGGCGCGGAACGCTTCGAACCATCGTGCTCATGTGGCGCCTGCGATTGGCGTACGCCCTGGGCGCGGACCCGGGCCGCCTCGCACGCCGCTATGACGTCGAGCGCACCTCCGGCTGAAGCGCCTCGCGTCGCGGTCTTCGCCAGGGCGCCCACGCCGGGCTCCGTGAAGACGCGCCTGGTTCCGTTGCTTGGCGCCGAGGGCGCGGCGCGCCTGCACGAGGGCCTCGTGAATCACGCGATCTCGGCCGCGGCGGCGACGCGTCCGGCAACGCTCCAGCTCTGGTGCGCGCCGGACGCTTCCCATCCATTCCTCGTTGCGTGCGCGGCCCGTTTCGGGTGCGAGACGCGCACGCAGCAAGGCGGCGATCTCGGCGAACGCATGGCGCACGCGTTCGAGGGCAACTCGCCGCTCGTTCTCATCGGGTCGGACTGCCCGCCGCTTCGCGGTCAGCACATCTCGCAGGCCTGGGACGCCCTCGAATTCCACGATGCCGTCATCGCGCCCGCGGAAGATGGCGGCTATGCGCTCATCGCACTGGCGCGACCCTGTCCCTTTCTCTTCAGCGATATCGCGTGGGGAGAGGCGAGCGTGATGCAGCGCACGCGCGAGCGCCTGGCACGAGCGAAGCTTTCGTGGCTGGAGCTCGCCACGCTCTGGGACGTGGACCGGCCCGAGGACTACGAGCGGCTGCGCGCGAGCGCCATGGCCGCGGAGGTCGGGGCTTGATGCGGGCTTGCGGGTGCGGCGCGGCGTTGATCGCGCTGGCTGTGGTGGCGGCGCCGGACGCGAGGGTTCCCGCATTCTCCGCCGCGAGTCCCGGCGTGACGCTGCCCGCTCCCTGGCACACGCAGGCATTGCGGCGCACCCACCCGGCGGATGTACAGCTCGTGGCCGACGAGGGCCGCACCGTGCTGCAAGTGCGCTCCGAGGCCGCATTCGGGGGAGCGGCGATCAGGCTCCAGCTCCCGGCACCCGTGCTTTCGTGGCGCTGGAAAGTCGATCGGGTGCTGGAGACGGCGCGCCTGGGCAAGCGGGAAGGCGATGACTACGCCGCGCGAGTCTATGTGTCGTTCGAAATTCCCATGGACCAGCTCACGTTCGGCGAGCGCATGCGCCTGCGCATCGCAAGGCTCATCTACGGCGATGTGCCATCCGCGGCGATCTGCTACGTGTGGGACAACCGCGCCTCGCCCGGGACCGCCATCTGGAGCCCGTACGGAGAGCGCGTGCGCCTCGTCGTGTTGCGAAGCGGGCCGGCGAGCGCGGGACGCTGGGAGGAGGAGCGGCGCGACGTCGCGGCGGATTTCCGTGCCGCCTTCGGGCGCGATGCGCCGCCGGTGACGGGAATCGCAGCCGGCAACGACACCGACCAGACCGCGGAAACAGCGACCGCATGGTTCGGCGACTTCCGGATCGATCCGAGATGAGAAGGCTCGTGCTCGCGGGAGGGGGCCACGCGCATGTCGAGGTGCTGCGCGATCTGGCGGAGCGTCCGGGCTCGGGCATCGCGGTGACGGTTGTCAGCCCGCGACCGCGACTCGTCTTCACGGGGATGATCCCCGGCGCCATCGCGGGGCACTATCGCCTGGAGGACTGCGCCATCGACGTCGAGGCGCTCGCGCAGCGCGCCAACGCGCGCTTCGTGAACGGCGCCATCTTCCGCGTCGATGCCGCAAACCATCGCGTGCACTGCGCCGACGGCGAGACGATCGACTACGACATCCTGTCGCTCGACGTGGGCTCGCGCGTGGCCGTGGGCCTGGCGACCGGCGTCGACGAGCACGCAACGCTCGTGCGTCCCATGGAGGTCTTGATGAAGGGGTGGGCGGACGCGCTGTCCCGGGCGCGGGAAGGAAAGGTACGCTCCGTGACCATGGTGGGCGGGGGTGCGGCGGGCGTCGAGCTCGCCCTCGCGATGGAGTACCGGCTGCGCCGCGAACGCCCGGAGTCGCCGCCGCACGTGCGCGTGATCACCAACATGCCCACGATCCTCGCCGAATTCTCCGCCGGCGCGCGCCGGCGCCTGAAGCTGCAGCTCGGGCGCTCCGGCATCGGCGTGCACGTGGGCGCCAACGTGGAGGCAGTCCACGCGGACCACGTGCGCCTCGACTCCGGAATCGAGATCAAGTCGGATGCGACCTTCTGGGCCGGCGGGCCTACGGCCCCACCCTGGATCGCGTCATCGGGGCTCGCCGTGGATCCGCGCGGCTTCCTGCTGGTGAACGAGGCGCTCCAGTCGGTCACCGATCGCGACATCTTCGGCGTGGGCGATTGCGCGACGCAGGAGGGACACCCGCATGCGCGCGCCGGCGTCTTCGCCGTGCGCGCAGCACCCGTGCTCGCCGCGAACCTTCGCGCGGCCGCGCATGGCGGCGCGCTCACGCCGCACGTCACGAGCCCGCGCTACCTGGCCATCATTTCCACCGGACGCAAGAGCGCGGTGGGCGTTTGGGGAGACCTCTCCTTCCAGGGTTGGTGGGCATGGCGCTGGAAGGACCGCATCGACCGCGCTTTCGTCGCGCGCTACGACGGCGCCGCGCCGCACCGCCGCTAGGCTGCTTCCTTCGATACCTCGGGGGCGCGCGCGTGCGGAAGTATCCGCACGACCTTCACCATGCGGTTCTGCACCTGCAGGATCTCCACCGCCTGCTCGCCGATCGCGAGCGTCGTGCCCGCCTCGGGAATGTCCTCGAGCTCCTCGAGAAGGAGCCCGTTGATGGTCTTCGGTCCCTCGAGCGGGAAATCGAAGCCTGCCTTGCGGTTCAGCACGCGCAGCGAGCAGCCGCCGTCGGCGATCACCGTGCCGTCGGGCTCGCGGTGGAAGAGCGCCGCGCTTCCGACCGCCTGGCTCGTGAACTCGCCCACGATCTCCTCGAGGATGTCCTTCATGGTGACCAGCCCCAGGATCTCGCCGTACTCGTCCACCACCAGGCCCATGTGGCGCTGGTTTTCCTGGAAGTTCGTGAGCTGCGTGAGCAGCGCCGTGCCCTCGGGAACGAAGTAGGGCTCGCGCATGATTTCGCGCAGTCCCTCCGCGTCGATCTGGTCGCGGCGCGTGGCATTGAGGACCTTGCGCACGTGCAGGACCCCGGCCACGTTGTCGAGGCCGTTCTCGCACACCACCAGGCGCGTGTGATGCGTCGTCGAAAGCGCGTTGCGCACCTCCTCGATGTCGTCGGACAGGTCGATGTACTCGATCTGGCTCCTGGGCGTCATCGTGTCGTCCACCGTCATGTCCTCGAGCTCGAAGAGGTTGAGGAAGATGGACTGGTGCTTCTTCGGGAGGTACTTGCCGCCCTCGAGGACGAGCGTGCGCAGCTCCGCCATGCTGAGCGCATGCGCCTGCTCGGTGGTGGGCCGCACGCGCATCACGCGCAGGATGGCTTTCACCAGGACGTTGATGAGCCACATCGGCCAGCGCGTGGCCTTGATGAGCGGCGCCAGCACGTACGAAGCGCTGACCGCGATCGGTTCCGGGTACGTCGCGCCGATCACCTTCGGAAGAATCTCGGCGAACACGAGGATGAAGATGCCGGCCGAGAGCGTGGCCACCGCCAGCACGTAGTCGCCCGTGCCCAGCAGGCGCCGGCAGATCTCGGCCACGAGGATCGTGATCGCCGCGTTGATGAGCGTGTTCCCGGCGAGGATGAAGGAGAGCAGCTCGTCGGTGCGGGTGAGGAGCTTGCCCGCGAGCTTCGCGCCGTGGCTGCCCTCGCGGATCAGGTGCTTCAGGCGGTAGCGGTTGAGCGCCATGAGGCACGTCTCGGACATGGCGAAGAAGGCCGACAGCGCGAGGAGCGCCACCAGGGCGCAGAACAGCCAGCTGAGTGCGATGTCTTCGGTCACGGAGCGCGCGCGCCCGATCAGCCGCGCTGCAGGATCAGCTCGAGGACGACCTTCGAGCCGACGTAGGCAAGGAGGAGCGAGACGAAACCCGCGAGGGTCCAGTGGACGGCCTTGCGGCCGCGCCATCCGCGGAAGTGATGTCCCCACAGCAAGCCGCCGAAGATCGCCATGGAGATGAATGCGAAAACCGTCTTGTGGTTCGCCTTGAACGCCTTGCCGAAGAGCTGTTCCGAGAAGAACACGCCGCTCACGACGGTGAGCGTGAGCATCACGAACGCGGCGAGGAGGATGCGGAAGAGGAGCGCTTCCATCTCGAGCAAGGGCGGCAGCGAACGCAGCAGCGGCGGAAGCGTGCCGCGATGCAGCCACTTCTCCTCGGCCAGCATCACGAGCGCGTGCACGGTCGCGACGATGAACAGGCTGTATCCCAGCATCGCGATGCCGAAGTGCGCGGCGAAGATCGGATTGCCGCCGTACGTGACGACGTGACCCGACGGCAGGACCGCCTGAAGCAGCACGGCGGCGGCGGCCACTGGCGCCATGAGCCCCAGAATGCTCGCCACACCCGTGTACACGAGGCCGCCCAGCCAATAGATGAGGACCGTAAGCCAGGCGAGCAGCGAGATCGCATTGGCCACGCCCAGGTCGAGGCCTTCCGGGACCATCACGCGGCGATAGAGCAGGATGCCGTGGAGCACCAGCGCGATGGGAGCCAGGACCGCGTCGAATCGCGGTTCGCCCCGCGGCTGGGGACCGGCCGCCATCGCCGGGCGGGTTGCGCGAAAAGCCATCGCCGACAGGGCGAGCCAGCACGCCGCGGTGATAAAATACAAAAGCAAATCAGGCATTTCCCCTTATTCTACTCCCCATGCTCGACGCCCTCACGCAACGCTTTTCCTCGGTCGTGAAGACCCTGCGCGGTCACTCGCGCATCACCGAAGACAACGTCCAGGACATGGTGCGCGAAGTCCGCCTCGCCCTCCTGGATGCCGATGCGGGCCTGCCGGTCGTGAAGGACTTCGTGGCGCGGGTCCGGGAAAAGGCGATGGGCCAGGAGGTGATCGGCAGCCTCACGCCGGGCCAGGCGTTGGTGGGCATCGTCCACCAGGAGCTGGCGAACCTCATGGGTGGGGCGAACGCCGCGCTTTCGTTCGCAGCACAGCCGCCGGCGGTGATCCTGCTCGCGGGCCTTCAGGGTTCCGGCAAGACCACGAGCGCGGGCAAGCTCGCGCGGCTCATCGGCAACACCACGAAGAAGAAGGTCCTGCTCGTCTCCACCGACGTCTATCGACCCGCCGCCATCGACCAGCTCGCCACGCTCGCGAAGACGCTCGGCGTCGAAATGTACCCGTCGGATCCTTCGCAGAAGCCCGAGGACATCGCGCGCGCCGCGCTCGACCACGCGAAGCGGCATTTCTTCGACGTGCTCATCGTCGATACCGCGGGGCGGCTCGCGATCGACGAAGCGATGATGAACGAGGTGAAGGCGCTGCACGCGGCGCTGGACCCGATCGAGACGCTCTTCGTCGTGGACTCGATGCAGGGGCAGGATGCCGTGAATGTGGCGCGCGCGTTCAGCGATGCGCTGCCGCTCACCGGCATCGTGCTGACGAAGCTCGACGGCGACGCGCGCGGCGGCGCCGCGCTTTCGGTGCGTCACGTCACGGGCAAGCCGATCAAGTTCGTGGGCGTGTCCGAAAAACTGGACGGCCTGGAGGCGTTCCACCCGGACCGCATGGCCTCGCGCATCCTCGGCATGGGCGACATCCTCTCGCTGGTCGAGGATGCGCGGGCCAAGGTCGACGAGAAGGAAGCGGGAAAGCTCGCCGAGAAATTCAAGAAGGGGAAGGACTTCGACCTCGACGATTTCCGCACGCAGCTGCAGCAGATGAAGAAGATGGGCGGCATCGCGAGCCTCGCGGACAAGCTGCCGGCCCAGATCACGCAGATGGCGCAAACCTCGCCGGAACTGCAGGAGAAGGCGCTCAAGCGCACGGAAGCGATCATCAACTCGATGACGGCCCTCGAGCGGCGCAAGCCCGAGCTGCTGAAGGCCTCGCGCAAGCGCCGCATCGCCTCGGGCGCGGGGGTGCAGGTGCAGGAGGTGAACCGGCTCCTCACCCAGTTCGAGCAGATGCAGAAGATGATGAAGATGATGCGCGGCGGGAACCTGCAGAAGATGATGCGCAACATGAAGGGCATGCTGCCGCGGATGCGCTGAACTTCCGGCGGCGCTGTTAACCCAACGAGTATGAAATCGCAACCCTTCGCTTTGGCCGCGCTTGCGCTTGTTTTCACCGCGCAGGCGCAACAACCGCCCCAATCGCAACCCAGGCCGCCGTATCCCCCGTCGCAACGCGCGCCGCAGCAACCGGGACAGCCGCAATCGCCGTCGCCGCAGGGCGCGCCGACTTCGCCCATGGCCCCGTTCGGCTGGTTCGCCGGGCTCGCGGGCTCCTGCTGGAAGAGCTCGCGGCCCGAAGAGCGCAGCGACCTCCAGTGCTACCAGAACCAGTTCAACCGCTTCATCCGCGGCTCGATCAAGTTTTACCAGGGCGACAAGGTCACCAACGAGGGCGATTCGGTGTTCGCCTACGACGCGAACGCGCGCCTCATCATCTATTCGCAGTGGTCGAGCAACGGCAGCATCGGCTTCGGCCAGGCGACGCTGGTGAATGGCGAGCTCATCTTCCAGAACCACACGCCGGACAACGCGGAATCACCGACGCGATCGGTGTGGCGCAAGGTCGACGCGGATTCGTTCAAGGTCTCGCGCCAGCGACGCTCCGACCAGGGCGCATGGGCGGAGGAGTCCGCAATCACCTACTCACGGGTCCCGAAGCCGGCTTCCTAGCGCTGGCTCGGGTCGCAGTTTTCGTATATAATCCAAGGCTTTCCATCGTTTCATCGTTACCGGTTTTCAACCGGAGAAAGTTGCCCGGATGGTCGTCATTCGCATGGCCCGTGGCGGAGCCAAGAACCGCCCCTTCTACAACATCGTCGTCGCCGATTCGCGCATGCCGCGCGATGGCCGCTTCATCGAGCGCGTCGGCTTCTACAACCCCAAGGCCCCCGAGGCCGAGAAGAACTTCAGGATCGCGCTCGATCGCGTCGATCATTGGGTGAAGCTCGGCGCGCAACCGTCGGCCGCGGTGAAGAAGCTCATCAAGCGTGGCAAGACCGAAGTCGCCGGCGGCGCGCAGGAAAAGCCCGCAAAGTAGCGCCGCCGCGGCGGACTCGCCGCGCGTCGTGATGGGGCGCGTGGTGGGCGCTTTCGGCTTGAACGGCTGGGTGAAGGTGAAAGTCTTCACCGAGTCCGCCGATACGCTGGGCACATTCCCCGTCTGGCTGGTGCAATTGGGCGATCGCTGGCGCGAGATGGCGCTCGAGGACTTCGAGGTTCATTCGAAGGGCCCCGTCGCCAAGCTCGCGGGATGCGACGACCGCAATGCGGCCGACGCATTGCGTGGCGCCGATGTCGCGGTGACGCGTGAAGCGTTGGGCGATGCGGAAGATGGAACGCTCTACTGGGTCGACCTGGTCGGCCTGGAAGTGGTGGACGAAGGCGGCACGCGCCTGGGCGAGGTCGAGGGACTCTTCGAGAGCGGCGAGACGAGCGTGCTGGTGGTGAAGGGAGCGAAGGAGCGATTGATTCCCTTCGTGCCGGAATACGTGAGGGCGGTGGACCGTGAGGCGCGCCGCATCACAGTGGCCTGGAAGGCGGATTACGACGCATGAAGCGCTTCGACGTGATCACGATCTTTCCGGCCATGCTCGATGCATTGCTGGACCACGGCATCACGCGCCGCGCGCTCGACGAAAAGCTCTTCGAGCTGCAGGCCTGGGATCCGAGGCAGTTCGCGACCGACGCTTATCGCCGCGTCGACGATCGCCCCTACGGAGGCGGTCCCGGCATGGTGATGATGGCCGGGCCGCTGCAGGCCGCCATCGATGCCGCGGTGAAACGGCAGGTCGAGGCGGGCGTGGCGAAGCCCGTCGTGGTGCTGATGTCGCCGCAGGGAGAAAGGCTCGACGACAAGCGGGTCGCAGAGCTCGCGGGCGAGGAAGGATTGGTGATCATCGCGGGGCGCTACGAGGGAATCGACGAGCGCGTCGTGGCGAAGAGCGTCGATCGCGAAGTGTCGATCGGCGACTACGTGACCTCGGGCGGCGAATTGCCCGCGATGGTGATGATCGATTGCATCGTGAGGCGGCTTCCGGGCAGCCTCAACGACGCGGAGAGCGCCACGCAGGACTCGTTCTGCGCGGGGCTCCTCGATTGGCCGCATTACACGCGGCCGGAGGAGTGGAACGAGGCGCGGGTGCCCGACGTGCTGCTGTCGGGAAACCACGCCGCCATCGCGAGATGGCGAAGGAAGCAGGCGCTGGGACGCACGTGGGACCGCCGGCCCGATCTGATCGACGAGAAGAAACTCTCGCGGGAAGACCGGCAGTTGCTGGAGGAATACCGTCGTGAGCTACAGGCGCAGCAACAGCAGCAATAATTAACCGCGGCATCCGGACGCGTCCGGCTCTGCACGCAATTAAAGGAAAACCGACATGAACCTGATCCAGACACTCGAGCAAGAGGAAATCACGCGGCTCGGCCGCAAGATTCCCGACTTCGGCCCCGGCGACACGGTGATCGTGAAGGTGAACGTGGTCGAGGGCGACAAGAAGCGCGAACAGGCCTACGAAGGCGTGGTGATCGCCAAGCGCAACCGCGGCCTCAACTCCTCGTTCATCGTGCGCAAGATCTCCAGCGGCGAGGGCGTGGAGCGCACCTTCCAGCTCTACGCGCCGTCCATCGCCTCCATCGAGGTGAAACGCAAGGGCGCCGTGCGCCGCTCGAAGCTCTACTACCTGCGCGGCCTCACCGGCAAGGCGGCCCGCATCCGCGAGAAGCTGGAGAGCACCGACCGTGAAGTGATGACCGAGGACGCTTCCGCCGAGGGAGCCCCCGAGGGCGGCGAGGGTGCGCCGAAGAAGGCGAAGAAGGTGAAGTCGCCGAAGAAGCGCATCGACAAGGAAGCCAAGCGCGGCACGGACAAGCGCTGAAGCCCGTTCCAGCGAAAAGCCCCGCCTCGGCGGGGCTTTTTTCTTATGGCGTGCCTGCGGCGAAGGTGTCGCAGTCCTTCGGGCGCCCGCCCTCCATGCCCGTCTTGAACCAGCGCACGCGCTGCGCCGAGGAGCCGTGCGTGAAGGATTCCGGCACCACGCGACCCTGGGTCTGCTTCTGCAGGTTGTCGTCGCCGATTGCGGTGGCAGCTGTCAGCGCTTCGTCCACGTCGCCCGGATCGAGCAGGTTCGCATCCTTGGCGTGATGACCCCATACCCCCGCATAGCAATCGGCCTGCAGCTCCATGCGCACCGACGTGCGGTTGTCGCCTTGCTGCATTTTCGCGAAGGTGCCCGTGAGCTTCTGCACGTGGTGTCCGACTTCGTGCGCGATCACGTACGCCTGGGCGAAGTCCCCCGGCGCGTGGAAGCGCTCCCGCAAATCGTTGTAGAACTTGAGGTCGATGTAGAGCTTCTCATCGTTGGGGCAGTAGAACGGGCCCATCGCCGTTTGGCCCATGCCGCAGGCGGAGCGCACGCCGCCTTCGTAAAGGACCAGGGTCGGCGCGTGATACTCGCGTCCGTTCGCCTTGAAGATGGCGGTCCAGACATCCTCGGTGCTCGCGAGCACTTTCGAGACGAATTGCCCCATCTCGTCCTTGGGGGCGCCCTTCGGGACCTCGCGCGTGTCGCGCTGCGTCTCGACCGATTGCACCGTGTTCAGCACCTGTCCCGGGTCGAAACCCAGGAATGCGGCGATGATGGCGATCACCACGCCGCCGATGCCCACGCCGCCCGCCATGCCCATGCCGCGGCGGTCCTCGACGTTGCCGCTGGATCGTTCTCCGCCTAATTGCATGACGAAACCCTCCGCTATTGACCGTTGTGATGAAGACCCGCGCGCGGGGCGCGAGTTGCATTCGCGGAGTCCTACACCGGGGACTATTTCAGGCGTTC
>Ga0097621_100002650_pt1 | contig 12255 bp, 10 predicted proteins | sample KBSMisM72_FD_73165 | JGI IMG/M metagenome (GOLD analysis project Ga0097621, IMG submission 73165) | Miscanthus rhizosphere microbial communities from Kellogg Biological Station, Michigan, USA - KBS Miscanthus M7-2 (version 2) (version 2) | ecosystem: Host-associated > Plants > Roots >... | reverse complement strand
TCATGAGCGCGCCCAAGCAATCCAAACCAAAGGCCCGGCTGCCGCGCGGTTTCCGCGATCGGGGGCCAGGCGAGATCATGGCCGAGCAGAAGATGCTGGCCACCATCCGCACCGTCTATGAAAGCTATGGTTTCGAGCCGCTGGAAACCCCGGCCTTCGAATATACCGACGCGCTGGGCAAGTTCCTGCCGGACGTGGACCGCCCCAATGAAGGCGTGTTTTCGCTCAAGGACGATGACGATCAATGGATGTCGCTGCGCTATGACCTGACCGCGCCCTTGGCCCGTCATGTGGCGGCCAATTTCCAGAACCTGGCCAAGCCGTTCCGCCGCTATCAGGTTGGCACGGTATGGCGCAATGAAAAGCCGGGTCCTGGCCGCTACCGCGAATTCACCCAGTTCGATGCCGACACGGTGGGCAGCGCCAGCGCTTCCGCCGATGCCGAATTGTTGATGATGCTGGCTGACACGCTGGAAGCGCTGGGCCTGGGGCGCGGTGATTATGTCGTCAAGCTCAACAACCGGAAATTGCTGGATGGCGTGTTGGAAGCCAGTGGTGTGGCGCCCGAAGATCGTATCAAACGCGGCATCGTCCTGCGCGCCATCGACAAGTTGGACCGGCTGGGCGTGGATGGTGTGTCGGCGCTGCTGGGTGCGGGCCGCAAGGATGACTCAGGCGACTTCACCAAAGGTGCGGGGCTTTCCGCCGAACAGGCGCATCGGATTCTGGCCTTTGTCGCGCCGGATGCAGCTGATGAAGACGAACACCTGCGCCAGATCGGCACTTTGGTCGGCAGCAGCGCTGTGGGCGCGGCGGGGCTGAACGAATTGGAGCAGATCGTCAGGCTGTTGCAGGCCTGCGGTTATGGCCCCGACCGTGTGCTATTCGATACCGGGGTGGTGCGCGGGCTGGACTATTACACCGGCGCGGTGTTCGAGGCGCAGCTGACTTTCCCTGTCAAAAATGAGGATGGCGAAGAAGTCGTGTTCGGCTCGGTGGCGGGGGGTGGGCGTTATGACGATCTGGTGGCGCGCTTTACCGGCCAGACCGTGCCCGCGACCGGCGTGTCCATCGGCGTGTCGCGCTTGATGAGCGCCTTGATGTCGCGCGGCTTGATGGCGGCAGCGAAGGCGCCCCTGGTGGTTGTCACGGTGTTCGACAAGGCCGAGGCAGCAGCTTCTTTCGCCATCGTCCAGGAATTGCGCGCCGCCGGCCTGCGCGCCGAGGCCTATGTCGGCAATGGCAAGATGGGCGACCAGTTCAAATATGCCGACAAGCGCGGCGCCGCCATTGCGGTGATCGAAGGCGGCGATGAACGGGCACGGGGCGAAGTGACGCTCAAGGACCTGGCGCTGGGCTCCGAACTGGCCAAGTCGGTGGAAAGCCGGGCCGAATGGGTGGCCAACCGCGAGGCGCAAAAGAGCGTCAAGCGCGCCGACCTGGTGACGGAAATAAAGGCGATGCTGAAGGTTCCCCAAATGGGAAGCCGCTGATGGCCGCCTTTCCTTATTACGACACGGCCGCCATGCAGGCGCTCAATGCCCAGGCGACGGCGCTGCTGGACCTGTTTGCCACGCGCGGCTATGTACGCGAAGAGCCGGCGGTGCTGCAACCGGCCGAGATTTTTCTCAATCGCTCCGGCGAGGAAATCCGCCGCCGCACGTTCACCCTGACCGATCCGTCGGGCCGCGATCTTGCCTTGCGTCCCGACCTCACCATTCCGATTTGCCGCCAGGCGGTGTTGAGCGGGCGCGGCTTTCCCGCGCGCATCGCCTATAACGGCCTGGTTTTCCGCCATCAGCCGGGCGAACCCAACCGCCCCACTCAGTTTTTCCAGGCCGGCGTCGAATTGCTGGGATTGCAGGATGCGGTGGCCGGTGAGACGGAAATTCTGTCCCTGGCGGTCGAAGCGCTTGGTGTCTGCGGGCTGAAGGATTTCTCGCTGCGCATCGGCGATCTGGCGCTGTTTGGTGCATTGGTCGATGCCCTGGCCCTGCCGCCGCAATGGCGCTCGCGGCTCAAGCGGCATTTCTGGCGCGCCGGTTACGTGGAGTCGCTGCTTTATTGGCTGGGCCATGGCGATGGCGCGGCGAAGTTGCCGGGCAGCCGTGCCCAGATCGAGGCTCTGCTGGATGCCCGCGCCGATGCCCCCGCCGCCGGACGAACTCGGGAAGAAATCGTCGCGCGCGCCCTGGATCGCGCCGCGGAGGCGGCGAGCCTGCGCCTGGACGGAAAAGTTGCCGATGCGATTGCCGAACTGCTGGATATTTCTGGCCCGGCTCAGGAGGCGCTCGCCAAGGTGCGCGCGCTGCTGAAGACCGTCTCGATCGATCTCGGTCCGCAGTTGGCGGCGATGGAGGTGCGGCTGGCGACCTTGAAGTCCCTGGGCGTGGACCCGGCCAAGGTGCAGTTCACGGCCCATTTCGGCCGCAACATGGAATATTATACCGGCTTTGTGTTCGAGCTTTGGGCGCGCGACAAGGAAGGCCCGGTGCAGATCGCGGGCGGCGGCCGCTATGACTCCATGATGGAGATGCTGGGCGCCAAAAAGCCGGTCAGCGCCATCGGCTGCGCCCTTCGCACCGAGCGGCTGTTGGCCGCCCGGGGAGGCATATGATGGCTGCCCTCACGCTTGCCATCCCGTCCAAGGGCCGCCTGAAGGACAATTGCGACGCCTGGTTTGCCTCCGCCGGTGTGGCGATGGAGCAGACGGCGGGCGCGCGCGGCTATCGCGCCAGCTTTGCCGGATTTTCCGATGTCGAAGTGATGTTGTTGTCGGCCTCCGAAATCGCTTCCTCCCTGTTGGCGGGCGACATCCATCTTGGTATTACCGGCGAGGATTTGCTGCGCGAGGAGGCGCCGGAGCTGGGAGGGCGCATGCAATTGCTGAAAGGCCTGGGCTTCGGCTTTGCCGATGTGGTGGTCGCGGTATCCCAATATTGGGTCGATGTCGCCACCATGGCCGACTTGGACGATGTCTGCGCGGCCTATGCCCAGACCCACAGGCGGCGCCTTCGGGTTGCGACCAAATATGCCCAGCTGACCCGCAGTTTCTTTGCCCAGGCACGCATCACCGATTATCGCATTGTGCCCAGCGCGGGCGCCACCGAAGGCGCGCCGGCGGCCGGTACAGCGGAAGTGATTGTAGACATCACCACCACCGGGGCCACCTTGAAAGACAACGGGCTCAAGGTTCTGGATGATGGCGTGATCTTGAAAAGCCAGGCGCAGCTTGCCGCATCGCTCGGCGCCGATTGGAACGTGCAAGCCAAGGCCGCCTGTCGGCGCCTGCTGGACAAGCTTGATCCGGCAAATCCGCTTTACACTGTCCTGGCGGCACAATTGCCCAGCTAGCGCTTTTCAAGAAGCATGGATTCATAGGCAGCCTCCAGGCCGCGGGTGAACCCCACCGTGTCGAACAGGGGCGCGGTGGCGCGATGGGCTGCCAGCTTCTCCCGGATTGCCTTCAACCGGCCGGGATCGCGCGCCAGGGCCAGTGCGGCGGCCTCATATTCTCCCGGCGTGTGGGTGATCAGCTCGGGCAGTCCCGCCGCCGTCAGCAGGCTGGCGCCGACGCGGCCGGGAAACATCTCACCCAGCTGGGTCAAGACCGGCAGTCCCGCCCACAGGGCATCGGCAGCGGTGGCGTGCGCGCCATAGGGAAGCGTGTCGAGGAACAGATCGGCGAGTCCGTGGCGGGCCAGGTGAACGTCGAGAGGCGCGCGATCGGCGAAGATCACCCGGTCCGGGTCTATGCCGTGCTGTCCAGCCCGTCTTTGCAGAGCGGCGTTGGATTTCGGCGCATAATCGCGCAGCCACAACACGCTGCCCGGCACCTGCTGCAGCAGCCGGAGCCAGATGTCGAACAGTTGCGGGGTGATCTTCCAGTTGCGATTGAAACAGCAGAATACAAACCCATCTTCCGGCAATCCCGCTTCGGCGCGCGTCAGCGCCGCGCCGACCGCCTTATCCGGGTCCAGCGGAAAGAAGCTGCCGGGCAGGGGGATGATCTTCTCGCAATAGAAAACTTGATGCGGCGGCGGCGTGACCACCGCATCGCCCAGGATGAAATCCATGAAGTCGGCGCCGGTGGTGCCTGGAAAGCCCAGCCAGGCCGCCTGAACCGGCGCGGGACGGGCCGCGAAAGCGCCCAGGCGATGGCCATAGGTGTGGCCGCTCAGGTCAATGGCGATGTCGATCTCCAGCTCGCGTAGCCGTTCGGCGACTTCCATGTCGCTTCGGTCCGCCACGTCGTGAAACTGGTCGAACGCGCCGGCGAGGCGGGCGCGAATTTCGCTGCCATCATCCTCGCCCGAGGAAATGCCGATGACCTCGAAACGGGATCGGTCATGCTGTTCGATCACCTGCACCAGCTGAAAACCGACCGGATGGCTGCGGAAATCCGGCGAGATATAGGCCAGCCGGATCCTGTCGTGGCGATAGGCCTTACCCGTCCAAAGCGGCGCCTGCGGCGCGACGGTCTCGCGCAGGGCATTGCGCGCGCAGTTCAACAGCAGCGGACCGTCCGCGCCATATCCCATCAAGGTCCAGGGATCGAGACCGGGGATGGCGGCCTTGACCTGCGCCGGAATTTCCGGTCCCAGCTTTGCCATACGGTCCCAGTCGCAGTCATACAGGGCGGCCAGCGCTATCTGACCGAACAGGCGCGGAAAGTTCGGCTCGAGCTTTGCGATCTTGTCATAGTCCGCCAAGGCGTCGCCAAAGCGATCCAATTGCACCAGCGCAACGGCATGGTTCATCAGGAAAGCGGTATCCTTGGGCCTGAGCGCCATCGCCTGCTCGAAACAGGGCAGTGCGATGTCGGGGCGGCGCAACGATACCAAGGCGTTGCCCTTGTTGCTGATCGCCTCGGCGAAGCCTGGGTCGATGGCCAGTGCGCGGTCGAAACACGCGATCGCGTCTTCAAAGCGGCTCATCTTCTGCAGCAGGCTGCCGCGATTGTACCAGAAGCCCGCATCCGCGGAATTAAGCGCCAGCGCCGCGTCAAAACTGGCCAGCGCGGCGGTGAAGTTGTTTTGCGCGCCAAGCGCATTGCCCCGGTTGCTCAGCGCATCGGCAAAGTCCGGTTTCAGCTTCAGCGCCAGATCATATTTCATCACCGCTTCGTCGAAGCGCTTCAGCGCCTGCAGGGCGTTGCCCATATGCAGCAGCACCGAGACATTATCGGGTTTGGCGCGGTGCGCCATTTCCAGCAGGCTTATTGCTTCGGCGTTACGGCCCTGCTGGACGCGCAGCGCGCCCAATAAGTAATTCACCAGCGGGTGGCCGGGCCGGGCGGCCTGCAATTGGCCGATCAGTGAATCCGCTCTTGCAAGGTCTCCTGACTGCAGAGCCTGGGCCGCTTGCTGATGAAGCGCGTTCAGGTCCATCAGGGCACCGTCGCCGTCTCGCGCAGGTCGAAATCGCCGATATGCTCTTTCTTCCAGCGCATCGCCGCGGCGATACGGGTGTGCCCCGAAGGATGGTCGTAAAAAACGATCTCCTCCCACCGGCCGGGCTCCAGCTTGCGATAGGTGGAGAGCTTCAGCATCGCGGTGGCGAAGGCGTCCGGCTTGCGCACCGCGTTCAGGCCGAAAATGTCGGCCTGATATTCGATATTGCGCGAGATGGAATTGGTCACGGGCGTGGCCAGGAACAAAAAGATTGCGCCCAGCGCCGAGATCAGGGGCAGCCCCGCCACGTCCTCGATCCGGCGCACCTGCCATTGTCCGCCGAATAGCGCACAGGCCGATACGAAGCCCCAATGGATGAAGACGAACCCCGCCAGGATCACCAGTCCTTCCAGCAGGATCGTGAGCGTGACATGGCCCATCGCATAATGGCCGATCTCGTGGCCCATCACCGCCAGCACTTCGTCGGAGGAGCCCTGGTTCAATAGATTGTCGTTCAGCGAGATGCGCGCGGTTCCCAGAAAGCCGGAAACATTGGCGGAAATCCGGTTGGACTGGCGCGAAGCGTCCACCAGCCAGACATTGTTCACCGGCACGTCATTGGCGCGCGCCAGCGCCAGGATTTTGTTTTTCAACGGCCCCTCGGGCAGGGGGGAATAGTGGTTGAAGAGCGGAGAAATGAAGACCGGCCAGATCACAATGGTCAAAATCTGGAAGGCGATGGCAAGGCCCGCGGCCCAAAGCCACCACATATCCCGTGCCCGGCGGATGGCGCTGTAGAGAACCGGCAGCAGCAGGACACAGGTTGCAAAGGTCAGGGAAAACTGGATTCCGAAATCGCCCAACCATTGCCATAAATTCTGGGTGGACAGGCCATAGCGATGCTCGCGGAAAAACCCTTCATACAGGGTCAGGGGAAAGCTCGCGGCCATCGTGATGGGGATATAGGCGGCTGCGTATAGCATCACCTGATAGTTGCGGCGCGGCGTACGGGCTTCCGCCCAATCCTGGATGCGCGCCGAGGTGCCGGTCCATAGCAGCAGTCCCGCCACCGCCAGGGCATAGATCAAGTCCGCCAGCTGCAGCCAGTAGCCGCCCACAAAATAAGCGTCCGAGCGAGCCCGGGCCGCGCCGTTTATCTGGGCCAGGTATCGGGCGGTGGCTTGTGCAGGATCGAAGGCGGGAGTCGAGTCCATCACCGGCAAACTCTCGACTTGAACATGCCGGGTGGGCGCGGCGCGCGGACCCAGTTGCGGGAGGTCGCCGGATTGCGCCAGCGCGCCGGCCGCCAGGGTAGCCAGCAGCAAAGCAACGGCGGTGATGCGTGCGATGGACATGAGCGTTTTTCCTACCCGAGCCTAGCAGGAATTCCCGCCATTCGAAGGCCTTATTGCTGCTAAACTGTCCAGTATGAGTTTCACACGCCTGACTTTTTTTGCCGCCCTTGGCCTGGCCCTGATTTCGCTTGCGGCGCAGGCCGCAACCGGATCGGATTCCGCGCACTATCGCCGCTGCATGGCCGACAGCAGCACCAATCCCGGTGCAGCGCTGGGCGATGCGGAAAGCTGGGCGCGGACGGGCGGCGGCGTTCCGGCCGAGCATTGCGCCGCCTCCGCTCTGTTCAACCTCAAACGCTATCCTGAGGCGGGCAGGCGGCTGGACCGTGCCGCGGGCGGCCCCGCCACCATGGATGCGGAGTTTCGCGTCTCATTGTTCGACCAGGCCGGCAATGCCTGGCTGATGGCGGGCGATGGCGCGCGGGCGGTGCAGAGTTTTTCCGGCGCGCTGGCGCTGTCGGGGGGCGATGCCGATCTGTTCGCCGATCTGGCCCGCGCCCAGGCCATGCGGCGCGACTGGCGCGAAGTGGACATGGACCTCAACGCGGCCTTGCAGCTTTCGCCGCGACGCGCCGATCTATTGGTATTGCGCGCCAGCGCCCGGCGCGCCTTGAAGCGGTACGATGACGCGCGGCTGGATCTCGAGGCGGCCTTGAAACTGAAACCGGGGGACGGCAATGCCTTGGTGGAACGTGGCTTGCTGCGGCGCCAGCTCGGGGATATCGGCGGGGCGAGGCGGGATTTTCAAGAGGCGCTGAAGACCGCGTCCGGCGCGGTCGCGGCTGACGCAAAGGCCAACCTCGAAGATATTAATCCGTGATCCACTCTTCACGGGTCTGCAGATCGGGTTCGCCCGCCTGATGGGTGAGGGCAAGGGCATGGAATTCCTCTGGCGCCAGAAGTTGTGACAGCGCCCATATCGCCGCGCCGCGCACCAGCGGTGAGGAATCCTGCAACGCGGCGCAGGCCGGTTTGACCAAGTCCGAATTGCCGCTATTGCCGATGGCGATCATCACATTGCGCAAAAAGCGGTCGCGGCCGATGCGCTTGACCGGCGACTTGCGGAACAAGGCGCGGAATTTCGTATCATCCAGCTTGGCCAAATCTTCCAAGGCGGGAGATTTAAGCTCGTCTCGCGCCGCGAGTTTCAATTCCGAGGCAGCCTGGGCGAATTTGTTCCAGGGGCATACCGCCAGGCAATCGTCGCAGCCATAGATGCGGTTTCCCATCGCCTTGCGAAAGGCGCGGGGGACCGGGCCGGCATTCTCGATGGTCAGATAGGAAATGCAGCGCCGCGCATCCAGGCGGTAGGGGGCGGGAAACGCATCGGTCGGACAGACGTCCAGACAGGCGCGGCAGTTGCCGCAATGATCCTCTTCCGCCGCGTCGCTTGGCAGTTCCAGGGTGGTAAAGATGCTTCCCAGGAACAGCCAAGAGCCGAAACTGCGCGACACCAGGTTGGTGTGCTTGCCCTGCCAGCCCATGCCCGCCTTTTGCGCCAGGGGTTTTTCCATCACCGGCGCGGTGTCGACAAAAACCTTCACATCGCCGCCGAACGTCTGGACGATGTAGCCGGCCAGCGCCTTGAGCTTCTTCTTCACCACCTCGTGATAATCGTCACCCTGGGCATGGACCGAAATAGCGGCCTGGTCCTTTTGTGTCAGGATCGCCAGCGGGTCCTGCGTCGGTCCATAATTCAAGCCCAGCACGATGACGCTTTTGGCCCCAGGCCACATCGCCTGCGGATCGGCCCGCCACTGCGCGCGCTCGGCCATCCAGCCCATCGCACCGTGATAACCGGCATCGAGATAGTCCCGCAGCCGTCCCGCATTTTCCGGCCCGGCAGCGGCATCGGTTACCTGCACTGCGTCGAAGCCCTCGCTCCGCGCACGCGCAACAATGTCATTCTTGATGGCCGCGGTATCTCGCACGGCGCCCCTTATACCCTTGCGGGATCAGAAATCGAGTTCGATGTAATGGGCAACCGGGGGCTGGCCGGGTACGCGGTCCGACAGGATGGAGCGGAAGGACGGCCGTGACTTCATGCGCACATACCATTCGCCGGCGGCGGCAAAATCGTCCCACGGCACCTCGCCGAAATAATCCAGCGCCGAAAGATGCGCCGCCACCGCCAGATCGCCCAGCGTGGTCTCGCGGCAGGCCAGATTGCCGTTGGTTTCCGCCGCCATCCCGATGGCCTTCAGGGCTGCCTTCAATTCCTCGCGCCCGGCCCGGATCACATTCATGTCCGGCGCGCGGCTATAACCGGCCCCGGTATAACGCGGCGCCGCCTTTTCATAGACGATCCGCTGCGTGACTTTTTCGTGGAACGGCCCCATCGCCCAATCCACCCAGCGCAGGCAGGCGCGCCGGGCGGCATCGTCCGCGGGCGCCAACGGGCGGTCGGGATAATTGTGTTCCAGATGGTCCAGGATCGCCCACACGCCTTCCGCCTGGGTGCCGTCCATATCGACAAAGACCGGCATGGATTGTTTCACATCCTCGGCCAGTACCGGGTCGCAGGCGATCCGCTTTTCGCCCAGCATCAGGCGGGCCAGGCGGCAACTGGGCGACAGCATTACGTGAATCAGGCGGCGCATGGTGTCTTATAGGGGGCCGTCCGCGCGCGGCAAAGTATCCGGCCTGTGGAACCGGTGCCGGGCGGGCGCCCGTTATTTGACGCAGAAATTAAGCCCGTCGCGGGTCACCATGGCGCTGCGCCCTTGCAGCAGTCCGGTGCGCTGGCGGACATAGCGGCCGGGATGGGCTGCCTTCCATTTGTGGGGATTGGGCAGGATCGCGGCCAGCCTGGCAGCCTGGGCCCCGTCCAGCGACCCAGCATCGGTGCCGAAATAGGCGCGGGCCGCGGCCTCCGCGCCGAAGATGCCGTCGCCCCAGTCCACTGCGTTCAGATAAGCCTGCAGAATTCGTTTCTTGGGCCATAGCGCCTCGATCAGGACCGTCAGATAGGCTTCCAGCCCCTTGCGGATCCAGCTTCGCATGGGAACCAGAAACAGCGTTCGCGCCGCCTGCTGGGAGATGGTGCTGGCGCCGCGCATCGGCTTATTGGGATGGCGGTTATGCTCTTCCATCGCTTTTTGAATGCCCACCCAATCGAAGCCGTTATGGGTGCAGAAATTCTGGTCTTCGGCCGCGATCACCGCCCGCTCCAGACGCGGAGAGATTTCGCTGGTCCAGGCGTAACTGGCGCCCTTGCCCTGGATCAGGCTGACCAGCATTTCCGGCGTGCCGGGAATGGGCAGGAAACGAAAAATCAGGATCAGGGCAATGGGGGCCGGGACCAGAAGTACAAAAATTGTGAACAGCAGCTTCCACAGCCAGCCGCGCCCCTGTTTGATTCCCCGCGCCATGCGTCAGCATAACAAGTTTTAAAGGATGCGCGAGACGGGGTGCGATGCTACCTGTTGGCCGCCAACCTCCCGGGATTCGCCCATGCACGATATTCTGTTGTCCATCATCCTGGGCGTGGTGGAAGGCATCACCGAATTTCTCCCCATCTCATCCACTGCCCATTTGCTGGTGACCGAGAGGCTGCTGGGGCTGAGCGAGGATTGGGAAGCCTTTACCGTGGTGATCCAGCTGGGGGCGATCCTGGCGGTGGTGGCGATCTATTTTCAGACTTTCTGGAAAGCGCTGGTCGGCCTTCCCAGCTCGGCCGAGGCGCGCCGCTTCGCATTGGGACTTGTCCTGGCCCTGCTGCCTTCGGTCGCGGCGGGATTGGCATTGAAGAAATTGCTGGATCAGGTGCTGCTCAATCCCGCTCTGGCGATGCCCTTCATCGCCGGCTGTTGGATCGCCGGCGGCATTATCATTCTTTTGTTCGAACGCATCGCACCCGCGCCGCGCTGGCTGGAGGGCGACAAGCTGCCCTTGTCCAAGGCCTTCCAGATCGGCTGCTGCCAGATCCTGTCCATCATACCCGGCGTGTCGCGGTCAGGGGCCACCATCCTGGGCGGCGAGTTGCTGGGGGTCGACCGCCGGGCGGCGACGATGTTCACCTTTTATCTTGCAGTGCCCACCATGTTGGGGGCCACCATCCTGGAACTGCATCACAAGGCCGGCGCGTTGACCCACGGCCAGGGCCTCGACATCGCGGTTGGCTTTGTCGTGTCCTTTGTGGTCGCATTCTTCGTGATCCGGGGCTTTCTGGCCATCGTGACCAAGCACGGTCTGAAGCCATTCGGCTGGTATCGCATAGCGGCCGGCTTGGCTCTGGTCGGCTATCTAGCCCTTCACTGATTGTCCGGTCAGGCGGGCGCGTCGGTGCGGGGCAGGGCATCGGCATACTCGCCCTTGGCGCGGTAGCGCCAGAGGTAAGACGGAATGACCGCTTCCACCGAGGTCGGCGTGATGCCGAGATCGGCCAGACCCGAGGCGGTGACCGACACCACATTGTCTTTCTTGAGCAGCCGCACTTGATCCATGGTCAGTAACGGATTGGGCAATAGCTGCAGGAAGGCTGCTTTCAGCGAGGCCAAGGCAAAAGGCACCGGGATCAAGGCGCGGCTGCGCCCCGTCTCGCGCAGGATCAGCTGTATCAATTGCTTGAAGGAATAGACGCTGGGGCCGCCCAGCTCATAGGTGCGGCCATCCTGACGCGATAGCGCAACCAGGATCGCCTGGGCGACATCGCCCACGAAAATCGGTTGGAAACGGGTGTGGCCGCCGCCTATCAGCGGCAGGGCCGGCAAGAACCGCGCCATTTCGGCGAACTTGTTGAAGAAGCCATCCTCGGGCCCGAAGATGATGGAGGGACGCAGGATTACGGCACCGGCAAACGCCTCGCGCACGGCCTGTTCGCCTTGCGCCTTGGTGACGGCATAAGCGGAATCCGATTCCAGGTCCGCCCCGATGGCGGAGACATGCACCAGTGCGCGCACTCCGGCCGCGGCCGCCGCCTGCGCAATACGGGCGGCGCCATCGGCTTGGACATCCTCGAAGGTCTGGCCTTTCTCGAACAGGATACCGGTGAGATTGATCGCGGCCTGAGCGCCCGCAAGCGCCTGTGCCACGGATTGTGGATCGCTGACATCGCACTTGACGAAATCGATCTGGCCCACCGCGCCCAGCGGGCGCAGGAAGAAGCCGCGCGCCGGGTGGCGGGTCGCCACCTTGATGCGCCAGCCGGCCCGGGCCAGCGCCCGCACCGTATGGCGGCCCAAAAAGCCGGAACCGCCGAAGATCGTGACCAGGTTGGTGTTCATCCGCCTATCCAAATCCGTGACGCTCGCAGGGCCGGGAAGGGCCATGGAGTCTAGGCGGGATATTAGGCGCGCCAGGCCCTTGGCGACAGGATTTTTTGGCGCAAAAGCGGGCTTTCGGCTTATATTGACTTGGGCACCGCCCGCCCCTAAACATCGCGCCCTTGCACGGGCGGCCTGCCATTCAGGCGGGCCTCCCGACGTGCCCAGATGGCGGAATTGGTAGACGCACTAGTTTCAGGTACTAGCGCTGCAAGGCGTGGAGGTTCGAGTCCTCTTCTGGGC
>Ga0097621_100002645_pt1 | contig 12264 bp, 12 predicted proteins | sample KBSMisM72_FD_73165 | JGI IMG/M metagenome (GOLD analysis project Ga0097621, IMG submission 73165) | Miscanthus rhizosphere microbial communities from Kellogg Biological Station, Michigan, USA - KBS Miscanthus M7-2 (version 2) (version 2) | ecosystem: Host-associated > Plants > Roots >... | reverse complement strand
CGCGAATTTCGAGCGTCGTGGATCGACGGGCCGCGCAGCGAGCGTTGCGACCGCGCGCGCGCGGCTTACGGATTACCGCCGCTCGAGCAACCGGGTCGGCCTAGTGTCGGAGTGCCTACCGAGCGCTGAGTGTCGCCAATCGGCGACTCGACCCGTGCCGTATCGTCTTGCACCCGGGACGTTTCGTCAGCCGGGGGCTCTCCTTGTGATCGAGCGCACAGACCGCGCCCCGCCGCGCGGGGCAGAGTGTCCGCCGGTTCACGGAGGTACCCTCGATGAGCAACAAGCACATGGTGATCGGCCTCGTCGCAGGCATCGGCATTGCGGCCGCCGGCGGCGTAGCCGCGTATCAGTTCATGGGTCGGCACGCGGACGTCGCGCAAGTCGAGCAGCCGAGCGCGAGCTCGGGCACGGCTCACGCGAGCCCGGCGAAGCACACCCAGACGAGCTCGCATACGCAGACCGCCGAGCACGCGACCGAAGTCGCCGCGGCCCCGGCAGAAAACTGCTGGGATGAGGAAGTGACCGTCCAGCGCGACAAGACCGACGAGCATGCGATCGCGGGCACCGCGATCGGCGCCGTGGTCGGCGGCGCGGTCGGCAAGGACGTGGGCAACAAGGGGATCACGACTGCGGCCGGTGCCGCGGCCGGTGCGTACATCGGACGCAAGATCCAGCAGCACGTCCAAGAGGAAAACGCCGACAAACGCACGGAGACGCACGTCGTGCATCACTGTGCACCGGCGACCAGTCCTCAGTAAGTCGCAAGTCTTCTCGCAATCAGGGCCGGGCTCTTCACTCGAGGGGCTCGGCCCTTCTCGTTTGTATGCCTGGCCAGTGAGGTTCGGAGTCGAGTGAGTCGCTCTAAGCCTGGGCCCGGCGCAGCTGCCTGACGGTGTCGCCGTAGTAGTCGAGCATCGCTCGAGTCACGGCCTGCGGCACTTCGTTCGGCAGGTTCTTCGTGTTGACGACCAGCTGCTTCTTGCGGCGATCGGTCGGGTGGCTCTGATAGCGAATCACGCCAATGCTGCCGCCTTCCTCAGTCAGCGACCAGACCACGCGCGAGGCCGTCGAGAACGGCATCCGCAGCTTCTTCACGAGGGACGCCAGCGTGTGCGGCGTGCCGTCCCGTTCCGCTTTGCGGACCTCGAGTGCGATCAGGTACTGAGGAAGCGTGATGTGCGGGAAGCATTCGTACATGCATTCGAGAGCGGCGAGTATCGCCATTCGCACACCCTCGTCGTCGAACACTTGCGTACTTTCGCCCGCCGGCCTCGTCGTGGACTTTTGCGGCGACTTTTTGGTCGCGCGGATCGACTTTTTCATTCTCTGCGTTCTTTCCTGATTCAGAAGTGGAAATTTCGGCCGCTAATGCTAGTGCGAAGAATCGCTCTGTCAATCGGGCCGTCCTGCAAACATTCCCGTGGACGCAAACTCACTTTGCCATGCGGAGAGCGCTCGGTCTTCACGCGTGCACACATTTGCGGGTTTGCCCGATGGCGCTCACGGGCGTGAGCCTGCAAATATCGGGGATTATGTTGATTCGCACGCCGATAGACGGCCGCAGCGTGGGCTCGGTCTCACGAAGCGGGCGATTACCGTGACCTCGTTAACGTCACTCTACGCCCTGCCGCATTAGTCTCTGCCGGACGCTGAAAGATCCCGTGATACATGATTAGAACGCCGAAATTTTCGCCCAGGCCGAAGCAGACCGAGCTCGAACGCCAAGATCTCACTCAGGAGATCGAGGCGCCGCTCGACGACCCCGGTCATTACCGCGACGAGGCCACGCTCTCGCGCCTAGATTTCGAAGACGTCGAGCTCGCGCTGGATCTCTGAGGCTAGACGGCGCGCAGCGCCGGCGCCGACGGTCCGCCCACCTGCGCAGGCCGCAATGCGGCCGCGCCTTGCAACCTTCCGTCGATCTCGTGCCAAAGCGCTCGGTAGACGCTCGCCGCCGCGCTCGCGGGTGCGTACGACTCGACCGGCGCGCGCCGCAGTGTAATCCGCTCGAATTCGCTTCCGTAAGGGACCTCGGTCTCGAGGATCGTCGGGTAACGACGCCGCAGAGACGCGATGGTCTCTTTGTGCAGCCGCTTGCGCCGATCGACCATCGAGAAGAACGGCAGGACTCTCAGGTCCGGCCAGTCCTTGTGCGCGACGAATTCGAACAGCTGCTCGAGCATGCGCACCGACAACGGCGACGGCATCAGCGGCACGACGAGTGCGTCCGCCGCATGCATCACGTTCTCGGAGACGAGCGACATTCCCGGCGCACAGTCCAAGATCAAGCAGGCGTAGTGCTGCTTGAGCGGGCGCATGAGCTTCATGAGTCTCGTCGCCGGGTTTTTGCGTCGATGCAGGTGCACGTCCATGCGCCGGTACGAGAAATCCGCGGGCAAGAGGTCGAGGTTCGGGTGATCGGTCGGCGTCACGAGATCGGCGAGCTCCGACTCGCCGCGCACGAGATTTTTCGACCCGCCCTCGACGAACGGCTCGCGCCGCATCACGTAGGTCGCAGCGGCTTGGCTGTCGAGATCCCATAGAAGCGTGGGCCAACCGTCGGCCGCGGAACGGTACGCAAGGTTGACGGCGGTCGTCGTCTTCCCCACTCCGCCTTTCACGTTGTAAACGGCAATGATTTCCATGGCCTAGCGACCGAAACTAGCGACGCCCGAGAATTCGTGACTCTAAGTTTGCGGTGAGCGCCGTTCTTGGACGGCGTTGACACCGGATTTTCGTCTCACTATTGTCACAGTCGCGTGGCTCACGCAAGCCCGCTTACCCCAATGGACGACTCAGCACAGTCGATTTCGTCACTGCACGAAGTTCCATCGGTCAAGACTTTGCCCGCGAACGAGGCCGAGTCTCCTCCTCACGCGCCCGCACCTAATGCGCCGCAAGCCGAAACCGAGACCCCGACCACATCGAGCGAAACGCTTTCGCAGCCGGTGGAGCCCATCGCAGAAGAAGCGCCGAAGGAGAAGAAGGGCGTGCGGCCGAGCGACCCGATGATCGTGTTCGCGTACGACTGTTTGCGCCGGGAGTTCAAGGAGCTCGCGTCGCACCGGCCCGTCGAGGGCAAGCCCCCGAGCATCGACGACGTTCATCGGATGCGAATAGCGATGCGCCGCCTACGTGTGGCGCTGCGTCTGTTCAGGCGCATGCTGCCGCGCGACGCGAAGGAGTTTCGCAAGGGCCTACGCGCATTCGCGCGAGCCCTCAGCGACACGCGCGACCTCGACGTGCATGCGGATGTCTTTCGTACCTACGCGCAGACCGTTCCCGCTGAGAGCCTCGCGGAGCTCGGCGGCTACGAGCTGCATCTGCGCCGCGAGCGCGCCGAGGCGCGCTCGCGGATGACCGAGAGATTCAGCGACGATCGCTACGACGAGCTGCTCGAAACGTTCGGAGCGCTGCTCGAGGACGCGCCGAGCGCGGGAGCGGTTCGGCGCTGGCGCTCGTTCAAGGTCTCGGACGGCGTCGACAAGTATTTGAAGAAGAGCCTGAAGCGAGTGCTCAAGCTCGGCCGCAGGGTGGGGGACGAGGCGCACGCGAAGGACCTGCATCGGTTGCGGATCCGCGCGAAGCGGCTCCGCTACGAGCTCGAGTTCTTCGCAGCCGCGTACAAGTCGCTCGACAAGGCGGCGCTCGAGGCCAAAGCGCTCCAAGACTTGCTCGGCGAGCATCAAGACGCTTGCACGGCGTCGGGCCGACTCCAACGCTACGCGCGATCGCTCCGCAAGCATGCCGGCGCGGCGATGCCGGCGGCACTCGATCGGCTCGCGGAAGCGGAACGGCAGCGCGCGCGCGAGGTGCGCAAGGCCTTTCCAGCCGAATGGCGCCGCTTCGAGCGAAGCGTCGCGCGCGGCCGAATCGCCACGTAGCTTCACGAGCGTCACCGGCAAGCCCGGGCGACGCGAAAACCCACCCGAAAAAGAACCAGGAGCTCCCGGTGCCGCGTCCGATCGTCTCGCTCGCCCTCCTCGTGCTCGCGCCGCTATATGCCGGCGCGCAAACCCTCACAGACTCCGCTGAGATCGACGCGTATCTGAAGCAGACGGTCGCGACGACCAAAATCCCGGCCGTCGTCGCGATGGTGGCCGATGCCGATCACGTGCTCTACAGCGGCGCGTTCGGCAGCCGCGACGTCGCGAACCACGCGCCGGTTGGGGTCGAGTCGATCTTCAGAATCGCGTCGATGACCAAGCCCGTGACCTCGGTCGCGGTGATGATGCTCGTCGAGAAGGGCGCGATCGCGCTCGACGATCCGATTTCGAAATACCTGCCCGGCTTCGAGCACCCCGAAGTCTTCGTGACGTTCGACCCGAAGGACAAGTCGTTCACGAAGCGGCCCGCGAAGTCGCCGATCACGATCCGCCAGCTGCTGACCCACACCTCGGGCCTCGGCTACGCGTTCTCGAGCTCCACCTTGGCCGCGGTGATCGGCGGCGATCCGAACGCGAGCGCGACGGGGTTCCCGCTGCTGCACGATCCCGGCACCAAATGGACCTACGGCGAGAGCACGCGCGTGCTCGGCAAGCTCGTCGAGGCGGTAGCGCACGAGCCGCTCGACCAATTCGATGCGGAGCGGATCTTCAAGCCGCTCGAAATGAACGATACGTTCTACGTCGTGCCTACGCCCAAGCGTGAGCGCGTCGTGACGGTACATCGCACCACCGACAAAGGCCTCGTCGAGACGCCGAACCCCGAGAAGATCGACGCGCCCGTTTATGGCGACGGCGGCCTGCACTCCACGGTCGCGGACTACGTGAAGTTCATGCAGATGCTGCTGCACGAAGGCCGTGCCCCGAACGGCACGCGGCTCTTGACCGCCGACTCGGTGAAGCAAATGAGCCGCACGCAGACGGGCAACGTGCGCGTCGAGCTCCAACCGACCGCGAACGAGGCCGTGAGCAAGCCGTTCCCGCTCGGCGCCGGCCGCGACACGTACGGGCTCGGTTTCCAGGTCACGGGCTCGCCCGGCGATGCCGGCATGCGTTCGCCGGGCAGCTTGAGCTGGGCCGGGATCTTCAACACGGAGTTCTGGATCGATCCGTCGCGCGGAATCTGCGCCGTGCTGATGATGCAGTACCTCCCGTTCTACGACCCGGCGGCGATCGACGCGCTGCAAGGATTCGAGCGGCGGGTCTACTCCGGCCTCCCGCACTGACGCGCGGCGCCGCGCTGCGCGCGATCAGGTACGATGCGCCCGCGATGTCCGCGGAAACATCCGAGTCCTCTGTCGCCGGAGCGGCCTACGGCGTGCTCGCGGCGCTGATCTGGGCCGGCTTCCCAGCGATCACGAAGCTGTCGATGGCGACCCACACGCTGACGGCGTGGGACGTCACCGCGCTGCGCTTTGCGACCGCGGGGCTCTTGATGCTGCCGCTGTTCGTGCGCCACGGGCTCCGCCCGCTGCATCTCTCCGGCGCCCTTCTGCTCGCAGTCGGCGCCGGCGCCCCGTATGTGCTGCTGACGGCCGGCGGCCTCGCATTCGCGCCGGCGGCTCACATGGGCGTGATCACGCCGAGTTGCATGCTGCTGATATCGACGGTCGGCAGTTGGCTCTTGCTCGGCGGCAAGCCGACCGGGGGCGGCGTGGCGGGCGTGCTCACGATTCTCGCCGGCATTCTGATGCTCGGCTGGGACGGCCTCTCGAGCCACGGCGGGAGCGTCTGGCTCGGCGACGCGATGTTCGTGCTCGGCGGGCTCCTTTGGGCGAGCTATACGCTCGCGACACGCGCATGGGGCGTGCCGCCGCTTCAGGCGACCGCCATCGTCGCCGTGCTATCGATGCTCGGCTATGTGCCGTTCTATGCGGCGGCGGCGGGTTCGCATCTCGCAGCCGCGCCGTGGCGAGAGATCGTGATCCAAGCGGTGTTCCAGGGCGTGCTGTCGGCGGTCGTCGCTCTCGTGTTCTACACGCGCTCGGTCGCGCTGCTCGGCGCGGCGCGCGGAGCGGTGTTCGGCGCGCTCGTGCCGAGTTTCGCGCTGCTGTTCGCGATTCCGATCCTCGGCGAGATACCGACTCGCCTGCAGATCGTCGGCGTGGCCGTCGTGACGGCCGGAATGCTGCTCGTGCTCGACCTCTACCATCCCGCGAGATGGCGGCGCGCGCCCCAAGCGCTCGCCGTCTTGTGCGTTCTGCTCGCCTCGCCCGCGTTCGCGCAGCGGCCCTCGATTCCGCCGCAGACGATTGCGGGGCCCGCGCTCGAGGTCGCCGTGGTCGCGCAACGCGATGCGGTCCAGTGGCCGGCCGCTATCGAGGTCGACCAGCTCGCGTCCGTCGCGATCGACTCACGCGGACACTTGTTCGTGCTCAATCGCGGCAAAGAGGCCGTGCTCGAGTTCGACGCGCGCGGCGCGTTCGTGCGCTCGCTCGGCGCCGGTCTTTTCCAACGCGCGCACAGCCTCACGTTCGATCCGCGGGGGCACCTCTGGATCACGGACGTCGTCGCACACGTGGTGCTCGAGCTCGATGCGGACGGCGCCGTCGTGCGCACGCTCGGCACGAGCGGCAAGGCGGGCGACTGGGACGAGGCGGCGGGCACGCGTCTCTTCAACGAGCCGACCGACGTCGCGTTCGCGCGCGACGGCAGCTTCTTCGTGACGCAGGGCCACACTCGCAGCGAGCCGAAGGTGCTGAAATTCGACGGCACCGGCCGCTTCGTGAAGCAGTGGGGAGGGCGGGGCGCGCTGCCCTGGCAATTCGAGGTCGCGCACTCGATCGCGATCGACTCGGCGGGACTCCTCTATGTCGCCGACCGCGAGAATCGCCGGATCGTCGTGTTCGACCAGAACGGCGAATTCGTGAAGGGCTGGGTCTACCGCGGCCTCGTGTGCAGCCTCGCGTTCGGTCCGGACGGCGTGCTCTACATGACCTCGGGCTTCGACGGCCAGATCGTGAAGCTCGACGCGAACGGCCGCGTGCTCGGCGTGACCGGCCGGTCGGGCGACGGTCCGAACGAGTACGGCGAGGCGCACGACCTCGCGGTCGCGCGCGACGGCGCGATCTACGTCAGCGACGTCATCAACAAGCGGCTCACGAAGCTCGTCCCGACGCGTTAGTCCGTCGCGGCCCGAGCGCCGAACGTCCTTCCCGGGACCGTCGGCGCACAGGGATGTGCGCCGCCGAGCCCCAGGGACGGTCTTCCGGCGTGTCCCGGGAAGGATGTTCGGCGATCGGGTCGCGACGCGCGAGCCGGGTCGGGATTACGCGTCGCGGACCCAGCGTACGAGCGTCCCGAAATTCGGCGGCTTGCCGAACATCAAGAGACCGATGCGGAACACCTTCGACGCGAACCACACCGCGCCGACCACCCCGAGAACGCCGATCGCGATCGACAGCCACACCTGCCACGTCGGCGGCGGGTGCGACGAAGCGAGCCGCAGCAACATGCCGAACGAATTGACGGGCGGCAGGAAGCTCACGACGACCGAGAGCGTCGAATCCGGATCGCGCGAGATCGGCATCCAGAGGATCCACGGCACGATGAGCAGCAGCGTCATCGGCAACATCAACGATTGCGCCTCGCGCATGTCGTTCACGGCCGAGCCTACGGCCATCATCAAGGAGCCGATCGTGAAGAACGCGAGCACGAAGAACACGAGCAAATAGGGAATCAGCGCAAAGTTCAGCAAGCCGAACAGCGAGAACGACGTGAGCACTGCGAGGCCCATCGCGATGTAGAGGCTCATCGCGAGTAGGCTGATCGCCATGTGGCCGAGCAGCTTTCCGGCCATGAGCTGCATCGGGGACACGGCCGAGAGCAGCACTTCGATCACGCGGCTCGACTTCTCCTCGATCGTCGTGGTGAGCAGACCCTGGCCGCTGCCCATGACGCCCATGAACAGCAGGAACATGAACGCGAGCGGCAGCACGAACTGAAAGCCGCCGACCGTGCCGCGATCGGCGCTGTCGGAAACGGTGACCGAGCGCACGCGCGGCACCGTGCTGAGGTCGTTCACCTGGCCGCGGTCCAGTCCGCGCGCTTTGAACCGAGCGCCGATGATTGCCTCGCGCACGGCTTGCTGGACGCCGATCTCGACACGCGTGTCCTGCTTCGGCGGCACGTAGAGATCGTAGCTGCCGAGAGCGGTCTCGCCGGGCTTGGGCTCGACCGCGTTCGCATGAATCACCGCGAGCGCGAGGTGCGGTGAGTCCTTGTCCTCGACGCGCAGCCACGCCTTCTCCTGCTCGAGGTTGACCTCTGCCGGACGCTCGACGAGCGTGAGCTTCGGCGCAGCGCCGAGAGCCGAGAGGACAGACCCGCCGAACGCTTCGCCCTGCGCGGCGCGGATCACCGCTGCAAGGTCGGCCGCCGGCGTTCCTTTGATCAGCGCCGAGTGCAGCTCGGGAGTCACCTCGCCCGTCGGATCGACCACCGCGAGCTGGCCCGCGATCGCGAAGTTGGGGTCGGGTCCGAACAGCTTCGGGCCTACGAGCGACATCACGCCGACGATCGCCGGAAACACGAGCAGCCCGATGATGAATGCCTTCGTGAATACCGTCGCGACGAACTCGCGCCCGGCGATTTGCAGCACTTTGCTCATATCGCCGCCTGCGGGCTTTGGTCCGCGAGCTCGGCGCGAAGGGCACGCGCCGCGTCGGCCGAGTCTCCGCGGTCCGTGACGATCTGCACGAACACGTCCTCGAGGCGCGGCCGTTTCACTTCGATCCGCGCGACTGGCAGCGCGGCAGCTATTCGCGAGATCGCGCCGGCGACATCGAAGCCCGGCTCGAGCTCGACGTTGTACGCGCCCTCATGCCGCTCGCAGCTCTCCACGCCGGCGAGCGCGCGCACGCCGGCGACGTCCGCGCCCGCATCGAGCGGCTCGAGCACGAGCGCGCGCGGGTCGTAGCGGCTGCGGATCGAGCTCACGGGGTCGTCGAGCATCTTGCGGCCGCGGTGGATCATCACGACGTGGTCGCAGATTTCCTCGGCCTGCTGCATCACGTGCGTCGAGAACAAGATCGTCGCGCCGCGCGCGTGCTCCGCGATGATCTGCTCTCTGAGCTGTCGCATGCTGACCGGGTCCAGCCCGCTGAACGGCTCGTCGAGGATCAAGAGATCCGGCTCGTGGATGATCGCCGCGACGAATTGGATCTTCTGGAGCATGCCCTTCGAGAGCTCCTCGCAGCGCTTGCCCTCGACGCCCGCGAGCCCGACGCGTGCAACGTACGCGCTCACGCGCTCCGACAGCCCTTTGTCCGGCACACCTTTGAGACGGGCGATGTACATGAGATACGCGGCGACGCGCATCTTTCGGTAGACGCCGCGCTCTTCGGGCAGATAGCCGATCTTGTCCTTCGCGTCGAGCGCCGAGTCGCGGCCGAGCACCTTGAGCTCACCGCTGTCGGGAAACAGGATCGACATGATCATCCGGATCGACGTCGTCTTGCCCGCGCCATTGGGGCCGATGAAGCCGTAGAGCGCGCCGCGCGGAATCGTGAGATCGAGGTTCGCGACGGCCGTGGTGCCGCCGAATGTCTTCGTCACACCGCGCAGCTCGATTGCCGCTCCCGTCGTAGACACGTGGACCCTTGCGTTCTACGTGCGTTGGGCCGAGCGCAGCGCGCCGTGCGCGGCCGCAATCTCGGTCGAGGTGCGCGCCAGCGGCACGAGGAACATCAGCCCGACGTATAGGGCGAAGACCAGGAAGAAACCCGTGAAGAAGGCGGCCAGGACCACGAGCGCGCGCACGAGACCGACGTCGAGATCCGCATAAGCCGCGATGCCGGTACAGACGCCCGCGATTTTCTTGCCGTCGTCGAGCCGGTAGAGCCGACGCGGCCGGGGGCCGTCGGCATACGAAACGGGGTACGTCGCGGAATCGCGATCGTAATACGTGTGCGAGTCGGGATCGAAGTCCGAGCGCGCATCCGCCGGGCTCGCGGAGCCGGCACGCCTGTCGTCGCTGTGCGACTCGAGGTCTGATCGCGCATCGGCACGCTCGGGACCGAGTCGAGGCCCATCGACCTTGCCGACCTCTCGCAGCGCGGCGGCCATCTCTGCCGCTCCGATCGGCGCGCTACGCTCGCCGCCGCGCGCGAGCTTCGTGCCGATCGAACGCTCGAGGCCCGCGAGCACCTCGTCGCGATCGGGGTGCTCGCCGAGCCGTTCTGTCGCGCGATCGAGATATGCGTGCAGCGTGAGAAAGGCGTCCTGATCGAGCGAGTACGCCGCACCGCCGAGATCCACCGAGATCGCCGTCTTCATTTGCGTCGTCCTGAAAATCAGCCGGGCAGCTTCGCGATGAAATCGACCATGCGCTTGCGTTCCGCCTCGGTCGGCAAGCGTCCGTGCGCGGCGCCCATGTTGTCGACCATGTGCTCGGGCTTGGAAGTCGCGGGCGTCACGACCGTGATCGCAGGATGAGAGGCTGCGAACTTCAGGAAGAATTGCGCCCAGGTCTCTGCGCCAAGCTCGCGCGCCCAGCCCGGCACTTCTTGGCCCTTCACTCGCTGGAACAAACGCGTGCGGCCCGTCGGCATGTAGCCGAGCACCGCGATCTTCTTCTCTTGGGCGAGCGGCAGGATCCGCTCCTCCGCGCTCAAGTTGTCGACGGAGTAGTCGATGCCGATGAAGTCGCAGTCGTTCGTCGACTTCATGAATCGCTCGAGCACGTCGTACTGCCCTTTGAACGTCGACGTCGTGCCAATGTAACGCACCCGGCCCTGCTGCTTGAGCTCGCGCAGGATCGGAAACTGCCCATCGAGGTCCGCGAGGTTGTGCACTTGGATCAGGTCGATCTTGTCGCGGCCGAGCCGGTCGAACGACGCGGCGACCTGAGCACGCGCCGCTTTCGGATCCGCCGTGCGCCCGCCCCAACCCGCGGCGTTGAGCTTCGTCGCCCAGAAGATCTCGTGCTTCGTGTCGATCTCTTTCACGATCTTGCCAGCGACCTGCTCGGACGCGCCGTACCCGGGTGCGGTGTCGAAGACCTTACCGCCGAGCTCGATCATCTTCGCGAGCACGCTGCGCACGGCCTCGGTGTCGTCTTGGCCGGCCGCTTGGCTGAAGCTGGTCGAGCTGCCAAGGCCGATGATGGGGAGCCGCTCGCCGGTCGAGGGGATCGGACGCGTAATCAACGGGCCGCTTTGCTGCGCAGCGACCAGGCGCGGACCGAGCGCCCAGACGGCGCCTGCGGTCGCCGCAAGCGTGAGACATTCTCGGCGGGTCGTCATCCTTGTCATTCCTTCTCGTTCTGACGCACGCAAAGTCGCCGTGAGCGCTCGATGCTCGCAACTTTCCCAGAACTGATCAAGACTGCCGATCGGGCGGCGCTTCGAGCAGTCGAGCGAGCCGCGCCGATTTGGCGCCGGCCGTCGCTCAGCCGCTACGCGCCAGTCGCCGGATCGCGAGCCCGCCGAACACCACCGTGATGCCGACGAGCACGGCCGCCGTCACGAGCGGGTTGTACCCCACCTGCAGGCCGGCGGCTGCGAGCGCCGTTTGATTGAGGTGAAACGCAGGCCAGATCACCTCCCACGGCTCCATGGCCTTCGGCAGCGGGAAGAACATCCCCGAAAGCCACATGCCGGGCAGGTAGACGAGGTTCGCGAACGCCGGCGACGCGTTGCCGCTCGAGAACGCGCCGATGAAGAGACCGATCGCGCAAAACGGCACCGCGCCGAAGACCAACACGCCGACCATCGCGAGCAACGCTCCCGCCGACAGCGTGAGCTTGCCGACGACGAGAGCGGTGATCGTGACGGCGCCGACAGCGAGCGCGGCGAACGCGACCGACATCAGCATCTTCGCAACGAGGTAGGAACCCGGCGGCAACGGCAGCGCGCGCTTGAGCTTGAGCAAATTCGCATCGCGCTCCATCGCGATGCCGATGCCGACGCCGAAGATCGCAGGCCCCATGACCGACATGCAGCACCATCCGGAGAAAACGTAGTTCAGGAGCACGGGGTTCGCCTGCACCGCAGGCGAGCCGCCCGCCATCACGACGCCGAAGAAGAGATAGAGCGGCACCGGCAGCAGCAGGAACGGCAGCGCGAATGCGGGCGCGCGCAGCGCTTGAACGAACTGATACCGCGCCTCGCTCAAGTACGCGCGCAGCACGCGGCCGAGTGGCATCGACGGCCGAGTGAGAGCGGCAAAGCTCGGTTGCGTGATTGCGGCGTTCATAAGCGGTCTCCTTCGTGTGTCGGATACGGGCGCGCTCGTTTTGCGGGCGCAAGCCGAACGACTACTTGCCGGCGCTCACGCGCACCCCGTTGTAAGGCACCTTGTATTCACCTACCTGGGC
>Ga0097621_100002642_pt1 | contig 12268 bp, 11 predicted proteins | sample KBSMisM72_FD_73165 | JGI IMG/M metagenome (GOLD analysis project Ga0097621, IMG submission 73165) | Miscanthus rhizosphere microbial communities from Kellogg Biological Station, Michigan, USA - KBS Miscanthus M7-2 (version 2) (version 2) | ecosystem: Host-associated > Plants > Roots >... | reverse complement strand
ACTTGATAAACAACAACGGGGATATCAAAAAGTATAGTAACAATTGTTCGTTAAGATATAGTATGGTAGGGAGGCCACCAGCAGAAAGATGGACCCTGGTGTGAAAGGTTACATATTCTGTAGGACTCTTCTTATACAAAGAATAGAGTGTATTCTGGAAGTTGAAAAACACCCAGCTGAAAGTCTATACATCAATTATTAATTATTAATTTAGCTACGGTTACGGTCTGACAGCTGGTCAATTCCCCAACTGCACAAAGCCTCGAATTGTACTTCAGAATTATAAAATCATGCAAAGTATGAAAGCAGCCGTTCATTCAAAATATGGATTGCCGGGAGATTTAAGTGTAAAAGAGCTTGAAATACCAACTCCAAAGGATGATGAGGTGCTGATCATGGTACATGCTGCTACTGTAAACAGAAGTGATTGCCATGTACTTTCAGGCAAACCTTTTTTCATGCGATTTTTTACTGGGTTATTCAAACCACGGGTATCCATTACCGGGTCTGACTTTGCAGGAGAAATTGCAGCAATAGGTTCCGGAGTGCAATTATTTAAAGCCGGCGATAAGATCATGGGCTTTGGCGGAGCTTTTGGTTGCGGGTCCCACGCACAATATTTTATATTGACTGAAAAAAAAGCTGCTAAGGTAATAGTACCAATGCCTACAAATATAACTTATGACGAAGCAGCAGCTTGTTTGGAAGGAGCATTTTATGCTTCGTGGATCATGGGGCTAAAACCAACTGCTGAACAAAAAGCATTAGTATATGGAGCAACGGGAGCTATAGGTTCATCCTATGTGCAATTTTTAAAATACTACGGCGTATATATAACAGCAGTATGCGGTGCTGAAAACGCGGAACTTGTTAGAACATTGGGTGCTGATAAAGTAATTGATTATAAAAACAATGATTTCACAAAAGATGATGAACAATATGATTTTGTTTTAGATGGGGTAGGTAAAACCAGTTTTATGAAATGTAAAAAACTTTTAAAGAAAAAAGGTATTTTCTCTTCATCAAATGGAGCGATCAATTTATTGTGGGTTTTAATTACACCACTGTTTGGAGGAAAAAGAGTCGCCTTTCCTGCGGGTACAACAATCACGGCAGGGCTCAATTTCATCAAAGGTCTCGTTGAAAAAGGAAGTTTTAAACCGGTGATAGATAGAAAGTATTCATTAGATAAAATAGCCGAAGCATATATATATGTTGCGGCTGGTCAAAAAATAGGCAATGTTATAATTACAATGGGTATTTAGCGATAGGGGACAAGCTCACAGGCAAAACAAAGTCAACTTTTGAAAACGCCGGGTACAGCTCAAAATTGATGTATGCCACTCTTACTGCAGAAATGGTATTTGCCGTTGGGCTATTTACCAGGTATGAATTATTTTCAACAGTTAGCCTGCTGGCAATAATTGGCGGCGCTGTTTTCACTTTGTCTCGTCAAAGGGTTAAGCCCCCAAGATATACCCAATTAAAAATAACTCTTCTTCCCATATCACAGCTAAATGGTGGTTAGTAGTGTCGGAATTGTGTCGGAATGAAAATAAAAAGAGTTTCAAACAAAACGCTGAAACTCTTTATTGTACTATGTGACCGCGTTAGGATTCAAACCTAAAACCTTCTGATCCGTAGTCAGATGCTCTATTCAGTTGAGCTACGCAGCCATTTCCGTTTTAACGGACGGCAAAAATAGAGATTTATTTTATTCATCCCAACTCTTTGTGCATTTTTGCCAAATAAACTATTGGATGAAGCTTCAATTCAAGACGGTAGGCAAAGCAAATGAACCTTTTGTAAAAGAAGGGATTGAGCTGTTCACCAAACGCATTTCCAATTATTTCCCGGTAGAATGGCAACTCATTCCAATGCCTAAAAATGCAGGAACGCTCAGCGAAATGGAGCTAAAGAAGAAGGAAGGTGAGCTGATCCTGCAATCCCTGCAAAAAGAAGATTATCTCGTGTTGCTGGATGAAAGAGGAAAATTGCTAAGCAGTGAAGGTTTTGCCGGTTTTATACAGGCAAGGGCCAATGAAAGTATCAAAAACCTGGTATTCCTGATCGGGGGCGCATACGGCGTAAGCGATGAGGTGATGAAAAGAGCCAACTACAAATGGAGCCTGTCGCAGTTAGTATTTCCTCACCAGCTGGTACGGTTGATTTTAGCAGAGCAGGTGTACAGGGCCTGCAGCATTAACCGCAATGAAAAATACCACCATAGTTAAGCCGAATAACTTAGTTTTGACCAAAACAATTTGCACATGAATTTTGCTGAATTTCCGATTACCTATTCCCTGATTGCGTTAAATGTTGTGTTTTCACTGATTGGCTTTTCTAATGCCGTGCTGGTGGATAAAGCTATTTTCTGGCCCTACCGGATGGGCCGGGAAAACCAGATGTACCGCTTTATAAGCTCCGGCTTTTTACATGCAGATTTTATGCACCTGTTCTTCAATATGTTTACACTGTATTTTTTTGGCAGAGCTGTAGAGGTATATTTTGCCACTTATGGATTAGGTGGAAATATTTCTTACCTGCTTTTATATTTTATTGGAATGATCGTTGCCAGTATTCCTAGTTATGTAAAGAATAAAGACAATTACCATTACCGGGCATTGGGAGCATCGGGAGCAGTATCCGCCATAGTGTTTGCCTGCATCGTATTTCAACCCTGGGGTATGATCGGCATCTATGGTATCCCCATGCCGTTTATTGTTTATGCTGTTTTATATGTAGTATACTGTGTATACATGGCAAAGCGCAATGCAGACAATGTAAATCACGATGCCCACCTTTGGGGAAGTTTGTTTGGGTTGGTATTCACTCTTATTTTGGTTGCAGTATTACAGCCCGGATTATTTCCTGCCATCATACAGGAACTCACCCATCCTCATTTTGGTTCATAGCGAATCACTACCATATTGGTGGCGGAGGGAGTTATTCTAAAACGGTTATCGATCCGCATGCCTACTACCCAGATGATTTTTTTATCCATTTCAATCACCCAGGTATGTTCTTTTTCAATCAGTGATAATTTTTGATCAATAAAAAAACGGCTGAGCTTTTTCTTCTTGGACATACCTAAAGGATAAAAATAATCTCCCTGTTTCCATTTACGCAGCAACAGGGGGAATTTAATTTCAGCAGCATTTAATTGGGCAAAAAGGTTCGAGGTTTGAAGTTTGAAGTTTGAAGCTTCGGTCCTTTGAAAGCTTAACATTCCCTGTTCGAATTCGATCTTGTTATCGGATGGTTCTATTAAAATATTGGCAGCCAGGCTACTTTTTAGCGGCGTAATGATTAACCAGTTGCGATTTTTTAGAATCATGTGAGAACCAGATTCTACATACTTTCCACTTTCTGATTTTAGTAAATTTATCACAGCATCTGTTTGATGCGATGTGAAATTAAATTCCTGTATTATTTCATATACAATTGTTGACAGCGGTTCTGATTTTAATAATTTTAATACAGGTATATGTATTTCTTCCCCCTTTTTTTCAAGCAATTTCTCCTTATGCAATTGAACAGACTGCTGATAAAGTATCTCTATATCCCTAAAGCGATTTAAGTTATCTATCAAATTACTCTCTACTTCCGGGTACACTTTTTTTAGTGAGGGTATCAATTGATTCCTGAAATAATTACGGGTATACTTATCTGATATATTTGAAGAGTCTTCCACAAATGATAAATTGTTTTGGATGGCAAAAGCAAGCAGCTCTTCTTTTCTTGCAAACAGCAACGGTCTTATTAAATAAGGCAGCAGTTCATGCCGTGGCTTGATTCCCTGTAAACCTCTTATACCGGTGCCTTTGAAAAAATTCATCAACAAAGTTTCTGCACTATCATTGGCATGATGTGCTGTTACTATTAATATCCTTGGTTTAGTGTGATCAATTGTAAAGTGCCAGCCTGGCTTGTCGGTGTTAGTTCTTGTAACTCCGTTTTGTAAAGTTCCATCGGTACAAATTTCATGAAACCAACTGTATCTCAAATTTCTTGCAGCTTCCTGCACACTTAGTCCTGTAAGTTTTACATATTCTGCAGTATCCATTTTTTTCACAAATACTTCCGCGCCATATTTATCTCCCAACGTTTTTACAAATACTTCATCCCTGTCACTCTCCTCCCCTCTTAATTGAAAATTACAGTGTGCAATCACAAAATCAAAACCCGAACGGTGGCAAAGATCACACAATACAACGGAATCCACTCCGCCACTAACGGCGAGTAACAAACGGTCTTTCTTTTGAAAAAGATTTTCGGTTTTAATAAACTGCTGGAACTGAAATAATAAATCCATCCTGTGAAAAAGGTGAAAATACAAAAAAAGAAACTGGTTTTAAACGGTAAAAAATTGCTGGCAAGCGGTAAAAATACATTAATTCAAAAAAAATGTGCATCTTTATTCCTGAATCCTACACCCTATTAAGAAATATTGACTGACTAGCTTATACTTCCTGATGAAACCTTTCATTTGCGTATTATTTTTAATAATCTGTACCTGTTTTGCAAAGGCGCAAAAAATAACAGGATACATAAAAGATACCAGGCAACATCCCTTACCGGCTGTCACTGTATTTTTGCATCTTGCCAAAGATTCCTCTATAATAAAGATTAATGCTTCCAATACCAATGGCTATTATAGTTTTTCTTCTATTTCGCCTGGTAAATATTTTATTGAAGTCACTACTATTGGTTATAAAACAACTCATTCAGCAATATTTTTATCTGGCAACAGCAATATTATCATCCCGACATTATTTATTGAAAAAAGTACGACCATTTTAAATGAAGTGGTGGTGAATTCAAAAAGGCCGTTGATGGAAGTAAATGCAGATAAAACAATTTTTAATGTAGAATCAAGTATAAACGCAGTAGGATCAGATGCCATGGAATTATTGCGCAAATCTCCCGGCGTAGTAATAGACCGGGATGATAACATCATCATGAATGGAAAAAATGGCGTCACTGTTTATATCGACGGACGCATTACACCGTTATCAGGGCAGTCGCTCAGCAATTATCTCCGTTCGCTACCATCCTCTTCCATTGACGCAATTGAGATCATTACCAACCCTTCTGCCAAATATGACGCAGCGGGTAACGCTGGTATTATCAATATCAAACTAAAAAAAAATAATGCCATTGGAACCAATGGCACTGTCAATGCTGGTTACAGTATTGGTACTTACTCTAAGTATATAGGCGGGTTTTCTTTTAACCATCGGAACAGCCGTATCAACATTTTTGGAAATTACAATTATAACCAGGCTACCAACGAAAGTAAATTAGGCATCAGGCGCACTTTAACAGATACTGTATTTGATCAATATAGTATTACTACCAGCAATAACAAAACCCATAATTACAAAGCCGGGCTCGATTATTTTATCAATAAGAATAATACTATTGGACTGATCATAAATGGGAATATTGACAATACCGGCATATCACTTTACAGCACTACTTCCCTCACCTATACCCCAACAGAAACGATAGACCGCTGGCTGGTGGCGGATAACAGGAATCAATTTAACAACAGGAATAACAATTTAAATTTCAACTTCAGGCATACAGGTAAAAATGGCAGTGAACTGAATATGGATGCGGATGCCGGACGTTACCGGTTGCGTTCAGACCAGATGCAGCCAAATTATTATTATGACGCCAGTTTTACCAATATTACCAATGAGCGGATTTATCAAATGCTGGCACCCAGCGATATTGATATCTACAGTTATAAAGCAGACTATGAACAGGATTTTGAAAAAGGAAAATTGGGATTTGGCGGAAAGCTGTCTTATGTAAATTCCGAAAATCATTTTGACCAATACAACATCTACTTCCTCGGCAAAGAAATTGACAGCGCAAAAAGTAATCGTTTTAATTACAAAGAAAATATTAATGCCGGTTATTTGAATTATAGCAGGCCGTTCAAAAATATTACAGCACAGGCTGGCCTGAGGGTAGAAAATTCCAATATATCCATTCGATCTCTCGGTTATAAAATAATGGGTGATAACTGGCAGCCGCATGACTCTTTTTCTAAAAGAAACTATACTGATTTTTTTCCCAGTGCAGCCATCACTTTTAATAAAGACCTAAATAACCAGTTTAGCCTAACCTACAGCCGGCGGATAGACAGGCCTGCCTACCAGGACCTGAACCCCTTTGAAATAAAGATTGATGAATATTCTTATTACAAAGGCAATACAGAATTAAGACCTCAATACAGCAATAGCATTGCGCTCACTCATTCTTATAAAGGTGTTTTAAATTCAAAGCTCAGCTATAGTTTGGTGAATGATGTATTTACCCGTTTGGCAGATACCGTTGATGTTGTAAAAAGTTTTTTGATGAAAAAAAATGTGGCAACACAAAAAATTCTAAGTCTGAATGTCAGCTATAACTTACAAAAAGACTGGTATACGCTTTTTATAAACCTCAATGCATTTTCTTCCCACTATAACGCTGATTTCGGAAAAGGAAAAACAATTGATCTGGGTGTAAATGCCTTTACTGCCAACCTGCAGCAATCTGCCAGCCTCGGCAAAGGATGGAGTGTTGAAATGAATGGTTTTTATAATTCTCCCGCCATATGGAGTGGCACCTTCCGCAGTGATGAAATGTTTGGAATTGATGCCGGGTTCCAGAAAAAAGTACTAAAAGAAAAAGGCAATATCAGGATATCTGTAAGTGACCTGCTTAATCAAACAAAGTGGCACGGTGTGAGCAATTTTGCAGGCCAGGTGATGGATGTACATTTTAAATGGGAGTCACAATTGTTTAAAGTAAATTTCAGCTACCGCTTTGGGAATGCTCAACTCAAAGCCGCCAGGCAACGTAAAACATCGTCTGATGAAGAAGGAAAAAGGGTAAGCACCGGTAGTGGTGGTTTGCAGAATTAAATATTTTTTTATTATCCAATACAATCATCCAAACACCTGCTAATATTATCCAGCCCGGTTGCTAATGTTGCAGCATCATTCCATGCAAAACCAATTCGCATAAACCTGTTGGGCATATTAAACCAATGGCCCGGACCGACCATCGTTCCATATCTTGAAAATAATTGCTGGTGAAAATATTCCAGGTCAATTGCTATCTCTTTTTTAATGGCAGGAAAACAAACCACGCCACCTCCTGGTAATACATACTCAAACCGATTTTCTTTTTCAAGCCACGCTTTTAGCATATCAAGATTTTGTACCGCCACGTTATTTATTTTCTCTTTCCAAAAATCTTTTCTTTGTAAAAAAGAAAAACAGGCTTCTTCATCGAGAATGCTGTTAGTGATATACATCATTTCCTTTGCAGCCAGTAATTTTTCAAAGAGTATTTTATCTTTTGTAATCAGCCATCCAATTCTTACACCGGGCAAACCATAAGCTTTAGATACAGAAGAAATGCTGATCACTTTATTGCTAAGCGTTGCTGCCAGTGGATACGGTGTATCAAAACAGATATCACGGTAGGTTTCATCTACCAGCAGGTAAATATTTCTTTCTTCTGCTATCTGTATGATCTTTCTTAATTCATCCTCCTGCAATACCATGCCTGTTGGGTTATGCGGCGACGTTATGCTGATTAGTTTTGTAGAAGGGGTAATGGCATTTGTTATTTCATTAATATTCATTTTCCATTGATGTTCTATTTGCAGGTTGATATAACCAACGCTGCAACCGATTGCTTTGGGCACTTCTATATTGGTAGCATAGTTAGGCTGCACCACAATCAAATGATCATTGGCAGTAAGCAGTGATGTATTTACCATAAACAATGCCGCTGCTGCACCACAGGTAAGCAATACTTCTTCTGCCTGGATACCGCTGTATTGTAAAGCAAGCAATTGTCTTAGTTCAGGTTTCCCTTTGTGATCGGTATAAGCTAATTTAATAGCAGCATTTAATGGCCCAATGTCTGCCAGTGAGAGATCTGCCACCGAACTTTCTGTAAGATTGTATTTGATAATATCATAACCCACCTCTTCCGGGCTTTCTATTTCGATAGGCATTCTTACATACTTCATAGAATAAATTTAATGTGCTAATTTTTAAAACCTTCCATCTTCAACTCTCCAACGTTTACTCTTCCAAATCTTCCAACGCTCCCATCAATTCATTGTACGTGTGCATATCGCCGGCTTTCTTTGCTTCTTCCATACCTCTTTTGTATATCCTGATCGCTTTATCAAAGTCTGCCACTCGTTCCAGTAACTTTCCCAAATGATAGTAGGAGCCCACATAAGTAGGTTCCCTGAGTAAAATTTCATTAAACAATTTACGCGCTTCCTCATCATTGCCAATCTTAATATATTCCAGCGCCAGTGCATGTTGCAGAAAACTATCCTTGTCTGATGTTTTCATATACTCCAGTAATTTTTCTATCCTGCTCATAGTTTAAATATTTTTTTTACTTTTTATTCACTATATCTGTACAACCATTATCTTTGTATTAGTTGCATAAACAACCTTTTTAAACGATTCAAATTTTTCCTTTCATGAAAATTTTAGTCTGTATCAGTAAGACTCCTGATACCACAGCAAAAATAGCTTTCACTGATAACAACACGAAATTTGCCGGTGATGGTGTACAGTGGATCATCAATCCCTATGATGAATGGTATGCATTGGTAAGAGCAATTGAGTTAAAAGAAGCGGAGGCTACCACTGTTATCCACTTAGTAACGGTAGGTGGCGCTGATTGTGATCCTGTTATCAGGAAGGCACTAGCATTAGGTGGAGATGAAGCCATCCGTATCAACGCAGACAGCCATGACAGTTATTATATCGCTTCACAAATTGCCGCAGTAGCAAAAGAAGGTAATTATGATTTGATATTTACAGGTAAAGAAACTATTGATTACAATGGATCATCCATTGGTGGTATGCTGGCAGAATTATTAGATTTACCCTATTTATCATTAGCCTCTAAACTCGACATGGCGGATGGTAGTGTGAAAGTGGTAAGAGAAATTGACGGCGGAGAAGAAACCAACCAGGCAACTTTACCAGTAGTAGTGAGTTGCCAAAAAGGAATGGCTGAACAACGCATACCTAATATGAAAGGCATCATGGGAGCAAGAAGCAAGCCACTAAAAGTGGTAGAACCTGCTGCAGTAGATGCATTAACTTCCATTTCCTCTTTTGATTTGCCGCCGGCAAAAGCAGGAGTAAAATTAATACCGGCAGATCATCCTGAAGAATTAGTCAGGTTACTTCACGAAGAAGCAAAAGTTTTTTAGTGCTGAAGACATCAACAATTATCAATAAAAAAATCATTAATTAATATGAGTGTTTTAATTTTCTTAGACCAGGCCGATGGCCATGTGAGAAAAGCATCGTTGGAAGCTGCCTGCTACGGCGCATCCATTGCTGCTCAAACTGGCACCACTGCGGAAGCAATTGTATTAGGAAGTGTTACTGAAGATCTTCCAGCTTTAGGCAAATATGGTGTTACTAAAATACATACGGTAAGTAATCCCGTACTTAACCAACTGGACGCACAGGTTTATACCAAAGTTATTGCACAGGCTGTGGAAGCCACGGGTGCTACTGTTATCGTATTCGCCAATAATTTTGCAGGTAAAGCTATTGCGCCAGGATTAAGTGCCCACCTGAAAGCTGGCCTGGTAACAGGTGCGGTAGCACTACCGGATACTAGCAATGGTTTTGTTGTGAAAAAAAATGTATTTAGTGGAAAAGCGTTTGCCAATGTTGCTATTAATACTGCAGTAAAAATTATTTCTTTAAACCCCAACTCTTATTCTCTTTCCACTGTTGAAGGTGCTGCAACGGTGACTGAATTGAATGTAACTGTAGACAACCCAAAAGTTACAGCAACGGCAACCAATAAGGTAGAAGGCGAAGTGCCACTAACGGAAGCTGAAATTGTTGTAAGCGGTGGCCGCGGACTGAAAGGTCCTGAAAACTGGGGCCTTGTTACTGATTTGGCAAAAGCATTGGGTGCTGCCACTGCCTGCAGTCGGCCGGTTGCTGATATAGGCTGGCGCCCTCATCACGAGCACGTGGGACAAACAGGTATTGCTATTGCTCCAAATTTATATATTGCCATCGGTATCTCCGGGGCCATACAACACCTGGCTGGTGTAAACAGAAGTAAAACAATTGTGGTAATTAATAAGGATCCTGAAGCACCATTCTTCAAGGCAGCCGATTATGGGATTGTTGGTGATGCATTTGAAGTGGTGCCTAAAATTACTGAGGCAGTAAAAAAATTAAAAGGAATTTAAGAAGCAATCTTTCAACAATTACATTAAATCAATAATAATACTCGATTTTTAAATTATTTCTAAAGTCTTTCAATTAAATTTGGAAGGCTTTATTTTTTATATTTGCTGCATAAATAAATCATCAGCAGGCGGATACCAACATGAAAAAGATAGAACTGGAAATAGTAGCCCTTTCTCACAGCATTACACAAACGCATTCCTACGCTGTAGTTTTGGGGGAGGTGAATGGTTTACGCCGCTTACCGATTGTAATCGGCGGTTTTGAAGCACAGGCCATTGCAGTGGCTCTAGAGCGCATGAGCCCCAGCCGGCCGCTGACACATGACCTGATGAAAAATTTCATGCTGGCCTTTAATGTAGAACTGCATGAAGTAATCATAAACGATCTGCAGGAAGGTATCTTTTATAGCAAATTGGTATGCAGCAGCGAAAATGATACCGTGGAAATTGATTCCCGTACCTCGGATGCCCTGGCACTTGCCGTACGTTTTGGTTGTTCCATCTACACTTACGACAATATTCTTGAAAGTGCCGGCATACTGATGGAAAATGATGAGAAAAAGAAAAAAAGTAATGCACCTGTTACAACTGAAACTGGTGGCCACGATGACCTGAAAGCCTTATCTGTGCAGGAACTAAATACACTGCTCAATGAAGTATTGGAACAGGAAGATTATATAAAAGCCATCGCCATCAGGGATGAATTGAATAACAGGAAAAAATAGCACTTCCCAATAAAAATCTCTCAAATTAAGAGCTTTGATTGTTTTCCCTAATGGTAAAATAAATTTAGGATTGCGTATCCTGGATAAACGAAAAGACGGGTTTCACAACTTAACAACTATTTTTTATCCCCTGCCCTTAAAGGAGGCCCTTGAGATTATCAGGAATGATGAAGAAAATAACCAGGAAAGCATCCGTTTTAGCCAGTCGGGAGACGCTGTTGACGGCGATAGTACAGATAACCTCTGTGTAAAAGCCTATCACCTGTTAAAGAGCGATTTTCCAGAACTTCCTGCAGTAAAGATGCACCTTCATAAAGCCATACCTATGGGCGCAGGGCTGGGAGGTGGCTCTGCTGACGCAGCTTTTGCGTTGAAAATGCTCAATGATAAATTTCAGCTTAACCTGTCAGTTAACCAGTTACTGACCTATTCCCTGCAACTGGGAAGCGATTGTCCCTTTTTTATTATTAATCTCCCCTGCCTCGCCAGCGGCAGGGGAGAAATATTAGACCCTGTTAATCTATCCTTAGCAGGTTATGATTTGTTACTAATTAACCCTGGCATACATGTTAATACCGGCTGGGCCTTTTCACATTTAAATATTTCAGTAGGCATAACTAACAGCAATTCAATAACGCAGCACAAAAACCTGGCAAATATTATTAGTCAATCACCTTCAAACTGGGCAGGCGACTTAATTAACGATTTTGAGATACCCATTTTTTCAAGATACCCTGAATTAAAGGTTCTGAAAAAAGAATTGTATAGACGGGGAGCTATTTATGCAGCAATGAGCGGCACCGGGAGTACCCTTTTTGGGCTGTATGAAAAAGGCAAATCGCCAACCCTCCATCTCCCTTTACATTACTACGTAAAAACGCTGCCCTTATAGAAATTGTTAAATGTAAACAGAATTTTATAACCGGCATTTCTTTATAAAAACTATGTAATAAATTGCGGGATTAAATCACTAAAAAATAATAATGAAAATTTCTATTCTAGTGACTGCAGCATTGTCCCTTAGTGTTGCTGCTTTTAGTCAAAAATCCAACAATGAAATTCCTAAAAACTGGCACCAGTTAGATAAAGACAGCACAGGTTACTACGGTATCAGCCTCAATAAAGCATATAATTTTTTAAAAACGAAAAAGGTTAAAAGCAAACAGGTAGTCGTTGCCGTAATTGATAGTGGAATTGACACGCTTCATGAAGACCTGAAGCCAATATTATGGACAAACAGTAAAGAAATACCAGGCAACGGAATTGATGATGATAA
>Ga0097621_100002641_pt1 | contig 12271 bp, 8 predicted proteins | sample KBSMisM72_FD_73165 | JGI IMG/M metagenome (GOLD analysis project Ga0097621, IMG submission 73165) | Miscanthus rhizosphere microbial communities from Kellogg Biological Station, Michigan, USA - KBS Miscanthus M7-2 (version 2) (version 2) | ecosystem: Host-associated > Plants > Roots >... | reverse complement strand
ACCTCGGACACTTCGAAGGTGGGGATTGTGTTCGCCAAGAGCAAGCCCATGACGCGCTATTACTTGTCGCCCGGCACTCCGGCGGCGTTGAACATGGTGATCCCGGCGGGCGAGGCGAATGCCGAGATCGTGGCTGAGAGCACCGTGGGCGTGGACAATGCGAAGCTGACCTACATTCAGCCGCACATGCACCTGCGCGCCAAGGACTACGAACTGCGCCTGATCTACCCGACTGGCGAGAAGGAAACCGTATTCAGAGGCAAGTGGGATTTTGACTGGCAGTTGGGCTACGACCTGAAGGACCCGATTGTGGTTCCCAAGGGCACGCGCATTCTGACCATCGTGCATTACGACAACTCGCCCAACAACAAGTGGAACCCGGACGCCAGCAAGACGGTGTTCTGGGGCCCGCAGAATTGGGATGAGATGCAGTCGAGCTTCCTGGGCTTCCTGATTCCGTCGAACACGGATATCAGCAAGATGTTGAAGGCCTCGGGACCGAGCACGCTACCGCGCCCGAAGGACGGCGCCGGCCCCACGCTGAGCATGGTGGAACTGCCGAAGTAGTTTTCAGTAACAGTTGACGAGAGAGGGGTGGCTTGGGCCGCCCCTTTTTTTGTTGAGGTCCGCTTGCTGCGCGCGCGGTTCTGTGCCGGGGCGCCCGCGCTGTCAACCAGTGGTTGCACAGAACCGGGACTGCAAGGAGCGGACTCTATTTCGCAGACAGCAACGCAATCCGCGCACTCTTGAGTGCCGTGCGCAGGTCCTGGCGGGCGTCGTGCCAGTAGCGCGAGAAGACCAGGCTGCGTTTGTGATCGACGTAGTAGGCGAGGGCGGCGGAGACGGCGAAGCCGGCTAGCAGCGTGCCGATTAGCTTGGGATCGGTGACCAGGCGCTCCAGGGCAGCCAGCAGCGGCGACCACTGAGCAGTTACGGCGTCGTAGAGCAGAGTGCCGGCATTCTTCAGGACCGTCCACAGATGGCGGCGCGAGCCGGCGCCTGCGGGGACGGATGCGGCCAGGATTACTGCCAGGCAAGAAAGCACGTAGAGGTAATAGGCTATGCGTCCGATCGCAACCGTACCGTGGGCTTTTTTGAGGTTCGATCCGGACTTGGCGTAGGCTGCGTCTACGGCGGCTTTCGCTGCGGCGGCGCGGACGGTTACGGCGGCGTCTTGCTCGGGATCGTTGCTGGGCGTGAAAACGATTTCGGCGCCGGGGGCGAGCGTGCCTGGGGCGTAACCGTCGGTGCCGTGAGCGATGCGTTCGAGTACGCTCAGGTGGATCGATGGCGGCAATGCGGCTTTCTGTTGCTCGCATAGGCGCTGCATGTTGCGCGGCTGCCAGCGGTAGAAGACGCCTAAGCCTGCGCGGGAGTCGTACATTTTGTCGTCGACGTTGCCGTGTTCCCAGTAGTTCTGGCGGTCGTCCGCGAGCAGGCGCAGGTCGCGCGCCTGGGCTTTTTCCATCATCCAGTCGAGCGTGACCAGCGACATGCCTTGCTTGGGGTAGCCGCCGCCGACGTTGGAGTGGACGCCGGAGAACCAGACTTGCTCGATGTTGGGTTTCGCCTCCCACAGCACCGGCTGAAAGGCAGCGCGGGCTTCGTCGATGCTGAGGGCTTGCGCGGCCCAGTCGACCAAATCGCTCAATTTATGGTCCGGGAATTTAAAGCGGTGGAACAGCGCGTTGACGACGTCGCTCGAATGAAACGGGCCGCCGACGGCGTCGACGGTGTCCCACACGCCCATGAAGTGAATGCGAATATCGCCGGGGAGGCTGTGGGCTTGCTTGAAATCCTGCATCGCGTCCAGGTCGCGCTGGTGGGAGTGGAGCATCTGCCCCAACCAGGTTCGATACGAACGGCGATAGGTGCTGTAGGCTTTGCCGACGATTTTTCGCAGAGCATCGGTAGTGGGTAATTTGTCGCGGTCGAGAACGCCGCATTTGGCGATGAGCCCGGCGACGGTGCGCACAGTGAACGCGCCGCGGCTGAAGCCGAAGAGATAAATGCGGTCGCCGGGATCGTAAATGCGAACCAGGTCTGTGTACAAGTTCCGCACGTTCTTGGCTAAGCCGAAGCCGAAGGCGCCGCCCAGGAGTTTCAAGGGCAGGAATGTTTCGGTGCCGACGCCGTCGTCGTAGAAGGCTACTTGCGGGTCGAGGGCCGGGTTGGTGCGGTGGCCGTTGAGGTCGATGGCTTCGAACATTTTGAAGACGTTAGTCCCGCGTCCTTTGATGGCCGTGTTGCCGGTTCCGTCGGAGCAGATGATGATGTTCTTTGCCATACGCGGCAAATTTATCACAGCCCGCCGTGCATGCTGGAGGTGTTATTCGGGATGTGTTGGAAAAGATGAGGCCGGGAGGGACAGTATCCTCTGTCCCCGCAGTTCAGGGGACAGAGGATACTGTCCCTCCCGCACTACACTGGTCTTGTGCGGGTGCTCATTTCGGCGGGGGAGGCTTCGGGGGACCTTTACGCTTCGCGGGTCGTCGAGGCGTTGAAGGCGCGACATCCTCAGGCGGAATTTTTTGGGTGTGCGGGGCCGAGAATGCAAGGCGCTGGGGTCGAGGCGGTGGTGGATCAGCGGTCTTTGGCAGTGGTCGGGATCGTCGAAGTGCTTTCCCACATTCCTCGCATTTACGGAGAGTTTCGCAAGCTGGTGCTTGCAGCGAAAACGCGGCGGCCGGATCTGGCTATCTTGACGGACTCGCCGGATTTCCATCTGCGGCTCGCAAAAAAACTGCACGCGCTGGGGGTGCCGGTGGTGTATCTGATCGCTCCGCAGGCTTGGGCTTGGAGGCGGGGGCGCGTCAAAACCATGCGAAGGACGCTGCAAAGGCTGATATGCATTTTTCCTTTCGAAGAGGCGTTTTTTCAGAAGTATAGCGTCGCGGCGAAGTTCATCGGGCATCCGCTGGCGCGGATTGTGAAACCCTCGCTGACGCGAGAGGAATTTGGGCTCGCGGCGGGCGAACGTCTGGTGGTTTTGCTGCCGGGAAGCCGCCACGGGGAGGTGGCTCGGCATATGCCTTACCTGCTGGACGCGGTGGAACGGCTGCGGTCCGTTCCCAATTTGCGATTTATTTTGGCGCTGCCGGCGGGTTTTGGGGCTGAAAACACAACTTTTTGGGAACCCGCGCGCTCGGCATCCATCCAAGTGAAAGAGGGGTCCACTTGGGATTGCCTGGCGCACGCGGAGGTGGCGTTGGCGGCGAGCGGTACTGTCACCATCGAGGCGGCGTTGCTGGGCGCACCGATGGTGACCTTTTATCGCGTAAACGCGCTAAGTTGGAGATTGGGGCGCTGGATGGTGAAGGCTCCGTTCCTGTCGATGGTCAATTTGGTGGCTGAGCGGCAGATAGTGGCGGAGTTGATCCAGGGCGATATGACCGGGGAACGAATCGCGGCCGAGGCGCTGCGGTTGCTGGGTGACGAGGGCGCTAGGCGTAAGATGAAAGCGGATCTGGACGACGTGAAGCAACGGCTTTCTAGCGAGCGGGATCCGATGGACGTGGCGGCGGAGTGCATAGAACAGGTTTTAGTGGAAAATGGTATTAAGCAATGAAGTCAGCTAGTTTTTTTGGCATTGCGGGACCGCTTGCTGGCGCGCGCGGTTCTCTGCGGGCTGGGACGGGCGTCCTTGGGTTGTTCGTGCTGGTTGCGTTGACGGGGTTCGCGCAGGAGCGGGCGCAGCAGGCGCGCGCGCGAATCGACGTGCAGACGGTGGCGCTGGACGCGCAGATCGATCCCGCTGCGCAGACGCTGAGCGCTACTGCGAAAGTTACCTTCATTCCGCTGGATAACACTTCTAGCGTTACCTTTGAGTTGAATAACGCGCTGAATCTGACGCGCGTGACCGACGTCGAAGGGCGGCAGATTACGGCGTCGCGCTTTGGCGAGGACATGAGTGTGCGGTTGAGTATGCCGCAGGTGCTGCCGAAGGGGCAGCCGGCGACGCTGGTGTTTGTGTATAGCGGGAAGCTGACGGGGCAGGAAGATTCGCCAGTGTTCGGGATCAAGTTTGCGGCGATTACTCCGGATGTGGCGTACTTTATGTATCCGGCGCGCTGGTTCCCGGTAAGCGATTACACGGTGGATCGCTTTGCTTCCGATTTCAAAGTCACGGTGCCGGATGGGTACCACGTGGTGGCTAGCGGGAACGGCGTGGTGGACGCGAATGCTCCGGCGGGGATGCGCACGGAGCGGTTTCAGTTTACGCAGGCGTCTTTCCCGGGTAGCATTGCGGTGGTGCGTGGGGAGCCAAAGACTGTGTCGGCAGACGGCGTGACGACGCAGCTTTATGTGCGGACGGGCGCGGCGGTGTCGCAGGCTTACGGCGAGGAAATCGCCAAGTGCATGGTGTTTTTCACGGACTTGTTCGGACTGCCGTTCAAGAAGAACCTAGTGGTGGTTGAAACGGAGGCTGGTACTCCGAATGGATATGCGGGGCCGGGGATTATTTTCCTAGCACCTAAGGGCATGACACAGCCGGTGAACATGCGGCTGGTGGCGAACGAAGTGGCTCGGCAGTGGTGGGGCGCGCTGGTTTCGCCGGTGACTCGCAACCATATGTGGATCGAGAATGGCCTCGCGCGGTATTCCGAGATTATGTACCTGGAGCACGTGAACGGTGTGAGCGCGCTGGATCAGGAAATTCACGATACTTACGTCGAGGCGCTGACGGTGGATCAGCCGCCGTTGATCCAATCGGCAAGGCTGGAAGATTACTCGCCGGAGTTCTGGGCGGCTACAGCTAGCAAAGGGGCGGCGGTCTTGAATATGCTGCGCTTCATTGCGGGCGATGAGAATTTCAACAAGATCCTGAAGGCGCTGCCGGAGCGGTTTGCCTGGAAGAGTGTGAATACGGACCAGTTCCGTAAACTCGCGGAAGAATTCGCGGGGCAGAGTTTGCAAGGGTTCTTCGTGCAGTGGATTGAATCGAGCGGGGCTCCGGAATTCAAGATGGAATATACGGTTTTCCGCACGCAGAAGGGTTTCCGCGTGATGGGTAAGATCGCCCAGGACCTGGATACGTTCCGCATGCCGGTGAAGCTGCACGTCGAGACGGAGGGCAATCCGGAGGAGAAGACCATCGAGGTTGTCGGCACTTCTTCGGAGTTTGCGATGGAGACTTTCGGCAAACCCAAGACTGTGTCGCTCGATCCCAAGGAACAAGTTTTGCGCTTCGATGATGCGATGCGGGTGGCGGTGGCGATCCGGCGCGGAGAGCAGTTTGCAGAAGTGAGTGAGTTCGCTGAGGCTCTGAAGGAATACCAAAAAGCGATTGATGTTCGACGGAATAGTTCGCTGGCTCACTATCGCGTTGCGGAGTTGTTCTTCTTGCAGAACAATTATCAATCTGCCGCGAATGGATTCCGGGAAGTGCTCAATGGGGATCTGGAGCCTAAGTGGACTGAGGTCTGGGCGCACATCAACTTGGGGAAGATTTTCGATATCACCGATCAGCGGGATCGCGCTGTGAACGAATACCGGCAGGCGCTGCGCACCAAGGACAACACACAAGGCGCGCTCGAAGAGGCTGGGAAGTATATCAATACGAAGTATCAGCGTCCGCCTAGTACGAACTAAGAAAGATTGGCCGCGAATGAACGCGAATGAACGTAAATCCGACTCGCCCTTTTTCTATTTGCGTTCAATCGCGTTCATTCGCGGCTAAATCGTTTTTCGCCGTTCCTGTTGGGGCCCCACCAATCGTCAGTAACCCCTGAGACTCTTGCGAGCCCGCACGACCCAGTAGGACGTACGCGAGAGGGATGGCGTTTGAGGTGCGCCATTTCTCCCCATTGATCTAGCGCTGGCGGCGTTGCTCGAGTATTTCTACCGCCCTCGCGGCCGGGGTGCCCAATGGGTGGGCCCGACACTGCACTCAACTTACTACACGCTTCTGCGAACGGAGCAACGTTGAAACGGTAAATGAATGTGGCGGGGCTACTTGGGGGCTGGCGGTTTTGCGAACTTGGCGGGGTCGATTTGGACGTTGGGCTTTAGCTCAGTTAATTCGGTGGTGGAGCGGCCATCTAGCCAGGTCTGGGTCCATTTGTAGGGGAACTTGGTGCCGGCTACTTCGCGGTAATCGGAATAGTCGATTTGCGTGGGGTTCAGGCCTACGGGGGAATCGGTGTAGCGGACTACGCGTGATAGCAAGCCGGACTCTTTGTCGAAATATAGTTTCACGCGGGAGCGGTTGGGGCTGGTTCCTTGGACTACCACGACGTCGCGGTCGTCGATGGTGGAGGGGAAGCCTACTCGCCAGGTCATGAACATTTGTTTGATGTTGGCGGGGAAGGTCAGTTCGGCATCGACTTTTAGGGCGTCTAGATCGGAACCGGTTAGGGGGAGCAGGGTCACGGGGACTTCGGTCGACGGGGCGGCTGACCACGCCACGCGGCCGTCGTAGACTGTGGTGCTGTCGCCTACCTTCCTATGGATGATGGTGGCGCGCTGGTTGGGGGCCTTCGCAAAAACTTCTACGGGGCTTTTGTCTTGCTCGGCGTAGCCTTGGAAAGTTCCTTTGGCGGTGAAGTTGGTTAGGGTGCCGCCTAGCGCTTTCAAATATTTGTCGAAGATTTGATTGGCGGGCGGGGCTTTGGGGTCCTGTTCGAAGATGTCGTCGGCGTCGATGGAAATGGGGGGGCCGTACAGATCCGCCAGGCTGGGCGTGGTTCTGGGGCGCTCGTCGCCGCGGTGGCAGGAGTAACACGTCAGGGCGCGGCGTCCGCCGAAGTTTGCCTTGTTCATGGACTGCACCATGAGAATCATGCGGCGCGCCATTTGTTTGTGGGCGTTGTCGTCGGCGTATTTGGCCCAGTTGCCGCCGGCTTCCTGAACGTGGCAGTAAGTGCAGTTGACGCCTAGCGAGGCGGAGAAGAAGCCCATGGTTTCCATGAACTGGCTGACGGGGATGCCTTTGAGGACCTGGATGTTCTTGAACACCTCCTCGGACATCTGCGGTTGCTGGGCGTTGCCGACGGCGCACAAGAGCGTTGCGACTAAGGCGGTCAGGGTGGATCTCATGAAGTGTTTCCGGAATGAAGTTTATCACAGGAGGCTGAGGACTCCCTTAAGTTGTGATACATTACACTTTGCAATCGTTTGAAAAGGGGAGGGAAGCATATGTTTAATTCCTTGGTTCCGCGGATTTTGTTGGGCGCGCTGGTGGTGACGGCGGTCGCTTCGGTGGGGTCGGTGAATGCTAGCGATCTGAATCCGGCGGCGATCAGCATCAAAGTGCCGAAGGACATTCCTTGGGTGGAGAACGAGAAGTCGGGATCGGCTAATGCGGTGCTGGTGGGCGATCCGACGAAACCCGGGTTTTATGCGGTGATGACGAAGTGGCACGGGGGGCATATGAGCCGTCCGCATTTCCATCCTAATGACCGGTACATTACTGTTCTGTCGGGGACTTGGTACGTGGGGACGGGGAGCAAATATGACCCGGACAGCACCAAACCGATTCCGGCAGGGAGTTTTGTTACGCACTTCGGGAAGCAGATTCATTACGACGGGTCTAAAGAAGGCGATGCGGTGCTGCTGATTATGGGTCAGGGGCCTGCTACTTCTACTCCGGCTGAGGTTAAGTAAGGGCATTGTTCGACCGGAGGTCGAACGCGGACGGGGACGTCCGCCCCACTTTCCGAAGCAAGATATACGAAAAAATAGGGGTTTGGGCTAAAGTCTGCTATCCTGCGGAGACGATCTTCGCTTATGCTGTTTTGCCGTCTGTTTGTCGTCTTCATTCTTTCCTTTTCGGTATTGTTTGGCGGATGTAGTTCGCCGCGGCCGGTGGCTGCGGAGAGCGCTCCTAAGGACAACTACAAGAGCAACGTTCCGCATTCACGCGAAGCTAACGATGCGGCGCGGTTTTTGGCGGGGTTGCCGGGGGCGGAGGGTAGTCCTTACGCGGCATTGGAAGCGACCGACGCTTGGAAAGAGCATCGGCTGCTGCTGGACGCTACCTGGAAGGAAGCGGAGGCCGAGCAGCTTCCAGGACTGCACAAGTTTCAGGCCGACGAGCTAAGCGATCCGGCGCTGGCGGGGCGCACCGTGTTCTATCCGTTTAGTGGGCCGGATGCGCTGACGGCCACGGCTTATTTTCCGCACAATCCGCTGTATGTGATGGTGGCGCTGGAGCCGGCGGGGACGCTGCCAACTCCGGGGCAGATCGGCAAGAAGGAATTGCCGGCGTATTTAGGCGCAATTCGCGACACTATGGGGTCCGAGCTGGGGCGTAGCTTTTTTATCACGCGGCAAATGGACCGCCAATTCCGCGGGCAGGTGACGGACGGGTTGCTGGCTCCGATTCTGCAATTGCTGGTGCGGACGGGGCACACGGTGCTGGGTTTCCGTTACGTGCGGCTGGATGAAATGGGCGAGGTGATCGACCGCGCGGTGGATTACAAGGCTGCTACGCGTTACGGCAATAAGGGCGTCGAGATCGAATTTCAGACGGATGCGGATTCGTCGCTGCACCGTATGTTATATTTCTCGGTGAACATTTCTAACGACCGGCTGAAGGAGAACACGCCGTTCCAGAAATATTTGGCGCAGCTTACGGGAACGGTTGCGATGCTGAAGGCTACTTCTTACATGCCGCATCAGGCGGGGTTCTCGATGATTCGCGATGCGCTGTTGACGAACAGCTACGCGATTTTGCAGGATGATTCCGGACTGCCTTATAAGAAGTTCACAGCGGAACAGTGGAAGGTGCAGCTTTACGGAGATTACATCAAGCCGTACGGCAGTTTCAGCTGGCTGGAGCAGGCGGATTTGCGGCAAGCTTATAAGACGGCCGGTCCGAAGCCGCTGCCGATGCATGTGGGTTACGGGTACCGGCGGATCACTTCGAATTTGCTGCTGGCTACGCGGGTTAAATAGGCGTCCGCTTGCTGCGCGCGGTTCTGTGCAATGGGAGCATGAGCGTGGCGCCGCTGAAAGCAAGGGACTGCCACTGGCGACGCGGCCAAGTAATGTAGACTGGCGCTTGTGAGCCTGGCGCCAGACATCACCTCCGGGCTTTCCGGGCCGGAAGCTGCGCGGCGGCTGCGCGAGGCTGGATTCAACGAGCTTCCTTCTTCCAAACCTAAGAGCTTGTGGCGCATCGCGGGCGATATGCTGCGCGAGCCGATGCTACTGCTGCTGTTGTCCTGTTCGGTCATCTATTTTCTGTTGGGCGATATTCGCGAGGCTGTGGTTCTGTCGGTATTCGTGAACCTGGTGATCGGGATCGAGATTTATCAGCAGCAGAAAACGGAGCGGGCTCTGGAGGCGCTGCGCGATTTGTCGAGCCCTCGGGCGCTGGTGATTCGGGACGGGCAGCGGCTGCGGATTGCGGGACGCGAGGTGGTGCCGGGGGATGTGCTGGTGCTGTCGGAAGGGGACAGGGTGCCGGCGGATGCGGCGTTGTTCTCGGCGACGAATTTGGCCGTCGATGAGAGTTTGCTGACGGGCGAGTCGGTGCCGGTTCGCAAGCAAGCGGCAGAGGGTGTCGTGAAGGCGGAGGCTCCCGGCGGGGACGATCTGCCGTTTGTGTATTCGGGAACGTTGATGGTGCAGGGCGCGGGGATGGCTCGCGTGCTGGCGACGGGGCTGGGAACGGAGCTGGGCAAGATCGGCAAGACGCTGCAAGCGGCGGTGGCGGAGCCGAGTCTGCTGCAGCGCGATACGCGGCGGGTGGTTCGCGTGATGGCGACGGCGGGGCTGTCGCTGTGCGTCTTGCTGGCGTTGATCTACGGGATGACGCGCGGGGAGTGGCTGCGCGGATTTCTGGCGGCGCTGACCATGGCGATGTCGGTGTTGCCGGAAGAACTGCCGGTGGTGCTTACGGTGTTCATGGCGCTGGGGGCATGGCGGATGTCGCGGGTGCGGGTGCTGACGCGCAACATGCCGGCGATCGAGATGCTGGGCGCGGCTACGGTGCTGTGCGTGGACAAGACCGGGACGCTGACGCGGAATCAGATGGAAGTCACGCGGCTGTTCACGGGCGGGGAATTGCTGGATGTTTCCGCGGCGATGACGCCGGCGGCGCTGCCGGAGCCGTGGCACGACCTGCTGGAGTTCGCGATTCTGTCGACGCAGGTGGAGGCGCACGATCCGATGGACCGGGCGATTCAGGGGCTGGGCGAGCGGACGCTAGCGGGCACGGAACATCTGCATGGCGATTGGTCGCTGGTGCGGCAGTATCCGCTGGCTCGGCATTTATTGGCGATCTCGCAGGTGTGGCGGTCGCCGGACGGCGCGGACTATATCATCGCCGCTAAAGGGGCGCCGGAGGCTATCGCGGATTTGTGCCATCTGCCGGACGCGGAGGTGGAGGCGCTGCTGGCGGCGGCGACGGGGCTGGCTGCGGAGGGATTGCGGGTGCTGGGGGTGGCCCGGTCGCACTTCAGCTCGCTGGATCTGCCGGGCGATCAGCATGATTTCACTTTCGAATTTTTGGGTTTGCTGGCGCTGGCCGATCCGCTGCGGGCGACGGTGCCGGACGCGGTGCGCGAGTGCCGGGAGGCGGGGATTCGCGTGGTGATGATCACGGGCGACTACGCGGAGACGGCGCGGAGTATTGCGCGGCAGGCGGGGCTCGACGAATCGGCTGCGATCATCACGGGGCCGGAGCTGAACGCGATGGACGCGGCGACGCTGCGCGAGCGGATTCGCGGCACCAGCATCTTTGCGCGCGCAGTGCCGGAACAGAAGCTCAGCCTGGTGGAGGCGCTGAAGGCGAACGGGGAGATCGTCGCCATGACCGGGGATGGTGTCAATGATGCTCCGGCGCTGCAGGCCGCGCATATCGGCATCGCCATGGGAGCGCGCGGGACCGACGTGGCTCGCGAGGCGGCGGATCTGGTGTTGCTCGATGACGACTTCTCTTCTATCGTGAAAGCCGTGCGCATGGGGCGGCGGGTGTTCGACAACTTAAAGAAGGCGATGGCGTATATTATTGCGATCCATGTGCCGATCGCGGGGCTGTCGTTTCTGCCGGTATTGTTGGGGTGGCCGTTGATTTTAGGGCCGGTGCATATTGCGTTTCTGGAATTGATTATCGATCCGTCGTGTTCCATCGTCTTCGAGGCGGAAGAAGAGGAAGCGGGCATCATGCGGCGGCGGCCGCGGTCGCCGACGGCGAGTCTGTTTCAGCGGCGCTTTGTGGGATTGAGCGTGCTGCAGGGCGCGGGGATGCTGGCGATTGCGCTGGCGATTTTCGCGGTGGCTTACTCGCGAGGGCAGGGCGAAACGGACGCGCGGGCGCTTACGTTTACGGCGCTCGTGCTGATGAATCTGGTGCTGATCGCGACGGATCGCTCACGGTCGGTGAGCGTTTGGGAGGGCTTGCGAAAACCGAACCCAGCCATGTGGTGGGTGACGGGATCGGCCGTAGTGCTGTTGGCGCTGGTGTTGTACGTTCCGTGGCTGCGGACGCTGTTCCGGTTCAGCACGCTGCATCCGGGCGATATCGGTTTGTGTCTGGGGGCGGGGGTGGTGGGTGGGGTTTGGTTTGAGGCAGTGAAGAGGCTGAGCCGGGGCGGGGGTGCGTGAGATGAGGGACAGTATCCTCTGTCCCCGAACCCCAGGGGACAGAGGATACTGTCCCTCATGCTGACAAGGCTTGGTCCAGATCCCAGATGATATCGTCGACGTCTTCCAGGCCGATCGACAGGCGGATCATGTCGAGTTCGACGCCGGCGGCTTCTTGTTCGGCGGCGCTTAGTTGTTGGTGCGTGGTGGAGGCGGGGTGGATCACCAGGCTTTTCGCGTCGCCTACGTTGGCTAGATGCGAGAGGAGCTTCGCGTTGTCGACTAGTTTGCGGCCGGCTTCGTAACCGCCTTTGACTCCGAAGCAGAATACGGCGCCGGCGCCTTTGGGCAGATACTTTTTTGCCAGGTCGTGATATTGGCTGTCGGGGAGGCCGGGGTAGTTCACCCACTCGACGCTTTTGTGGCCGGTCAGGAATTTCGCTACGGCCATGGTGTTGGAGACGTGGCGCTCCATGCGCATGCCTAGGGTTTCGATGCCTTGTATAAACAGGAATGAGTTGAACGGGCTTAGGCAGGAGCCGATGTCGCGCAGGCCTTCGACGCGGGCGCGGATGATGAAGGCGATGGGTCCGAAGACTTCGCTGAAGTTCATGCCGTGGTAGGCGCGCGAGGGCTGGTTGATCTGCGGGAAGGCGCCCTTTTTCCAATCGAACTTGCCGCCGTCGACGATCATGCCGCCGATGGAGTTGCCGTGTCCGCCCATGAATTTGGTGAGCGA
>Ga0097621_100002637_pt1 | contig 12279 bp, 9 predicted proteins | sample KBSMisM72_FD_73165 | JGI IMG/M metagenome (GOLD analysis project Ga0097621, IMG submission 73165) | Miscanthus rhizosphere microbial communities from Kellogg Biological Station, Michigan, USA - KBS Miscanthus M7-2 (version 2) (version 2) | ecosystem: Host-associated > Plants > Roots >... | reverse complement strand
TGCCTGGTGTTGTTCACGCCTGCCGCGTTGGCGATACCCGTCGGCTACCGTTATGTCGGCAGCCGCGTCGTGTCGGAAGGCCGCCACGTCTACTGGTACTGGAATGCCGATTTTTTCCAGGTCGACGCGGCGGGCTTGAGCTTCGTCGCGCAAATGCACGCGCGCAACCTGGAACTCAACCAGGAGCGCGGCTACGTCGCGATCGTCCGCTGCGACACCCGAAGTTATCGTCGCGCCGATTCGAAGGACCCCTTCGATCGCATCGAAGAGGGCGATCCCGTATACGAAGTGTGGCGCGCAGGATGCGATGGCCCACGCGTCGCTTCGCTCGCCACGCGCAATGCGAAGCTGAATGGCGGCACGGCGATTTCCGCGCCCGGGCCCGCCAGCGGGGAAAAAGGAGCCGTGGCGGCTGGCCCGAACGCCCGGGAAGCCAAGTCAACGCCGGTCACTGCGCCATCAGCTTCCAGCAACAAACCAGCCCCGGCCGGCGACGATCGCCGCGTCGACAGTTGCATACGGTTCGCGGAAGGAGGCGTATCCACGCCCGGAGACGCGACGATCACCAACACCTGCAAATTTGCCGTTGAGGTCGCGTATTGCTACAAGGCCGGCCGCGGCGGCGCATACGACTGCCCGACGCCGCCACGGACCAGACGCCTGGACAGCCTGGGACCGGGCGCCACGCACAATCTGCCGGAGTACAAGCGTGGCAGCAACAGCGGCGTCGCGTTGGTCGCGTGCAAGGGCCTCATCGGCACGGTAACGCCGTTGCTCAACAGCTCGGGAGGCAAGACCGGATGTAACTGATGCGCACCGCCTCGTCATTTGTCGATCACAAATGGAACAGTGTGGCGAATATTCGCAAGCCGGGGTTTCCGGTGGATTTTCCTACGACAATGGAATAATCTTGCCTGCATCCATGAATTAGTTCCTTATCGGTCGCTCATGAACCTGCGGCACGCGTTGTCTTTGTTGATCTTGTCGCTCCCGCTGGCCGCCTTTCCGGCCCCGGCGCAGACCTTCAAGTTCTCCGAGCAGGAAGCGCAGGACAAGGCAGCGGACAAGGCCGAGGCCGACGCGCGCCAGGGACGCATTGCGGCGGACCTCGCCACGCCGTGTCGCGCCGATCTCAAGGGCAAAAAGATCATGGTGATCATCGGCGAAATCCAGTCGAACGGATTCATCGCCGCCCAGCAGCAGAATTACGGACCGCACTTCCAGGCGATCAATTCACGGTTGCGCTCTCTGGGATTGCGCACGTATACGCCCGAGGAGATTCGCGCGCAGATCGCCCAGGCGGAAATCGACGCATACTTTCGCAACGATCCCGACGCGGCGTTGGCAGCCTCGAAGAAGCTCGGCGCGAGCTTCGTGCTGAAGGGGCTGATTACTGCCCAGGCCGCCGGCAATCTGATGATACCGGTCAACCAGGTGTCGGTCGGCATGACCTTCACGTTGACCGGGGCAAACGGCCGCACCATTTCCACCGCCGATGCCAATTCCGCGTCCTACGCAGGTGCCGATGTTTCGCGCATGGCCCTGACGCTGGTCAATGAAAACGCGGACGAAGTGGTAGCCAGGCTCTACGGCGACTATTGCCGCAATGCCGGCCTGACCGGCGCCAAACCGAAAGTGAAGTAACCGTACCGCAAAGCGATCCATTCGCATCAAACGTGGAGACTGCAATGAGCAAGCGCACTTTGATCCATCTGTCGCAACTCGCGTGTGGCGCGGCCTTGCTTGCCGCAGCGGCGCTGGCGATCGGGCAACCCACGTTCGGCAATCCGTCGCCGACCGCGGGCAGCACGACTTCGCAGAAGGCGAACGCATCCGCCGATCAGGCGTTGTACAAGCCCGTCGAGTACACCAACGGGAACAAGAAGGGCCCGGCGCTCGTGGTCATCCCGGGTGAGATCAAGAGCAACAACGCGACGTTCCTGCAGAAGTTCACGACCAACAACATTGCCGATTTCGGCGAAATCGAACTCTCTGCCGCCAATTTCCAAGTGCTGGAGCGCTCGAATCTCGGACCTGTGCTCAATGAATTCGCCCTTGCCTATAACCTTGGAGATCCGGACGCCGCGCGGAAACTACTCAAGATGGGCAAGTTGAAAGCCACCAAGTATGTCGTCAAGTTCGACATCCTGAAGACCGAGCAGGTCGCGGCCGCCCAATCCGGCTTCGATGGACGCGCCATTGGCAACATGATCGGCCTCGCCGGTGTCTTTAGCGGTTCGCGCGGTGGAGCTCAGGCAGGAACGGTCGCCGGCGAAGGCGTCCGCTCGGTCCAGACCGGCGAGTCCAGCGGCGTGTGGATCATCGGCATGCGCTACAAGATCATCAACGCGGAAACCACCGAACAGGTGGCCCAGGGCTATACCGAGGAGAAGATGGAAGTGGGCGCCAAGTCCACATCCGTGCTCGGCATCTCGGAGTCGCAGCAAGGTGGCGTATCGCTCGATACGATGGTCCAGCGCCTCGTGCAAAAGTCGGTGTGGGAAATCGACAACAAGTACAAATGATCCGCTGATGGCGGAATTCAGCAAGCTCGGCAAGTACGAAATCCGCGGCGAACTCGGCCGCGGAGCCATGGGCGTGGTCTATGAGGGCTATGACCCTCTGATCGAGCGCGTGGTCGCTTTGAAGACCATCCGCGCGGACCAGCTGGTGGGCGAAAACGCGCGCGAGATCGTCGCCCGCTTTCGCCGCGAAGCGCAGGCGGCGGGACGCCTGTCGCACCCCAACATCGTCTCCATCTACGACTTCGGCGAGGACGCCGGCGTCTGGTATATCGCGATGGAATTCATCAAGGGGCGCGAGCTGAAGGAGTACTTCGAGGCGCAGGAGCGGTTCTCGACGGCCGACTCGGTGCGCATCCTGACGCAGATCCTGTCGGCGCTGGGGTATTCGCACAAGCTGGGCGTCATCCACCGCGACATCAAGCCGGCCAACATCATCCTGCTGCCCGACGGATCGGTGAAGGTCGCCGATTTCGGCATCGCGCACATCGAGTCGTCGGAACTGACACAGGTGGGCGCCGTGCTCGGCACGCCGAGCTACATGTCGCCCGAACAGATCCAGGGATTGCCCATCGACGGACGCTCCGATCTTTTTTCCGTCGGCGTCATCCTGTATCAGTTTCTTACCGGTGAGCGGCCATTCACCGGATCGTCGACGATCACGATGCGCAAGGTGCTCGAGGAGAATCCGCTGCCGCCCTCACGCTTCAATGTGCAGCTTCCGGGAGCAATGGACGCCGTCGTGCGCAAGGCGCTGGAAAAGCGCGCGGACGATCGTTACCAATCCGCCGACGAATTCGCGATGGCGCTGCAGGCCGCCGCCAATTCGACGAACACCGCATCGTCCGATCCGACACTCATTTCGGCGCCGTCGGCGGCAACCGCGCCTGCGTCAGGCGCCGCGCTCGCCGGATCGACAAGGATGCAATCGTTGCCCATGGGTTCATCCCCCGCCTCCACGCCGCCCGCGAAATCGCGCGCGCCAATGTATACGGTGATCGCGCTGCTCGGCGTCGCACTGATCGTCGGCTATGGGCTGTCGCAGCGGCGCTCGGGCAATTCCGACAAGGTCGCGCAGACGTCTGCGGCGACGGCAGCGTCACCCGCGCCAGCACCCGTCCCGGTGCCGGAGGCACCCAAGACCGACCCAGGCAAGCTCGTGATTTCGGCGGTCGGGATGCTCGACCCCAGCGATGGCCGCTACAAAACCGACGCAGCGCTCGCGCAAAGCGACGTCCGGGCGGATTCCCGGAGCCAGCTCGTGGAGAAAGCGCTCGGCCTGTTCGTCGACAGATCCTCGTTGACCAAGAATTACGACCTGCTTCGCGACAAGGTCCTGGCCAACAGCGGCAAGTACGTATCCGCGGTGGTCAAGGAAAGCGAACCGCAGATGGGCAAGGATGGCCTCATGTACGTCACGACCGAGGCCGTGGTGGACGTCAAGGCCATACAGAAATCGTTGAACCAGATGTCCCGCGACGAGCGCATCGAATTCATTCGCGCCAGCGGCGACCCGAAAGTTTCGGTGCGCATCGCGACCCGCGACGCTGACCAGCCGGGCGCCCCGCCACTGCCCTCGCCGGTGGCGGAAAACATCCTCAAAGACCGGATCAAGTCGTTCGGCTTCCGCACCTGGTCCGAGGGCGGCGCGCGCACCGACGACCCCGGCAAGGGTCCCGATTTTTCCGTGGAAGGCGAAGTTGCGGTGAAGCGATTGTCGGCGCGGCTGCCGGCATCGGGCCTGGTCGTTACCAAATTCGGGCTCAATTCTTGGACGATCAAGGCCATCGACCGTGAGACCGGCGAAGAGATCTACTACAACACGGCGTTGCCGACCGGCATGGGTAGCTGGCCCAGCGAAGAGGAGGCTTTCAAGGCGATCGGTACCAAGATCGCGAGCGAATTCTCCCGCGATTTCTTCCTGCAGCACGTGTACGGCACTGGCCAGAAGGTAACGCTCGTCATCGACGCGATGCCGGATTCCGTGGCCGATGCCACGTTCACGCGCCTGCTCGCGGGATTGCCCACTGTCGTGAATGTCACGGCGCGTTCGCCCGGACGTCCGCGGATCTACGACATGCAACTGGCTGGAACCGGTCCCGTGGGTGATCTGGTCGCGGTCGGCGTTTTGAAGCCGCTCAACGCACAACTCGGCCAACCGTGCTTTTCGCCGGGCGCGGTCACCGGTGACAAGGTGGTCGTCGTGTTCGACCCGCGATGCAGCGATGCCGCGGTCCTGTCACGCCTGGAGACCAATCCACCCGCGGGATTGTATGGCGCGCCGCTGTCACGGCAAAAAGCGGTGATCAAGGATCCCGAGGCGCTGAAAAAGCTGATGATCTGACGGAACGCACGACGTTCCTGCCGCGCCATCCCCCGGCGCGAATTTGCCGCCCGTACCGAGCGACCGACCCAAGGCGTCTCAAGCCCACCTGCGCCGGCACCAGCCGGCGCCACTGTGGGACGTTGGCGGACATTCGAATCACAGGCTGGCCGATGCCTTGCGACGGGCGTTTGGCCTAGATTGCGAGTAATACATGCCGCCCATGAAGGAGTTCCTCATGATCGCAGCTCAATATCACCCCTTCTCAACTTTGGGCTTAGCGCGCACGGAAACGAGCGCCGAGTCCGCGGTTCTCACCGGCAGCATCGCCGGCTGCGCGTTCGCCTTGTTCTCCAGCCTGATGGGAGTGACGCTCCCGATGCAGGGGCCGATGGTCGCGATGAGTCCAATTCTAATCACGCTGACTGGGGCGGTTTTCGGAGCGATGGTTGGCGGCTTGATTGGCCTTATCGCGAAGGTCGCTCTTGCTTCCTACTCCGTGGACGAGGACGCAAATCGCGCCGAAGCCTCTCTCTTTGATCGAGTTGCGGCGACGGTGCGCGACAGCCAACCGTCGTAGCTCAATCTCCACTCGCGAATCGCCGGACCGCGTCGAATGGGCGTTGCCTGAAGCCTCGCAGTCCCATCAATACAGCCGGATCGCAACGTCGAAATACCAGGTCCGGCGAATCTCGATGACGTCGAACTCGCGCGTCAGCCCCTGCGGGAACGCCTCGTAGGGTGCTTGACTTTGCACAACGCGTCGTATCGCTTCGTCCAGGGCCGGCACGCCGCTGGATTTGACGAAAGTCACCGACTCCACCGAGCCGTCGCTGCGAATGGCCACCGTCACGACGGGATCGGTGTGGGGTTGCTTCGCCGCGTCGCGGACCATGTCGAACGTCATGTTCAACTGGATTTTCCGGGCCCAGGCTTCCGCGTAGAGGATCAGTTCCGCATTAGGATCAGTGCGACCGAAGAGGCGGTAACGACGTGCGCTGCTCGTCGAGGGTGACTGGCGCGCCGTTGCAGCGTCGCGCCGCGCGGACTCTTCGTCAAGCTGGCGCCCTATCGCCCGAAGCCTCTCTTCCCGTTTTGCAGCCGCCTCTTGCGCGGCGGCGTTGGCTTGGGCAGCCGCGGCTTTTGCGGCTTCGGCTTTTGCGGCTTCGGCTTTTGCGGCTTCGGCTTTTGCGGCTTCGGCTTTTGCGGCTTCGGCTTTTGCGGCTTCGGCTTTTGCGGATTCGACTTTCGCAGCTTCGACCTTTGCAGCTTCGACCTTTGCAGCTTCGACCTTTGCAGCTTCGACCTTCGCAGCTTCGACTTTCGCAGCTTCGACCTTCGCAACTTCGACTTTGGCAGCTTCGACCTTCGCAGCTTCGACCTTCGCAACTTCGACTTTGGCAGCTTCGACCTTCGCAGCTTCGACCTTCGCAACTTCGACTTTCGCGGCTTCGGCTTTTGCGGCTGCGATCTTCGCAGCCTCGACTCGTGCTGCCTCCTGGCGTGCCGTCTCTTGCTGGTTCGTCGCCTGCCGTGCGGCCTCGCGATCGGACTCCAGCCGTGCGTTCTCGGCTATCGCCGCTTCCTGCCGCGCCGTCTCCAACTGCTCCGCCTGCCGTTTCGCCTCCTGCTTGGCAAGTTCGAGTTTGGCCAGAGCGACGTCTTGCTCTCGGGCTTCATCCCGATACGATGGCATCCCGATTTCCGGGCTCGGGGCGGTCGGCGTTGGCGCGATGGTGGGCGTCTGCGTCTGTGGCGTGGGCACCGTTCCCTCCTCCGTCGGCGTCAATGCGATCACGGCCGGCGGGGGGATCGGCGGGGGTGCGGTATCACCGGGCCGATCGGCGCGCAAAGGCGCTTGCGCAGGAGCCGCAACCGTTGCAGCGTCTGTGTTTTTTTTGGGTTCCGCCTTGGGCTTGGCTTGCATTGCGATCGCTGATGCAGGCTGACGCGCGGTCGCCCCAGGGGACGGCGATGGTGTCAGACCCGGCCTGCTGGCAACGAGCTGCTCCATTGATGCCTGCGGCAATGGCTCCGCGGGCGGCGTGACCTGCGCCGGAGCGACTACGACGCGCAGGTCGGGCACCTCGATCCGTCGAGTCTGCCAGGGGAAGCCCCAGCCCGGCCAAAGTCCCTGACTGCCGAAGGTCAGGCTCAACAGCAACGTGTGCATCAGAAGCGAGAGCAACAGCGCAAGCGTGAGTCGCCCGTAATGAGGGCTCATGTGTTGGCTGTCGGGCAAACGCTGGATTCCGGGGAGGCCGAACGCGGTCCCCCATCGCTGATCGGGTACTTCTGCTGGCTCGGGGCGCGTCGGTAAGTCGCCTTGCGTGCCCGTCGACCTCACAGTCCCACCGGTCAGGCCCTTGCCCAAATCACCCCGGAGACATTCGTAAACCGCATTTGGCCATTCCACGCATCTCAACCTTGGGGGTCGATTCTCACATGCCCGAACGGGCGAGCGAAATCGCGTGACCTCACAGCATTTCACCCAAGTTTGATTTGGTCACCTTGCGCCGTGCCGGATTTCGAGTTATTAGTCCGAACATTGGTCGCCAGAGGGTGGTACGAAGACCTCTAGGCTCTGCATCGCGTCGTCGGAGGGGTGTGCATGCGTCCTGCGGAAACGTACAACGACCAGATCGTGCGGCTGTTCCTGCTCGCCGCCGCTGTCTGGGGCATCGTCGGCATGTCGATCGGCGTGTACGCCGCGGCGGAGATGGTGTGGCCATCGCTGAATTTCGGCGTGCCGTGGCTGACCTTCAGCCGGATTCGCCCCGCCCATACGTTCGGCGTCATCTTCGCGTTCGGCGGATCGGCGCTGATCGGGACCTGCTACTACATCGTCCAGCGGACCGGCCACACGCGCCTCGCACACACCGCGCTCGCCAATTTCACGTTCTGGGGTTGGCAGCTCGGGTGCGTCCTGGCGATGGTGACGATGCCCTTCGGCATCACGCAAAGCAAGGAATACGCCGAGCCTGAATGGTTCATCGACGTCGCCGTCGCCGTGGTCTGGGTTGCATTCGGGATCGTGTTCTTCGCGACGGTCGCCCGCAGGCGCATCCGCCACATCTATGTCTCCAACTGGTACTACGGCGCGCTGATCATTGCCGTCGGCCTGTTGCACATCGTGAACAACCTTGCGGTACCCGTTTCCTTGACCAAGTCCTATCAGATTTATTCAGGCGCTGCCGACGCGATGGTGCAGTGGTGGTATGGCCACAACGCGGTCGCATTTTTCCTTACCGCGGGCTTCCTCGGAATGATGTACTACTTCGTTCCGCGGCAGGCAAAGCAACCGCTGTGGAGCTACCGCTTTTCCATCGTCAATTTCTGGGCACTGATATCGATCTACATGTGGGCGGGCCCGCATCACCTGATGTACACGGCGCTGCCCGATTGGGTGCAGTCGCTCGGAATGGCTTTCTCGTTGATTCTGTTGATGCCCAGTTTTGGCTCAGCGGCCAACGGCCTGTTGACGTTCAACGGCTCCTGGCATTTGCTCAAGGACGATCCTGCGGCGAAATTCATGGTGATGGCGCTCGTCTGCTACGCAGGGACGACCCTCGAAGGCTCGATCCTGGCGATCAAGACCGTCAACTCGTTCACGCATTACACCGAATGGACGGTCGCGCACGTGCATTTCGGCGCGCTCGGATGGGTGGCGATGATCACGATCGGTTCGCTCTACGCAATGGCTCCACGCGCGCTAGGCCAGCCGGCCATGCATTCGCGCGCCGCGATGGAACTGCATTTCTGGCTCCACACCATGGGCGTGTTGCTCTACATATTCTCCATGTGGATCGCCGGCACGGTTCAGTTCCTGATGTGGCGCGCCACCAATCCCGACGGCTCGCTGACTTATCCGTTCATCGACAGTCTGATCAACATCAAAGGGATGTACGCCGTGCGCTGGCTGGCCGGCGTCCTCATCCTGATCGGCATGGTCGCGATGGCGTGGAATCTCTGGCATACCGCCGCCGCGGCGCGGGCCCGGCTGATCAAGCCGATCCCGGTCCCCATTCCCGAACCCGAGTTGCATCAAGTGCCGGCGCCGCTCCCGGCTTACGGCTAAAGGGGCAGACGATGGCGCGCGGCTACAAGTACTACGAAGCGATCGAGAAAAACGCGGCTCTGCTCGGCATCCTGATATTTGTTGCCGTTTCGTTCGGGGGCCTTGCGGAAGTCCTGCCGCTATTCATCCAGGCCCATTCCCTGGAACCACCTCCGGGCGTCAAGCCGTACGATCCGCTGCGTCTGGCCGGCAAGGACATTTATGTGCGCGAGGGCTGCTACCTGTGCCATTCGCAGATGATTCGTGCATTGCGCTCTGAGACGCAACGTTACGGTCATTTCTCGGTCGCCTCCGAATCCGTGTACGACCGCCCATTCCAGTGGGGGTCGAAACGCACCGGACCCGATCTCGCACGCATCGGCGGCAAGTATTCCGACGAGTGGCAGCACCTTCATCTCATCGACCCGCGTGCATTCGTCCCGGAGTCGAACATGCCGCCGTACCCGTGGCTGGTGGCGACAAAACTCGACGGCGCCGACATCGCGGCACGCATGCGCGTGCTGCGCCAGCTCGGCGACCCGTACACCGACGCCGACATCGCCGATGCGCCGAAGGCCGTCGCCGACAGGACGGAGCTCGATGCGCTGGTCGCCTATCTGCAGGGCCTCGGCATTGCCAACGATCCGGCAAAGGAGCCTTCGAAATGAGTCCGTTCTGGGGACATCTCGCCGGCGTCGTCACCGCGGTCGCGATGATCGCGTTCATCGGCATCTGGATATGGGCCTGGCTTCCTACCCACAAGACCGAATTCGATGAGCTCGCCACGCTGCCGATGGAGGATGAGATCTCCCCGAAGCAAGTCGAACTCGCTTCCCCCCACGGGGCGAGCGCCTTGGGACGGCCCGGCGGCGCTCGGAAGGACGAGCCATGACCGAATTCTGGTCGGTATGGGTGATCCTGCTCGCCGTCTGGACGCTCGGTGCTTCGCTGTTCCTGTTTGTCTACGGATTGCTGGTCGACATTCCGACGCAGCCCGACGGCACCAGTGGACACGTGTGGGCGCACGGTGTGTTGCGCGAAAGTGTGCGGAGTCTTCCGGTCTGGTGGATCGTGATCTCGGCAACCGGATTCCTTGCCGCCTTCGTCTACCTCGCGCTCTATCCCGGGTTCGGTGCGTATAAAGGCTTTCTCGGCTGGACTGCGCACGAAGAGCTCGCACAGGACCAGGCCGCGACACGCCAGCTCCAGGCGCCGCTGCGCGAACGCGTCCGTGGAAAGACTGTCGAATCCGTTGCCACCGATCCTGAGGCATTGCGCGCGGGCGCAGCGCTGTTCGTCGAGAACTGCGCGGCGTGCCACGGTCGAACCGGCAAGGGCAACGCGGCGCTGGGCGCCCCGGATCTCACCGGCAGCGCCTGGCTCTATGGCGGCGACGGCAAGACGATCCTGACGAGCATCCTTGACGGGCGCCGAGGCGCGATGCCGGCGTTCGGTGGCACCATTCCCGAGGATTCGATCCTCGACATCGCCCACTATGTCGCGAGCTTGTCGGGGATTCCGAATGATCCCGTGCGCGCGCAGCTCGGCAAACCACTTTTTTCTACATGCGCGGCCTGCCACGGAGGGGATGCCAAGGGCAATCCGGCACTCGGTGCGCCAAACCTGACTGACGGCGTCTGGCTTTACGGCAGCCGGGTGCCGCGGGACATAGCCGAGACCATCACTCGTGGCCGCAACGGGGTGATGCCCGCGTGGCGCGAGCGCATGGGTGAAGAGAACGCCCTCCTCGTCGCTGCGTGGGTCTACGCGCAATCACACCCAGTGGCCGTGGCTGCGCGATGACGACATGAGGCCGCGCGTTGCAGGAGCGTGGTTCCAGCAACCGGTCATTTGGCTAGGCGCGGCGGTCCTTGCGGCGTCGATCGCCGCATGCATCGTAACCATCGTGCTTGCAGTGCGACTTGCCGACACACCGGTAGAAACCGGCAGCAACAACATTCTGAAAATGCCGCTGCGACACTCGGCTGCCACACCGCCACCTGCCCAAGAGCGCCGATGAACGGCTGCTGGCACTGCGGCGAGCCGCTGCCGGCCAACGCTCCGCAGGCGCGTGTCGCCGGCGCCGCGCATGCGGTGTGTTGCAACGGCTGTCGCGCCGTGGCCGAATGGATCGGAGATCTCGGACTCGCCGATTATTATCGATTGCGCAGCGGATCGGCCGTCAGTGCGCCTGATCTCGGCGATATGGCAAAGACTGCGGCAGCCTGCGAGCGTCCGGCGCTCTCGCGTCATGTCGTGCGCGCCCTCGCCGACGGTAACAGCGAAGCGATCGTGCTGATCGAAGGCATGCGTTGCGCGGCCTGCTGCTGGCTGATCGAGCGGACCCTCGGCCTAATACCTGGTGTCACCGACGTCGGTGTGAACGCCAGTGCGCAGCGCGCACGCGTCGTGTACGACGTCACAGCCGTCTCGCTCACTCGAATCATCGATGCGCTCGCAAGGGTCGGCTATCAGGCGCTGCCGCTCGATCGCGCGGCGCTCGACGACGCTCGCCGCCGCGAAACGCGCGATGCGCAAAAACGCCTGGCCGTCGCCGGCTTGGGTGCGATGCAGGCGATGATGTACGCGAGCGCCTTGTGGTTTGGCGCCTTCGACGCCGTCGATGTCGCGACGCGCGACGCCTTCCGATGGCTGACACTGCTCGCGGCTACACCCGTCGTGTTCTACGCTGCGGCGCCGTTCTTCGCCGGTGCGAAACGACTCCTCGCTGCGCGACGGCTTGGCATGGACGTGTCGGTGGCGTTAGCCATCGCGCTCATCTACGCCGGAAGCGTGGTTGAGGTCGTTGCCCGCGGCCCCGACGTCTGGTTCGAATCGGTCAGCATGTTCGTGTTCTTCCTGAGCGTCGGCCGTTACCTGGAAATGCGCGCCCGGCACCGCGCCGGAGACCTGTCCGACGCGTTGGCGCGCCTGACTCCGGTGTTCGCCGATCGCGTCGAGGCCGACGGATCGCTGGTGCGCATCGGTGCGGTCGAACTCGTCCCGGGCGATCAAGTAATCGTTGCCGATGGCGCCGGCGTTCCGGCAGATGGCGTGCTGGAAAGCGCGCAATGCCGTGTCGACGAGGCCTTGCTGAGCGGCGAATCGACGCCGCTTGCTAAACGCCGCGGCGACCCGCTATGCGCAGGTAGCGTCGTGATCGGCCATCCGGCGACTGTGCGCGTCACCGGCGTCGGCGCAGACACCGTCATTGCGCAGATCGTCGCGCTGACCGCACGCGCCGCGACCACGAAGCCGCGGCTCGCACGTGCCGGCGAGCGCGCCGCGGCAGGCTTCATCGCGCGGGTGTTGCTGCTCGCCGCTTGCACGGCCATCGGCTGGGCGATCGTCGATCCCGGGCGCGCGTTCTCGGCGAC
>Ga0097621_100002634_pt1 | contig 12288 bp, 4 predicted proteins | sample KBSMisM72_FD_73165 | JGI IMG/M metagenome (GOLD analysis project Ga0097621, IMG submission 73165) | Miscanthus rhizosphere microbial communities from Kellogg Biological Station, Michigan, USA - KBS Miscanthus M7-2 (version 2) (version 2) | ecosystem: Host-associated > Plants > Roots >... | reverse complement strand
GTTGTCGGTGCTGTTGATGCGGTTGTTGCTGTTGATGAATTGGTCACGCGCACATTTTCGGCCAGGAAATCGAGAAATTGGGGGAGGCGAATGGCGTTCTCGAAGTGAAGCTGAAACTGGCCGTTTGCCGTGTTGTTGTTTGCAGTGCTGGTGGTCGTGGTCGTGATCGCGGGAGGGGTCTGCTCGCGAGCGAGGAATTGTTTCAACTCGCCGATGGCGGGCGCGAACTGGTTGGCCCGGGTTTTGGCTGCTTCAAAAACCCGCACGTTAGGAAGGGTGAGCTGAGTGATGGTTTTGAGATTGTAGGCGTCGTAAATGGTGAGGGAGCTGTTCAGGGGCAAATCCTGAACGACGAGGCGAATCATTGAGCGATAGACCTCGTCCTTGACGGATTTGTCGAGGAAGGGGGAGACGCCGACAATGTAGGTGTGCGGAGGGGCAGGGGAGGTAGCGGTGGGGGCGGGGGTCGTGGAGTCTTTGGAGGTTTCGGTGACGGTGGCGGCGGTCGCGAGTGCGAGGGGGATGCCCGCAGAAAACAGCATCGTCAGGAGAAAGGTGAGCAGCAGTGTTGTTCTAAGAAACGCCGGAAGCTGCTTACCTACCGAATGAAGCCTGCCCTTCGAAGAATGGTCAGCGGTCCCGTCGGGACTGAGAGAATGAGTCCCAAAACTGAAGCATTGGGCTATTCTCGAATCTCCCTCCGGGAGAAACATCCGACTATTTTTCGCGTAACGCGCACCACTTCCCCTCGGCATTGACCTAGGGGGGGTTGAAAGATTCTCATCGTGGCCGAGTGATTGCAGCAAGAAGCGCGGAGTTTTCATGGCGTCATCGTGGTGGAACTGCTGCTACCGTTGCCGTTTCCATTTGCCTCTGCACGACCGTTCGAGGCGGAAGCCATGTTCGCGGCGGCCAGGCGATTGGTGGGTTGCTCGATCGCGTCAAGATGATTGCGCAGATGATCTGAGAGTTGATCGAGAATGACGCGTCGCTTCTCGGAATGGTCCTGGCGCTTGGCCGCTTCGCGATGGAACATTGATTTGCCATACGCGATCAAAGCCGCGAGTTGGTTCTCGAGTCGGACCAGATGACCGGTGGCCTCGCCAAAGCTGAGGCGCTCCGTCGCGATCAAGTTTTCCAAGCGATGCCGTTCCTGGCTCAGTTGCGAATAGGCAGGATCCACGGCCAACCGTACGGGCCGATGCCGCGCGTAGAGCAAGGTCAGATAGATGCCCATGACCGCAGAAAGAAAGATTTCGGCAACGGCCTGGGCGGAGACGGTGATCACATCCACCCATTTGGCGCCGGCGAAGTTCAGGCCGAAGCGGGGTGTGGCGGTTGCGCTCTGATTATCGAAGACTGTAAGGGAGGCTATATGCTCGCTGATTCCCTTGGAAAGAGTCGGATAAACAAAGGCATAAGCGGCCACCCAAACGAGCACACCGGCCATTCCAAAGACCAAGCAGGCCCACAAATATTTATCGCGTTTGCTTCGGTCCTGCAGAAAATCCCAGCCGATCTTCACAGCGAGAGCGCCCACGGGCAATAACGCGGCCCACAAGTATGAGCGCAACGGATTATCGCGGAAAGTGATCAGGCCGGATTCGAGGAGATTGAAGGAGATGTTCCAAACGCCGAAGGTGATCAACCCTACGATGCCCGCGGCGCACGCGACGAACATGACGATGTCCCAGGCGTTCCAGGGCGAAGAAGGCCGGGTGTCCTCCTCGCCATCAATCAGCACCGGCACCAGGCTTTTACGCTCACCGAGGGCGGCGTCCGTGCTCTTAAGCTGCCCCTCGAGAAAGGCGAGCCGCTCCTCGTAAGTTTTGGCCTGTTGCCGGTGCTTTTCCCATTCGACCGCGTGATGGTGGAGAAAGAGAGCCCTATGATACTGCTCGATCTCCTGCGGTCCAGAATCGGTGGTATTTTCGAGCTGGTTTTGGATGAATTCGAGGTGAACGGCTGGAACGATCCCCTCGGCATTCAGTTTCGTCGCTGCAGAGTTCATGCTTAGCCTCCTGCGCGATTGGAGCCCGGTGACCGGCTCGGCTCGGCGCTATTGTTCTTTGGATTACGTTATTATTATTGTTTTGGCCGCCCGGTTGAGATGTTCGCGGCGCCTATTGTTTCGATTTGGCGTCAACGTTGACGTTGACGTTGGCCTTAACGTCAGCGTTGACGTTGGCTTTGTCATTGAAGTTGACGCTGGCGTTGACGTTTTTGCTGTCGGAGCATTCCGGCTTGGGCTGATCGACGGCGACTTCAATGTTTTTCCGAGCGCCCTTAGGGAAGTCTTTCAGATCCGCGTTTTCCTTTTCGTTTTCCTCGTCCTGCTGCTCCAGTTCCTCCTGACTCTGTTCCAATTCCTCGATCTGGCGATCGAGTCTTTCCATCTGGCGCTCGAGGGCCTCGTGTTGACGGCGCAAACCTTCAAGCTGCTGGCCTTTTGCATCCTTATCCATCTTGCGCTTGCGGGGGAGCGCATTGCGGGCCTCAGGTGTGCGCGGGTGCTGCTGTTGCTGTTCGCGCATGGCGCGTTCGATATCGCGAGTGGCCCGTTTTATTTCCTCTCCAGCCCGGGCAGTTTCGCGTTCGATTTGCTCTTTGAGCTTTTCAATTTCTTTGGGGTCGACGGCATTCTGTTTGGCGATCTCGAGCTGTTTGCGCGCCATCTCCACCTGTCTTTTGGCCATATCGGCCTGTGCCCTGGCGTAATCCTGGAGTTGCTTTTCGTCGAAGCCGTTCATCTTCCACTGCCCTTCCCATTTGAAGTCGTTCGGTTGGAAAACTCTGAATTCCTTCTTTGCGGAAAGGGACTCGATCATTCGTTCCAGCCGGTTGAGGCGCTCTTCGACGGACATATTGCTGGTGTCTTTGCGACGTGGCTGCGGAGCTGTTCCATAAACCGCGGTGACGCCACCACTACCGCCATTGCCGACGACGGCGAGGGGCGGCGTTGCGGGAGTTGGCGCGACGAGGGCCATCGGCGGAGCCGGTACGCCGGGCGTAGGCGTGAGAGCAATCACTCCGCGAGGCGGCAAAGCGGCGGGTGCTGACAGGGCCGGCGTCGCGGGCACCGGGGTCAACGTTTTGTATCTGGGACCGGCGCTGGTCGCGGGCGCAACGGGTGGAAGCGGCTCATCAACGGCGATGGTTTCGCCGGCGAGCGCGGCGCTGCCGGGTGTGGCGGTGACAGCACCGAGGGGAGGAGCCGGAGCAGGCACGGGCGCCGTGGCCGGGACCCCGGCGGCAGCGACACCCTGGCTTTGGGCGAATACGATCCGCGGGGCGGTATAAATCGCGGCGAGTGCAAGGCAAGCGGCCGCTGAGGTGACCAATCCCAGGCGTGTTTTGGCGACGCGCAGGGAAGTGTTTCTATGTGTGTCGAGTATCATATCGATCCTTTGTTGTAGCTGACTTCTGTTGGTGGACACACCAGGCGCGAGCAGGGCGGGGGAGCCCTGCATGCGACCGGCAAGAGTGGCAAGCAGCAGCGCGTAGCTGCGCGGAGTGGATTTCTCGAGAACGCAATCGTCGCAGGCGATCTCGCGTTCCAGGGTCAACTGACGGCAAACCCACCAAACGCCCGGATGAAAGAACAAGGTGGCGTGAATCAATTGCTGGCAAAGATTGGCCCAGTCATCACGGCGACTGAGATGTGCCAATTCGTGGCGAAGGACGGGTTCGGCTTCGCGGACATCACATTCAGCCGGCAGCAGAATCTTTGGATTGCGAAAACCGAGCAGCACAGCGGAACGCTGGGTCTCTGAAAGGCCGAGGGTGACCTTTCGTTTGGCGTGGGTTTGGGCGCACAATCTGGAAAACAGCTCGTCAAGTTCAGGCGAAGCCTCGAAGGCCTCGAATTTGAGCTGGCGAATCCTTCGCAACCGGAGCCCGACGAGGCCGAGGCGAAATGCCGCGAAGAGGGCACAACCCGTGACCAGCGCGACGGAAAGACCGGCGGGGATCCAGGAACGGCCAGCGAGGTTCAAGGAGATGGGATCGAGAAGCACAGCCGAGAGTTGCACCAGGCGATCCTTGAAATTGTCCCACATAGTTGGGCTGGGTTCGGTCGCAGACGCTTCGATAGCGCTGGCAGCCTCGAGAATGGCTTGGGCCAACGGAGGAATTGAGGCGGTCTCAGTTGCAGACTTCGCGGGTTCCTGGCCGGAGATGGCGGAGGTATTTGACGTGGGCGGGTCCGTTACGGTGGAGGCGGTTACGGCGTTCGCCGCTGACGGCGGCGTGGTCGTGCCAAAGAGAGATTTTTGCTCGAGCGTTTCCGATTCTTTCATCTCGGCGAGCTTCAAGAACCGGGTCCGGCGTATGCCGCGACGCTCCTCGAGAGAAAAGGGTGCAGGAGCCTGGAACAGAAGATTTGTGGGGGCCTCGATCTGAACGAGGTTGTCGAACTGCACAGTGGTGTCAGTGCATTGCTGGTCCAGTTGTTCCGGCGGCAGAGGCAGGAAAACGAAATTGAGCGGGGAAGGTTTGGTTGGTGCCGGGGCGACCGGGGTGCCGGCGGTATTGTGCGTTATGGGCTGAACGGGCTGAAGGAGATGGTTTTCTCTGGGGGCGCCGGCGAGCTCGTTGGGTGGTTCGAAGCGCGGTGGCTTTGGGCCGGCCAGGAAATGGCGCAAGCCGTTGGCGGGGATGAGCAGGGCCAGGAATAACAAAGCAACGAGATAAACAGCATGGCGGGTGGTGGCGTTGGTTCGTCGCCCGAACCAGCGCATCCCCAGCATGACCAACAGGAGCAACAATATTCCTTGAAGAACGCCGTTCAGCCCGGCGGTTACGAGTGCATCACATACCTTTAGCAGTTCAGTTTTCATTACGATCATCCCCTGATTGCATGATCTTCCTTTTTATCTGATCCAGTTCGTCGGGCGTGATTTCATCCTCGCGCAGGAACGAAAGAACCAATTCGCTCGGCGAACCATCAAAAAACTTGGACAACAGCTGGTGAACGGCTTTGCGGGCGGCGGTGTCGCGATCGACGCGCGGCTCGAAAACAAACGCGCGGCCTTCCTTGCGGGTCGAAAGGTAACCCTTTTCCTTGAGGATACGCATCAAGGTGAGAATGGTGGTGTAAGCGTCCTTGCCTTTGAGCGCTTCGACGACTTCAGCGACGGTGGCACCACCTTTGGCCCAGATGACCTCCATGATGCGGTGTTCGGCGTTGGTGAGGGTCAAAGTTTTCTTTCGCGGCATCGGCAATTTCTTTCTATTAAGGCTTTAGTAGTTGCGACTCTATCACCGTTCTAAAAGCTGTCAACTAAAACATTAGTACAAAGTCAAAATTTTTTTCGGGCCAGAAAAGGAAGCCCCTCCAACGAACTTTCCACGGCATTGCGACCGCGCTATGAGCGAGCGATTCACTGACTCACTGATCACTCATTCATCAACTGCCCAGGGCGGGGGCCATTCGCTTCTCAGTTTTAGTACAAATGTTCTATAGGCACACACCGGTGGAGGTGAGAAAGTTTCACCGTTCCACAGAATAATTTCGGCGCGAAGACGAGTGCTTTTTTGACGCGGGCAAAGTGTTGGGGCGTGTTGCCAATCGAAGCGTCCATTTCGGGAAAGTCTCGTTTTCGAGGCGACAGCGCAGCGTAACCAACTAACGACCACTGCCTATGCGAACAACAAAGCACCTCCTTACCCTTGGCGTCCTCCTCACAATGTGCGCGGCCTCCTGCGCGTTCGGCGCGACCAATACGTGGACCGGGCCGAGCGGTGGCGATTGGCTCACGCCTGGCAACTGGACGCCCGCAGGCCCGCCCGGGTTGCTGGATGAGGCGCGGTTTTTCAATCCGGGCGCGGTAGCCGATGCCACGATCGATAATGTCGTGTCGAGCAACATGTCCATTCAACGGCTGTGGTTCGGCCAAACCAACGGGCCTAATCACAATATGTCCATCAGCGCCGGCGCGACATTGACCGTCACTGGCACGGCTGACAATGGTTATGGCGCGCTCGGCAGTGACCCGGACGCCGGAGGCATTACGCCGGACCCGATTGCAACCCGTTATTTTTCAGCGATTTATGTCGGCACGAAAACGACGAACTCCTCGACGCAAATCGTCAAGGCGACGGTCTCCGGCGGCGGAACGTTGCTGGTGAGCAACGCGAATAACGAAATCCTGATTCGCCAATTTCACCCCACCGGCGCGGCGCACCGGTCGATCCTGGATCTTTCGGGCCTTGATACGTTCATCGCGAACCTTGGCCGCATCCGTGTGGGTGATGGCGAAGCCCAGCCGCTGAATCGTTCGGAAGGGCAATTATTCCTAGCGCGAACAAACCTCATCACCTTGAGTGGCACGAACTATCAGGACAACGTCCAGCTTGTCGTAGGCAACAACGACGTGAACCAGAATCAGGGCAATCCATCAATCCTGGTTCTGGGAGGCAAGAACACTTTGTTCGTGGATGAAATCCTTGTCGGGGGAAAGAAGCAGCCGGGAACGATACGCACGACCAACACATTTACGACTGCATCCTTGCTTATGCGCGGCAGCGATGGAACGAGCCGCGTGCGCGCGTTGCGCGTCGGTGACGCCTCCGATCAACCGAGCAGTGGCAACGGCACGACTGGCCTCGCCAATTTCAGCGACGATGTTGTCGACATCCTCGCGGACACGATCACTGTTGGCAAAAGCCAAAGTTCGGGAACGGGGAACGGCTCGCTGTCCCTGGGCAATTTCTTGCTCGGCAGCGGGACGCTGGACGTCAACACGCTCGACCTCGCCTTTCGCATGGACAACAACAGCTACATCAATGCTGCCACGGCGAACGTCACGTTCAACAACACGACGGTGACGGTGAACAACCTGCTGCGAATGGGGCGCATGGGTGGCGGCACGGTGCCTCCAAGCGCCACGATGAATGTAGCCGGAGGTTCTTTGACCGTCCGGAGCAATGTAGTGATTGAAGGTAACGCCATAATCAATGCGACGAATACAACGGTAACATTTGTCCGTCCGGCGACACTGATTATGAACACGCTGGTACTGGACGGGGCGAGCCTGAGCAACAATGCCGGAGTTATTCGCGCGACGAACGTTCTGACGATCGCCAATAACGGGTCGATCCTGGGCAATCCTGCCTTCGATCTGGGCAACAATGGGACCGCGAATTGGAGCGTGCAGGGAGCGGCCGGCGGTGGATTGACCGTCAACAATTCTCTGCAGGGCGGCGGCAATATCAATGGCAACCTTGTCCAGGGCAGCGGTGGCAGCCTGGGCGCAGGCGGAAATGGTACAGTGGGCACATTGAATATCAGCGGCAATCTCACGCTCAACCCGGGCACGCTCCGTTTCGATTTGTCGAACACGGGTGCTTCCGGAAACGACCAGATCTCCACGTCCGGAACGGTGACGCAGAATGGGACCAATGACGTTTACCTGACGGCAGTAGCCGGCGCGCTGGATACGGTCACGCCATATACGTTAATCAGCGCCGGGACATTAATCGGGAACCAAAATAACTTCCGGGTGGCCGGTCCGCTGGCGCAGAGCCGGTATCTCTTTGCGTTCGATACCAGCAGCACGGCGAACCGTGTCAAACTCCTCGTTAGCGGGGCAGGGGGCGCCAATCTGACGTGGGTGGGAGATGGCGCGGCGAATGCCTGGGATACGACGACGCTCAATTGGAACAACGGCGGCCCGAACAGATTCTTCACGCTCGATAACGCCACGTTCGACGATAGCGGTTCAGCTTCGCCGGCCATTACCCTGAGCGGAACGCTGATCCCGGGAGCGCTGACACTTAACAACGGCACAAAGAACTATACCTTCGGCGGGGCAGGGGGCCTGGCGGTGAGCGGAGCCCTGACGAAATTCGGCAGCGGAAGCCTCACGTTCAATAACAGCGCCGCCAACAGCTTCAGCAGCCTGGTCACGGTTTCAAATGGCGCGGTGACGTTCGCCAACAATGGCCTGAATACTTTCAACGGCGGCATCAATGTGTATGGAGGCTCGGTTACCTTCAGCGGCAACAGCGCGAATGTGATTGTGAATCCAGGGCTGGGAAGTCCTACGACGATCGCCAGTGGGGCGACGCTCGCGGTCAACAATGCCAATGCGAACAGCTTTGGAGGGGCGCCGATTTCTTTGGATGGCACGCTCAGCTTCAACCAGGTCGCAGACGCCGCACTGGATGGCGACATCTCGGGCGCGGGTGCTCTGATAAAAGATGGCGTGGGAAAGCTCACGATCACCGGAAATAATGCGGCGCTCGGTTCAGCCGTGCTGATCAAAGGCGGGACCGTCCGCACCGCGAGCACAACGGCGCTGGGCGGTGTTGGCGTCATCATCACGAACAATGCGACGCTTGATTTGGCCGGTCGAAATCTGGGTGCGTTGCCCGTCACCGTGTCTGGAGCGGGAGTCGGCGGCAACGGAGCTGTGGTCAGCACCGGCGCGCCATTGCTGACGGGGACGGCAGGAACAGGCATTGGCGGACTCACGCTCGCGGGTGACACCACGATCGGCGGCTCCGGCCCGTGGGACACTGATCCCGTCAAGAACCTGGGCGTCTTCGGGCTCAACGCCGGGGCGCTCAGCACGGGTGGCAGCCCCTGGAACCTGACGAAGGTGGGACAAAATCAATTCGGCTTGACCGATACCGCAGTCGATGACGCTCTTGGTGACATCACCATCCAGCAAGGGTTGCTCGCGCTGCAAGGTGGCACGTCCTCCCTGGGCAATCCGAGCAAGACCATCACGATTCAGGCGGGCGGGACCGTTTCTTTCTACAACACGGGCACATCCTGGAACAAAAAGTTTGTGTTGTTCGGCAATGGCGTGAATCCAAACCTGTTCAATTACAATGGTGCAAATACTGTCAGCGGCCAGGTCACGCTGAACGGCAATTGCGTTTTCGGTGCGGCGCCGGCTGCGCGTGGCGCGCCAGTGTCTCTCACAATGAACGGTCCTATCGGCGGCACTGGCAGCCTCATCAAATCCGGCCAACAGGATACGCTGATTCTGAACGGCACGAATAATTATTCCGGCGCAACGATTGTGAATTCCGGACGGTTGATCCTCGATGGCAAAAACCTGGGTGGAGGCCTCTTAACCAACACGATCGGAACGACGCTCGCCGGTATTGGTTCGAACAGTGGTCCCGTCGTGGTGAATGGCACGCTGTCGCCCGGCGATGATTCGACACCGGTCGGCACGATCGGCGCGGGTCCGCTCACGTTGAACAGCTCGACGCTAGTGTTTGACGTCGATACCAGCAGCGATTCGGTGCAGGTGAACGGCAACCTCACGCTCAGCGGCTCGATCGGCATTCAGCTCGTGCCCGGCCCAGGATTGACGCTGGGACAAATCATTCCGTTGATCCACTACACCGGGACGCTCACCGGCAACACCAACCAGTTTCAATTGTTAGGGTTACCGCCAGGGTTCGCGGCGAATCTCTACAGCAACGCCAATAATATCGGCATCGTTGTCAGTTACGTGCCGGTCAGCAAGACGTGGAAGGGCGGGGCGGTTGCCGGTCCAAGCCTTTGGGACACAACCACCACCAATTGGATAAATGCCGGCAACCCGGACCGCTACAATTCCGGTGACTTCGCCACGTTCGACGATACCAGCGTCACGAGCCTGATCACGCTGGTCGGCGCGCTCACACCGGCTTCGGTGACGATGAACAATTCTTCGACCTACACCTTTGGTGGCGCGGGAAAACTTTCGGGCACCGCTTCGTTGACGCTCAACTCGAGCGGTTCGTTGCTCTTCACCAACAGCGGCATCAACGATTTCAACGGCCCGATCACCCTCAACGCGGGCATGCTGCTCGTTGGCAATGGTGGGCCTAACGGCACGGTCGGCACGGGCCCGCTCACGAATCTCACGGCGGTTGTGTTCAACCGGAGCGGAACGAACACAGTGAATAACAACTTTTTCGAAACCGGAACCGTGACGAACATGGGCGGCGGCGTGCTCGTGTTGGGCGGCGATAATTCGCTGGCGGATATGAATATCGACGTTCAAACCAACAGCACGGTTCGCACAGCGAGCGGGACGGCGCTGGGTCGAAACGTCGGCACCACGCTGATCGAGAACGGTGGCACGCTCGACATCAACGGGCAGAATCTGGGCGCGAAATCGGTCACCGTGTCCGGGGCAGGGGTGGGAGGCAATGGCGCGATCATCAATTCCGGCACGGCCCAGATCTCGGCGCTGCAATCGATTGTGTTGCAAACAAACGTTACTTTTGGCGGGAATGGGCGCTGGGACTTGCGCGCCGGCACGGCCGGTAGTCTCGATGCCGGCAGCCAACCGTTCAAGATCACGAAGGTCGGCACGAACCAGGTTTCGCTGGTGAACATTACGAATATCGATGCGGTCCTGGGCGATGTCGAAGTAGTGCAGGGGATCTTCTCGCTCCAGAACAATACGGGCCAGCTCGGTGATCCAGCGAAGACTCTCAGCATCAGCAACAACGCGGCGCTCGATCTGTTCAATCTCAACCTCGTTCCCTTAAACAAAGTCGTGAACGTCCTCAACGGCGGCACGATCACTAATGAGAGTGGAGTCTCGATAATCGCCGGACCGGTTTCGTTGACCGGCAAAGCCACGTTTGGCGTCGCGCCCACCAATTCGCTGATCATCAGCAACCTCAACGCGTTCACCGGCACGAGTGTCACCAACATCGTGAAGGCCGGCACCGGAACGCTGACGCTTAACGGCAATGCGCTGCCGACGGCCACATTGCTGGACATCGCAGCGGGCGCAATCGACCTCAGCCAGGCGAGTAGCAGCACGGTTAGCCTTGGTAGCGGCCAAACCATCAAAGGCAACGGACTCCTGATCGGAACCCTGATCGCGGGCGCGCAATCAACGGTTTCGCCGGGCGCATCGGTCGGTGTTTTGACCGTCAAAGGAAACATTTCGCTGAGTGGAACCAACCTCATGGAAATTGATCGGACCGCGGGAACGAATGATCTGCTTCGCGCGACCAATACCACCGCAACCTCCATCGCTTATGGCGGCACGCTGAGAATCTCGGTGCTGACGGGCACCATTGTTGCCACGAACACGTTCAAATTGTTCAGCGCGACAAATTATTCCGGCGCCTTCGCAAATATCCTGCCGGCGACGCCCGGTTCGGGCCTCGGCTGGAATACGAACACACTTGCGACCGATGGAATCCTGCGCGTCGTCACGACCGTCAATACTGCGCCTACGAACATCACAGTGTCAGTCGTGGGCAATCAACTGAATCTGAGCTGGCCGGCCGATCACACCGGATGGCGTTTGCAGGGCCAGACCAATGCGTTTGGTGCGGGGTTGGGGACAACGTGGGTGGATGTGCCGAATTCCACAAACGTGAACAGCATCTCGATCACGATCAGTCCCGCCAACGGCTCAGTCTTTTATCGGCTGATTTATCCGTGATTTTGGTTTGGGGTTAGCGTGGCGCCGCGCGGGTGCCACGCGGCCAGGCCGCCGGGTATGGACAACCCGGCGGCCTTTTGGCTTCGGATTTTGTTGAACCTTATCGGGGGGGTGAAATCCTCAAATTCCGCTGGATTCAGCCTGGCCCGGCCCGTATCTTATCTCTTGTCTTTGGTTTTGGTTTCGGACGGCACCAACCCAGGATTTGACCCATGCCCGACGCACCGATTTTGACATTTGTCCTGATCGTGGTGACGTGTGTCTTCTCCTATCAGGGATTCAAGAGCTGGCAATTCACCCAGAAATACATCTTTAATCCCGAAGCGATTCTCGCCGGCAAAGAATATCATCGCGTCGTTACGTCCGCGTTTCTTCATGCCGATTGGCGCCACCTGATCTTCAACATGGTGAGCCTGTACCTGTTCGGCTCCGGGTTGGAAAACTTCCTCGGCAAAGGAATCTACCTCCTGATTTATTTTGGCTCGATCGTTGGCGGCAGCTTGCTCTCGCTGTATGTCCACCGGAACCACGAGTATACGGCTTATGGCGCTTCGGGCGGCGTGGCGGGCGTCATTTTTGCGACCATCCTGCTGAATCCCTTGGGCAACATCATATCCTTTTATTATCCGATTCCGATTCCTGGCTGGCTGTACGCCGCCGGCTACCTCCTGTATTCGTTTTTCGGAATGAAAGAACATCGCGGTGACGTTGGCCACGACGCGCACCTCGGCGGCGCAATCATCGGCTTCCTGATCACCGCCGCTCTTGAACCTGGAGCCGTTCGCGCGCATCCGACGTTCTTTGCGATTGTCCTGGGCGGGACAATTCTGTTGCTCGTTTACCTGTGGTACAATCCGTTGTTCCTGCCGAT
>Ga0097621_100002630_pt1 | contig 12297 bp, 10 predicted proteins | sample KBSMisM72_FD_73165 | JGI IMG/M metagenome (GOLD analysis project Ga0097621, IMG submission 73165) | Miscanthus rhizosphere microbial communities from Kellogg Biological Station, Michigan, USA - KBS Miscanthus M7-2 (version 2) (version 2) | ecosystem: Host-associated > Plants > Roots >... | reverse complement strand
CCTGCCAGAGGCGATCCGCGGCCTTGGCAAACGCGTCGTTGTCGGTGAGCGCGGCGACATCGGTCACCGCTTCGTACAAGTACATCGCCCGCACCGCATGCCCGACCGCGCGATCCTGATCGACGACCGGCGCCTGATCCTGTTTGTAGGCGCGATCGTTGTACATCTCGAAGGCCTTGTCCGGGTACGGCGGCATGTCCGGGTGCGGCTTGCCGCGCTCGGCGACGAGCCATTCCGCGGTCTTCAGATAGGTGGCGTTGCCGGTGGCGCGGTACAGCTTCACCAGCGCGAGCTCGATCTCTTCATGCCCCGACACCGCATGACGGCCGTTCGGACCGAACGTGCGGCACACGAGATCCGCGTTCCTGATCGCGACGTCGAGCAGCGTGCGCTTGCCGGTCGCCTCGAAATGCGCGACGGCCGCTTCGTAGAGGTGGCCGGCGTTGTAGAGCTCGTGGCTGCCGTTCTCGTAGATCCAGCGCTCAGGACCGACGCCGGGCGCCGGGTGCTGCGGATCGATCGTGCGCGCCGGAAACAGGTAGCCGTCCTTCTCCTGCGACGCGGCAATCAGCTGAATGAGCTCGTCGAGCCTGGTGCTCAGCCTCGGGTCGGGGACGATCGCCAGCGAGTACGACGCCGCCTCGATGATCTTGTAGATGTCGGTGTCGTTGAAGCGCCGTCCCTCGTACGCGCCGCCCTTCCTGCCGGCGGCCTTCTCGAAATTCGCGACCCGGCCGGTGTCGTCGTTCTCTTTCAGGATGTGCGGGATCGTGACGGTGCGGTTGACCTCGAGCTTCGGCGCCCAGAACCCATCGTCGATCGTGACGGCGGTCATCGGCACCGCGCGGATCGGGTAGTCGTGCGGCGGCGCGGCGGGCGCCGCGGCAACCAGTCCGGCGGCAAGGGCCGCGGTGAAGATCCTCATGCCGGGATTATCGCTCTCCTGACAGCACGCTGTCAGGAGGCGGCGGCTACCTTGACGTGGTCGCACTGACGCGACGAAGGAGGCAGCCATGACACATCCGGTTATGTGGTTCGAAGTACTCGGCAACGACGGCGGCAAGCTGCGGCGGTTTTACGGCGACCTGTTCGGCTGGACGTTCGACGTCGCCCCGCCGAGCGACTACGGCATCGCCCGCACCGGCGGCGCGCGCGGGATCATGGGCGGCGTCGGCCAGGTGTACCCGGGCACCTCGTCGTGGGTGACGTTCTACACGGAGACGCCCGACGTCGCCGCGTCGCTCGAGAAGGCGAAGGCGCTGGGCGGCAAGGTGGTGATGCCGCGCACGGTGCTGCCCGATGTGATCCTCGGGCTCTTCGAGGACCCCGAAGGCCACACGCTCGGCCTCGTCGAGGCCGCACCGGCTGCCGCACAATAGGCGGATGCGCCGCGCCGACCGTCTGTTCCGGATCGTCCAGCTCCTGCGCCGTCGCCGCACTGTCGTGACGGCGAGACAGATCGCCGAAAAGCTGGACATCTCGGAGCGGACGGTCTATCGCGACATCCGCGATCTGGTCGAGTCGGGGACGCCGATCGACGGCGAAGCCGGCGTCGGCTACCGCCTGAAGCCCGACTACGATCTGCCGCCGCTCATGTTCGATCGAGAAGAAATCCAGGCCCTCGTGCTCGGCGCGCGGATCGTCGCCCAGTTCGGCGATCCCGCGCTGGCGCGCGCCAGCGAGTCGATCCTCAGCAAGGTGGCCGGCGTCCTGCCGAAGGAGCTGGAGCCGCTGCTCGCCGACACGCGCCTGTTCGTCCCGCCGACCAGAAGCACGGCACGTGCGTCGGCGGGGCTCGCGGTCGCGCGCGACGCGCTGGTGGCGCGGCGGCGATTGCACCTGAAGTACGCGAATGAGCGGGGGGAGGCGTCCGAGCGGACCGTCCGCCCGCTCGGGGTGTTCTTCTGGGGAAAGACGTGGACGCTGGCCGCGTGGTGCGAGATGCGCACCGGTTTCCGGAGCTTCCGCCTCGATCGCATCGAAACGGCCACGATCGGCGAACGGTTCGAAGACGAGACGGGCCGCACGCTGCGGGACATGCTGCAGCAGATCGGCCCGGCCGCGGTCAGGCTGCTCGATTAAGCTCTGGGACGGCATGGCACAGCACCCTACCCGGCGCGACGCGGCGCTCACCCTCGTCCAACAGCTGCTGCTGGCGGCTAACGGTCACGACGCCGCACGCGTCCTCGAGTGCTATGCAGAGGACGCGGTCGCGGTCAGTCCGGTGTTCGGCGAAGTCAGGGGCCGCGCAGCGGTCGCGGAAACCTGGTCGACGCTGTTCACGATGTTCGCCGATCTCACCATGGAGAACGTCGACTTCCTCGTCGACGGCGACCGTGTGGCCGTACTCGGCCAGATCAAGACGACGGATCGGATCGGCTGGTTCGGCCTGCCGCCGACCGGCAGCCCCATCGCCTACCGGCTGGTGATGCTGTTCACCGTGCGGAACGGCGTGATCGTCCGCGACGAGCGGATCTACGACAGCGCCGGCCTGATCGAGCGGCTCGAGAAGGCGCGCCTGGACAAGGAGCTGCGCACCGCGGCCGAGGTGCAGCGCGAGCTGTCACCGAGCCGCGGCCGCGTCGGATCGTTTTACGAATCGATCGGCGACTCGCTGCCGTGCCGCTCCATCGGCGGCGACTTCTTCGAGGCGATCGAGCTGCCGTCGCGCCGCTGCGCCTTCGTGATGGGCGACGTATCCGGCAAGGGGCCGGCGGCGGCGCTGCTCGCGGCGATGGTGCAGGGGATGTTCGCGGTCGAGGCGCCCGCCGGCGACGGTCCCGCGCAGACGCTGTCGCGGATCAACCGCCGCCTCGCCGGGCGCGGTCTCGGCTCGCGCTTCGCGACGCTCGTGTACGCAGTGCTGTCGCCAGACGGACAGCTGGTCTACACCAACGGCGGCCACAATCCGCCGGTGCTGATCGGCCGCGGCGCGATGCAGCGGTTGACGACGGGCGGGCCGATCGTCGGCGCCTTCGAGGACGCGCGGTTCGAGGAAGAGACGCTGCAGTTGGACGACCGCGACACGCTGGTGATGTTCACCGACGGCGTGACCGAGGCGCGCAACGCGGGGGATGAAGAGTTCGGCGACGAGCGGCTGCTCGAGTGCCTCGCGTCGACGCCGTCGCCGGCTGATCTCCTGAGCCGCGTCTTCGCGGCGGTGCGCGACTTCTCCCGGCCCGCGGAGCCGACCGACGACGTCACGCTGCTCGTCACGAGGTATCTGGCGCGTCGTGGCTAACGACTACCGGCGATGGATTTCTTCACTGCCGCAATCGTTTTCTCCGCGCGAAACGCCGCGATCTTCTTGCCGTTCTCGATCGTCTTCTCCGCCGGCACCAGGCTGACGCCGTTGATCGCCGCCTTGCCGGCTTTGATCCGCTCCGGCAGCCTGACGCCGTTCAGATCGTGGACGGCGATGAGCGCCGAGATGTAGTAGTCGTCGTGCAGCCCTTCCATCTTCTCGTGGATGCCCAGCGCGCTCTCCTCGAACTTCTCGACCTCGTCGTAGTTGTAGTACTCGGGGATGGCGTGAGCGCGGGCATCGACGCCGGCGGCTTTCCATTTCGCGTTGAGCGCGTCGGCGACTTCCTGAATCGGCTTGATGTTGCCGCCGCTGTCGCCGAGCAGCACGATGTCGCGGAAGCCTTGCGTCTTCAGGCTCACGGACATGTCGGTCAGCACGGCACGATAGGTCTCCACCGACAGGAACACCGTACCGGGCGTGCGCACCCGCTCGGGGTTGCCGGGCTCGAGCGTGACGATCGGCGCGATCAGGGCATTGCCCAGCCCCCTCGCGATCGGATCGCCCATCACGCGCAGCACGTTGTTGTGCTTGCCGGTCGTCAGGTAGGGACCGTTTTCCTCGATGCCCCCGGTCATGATCACCGCCGTCGTCTTGCCGGCCTTGATCAGATCGCGCACCTCCATCATCGTCAGATCCTCGATCCAGACCGAGTCGTGCATCTCGATCGGCCGGGGCATGCCGAGCACATCGACGCGCGGCTGGGTGTTGACGGACGCCGTCGGCCGCGGCGGCTGGGCCGCCGGAGCTTGAGCAAAGGCCACCGCTGGAAGCAGCGCAAGCGAGAGTCCCAGCGCGAGTCGTGTTGTCATGATCTCCCCTTCAACGTCGAACGTCGAACGTCGCTATGGCACCGCCTGCGGCGGCACCCGCTTCTTGGTGGCCTGTTCGAACGCGTACGCCAGCTCGATCAGCTTCGGCTCGCTGCACGCCATCCCGGTGAAGCTGACGCCGAACGGGCCCGGCTTCGCGTTGAAGCCCGACGGAAAGGCCGGCGTCGGCGCGTTCGGCACGAGCGCGAACGGCACGATGACCGTCGGATAGCCGGGACGCGCGGCGATGCCGGCGCCGCTCGCGCCCGGGAAGAGGATCGCGTCGAGCCGCTCAGCCTTCATGATCTCGTCGATGCCGTGGGGCCCGCCCAGGCGGATGTCCTTCGCGCGGTCGGCCTCGTAGCGCGCCCGATCCTTCTCGACGTCCATCTCGTCGGAGATGTCGAGCAGCGACTGCCCGTACTTGATGGACCCGGCCTTGACGTGCGCCGTGTTCCATTCGCGCAGCTCGGTGAGGGTCTTCACCGGCGCCGCGGCGCCGAGCGACTTCAGCCAGGTGTTGAAGTCGCGCTTCATCCCGTACTTCAGCACGACGGAACAGTCCTCGTCCTTGCCTTTGGCATTGTTCGCGCCCGAACAGCCGTTCCAGCGCAGGAAGTTGTTCTTCGGATCGGGATCGACGACGCTCGGGATGTTCGCCGGATCGACGATGATCGCGCCCTGCGCTTTCAGGATGGCGATCGCGTCCTCCATCGCCTTCTTCTGCTCGGCGTTCAGTCCGTTGCCGCCGCCTCCACCGCCACCGCGTCCGCCGCGTCCCGCATCGGCGGCGGGCGGCGGCGGCCCGGGCGGCGTGAACGCGTCGTAGAACGAGGCGCGCGGAATGCCGATGCGCGCGCCCTTGAGCCCGTCGGCCTTCAGAAACCTGGTGTAGTCGCGACCGGGCGCCGGGGTGCAGAGCCTGGTCGCCGGGTCGTTGGGATCGGGCGACGCGCTTTCCATCGCACCGAACATGATCGCGACGTCCGCCACGCTCTTGGCCATCGGCCCGGCGGTGTCCTGGTCGGCGGTAATCGGGATCACGCCGTAGCGGCTGATGCGGCCGACCGTCGGCTTGATCCCCGCCAGCATGTTCTGGTTCGACGGGCTGAGGATCGATCCCGACGTCTCGCTGCCGACGTTGCCGGCCCAGAAGTTCGCCGCCGTACCGATCCCCGAGCTCGATCCGCCGGTCTGCAGGGCGGGCCGTCCGTCGAAGGTCGCCTCGCGTGGATCCTTGCGCGGGTCGTACGGGTTGTAGCCCTGGCCGCCGACCGCGTTGTAGTCGGCCGGCATCGGCGTCGGCGCGCCGGCGACGAAGTTGGCCAGCTCGCTCATGCCGGTCTTGGCGATGATGATCGCCCCGGCGTCGATCAGATTCTTCGTCAGCGTCGCGTCGTAGGGCGGCGTCAGGTTCTCGAACGCCAGCGCGCCGCCCGTGGTGCGCATGAACGTCGTGTGTACGTTGTCCTTCAGCGCGATCGGGATGCCGTGGAGCGGTCCGCGGATTCGGCCGGCCGCGCGCTCACGATCGCGCTCCTCGGCCAGCTCGAGCGCTTTGGGATTCACCGTGATCGCGGCGTGCAGCAGCTCCTCGTACATCCCGATCCGCTGCAGATACTGACGGACGATCTCGCGCGACGTGACGCGCCCGGCCTTCAGGGCCGCCTGCATCTCCGGAATCGTCGCCTCGACGACCGTAAATGGTTTGTGGGCGGCCGCAGACGGAGCGGCGGGCTTTTTCGTCTGGGCGGTGAGCGTCGCGATCAGCGTGCCTGCAGCGATGGCGACGAGGGCGGATGTGACGAGACGTTTCATCCGGCGATCATAATCGACCTGCGACGATCGACGCGGAAAGCGCGGACAGGGTCAGGGGCGGACACATGGGTCCGCCCCTACGACTGGACAGGCTCAGGGGGCGAACACATGGGTCCGCCCCTACGACTTGGCCAACAGGCACCGGCTCGCTCGGCTGATCGCTGTCATCCCTTGTTGTAGGGGTCGACCCGCGTGTCGACCCTTGCCTGTCATCCCTTGTTGTAGGGGTCGACCCGCGTGTCGACCCTTGCCTGTCATTCCTCTGTTGTAGGGGTCGACCTGTGTGTCGACCCCGAAACTGCACCCGTGATGCTCACTGCCAGGTCAGGCGTCAAGCGCGTTCGCCAGCGCCAGCGTCAGGTCGGCGGCCGCGCGCGCAAACGTAGCGACCGCCTTGATGTCGACCGCGTCGGGCCACAGATCGCGCGGGTTGTGAAACCAGGCGTTCGCGCCGATGAACGAGATGAAGCGGCCGCCGCCTTCCTTGATCGTCGCCGCTTCTCCGCCGACCTGCGTGGCCGGCGACTGGCGAATCGTGCCCAGCCCGTGCGGCGCCAGCGCGCGGACGGCGGCGTCCCGCAGACGGTCGTCGGAGGATGTCATGCCGGTATCGCCGGTCGAAGTGCCGATGTTCGCGCCGAAATGGATCCAGGCGTGCGCCTCGCGCGCGAGCGCCGGGTTCCGGTGCAGGTAATCGTGCAGGCCGAGATGCCCGAGCTCGTGCCCGCTCGACGCCACGAACTTCACGGTGCGGCGCGGCCGCGAGGCGACCACCGCACGCATGGCCTCGAGCCAGCACACCAGCCCGCCGCCGCGCTCGGACGCGTTGGCGTGCCAGCCGCTGCGCGGCGTCATCACACACACCGGCGATTGAGCCGCATCGGTTCCACGAATCTCTGACACGACATTGAACGCCTTCGCAGGCTGACGCGTCGCGTGGGCGACGACCTCGACCTCGAGGCGCGACGAGGCGGCGGATTCGACCGCGGCAAGATGCTCGCTCGAGACCTGCAGCACCGGCGGCCCGAACGGCTCACTGAACCATGCGGCATTCACCGGACACAGCCCGGGGTGTCCGCCCATCGTCACCGCGACGATCGCGGCGTGCCGAGACGGCTGACGCATCTTGCGCAGCGCGGCCTCGCCGTTCGGCGCGACGCGCGTCCAGCCGATCGGCTGATCGCCGTCGATCGGCCCAATCCGGCCGCTGACGCCGGCTGCTCCTGTGAAGGCGCCGTCGAACATCGGCAGCCCGTCGATGCGCCGGCCGTCGATCCGCATAACGGCGGCGTGCGTATCCACACGCGAGAGGTCGAACGGCTCGAGCGCGGCGGTCGCTCCGGTGGCGCGGGCGCGGGCGAGCAAGGCGTCGGCAGACGCGCGATCGACCGCCGTCGCCGTTCGATGATGACCTTCCGCCGAATAGGCGCGGATGGCGTCGGCGGCCCTGGACTCGATCGCATCGGACGGAGGGGCGATCGCCAGCAAGGCCGCCAGTTCGAGGAGCTCACGGCGGGTCAACAGCACCGGCGTATTATCGACCAGTGAACTTCGATCCGACGTGGCTATTTCTGTCGCTGATTCCGAGCGGGATCGGCTTCGTGCTGTTCGTGTACGGCAAGAAACAGGAGCGCTGGCCGCACATGCTCGCCGGCGTCGTCTTCTCCATCTATCCGTACTTCACGCCCAGCATCGCGGTCATGATCGCCGTCGGCGTCGCGCTCGGCACGGGTCTGTGGCTGGCGGTTCGGGCAGGATGGTGATCATGGATCACGGTCCGGCTAAAGCCGGACACTACCGGAACCCGGTCGAAGCGGACCAGACAACGGTGCTGTCCGGCCGGACCTGGAGGTGCGGACGAGACGTCGGTAGTGTCCGGCTTTAGCCGGACCTACTCGGAACGCAGCGCGCTCGACGGATCGACGATCGACGCGCGGCGCGCCGGGATGAGATTCGCCAGCGCCGCAACCAGGAGGAGCAATCCGATCGCGGCGCTCCAGGCGATCGGATCGACGAAGCTGACGCCGTAAAGCGCCCCCGCCATCGCCCTGGCGCCGCCGAGCGCGAGGACGGCGCCGACGCCGACACCGGCCGCCGCAATCGCGAGGCCCTGTTTCATCACGAGCCCGACGACGGCCGACGGCTGGGCGCCGAGCGCCATGCGGATCCCGATCTCGCGGGTCCGCCGCGCCACCGAATAGGCGATCACGCCATACAGGCCGATCGAGGCGAGCAGCATCGCCACGATGCCGACCGAGCTCACGCCGATCGCGCCCGCCTTCGCCGGCAGCAGCGTCGCCGCGACCTGCGCATCCATCGTCTGGTTGTCGAGAAAGATCACGCCCGGCTCGAGCGCCAGCAGCTCGCGCCGCATCGCGGTCAGCAGCGCACCGGCGTCGCCGCGTGTCCGCGCCACGATCTCCTGGCTGCTGTCGGGCTTTTGCGCCACGGCGTAGTGAATGTACGGCGTCGCCCCCTCGCCGACGGTGCTGACCTTGTAGTCCGCCGACACGCCAACCACCTCCAGCTCGCGCCCGTTGAACGTGGTGATGCGGATCCGCTTGCCGATCGCGTTCTGGTTGGGCCAGTACTTCCGCGCCATCGCCTCGTTGACGATGACCACGCCCGGCGAGGTCGGCGTATCGATCGGACTGAAGTTGCGTCCCTGGACGATCGGGATGCCCAGAGTCGGAAAATACTCCGCGGAGACGCGCGCGACGTCGATTACGAGCCCCTTGTCGTCCGGGCCGTGACGGTCGGGCAGAAACACGTTGTTGCGGTTGTAGTCGATCGAGAACGGCAGGCGGCTCGCAAGCGCGGCCGATTCGACGCCGGGAATGGCGCGCACACGCTCCAGCGCGCGCAGGTAGAACTGCTCGGAGCGCGCCGCGTCGTAGCCGAGCATGTTCATCTCGGTCGAGACGATCGCCAGGCCGCCCGTCTGGAAGCCGATCTTCACGTGCTGCGCGGCGACCAGGCTGCGCGTCAGCAGCCCCGCCGCGACCAGCAGCACCAGCGTCACGGCAATCTGCGTCGCGACCAGTCCGTCGCGCAGCGTCCAGCGGCGGCCGCCGGCGTGGCTCCCCGCGACCTCGTTCTTCAGCTCGTTCACCAGGTTCGGCCGCGTCGCCTTGAGCGCGGGGGCGAGGCCGGCGACGACAGCGGCGAACATCGTGACGCCGGCGGTGAACACCAGCACGCGAGCGTCGATGCGCAGCGCGAACGAGAGGGGGATCGGAATCGGCAGGCTGATCGACATCGCGATCTGCGTCAGCAGCCAGGCGAGGCCGACGCCGCCCGCGGCGCCCAGCGACGCCATCACCACGCTCTCGACCAGCAACTGCTGCACGAGCCGCCTACGGCTCGCGCCGATCGCGAGCCGAATGCCGATCTCCTTCTGCCGGCCGGACGCCCGCGCCAGCAGCATGCTCGCCACGTTCGCGCAGGCGATCACCAGCACGAGGCCGACCACGAGCATGAGCGCGAGGGCGATTGGCTTCAGGGTGCGGTCGGCCACCGGATGGATGTGCACGTCCTTGGTCGGCAGCGTGCTGATCTCGAACCGTTTGTTGGTGACTTCGTAAGAAGTCTCCAGCCGCTTGCCGATCAGGCGCATGTTGGCGGCGGCGCTGTCGTAAGTCGCGTTCGTCTTGAGGCGGCCCTTCACGAACATCCAGCGGGTGCCGCGTCGCTCCAGCCTTGTGTTGCCGGTCGGCGACGGCACCGTGCTCATGATGCCGCCCGGCTCCACTTCGTCGACGTACGACATCGGCGTCCAGATTTCCGGCGCGAGCAACGGCACCATGCCCGTGAACGTCTTCGGCGCCACGCCGACGATGGTGTACGGCTGGCCGTGAAGGCGAATCGACTGGCCGATCGCCGAAGCGCTCAGGCCGTACTCGCGATTCCACAGCCGGTATGAGATCACCGCCGCTCGAGGCGCGCCGGGCTTGTCGTCGTCGGGTACCAGCGTGCGGCCGGCGACCGCCTTGACGCCGAGCACCTGGAAGTAATTGCCCGTGACCGTCTCGCCCATGGCCAGACGCGAACGGTCGGTCAGCTTCACCGCGCCGAGGTCCGGGCTGTAGGCGAGCATGTCGCTGAACACTTCGTTCTGCGACTTGAAGTCGAGGAAATCGGGGTACGAGCTCGTGGCGTACTGATCGTGGTCGCCGCCGCTGGTGAACACGTCGACCAGCCGATCGACCCGTTCCACCGGCAACGGCCGGAACACCAGGGCGTCGACAATCGTGAACAGGGCGGTGTTGAAACCGATGCCGATCGCGAGGGATGCGACGGCAATCAGCGTAAAGGCCGGGCTGCGGCGCAGCCAGCGCAGGGTAAAGCGGACGTCAGCGATCAGGTTTTCGAGCACCCAGTAGCTGACGAGCCGCAGCGGACGAAAGTTCTCAGAGCATGAGCCAGGCGGCCACGCACGCCGCCTTCTCTTCCACGCGCCAGGGACCGGCGACCGTCCTGCCGAGCGCCCCGACGGTCCGCGCGATTTCTACCTGCGTCCTGCGCAGCGCCTTGATCGCCAGCGCCGGCAGCGTTTTTTCGACAACGACCTCGCACTCGATCTCGTGTGCCCTGAGCGCGTCCACGAGCACCGTGCGAAAGAGCTGTCCTTCGCTGGCGTGTGCACGAATATGAAGGTTACCGACTCGTGACGGGTCGATGACGCTGCCGACCACCAGGTATGCGTGGCGGCAGCGCAACCCTGCGAGGCAGTCGTCCTTCAGCAGCGACGCGATCGAGCGATTCGCGCAGCGCTCCACGATCCTGACACGCCGCGCGAGCTCACCAGGATCGCCTTCCTGTTTGTAGAAACCATCGTGATACGGCTGGCGCGTTTCGGGGACGGCGGGATCGCTGAGCTCGACGATGCGGCGGGCGAGCACGACGGGGGCGGAGGCGGGCCCACTGAGCGCCACCACAATCGCGTAGCCTGATTTCACGCGACAGCCGAGCGCCACCCGGTTCATTTCATCAGCTCGTTGACCTCGTTGAACGTCATCGCGTGCTTCGTGAACGACTTGTAGGTGCCGGCGCCCTTCACCTCGCGCGCGATGTCTCGCAACACCGCCATCGTGGCGCGCATCGGTCCCGACCCCAGGCTGACGCGGGCGACGCCGAGCGCCTCGAGCTCGGGAATCGACGGCGATCCGTCGACCGCGAGCACGTTGATGGGGCCGCCGATGCCTTTGACGAGGGCGCCGATCGTGGCCGCGTCGCGCACGCCGGGGACGAACACGCAGTCGGCGCCGGCATCGAGGAACGCCTTGCCGCGCTCGATCGCGATGCCGAGCCGCGTCTCCGGGGCGCCGAAGCCGCGCAGAAACCCGTCGGTGCGCGCGTTGATCACGATGCGCACGCCGGCCTTGGTCGACGCCTTGATGATCGTCTTGATCTTGTCCACCTGAAGCGCGAGCAACTCGAGCTCGGTCGCGCCGGGCACGCAGTCTTCCAGGTTGATGCCTACCGCGCCGGCGGCGATGACGCGCAGGACGACATCGGCCACGGCGTCGGGCGTTGCGGCGTAGGCATGCTCGATGTCGGCGGTCACCGGGATCTTGACGCTGCGCGAAATGCGCGCGATCGCCTCGATCATCTCGTTCGCGGGCACGACGCCGCCGTCGGGGTAGCCGAGCGCCGCGGCGACACCTGCGCTGGTGGTGGCGATGGCCGAAAATCCTTCGGCTTCGATGAGACGCGCGCTGGCAGCGTCCCAGGCGTTCGGGAGCACCAGCATCGGCGGCGTGCGGTGCAGGGCGCGAAGCGTTTCAGCCTTGTCCGGCATCCGGTCAGTATAACGACGTACAACGCAGAACTCGCCGAACCCGCAGAGCCAGAGTCTTTTTCTGCGTGTTCAGCGTTTTCCGCGTTGATCGTCGCTTACTCAGCCCGCAGCGTGATCATCGGGTCCACGCGGGCCGCGCGGCGGCCGGGCACGTAGCTCGCGACCAGGGCGATCGCCACGAGCAGCAGCGCGATTCCCACGAACGTGCCGGGATCGTGCGGCGAGACGCCGATCAGCAGGTTGCCCAGCGATCGCGTGATCGCCCACGACGCGGCCAGACCAATCGCGATGCCGGCGCCGGTCAGCGCCATCCCGTACCCGACGATCAGACGGAGGACGTCGAGGCGCGTCGCGCCGAGCGCCATCCGGATGCCGATCTCCTGCGTGCGGCCGCTGACGACGTACGACAGCACGCCGTAGATGCCGAGGCTCGAGAGCACGAGAGCGAGCCCTCCGAACAGCGCCAGCAGCGTCATGCTCAACCGCGACTGCTCGGTTGCCTGATCGACGTACTTTTCCATCGGCTGGACGCTGAAGACCGGCACGTCGCGATCGAGGCTGGT
>Ga0097621_100002628_pt1 | contig 12302 bp, 10 predicted proteins | sample KBSMisM72_FD_73165 | JGI IMG/M metagenome (GOLD analysis project Ga0097621, IMG submission 73165) | Miscanthus rhizosphere microbial communities from Kellogg Biological Station, Michigan, USA - KBS Miscanthus M7-2 (version 2) (version 2) | ecosystem: Host-associated > Plants > Roots >... | reverse complement strand
AACTCATACTCGTTCCAGCGATAATCACGCTTCAAGGGCGTTCCCAGCGCCAGCGCCGTGCCCTGTTTGGTGTAGTTGTAAACCGCGTCGCCTTCCGTGATGATTCCCACGTCGCTCAGCAGCGCCGAGTTGTACCGGTTCTTGAAACTCTTCGCCACTGCCGGATACCCGTACGCCGCCGGATCAAATGGGCCCCCATTGCCCGCAACCGTCGATCCATTCGAAAGCCACCCCGCGTTCATCTGGCCATCGGGAAACGAATTGGCATTGCTCGTTCGCTGATCGTCAATGAAGCGAAGGTTCGCTCCAAACTGAAAGCTGTGACTATGCTTTTGCCATGAAAGATCGTCCACCACGTTGTGAAGAGGAATAACCACTGCTGAACTGCGCGTGAACGCCTCCGGCGCCGCAATCCCGTTAAAGCTGACTTCTGGCTGCGTCGAAAGCCCCGCATTCTCCACGCCCTGGCGCGTAAACCCATACCGCACCGCATTCACAAGGTTCGGCGTAATCACCGCCGTGTATCCCACCGCAAACCCCTTGTTGTTGGTCAGCACTCGCGTCGACGGCGGCTCTCCCGGAAATGCCGGGGTCGTCGGTTCATCGTCGTTCTGCAGATTGCCGCGCCAGAAAATGCTTTGCTTTCCCGTAATGTTCCAGTCCCCGCGCCCGATGTAGGTGTTGTACGTGCGATGCAGATTGTACGGAAACCGGAATCCCTGCGTGTTCAGCGAGTCGCCCTGGCTCGCATCGTTCGGCTGCGGATACTTCGCGAAAATCGCCAGCACGTTCTGATTCACACCGATCCCCTGGGGATCCATCCCCTGAATCTGAGCAGGCGTCAAGGTCGTCACCGTGCCCGATGCGTTCAGATACTGAATGTTCCCGCCGCGAAGGCTGGGCGTCGGCACCGTACCCGCATAGACGCTCTCGCCCTCAGCATCCCGCCGTCCCTCGTAATTCAGGAAGTAGAAAACGCGGTCCCGCAGAATCGGGCCCCCGACCGCCACTCCAAACACATTGCGAATCAGCTTCGGGGGCCGGTTCGCCTCTCCGGCATCAAGTTGTTGCTGCTTGTTGAAGAACGAGTTCGCCTCAAACAGGCTGCTGCGGTTGTACTCGTATGCCGATCCGTGAATATGGTTCGTCCCGCTCCTCGTCACCAGCCCGACCTGTGCTCCAGACGACCGCCCCTCAGCGGCATCCGGATTGCTCGTTGTAACTCGAAACTCTGAAATCGAATCCTGCGTTACCCGAAGCACGCTCGTAAACGCGAAGCCATTGTTAATGTCATTCACGTCGACCCCATCCAGCGTGATATTCGATTGGTCGCTGTGACCGCCATTCACCGCACCACTGCGTGAGTCGCCAGAGCTGTTGCCCACCGAATTGGTCCCGTTGTTCGAGTCCGTCCGGCCAAGAAATGTAACTCCCGGTTGCAGGCTCAGAAGGTCCGGCACGTTCCTTCCCTCAATCGGCAGAGACTCGATGTGCTCCTGCGAGAAAGCATTGCCCAGAGTGGCGTCCGTGGTATTCAGCATCGGCTGCACATCCACTTCCACCTTCACATCCTGCGTCACGTTCGCAACCGACAAAGCCACATCTTCAGTCGCAGGCTGACCCACCAGCAGGTTCATCCCGCGCTTCTCGGTGGTCGAAAACCCCTGCTCGCTCACCTTGAGCGAATACTCTCCCGGAGGAAGCTGCGCAAATTGGTACTCGCCCGCCTCGTTCGTCTTTCCCAGTCTCGTCGCTCCCGTCGCCATCAAGGTAAGCTCGCAACGCGCTCCCGCGATCGCGGCTCCGCTTGAATCTGTCACATGACCGCGAAGAGATGTCGTAGCTTGCCCCCACATCGAAACACAGCAACTGACAACACAAACCAGCAGGACAAATGCCATACGCGCGTGCCGCATCTGGACTCCTCCATTGATTCACTAGTTTTTGAAAGACTCTGGGGCCGGGGAAGATCGGCGGAGCGTCACAGTGTTGCCGGGGAATTTCTGGGAACGATTCCACTCCGAATTGTTCTTTTGTACACTAGCCCCCGCCCAACCCGAAACTGGATTCTCATCTTCACCCCGGCGCACCTGCCTGGGAGAAGACTCCGCCGGTAGATACCGAAGATCCGGGTTTGTTCTCGAACCATGGTCAAGCCGGACGTTCGATTCTCAAGAGGTAGCTTCTAGATTCCAGTTCCGAGCCAATTACCGTCAACTCGGAAACTGCATCCCACAGGTGCTGAGGCCGTACCTTTTAGGGGGCGCTCTCAGCACGATTGAAGTCGTGACCATGTTGCAAAGCTCCTCGGGGAGCGCTTAGCTCAGGTTTCGTTTGTAGAGGGCGGCTCTTTCCGACCAGGCGCGTTCGGCGCCGGCTTCGTTATAGACCTGGCTGCCGCGTACCGTCCAACCATGATTGCAGCCATCGAAGACTTCGACGGTGGCTTTCAAGTGAGCTTTGGCGAAGGCTTCCTTGAGTTTGTCTTTTGCAGCGGGATCGCGCTGATCGTCGTTGGCGGCGACACAGCAGAGCACTTCGGCCTTCATCTGCGGAATCAGGAGATGAGGGCTGTCAGGTTTGTCGGTGACGAGTCCTCCGCCGTGAAAGGTGGCTGCAGCACCGATGCGGTTTGAGATCGTTGCAGCGGTGCGGAAGGTCAGCGGTCCTCCCATGCAATATCCCTGGACGCCCATTTTCTTATGCTTGTCGGTCTGCTTCTGCTGATCGAGGAAGGTGGTGTAGGCTTTGGCGTCGCTGATGTTGGCATCTGCGGTGAGCGCGGCGGCCATGGGCATGACTTTGGCGCGGTCTTCCGGCTTGGAGAAGTCGAACGAGCCGTCGACTACAGGAGCTTTCTGGTTGCGATAGAAGGGATTGGGAACCAGGACCACGTAACCCTCGGCGGCCAGCCTGCGGCCCATCTCGCGGAATACGGGACGGAGGCCGAGGATGTCGGTCCAGACCAGGACAGCGGGCCAGGGACCCTTCCCTTCGGGGTAAAACAGAGCGGAATCCGAGACTCCCGATGCCATGGGCACGTTTACGTCTTTCTCGACTACATTGGCCTGTGCTGCCAGGGCGGTAGAGCTGAGCGCCACCGTGGCGGCGGAACTTACAACAAAGGATCGGCGGGATACGGTGGGATCGTGCGTGAGGCCCTGGTGAATGAAGTCATCGCACATGCGCTTTTTCTCCTGTCGAATTCACGATCAGACAAGCATGACGGAAGGAGCGGCTGGCTGTCGAGCACCATTCGGAGGCTTTCGACGAGCGGAGCCGCCGGTGCTGAAGACGTAAAGAATTGCCACTGGCGGGTTCGAAATCTTTACAGTTCGTTACGAACTGTGACGGCGCTGGTGTCCGAGGTCGCTTCTACTGAGATCAATCGAATCGGACTTGAGGTAGGGGCGCAGTGTCCACAACCTCCGCATTGGAGAGATCATGCATTTGGCTCAACAGATGAAACGAATGGGCCTGGCTTTTGCAGTTTCGATTGTGATGCTTGCATTGTGCGCTACATATATTGATCGCTCGCGATGTGGGTACGCCACTCGGACCGATTCCGGTCGTGCAACGATGCATCTAGCTGGCAGAGCAAATTCGCATCCGGCGCACGGCAAGCATCCGATGCCGTGGTTCGAAGTCGCCGTCACTCGGGCGATTTATATCGCAAGCTATTTAGCGGCTTGACGAAGATTGCATCTTCTCCATTGTGTACGGGCTGTGCTACTCTCCGGCAAAGGTTTCCCCTGGTCCTGAAGTAAAAAATGAAGTGACAAAAATGGAAAATCCACGCCATTCCGTACTGGTCCGGGTGACCCATTGGCTGACTGTGATCAGCTTTGTTGCGTTGCTGGTGACGGGGCTGGAGATCGTCATATCGCATCCTCGTTTTTACTGGGGCGAGACGGGCAATGTGAACATGAAGCCACTGTTCACGATTCCAATTCCATCCTCGCGAAACACCGTGCCGACAGGATATGGATACGTGATGCCGGACCAGAACGGATGGAGCCGATATCTGCATTTTGAGTCGGCGTGGGTGCTGGTGCTGACGGGTCTTGTGTACGGGATCGCGAGTCTGTTGAATGGGCATTTCCGAAAGAATATTGTTCCCGAACGAGGAGAGCGAACGCTGGGCGCGCATTGGCGACGGATGGTTCAGTATTTGAGGCGCAGGCCGCCGGGACTGGATGAATCCGATAGCTACAACGTGCTGCAGCGAACGGCCTACCTGGTTGTCATTTTCGTATTGTTTCCGCTGGTGATCTGGACGGGGCTGGCGCTTTCTCCATCGTTTAATGCCGCGTTTCCACTGGGCGTAAATCTGCTGGGTGGGCGGCAGACGGCGCGGACGCTTCACTTCTTCGTGACGTGGGCGCTGGTGCTGTTTTTCGTGGTGCATGTGGCGATGATTGCGGTATCGGGGTTCTGGAACCGGATGCGGGGGATGACCACGGGGCGGACGGTATCCGCAGAGCAGACGGCAGCGACAAAGGAGCTTGTATGAAACCGATGTCTCGACGGGCGCTGATCACTTCAGGGCTGGCCGCCGCTGGGGTCGCGGGCTTTGCAGCAGCGAATCGCATCGCGGGCAAGCATGGGCTGATTCCTCCAGATTGCCGCGGAGTGTACGGGGCGGGAGAGACGCTGACGTATGCGGCACATCGGCTTCTGACGCGGGATGCGATGGCACGTGAATTTCCGCGCAACATGATTTCAAAGAATCCGTTTGCGAACGAGGTCGCACCTCCGAGCGATCAATTCAAGAAGCTGCAGGCAGGAGGATTCGGCGATTGGCGGTTGACGATTGATGGGATGGTGGCGCATCCGATGTCGCTGTCGCTTGCGGATCTGCGCAGCCTGCCGACGCACAGCCAGATCACCGAAGTGGTGTGTGAAGAGGGCTGGTCGTATGTGGCGGAGTGGATCGGGACGCCGCTTTCCGGAGTACTGCGGGAAGCGGGGGTGCTGCCCCAGGCGCGCTATCTGAAGTATTTTTCGATTCAGCCGGAGTGGTCGGACAGCATTGACATGGCGGACGCACATCATCCGCAGACCTTTCTGACGCTGGGAATGAATGATGGCGAGTTGCCTGTGGGATTCGGCGGGCCTCTGCGGTTGAGGGTTCCGCGGCAGCTTGGCTACAAGAGCGTGAAGTACATCACGCGGATCACGGCGACGGACTCCATGAAGTTCCAGGGCGATTACGCGTGGTTCGCTGGGATCTGACGGGATTTACTGTTGGATATTGCCGGAAGACTGCTTTGGGAAATCAATGCGAAACCCTGGGAAGAACCGCTTTGCCGCAGATCAGTTTTCGATGCAGAAGGCCAAGCGAAGCATGCTTCATGCGGCAATGCGCCCCGATGAACCTCGCGACATTGCGTTTCGCCGGATCATTTTCTCGATTCCGGCGGGCAAGGTGAGCACCTACGGTCGCGTGGCCAGCGCTGCCGGCTATCCACGTTTCCATCGAGCCGTGGCCAGGCTACTGAGAACTGAGCCGCCTGATCAGCTGCCGTGGCATCGGGTGCTGGGCGCAGGCGGCGAGATAAAGCTTCGAGGATCAGCCGCGCAAGAACAGCGAGCACGTCTCAAGTTGGAAGGAGTTCGGTTCCGCGGTGCAAGGGTCGACATGGAGACGTTCGAACACGCATTAAAGCCCTGGGAAGTTTATGAGGATCTCTCCGTCTGACGGGGCAAGAAACAGCCTCCCTGGGTCCTGCTGCTCACTTCGATAGGTAAAGGACTTATTCAGGATTTTCGCCTACTTTGCCCTACTTTGATGGAGAATGAACATGTCCAGCCCCTTGCCGCTAGAAAATCGCTTATTCTGTTAAGACACCATTAAGCACGGCTAGCCTTCACAAAAACCACTCATGAATCCAGTCGCTCTAGCGGTTGACGATCTACGGGATCAGTATCTCCGGGAGATGGCGCTTGTCCGCCAGACATGCGAGCGGACCGGTGACGGGACCGCTGCGATCCGCCGGAGGTCAGCGGTGGTGGATCGTATCCTCATTGAAATGTGGCGCCGGGTGTTTGCGGGGCAGCCAGCGCAGAACGTGGCGCTGCTGGCGCTGGGTGGCTACGGACGCAAGGATCTGTTCCCCTACTCGGACATCGATGTGCTGTTTGCGTTCGCAGATGAGAAGACCGAGGAGCAGACCAAAGAGGCGGTCCGGACGATCATTCAAGGGATGTGGGATATTGGCCTGCGGGCGAGCCCCAGTTCGAGGACGGTGAAAGAGGCGGGGCGGTTTGACCCCGACAATCTCGAGTTCACACTGGCCACGCTCGACAGGCGGTTTCTGGCAGGACAGTTCTCTCTTTATCAGCAATTGCATCAGACGGTTTTTCCGGGGCTGGTGCTGAGCGAATGGAACACGATTACGCAAAAGCTGGGCGAGATTGCCCGGGGCCGGCACGCGAAGTACGGGAACACGATCTTCCATCTTGAGCCGAACCTCAAGGAGTGTCCGGGTGGGCTGCGAGATTATCACCTGGCGGTGTGGTTCGCGCTTCTGTTTCATCTAAAGGAGACGAAGGAGTGGCCCCGGCAGCGCGGAGGGGTCTTCCAGAGCGCCCGGGGCGATGCGGAGGCGGCGTTCGATTTTCTGGCCGCGGCGCGATGTTTTCTGCACTTCAGACACGGACGGGATGACAACACGCTCGACTGGCAATCGCAGGATGAAGCGGCGGCGAACTCGATTGGGCTGGAGACGCGAGGGACGGCCGATCCGGCCTACTGGATGCGGACGTACTACCGCCATGCGCGGGTGATCTACCGGAGAGCCGCGTTGCTGATGGAGCATCTGCCGGCACCGGTGAGCTTCTACCGGCAGTTCAGGAGGAGGCGGACTCCGATTGCCGGGACGGACTTCATTCTCGATCAGGGCCGGATCGATATCGTGGCGGGTGCGCAGTTCAGTGACACAGCGGCAATCCTGAGGGTTTTTTCGCTGATGGCGACGCATGGGTATGCGCTTTCGCAAGCCGCCGAGGATCGAATTACCGATGCGCTGCCGGCACTGGCGATTCACATCCCGGAAGGGCCGTACTTGTGGAATGCATTGCGCGAGGTGCTGCTAGGGCCCCATGCCGCCCACACACTGCGCACGATGCACGCGCTGGGCGTGCTGGAGATGCTGATTCCAGAGTTTCACCTGATCGATGCGCTGGTGATTCGCGATAGCTATCACCGGTACACGGTGGATGAGCACACGTTTCTGACGATCGACAATGTGCATGGCCTTCGACAGCCGGCGCACGACTACGAGCATCGGCTCGGGCAGTTGCTGCCAGAAATCGACAGGATGGATCTCTTCCTGCTTTCGCTGCTCTTGCACGACACCGGCAAAGGACGTCGCAACGGAGAACATACCGGGCAGAGCGTGGAACTGGCCGACAGCTTTCTGGCGCGGCTGGATTTTGATTCAGAAGAGCGCGACCAGGTGCTGAAGCTGATCCGTCTGCACCTGGATATGTCGAACGCACTGAGGAGAGACATCTTCGATGCGGACAACATCAGAGGGTTCGCGGAGAAGGTTGGGAGCCCCGCGATTCTGAAGATGCTGACGCTGATGACGTATGCGGACATCAAGGCCGTGAATCCTGAGGCTCTGACGCCGTGGAAGGCCGAGAATCTGTGGCAGCTGTATATGGCGACCGCGAACTTCATGGACCGCAGCGTGGATGAGGTTCGATATCACTCGGCGATCGATCCCACGCTGTTGAATCGAATTCGATCGATGGTGCCGTCGGGGCAGTACGATGCGCTTCGGCAATTTCTGGAAGGGCTTCCGCAACGATATCTTCAGACACGACTTCCCGAGCACATCCGCAATCATTTCCAACTCTCCCTCAACCTCGGCAAGGATCCCGTCCAGCTTGACCTCAGACCCCATCGCCAACTTTTCGATTTGACTGTGATTGTTCGCGATCGGACACGGCTGTTTGCCGATGTTGCGGGAGCTCTGGCTGCGTGGGGGATGAACATTGTGAAGGCCGGCGCGTTCTCGAACGATGCGGGAGTGGTGGTGGACAGCTTCCAGTTCACCGACGTGTTCAGGACGATCGAGCTGAATCCGAGCGAGAAAGATCGGTTTCTGAGCTATCTGCACGATGTGGTGGCGCAAAAGATTCCGGTGGAGCAGTTGCTGGAGTCGCGACGGCACGCTAGCGGCAGTAGCAGCGTGAAGGTAGAGGTGGGGACGAGATTGCAGTTCGACTCGGAGTCGTCCAGTCACTCGACGCTGCTGCAGGTTGTCGCGCAGGACGGGCCGGGGCTTCTGCGACAGATCGCCCTGACCCTGAGCCAGCACAAGTGCAACATTGAAGTGGCGCTGATCGATACGGAAGGCGAGACGGCAATCGACGTTTTCTACCTGACGCAGAACGGCGCCAAGCTGGGAAGCGATGTGCAGAAAGCGCTGGCGACGGATCTGACATCGGCGGTGGCGGAATTGCGGGCACCGGCGAGTGCGTGAAAGCAGCTAATAGCTTTTAGCCTTTAGCTTTTGTAGCTGGATCATATCCAGTGTCTGCTGCGAGCTATTGAAACCGATAAAATCGAAATTGATTTGAAAACAAGGACCCTATATGGCTGCGCTGATTGATGCGATTGATGTGAAGCGAAAGATGTATTTCGAGCTTGAAAACACTCCTTACTATTGCCTGGATGTGGAAGTCTCGACGCCTACGGCGCGGGGCGGGCAGACGCTGGTTCGCCTGAAGATGCGGAATCTGCTGACGCGAGCGGTGTTTGATAAAACCTTCAAGGCGGGCGAGAAGTTCAAGGAGCCCGACCTGGAAACGGTTGAGGCTTCTTACCTTTATTCGGATGGAGATGCTTCACACTTTATGGACCAGGAGAGCTTCGATCAGATCGAGCTGACGCCGGAGAAGCTGGGAGACGCGCTCGAATTCCTGACCGAGGGGCTGATCATCAAGATCGACAAGTTCAACGGGAATCCCATCGGAATTCAATTGCCGGAGAAGGTTGAACTGAAGGTGGCGTATACCGAACCGGGTGCGCGCGGGAACACGGCCAGCGGCGCGGTGACGAAGCACGCAAGGCTCGAAACGGGGCTGGAGATCAAGGTGCCGTTCTTCGTGGAAGAGGGCGAGACAGTCAAGGTCTACACCGAAACGCGGGAGTTTGCGGGGCGGGCGTAGATAGCCCGCGACGGATTTTTATCTGTTTTGGATCGCAGATATTCGTACACTGATTCGGCACCTGGTTCCGAGTCATGCCTGAGGCACTTCGCTTAGCACTATTGGCACTGGTCGCGTTCATTGCGGCGCTGCTGGCTGCGGTTACGGGCTTTGGCGGCGCGGCGGTGCTGCTGCCGATGCTGGCGTTTGTGTTTGGGGTGCGCGAAGCCGTACCGATACTCACTGTCGCACAACTTATCGGGAATGGGAGCCGGGTCTGGTTCAACCGGCGTGAACTGGACTGGCGCGTGGTGGGATGGTTCGCGCTGGGCGGGGTGCCGATGGCGCTGCTGGGCGGCGTGCTGTTTGCGCATGCACCGTTGAGAGCGCTGACGAGGGTGCTCGGAGCCTTTTTGATTCTGATTGTTGTGATTCGGCATTTGCCGAAGAGGAAGGCATTCAGAACATCGCTGAAAGGCTTTGCGCTGATCGGAGCCGCATCGAGCTTTTTGTCAGCACTGCTGGGGAGTGTGGGGCCACTGATGGCGCCGTTCTTCCTTGCGTATGGGCTGGTCAAGGGCGGCTACATCGGTACCGAGGCACTATGCACGGTGGTGATGCACGTCGCGAAGCTGATTGCGTATCGCCAGTCGGCGGTGCTGCCACTCCATGCAGTGTTGAGCGGGCTAGCATTGGGGCCGATCATGGTGGCGGGATCGTTCGCGGGGAAGCGCGTGGTGGACCGCTTGCCGGAGCGGGTGTTTGTGCTGATCATCGATCTGACGCTGCTGGCGGCAGGTTTGATGTTTCTGACGGGATGGGGGAAGGCTTAGTCGAAATTGCTCCTTAATCCCGGGATAACAGCGACCGCAGGCAGGCGAGATGGATGGGCGCGGCTTACATGAATTGCTAATCGGCTCCGGCTTCGGTTGGGACGGCCTTTCCACGCAGAAGATCGGAGAGGTCATCGATTCTCTCATCGAGCAGATGCATTTTGCGCGAGAGTCCCTGGATCTCCAGTTCGGCACGGCGGTTGACTTCGAAGTCCAGTTCGCTGCGCACGCGATCCTTCGTGTCCTGCCGATTCTGGCTCATCATGATGACGGGAGCCTGGATGGCAGCGAGCATGGAGAGGAAGAGGTTGAGGAGGATGAACGGGTAAGGATCCCAGGCTTTGTGATCAAGGAGAACGTTGGCCGTGGTGTAGACGATGAGAACGGCGGCGAACGTGATGATGAAGGTCCAGGATCCGCCGAACCTGGCAACTGAGTCCGCGACGCCCTCACCGAAGGTCTCTTCCTGCTCGATGATCTCGTTTGGATTGCGTGTAGAGCGCAACCGCACTAGTTGATGAGAAGCATGGTACTGGTGAGCGAGTGTGGTGAGCAGATCCATTCCCGCATCCGGCTTACGAATCATCAATGTCTGAATGTCATCACGGGAAATTTCGAGGCAGACGGATTCTTCGAGGGCAGTCGCATTCGTCTGATGCGGAGTCTGCTCAAGCATGGAGGCGAAACCGAAGAATTCGCCGGACCCAGGCTCATCGACCACGACCTCCTGGTGGTCCTCGTCGATGGTGGTGACGCGGACCTTGCCCGTTACGGTGACGTAAGCCAAGCCAACATCTCCGGCTTTGTAGATGCGCTGCCGGGCGACATAGGTCTTGAGATCAACCTGCGAGGCAAGGACGGCGATTTCGTCGTCGTCGAGAAGGGAGAAGAGGGGAACGGTTTTGAGGAGTTCTGGTTTGCAGCTCATGGAGTTCTCCGTTGCAGGGGAATGGTGGGGTCGCTGAGTGCGGATTTTATTTGAGGAGAGGCATGGCGGAGCGGGAAATCTATTTCGTACCCGAACTGGCAGCCTATTTTGGGGCTGGCGATATGAGCGCCGCCCAGAGCCGCGAAGGTGAAGCTCATGCGGTTATTCAATGCGTATGCGCCGCCGGCGAGGGCCTGAAGCTGATTTTTGCCGAGGCCGTTCTTGTCGGCAACTCCTCCGTAGAGTTCGGCACCGAGGGTGAGGCGGGGGTTGAAGTCGTGCTGAAGAGAAAGGCCGCCGGTGTAGACGTGGCCGCGCGTGGTTTGGATTCCAAGGACACCGGTGCTGGTGTTGCCGGCGAATAGATATCCGAAGTTGAAGTCGAGGCGGGTCTTGTCGGAGAAGGGCTCCTGCAGAATTGAATTGAGCGAGTAATCGTTGAGACCGGAACCGAGGCCCTGCTTCGGATCGCCTGTTGGGAATTCAATATAGAGGCTGGCGGATAGAGCTGGAAGGCTGCGTGGACGTGCGGCTTTGTGGAAGTTCCACTTGATGCCCATGTCGGCATCGCCATTGCCCGAGGTGTTCTGGGAGGCCGATGAACGGTAGATCGCAAGCCACGGGATGTCGAAATCGAGTTCGAGATTGTAGGGAAGGCCGTAGTTGACCTTGAAGTTCGCGGTGTTCTGGCGGAGGTCAGGATATTGAGCGGATTGCAGGGCGTCAAGTTCGTTGTAGATCTCGAAGTGAAGGGTTCCCAGGTCTGTGACGTCGGCGTTGTCAGTGTAGAAAGGCATCTGGGCGGAGAGCGGCGCTCGAATGAATCCGAGTACAGCCAGGAGGAAAAGCCGCAGGGGAAATTGCATGCAGGTTGAGAACTACTATACCGGGCGGCTGATTGGGACGAATGTCAATGGAGGGTAAAAACGGTGCTGGTTAGCGGTAACCCGATGAGCGACCGGGGCTGCGTTCAGGGGTCTGGTTGAAGGCGCTTGGCCGCTTACAATGGTTGAGATTCGCAAGGAGTGTGTTGATTGAGTCCGGGTGTCGATCCGCGCGTTCTGGTGTATGACGTTGGAGGAAGTCACATTTCGGCGGCGGTTTGCCGGAGGCAGGGTTATCAGCTCGGCACGGTGGTGAGGGCGAACTTGCCGGAGGAGCAGACAAGCACAGCGTTCGTAGACGTGTTGCAGTCGCTGGGCGTGAAGGCGAGCGAAGGAGTGTCCGGCGTCGAGGGCGCCGAGTTCGCCATGCCGGGGCCATTCGACTATGAGAAGGGCATCAGCTGGATGGAGCATAAGATGCAGTACCTCTATGGCGTAAACGTGAGCGAGGCGCTGGCGGCACGATTCGGATGGAAGCCGGTGCAGGTGCGGTTT
>Ga0097621_100002622_pt1 | contig 12305 bp, 13 predicted proteins | sample KBSMisM72_FD_73165 | JGI IMG/M metagenome (GOLD analysis project Ga0097621, IMG submission 73165) | Miscanthus rhizosphere microbial communities from Kellogg Biological Station, Michigan, USA - KBS Miscanthus M7-2 (version 2) (version 2) | ecosystem: Host-associated > Plants > Roots >... | reverse complement strand
AGATAAGGACCCTGCGTCAAAGGACCCGCTTTATAAATCGTGTAGCCTCGGTAGGTGGTTTGGAGCGGATCCACGACAGGAGTTTTGTGCGCGGCTAAATCCGCCTTGCGAAGGAAACCGCCCTTTTCCGTATACCAGGCTTCCAGGGCGTCGGCGATGTCGCCGCGATAGAAACGATCAGAGACAGCTTGCAGCTTCTCCTGCCGCGTCCCTTTCGCTGCTTTTTCAGATTCCACCAATTTGCGAAATGTGACTGCCATATCCGCCTGCCAGTGCACACCGGTTTCGATCCTCTTGTCGCTGCCAGTGTCGATGTACCAAGTCGGGCCACCGGCGTCCAAAATCGCCAGCGTCGGCTGCACGACCTCCTCGAAACTTTTGGTCCCGTAAAGTTTCAACAGGGTGACGATCGCGTCGATCGTGCCGGGCACGGCAGCTGCCTTGACGTCACCGTCCGGAATTCCGTGTTTCATGTACCAGGCGATCGCTTTTGGATCGCGTGGGGCCTCGCCTTGTCCTTCCAGCAGCTTCACGTTCTTTCCGTCGGCGTTGTAAACCAGAATGGGGATCTCTCCTCCCACGCAGAACGCGCCTACATAGGTTACGGAGAGTGCGAGGAGAGTGGCGGCGCCTGCGTCGGCAGCGTTTCCGCCCTGTTTCAGAATCTTGATCCCGGCCGCAGTGGCGACAGGCCTACCGGAAACAACCACGCCCTGGCTGCTGGTGGCGACACTCGGCCCTCGCCGGCTGACCGGCGTTTTCGTAGCTTGGGGCCAAGCGAGAGGCACGAGTGAGAGGAGGAAAACAAATGATGTCGAAATGATTTTGCGCATATGGCGTCAACTCCGGAGTGGGTATCATTTTATTTATTGCCTGGCGCCGATGTTCGATTCTCCGCCATGCAAACCTTCTTATTCCCAGGTGGATTGTTTACGCGATCTCGTGAACCGCTCGCGTCCGCCAGGCTGGCGAAATACCGAGGCAAAGCGTTTAGTCGGTTTCATCGCGCTGTGTCATCCTGTATTTCTCCAGTACCTTATCGCGCGAGATTACTCCTTCGAGGCGCCCGAAATCGGCGCGATGCACAACCGGAACAAATGGGACTTGATAGACGTAGCGGAGAGCAGTCTCGAGTGTGTGATCGGGATGGAGGTAGGGCAGAGCCGGGGTGACCAGCGCCGAGCCTAACGTCATCTCTCCTTTGCCCTCGCCTGCAAGCCGTTTCAGCGTTTCGGTCGTCACGCTTCTCCACCCGCTGGGATGCAATCGCACCAGAAAATCTCCGGGCAAATCTCGAACACGTTGTAACGCCTGGTCCACCGAATCTCCGCCATTCAGCACCGGAGTCGGTGCGGCACTCATTGCATCTTCCACGCGTAGTACCGTCTGTTCCCGTTGTTCTTCGAGGGACGGCAAGTCGAGGCCGTCCTGGCGAGTGAGAAGGTCGAAAATCGGTGTAGGCTGCAAAGCGCGGGAAATAACATATGCCAGGGTATTGGCAACGATCACAGGCACGATAATGGAGTAGTTACCACTCACCTCAAGCACCATGAAAACCGAGGTCATCGGTGCGCGGAGAAATCCTGCGAACAGAACTCCCATGCCGACTAAAGCGTAAGTGCCGGTGGATCCGGTGAGCGCCGGATAGAAATGACGTTCCAAACCTCCGATTGCTCCTCCCAGCATGGCTCCGACAAAAAGTGTGGGAGCAAACATTCCCCCTGGCGTGCCGCTAACGAATGACAAAATGGTGGCAATAATTTTCAGCAGAGCCAGAATGGCCAGCATCTTCCAGGTGAACTGGTCGTGCATGGCCTGGTCAATATATTCGTAACCCGCTCCCATTACTTGGGGAGCGCCCAGAAAGCCGATCAGGCCAATCACGACTGCGGCCATCATGGGCTGGAAATATTGTGTCCAACGGGGCCAGGCGCGCAGGCGTGGCCGCAAATATCCGATGGCCCTGGCAAAGAATACCGCAGCGAATGCGCCGACGATGCCAAGAGTCGCGTAGGCCAGCAACTCGGCAGGCTGCACCAAACCAACGGCGGGAATGCGGAAAAGAGGTTCGGCGCCGAGAAACCAGCGCACTACGACTACGCTTGAAATCGCCGAGAGGACAACCGAACCTAGTATCCCCGCACTCCAGCGACCGATTACTTCCTCGATAACGAACAGAACGGCCGAGATTGGCGCATTGAAGGCGGCGGCCAGTCCAGCAGCAGCGCCGACCGGTGCCAGAAGACGAAGGCGTTCGCGCGAAAGGTCGAGACGTCGTCCCAGTGCCGAGGCCAGACTCGCGCCGATCTGCAGCGAGGGATCCTCTGGTCCCAGCGACTGCCCGGACCCGATCGCCAGGGCAGCAGTAATGAATTTCCCCACCGCAGTTCGAAATGGAATGTATCCGTTATAGATATAGAGAGCAGCTTTGGTTTGGTTGACGCCGCTGCCCCGAGCCAACGGGAAAACATGAATCACCAGGAAAGCCACTACCAAACCGGTGAGGGCGGGGACAGCGATCAGGCGCCAGTTATGTGGCTCCGGCACTGGGCCGAGCAACCATATTTTGCTCCAGTCGATGGCCAGGCGAAAGCACACGACCGCCAGCGCTGAAAAGACGCCGATGAATACAGCCAGCACCAGAAAGAACCGCTCTTCCCGGGTGGTGCTAAGAGCGAACCAGTATCGACTTGTAATCCTGGCATTGGGTGCGTCGTCGCCTTCCTGCGACTCGGGAGTTTTGGCAGCAAGGTCAACTGTGTCGCTCATTGCTCAACCCCGGCGTGATTTTGCGCAAGCAGGAGCAGGACTCTGTCAGGTCCCTCGGTTGACCCGCACACTGACAGGGTTTGCTGTTCGATGCTGTAAACCAGGTTCATGAGTTCGTCCGGCAATTGCGGATCCGACGATGCAGAGTGCGGTCGGGATAATTTTGTTACTTTGGGTTTCATCTCCAGCCACATGTTTTTCAGATGAGGCAAGTCATTGGACGAGGATTGTCCAGCCAGATCGATTCCGCGGCTTTGCGCGCAATCGTCAAGACGGCCACCTGCCAGCGTAAAAGCTGCACCTAAACGGCGGTTCCTCTCGGCCTCGGAGATGCGCGGGGCAGAAGGGTCCGACTCCAACACCTCTCCGGCAGTTTCCAGCAGACGCTGAGCAGCCGCATTTCCAGGATCGGCATGAACCGCAGCCTGCAGATAACGTTGAGCGGTGCGAAATCGTCCTAACTGAAATGATGCCTGTCCGGCGCCCAACAATGCCCCCTGGTTGTGAGCATCGGTCAGCAGGGTTTGCTGGTATTGCGCCAGCGCGCGCTCATAATCTTTGGCCAGCATGAAAAGGCCGGCTACCCGCACGTGTACGCTGGGATCGGCTGGCAAAGCCAAAGCCATGGTAATCAGCTCAGCTTGCGCCTGAGGATAGGCGTTCTGTTGTAGCAGAAACTCGATCAATTCGAATTGCGCATCGCGCCGCTTGCTTTCAGCATCGCTGGGCCAGACACCGTAAATGGCATAGTGATAATACTGGATGGCTTTATCGAAGACACGCTGACGCACGAACAGTCGCCCCAACGCCAGATTCACTGCGCCTTCCTGCGGAGTGCGCTCCCATAACCTGATGAGATAGGTTTCAGACTCGGCGGTGCGGCCGGTGTCGCGGAGGGCACGTGCCAGGCTGAGCTGGTACTGAAAGTTGTCGCGACTGTAGCTGAGCGCGGCGCGAAAAGCGCCGAGCGCCTCCTCCGGGTGATTCTCACTCTGTGCTTTAACGCCGCGTTGATACAAATGACGCGCCAACGCCTCTTCCTGTGCGTGAAACCGATTCACCAGACGGCCGACGCCGGCGAATGCCAGCACAGCTATGATCAGCAAAAAAACAATAATGACTGGGGGGCGGCGGGTTATTGCTATCAAATCGAGCCTCATGAAACCAGACAAGTATCAATTCTAAATCAAGAAGATGGAGGCAATTGCCGCCGGTGTACAGAGTGGTCCAAACCGCGCGTTGAGTAACCTTTTTTAAATCTCTGAATCTGATGGCCAGAGAGATTGGATGTTTGATGGCTTGTCGGCGAAGCTGGCAACCTCATCAAAGGATCCGCGATCCCGCAAAAATGCTTGAAATCTTTGCCAAAGCGTTTATTTACGGCCTCACGCTATATGCGGGTGTTGGATTGGCGTTTGCCGTGCCCTTTGTGTGGCTCGGGGTTCAGCGGGTGGACACAGAAGCTCAAGGAGCAGGTGCAGGTTTCCGCCTGCTGATCTTGCCGGGAGTAGCCGCCTTCTGGCCGATGTTTCTCTCTCGCTGGTGGCGCGGGGTGGCTGAACCGCCTGTAGAAGAAAATCCGCACCGGTTGGCAAGCCGTGATTAGCCCGCTCAGAGCCTTGCATCGCCGTACGTTTGTCACATTCGCGATCGTGTTACCCACGATCCTGTTGATCGGAATCGGTGCACGGCGTGGCCCAGGTTCAAAGGTAGAAGCTTCCAGTCTTCCAGCAAACTGGCAGGTGGTAAGGCAGTCGAGCAGTTTGTGGCAGAAACATTCGATCTTGTCGACGTTCTATAGCACGGCAGACCTTCCGCACGAGATCCATGTTGTTCTGGTGCCTTCGCTCGACTTCAACGAACCTGACTTGCTGCTCTATTGGACAAATGACGCGCAGCTCGCAAATGCTCTGCCGGCGGATGCGCAATTTGTCGGCGCCTTTGCTGCCGGCAAATCTTTTCTTCTTCCCGTAACTGAGAAACGCGCTGGCCACCTGATCTTGTTCAGTTCGCCTATACAGATCGTCTTCGATACTGCCAATGTAGAGACACTGCCATGAGCGTCCAATACGGCGCAATCAGTTGGAACCGGCAGAAGAGAGTGTATGACGTCACGCTGGTGTCGTTGCTGGCGCTGTACATTGCGGTTTTCGTCGCCGTGGGTGCCTGGCGGAATCCGAATGCAACTGTTGAGACATTGCTGATCCGCGCGTTGGGGACGGCAGCGTTCCTGTTGCTGAATCTGGTGCTGTGCATCGGGCCCTTGAGCCGGTTGGATCGCCGCTTTCTTCCGCTTCTATATAACCGGCGCCACTTGGGCGTCACTACATTCGTGTTGGGTCTGGCTCACGGAGGGTTCGGGCTGGTCCAGTTTCACGCGCTGGGAAATGTAAATCCTCTCCTGAGCCTGTTCATCAGCAATCCTCGATACGGCAGTGTTGCTGACTTTCCCTTTCAGGCTCTGGGCTTCTTCGCGTTGGTGATTCTTTTTCTGATGGCGGCCACAAGCCACGATTTCTGGTTGCGGAATCTTTCCGCTCCTACCTGGAAGCGGCTGCACATGCTGGTTTACGTGGCCTACGCCCTGCTGGTTGCACACGTCACCCTCGGAGCCCTGCAGTCAGAGACCAGTCCGTTGCTCGCTGCCGCCCTGGTGATGGGAGTCGCAACCGTGCTCTCGCTGCATTTGGCAGCGGCATTTCGTGAAAGACAGCTGGATCGGGCGAAACATAAAGCCTCAGCGGACGGCTTTGTGGAAGTCTGCAAAGTGGATCGTATTGCCGAGAACTGCGCCACGATCGTTTCGCTCTCGGGAGAGCGAGTGGCGGTGTTTCGCTACGATGGAAAAATCTCGGCGATCTCGAATGTTTGCCAACATCAGAACGGGCCGCTGGGCGAAGGACGCATCATTGACGGCTGCGTCACCTGTCCGTGGCATGGCTACCAGTATCGACCGGAGTCTGGAGCTGCTCCCGCCCCCTTCAAAGAAAAGGTTCCGACCTTCCAGGTGAAGATTGTGAAGGGGAGTGTGTTCGTGGATCCGCGCCCTAATCCACCTGGAACTATGGTTCAGCCAGCTCAGATCGAATCGTCGTCACTCGAGGTGCCGTCGCGATGAATGACTTTTACATTGGCTATCTTCCGAAGGCTCCGACTGCGCTGGCTGGGTTTCTACGGAAAGTCATTGTTGGGCTTGGTTTGGTTGCTGTGACCCTGGCGTTGGTTCTTCTGTTCGGACAAATGCCTTTCGCTAACTCCGCTTTCGAATACGGGAAAGTCCGGACCTTTGAAGGCATTGTGGCAGCTCGGCCCTTTCCCACGTTGTTGGTGGCGCGTCCGGGGAAGATCGCGCAACAGGATAAATACTCGCGATATCTTCTGGTTGCTCCCGGAAAACATGGAGCTGACGATCTGGTGGCTGGATTCGACGGTAAGCAAGTCCATCTGCGAGGCCAGCTGATCTATCGCGAAGGTGGAACGATGATAGAAATCGAACCGACCTCGATCGCTCTGGGAGATACCTCGCTCCATCCTCAGGAGATGATGCGCGACTTGGGGCCTGTGACCCTGATCGGCGAGATTGTGGACAGCAAGTGCTACCTGGGAGTGATGAATCCTGGCCAGGGAAAGGTTCATCGTGATTGCGCGGCGCGTTGTATCAGCGGAGGGATCCCGCCGATCTTCATTACCACCAGCGGGCATGAACAACTGTTGCTGGTCGGCCTTGATGGACGCGCCCCTGGACGCGACGCCCTGCGCGAGTTCATCGCTGAACCCATTCAGATCGAGGGACAACTGCTGGAAACAGGGTCGACGCGATTTCTGAAGATCGATCCGAAAGCGTTACACCATACTTCGGTCGGGCTGCAAACAGCCTCCGTAGTTTCTACCTCCGGGCAATGAATGTTCTGCTTGGGTTCGCCCGGCGGAAAAACGGAGGCCTCTGGTTCATAACGTCTTGCGGTAGTGCACACAGCGGTCCACAACCTCGTACCCCAGGGCCTTATGCGCGCGCTGGGACACTTCATTTTCGATCCACGTGTCCGACGCTATCTCCACGCAGCCCTGACTGCGGGCCCAGTCTTCCGCCGCAGCCACAAGTTTCCTCCCTATGCCCCTGTTTCGGTGGCTCTCAGCGACATACCAGCCCTCTACGTATCCCACGGGCCGCGAGGGGTTGCAGCCGTCTGCGTGTGAACGCAAGTCGATTTCCAGGAAACCAGCCAATGTTCGATCTTCCGTCTGGGCGACCAAAATGACGAGCGGCATGGTGAGGGGAAGATTGCCTTCGAGAATTAACGTGAGTTCTTGTGCATGTTCCTTGACGGTAGCGTTCGGCCACAGGGCTTCGCGGAAGCGAACCAGTTGATCGCGATCCGATAGCTGAGCGAGTCTGATGTTGACGTCTGACACCGGAAAAATCCCTTCGTCGCCGGTCGTCATTTCACTCGAGTAATTGTCACAGAGTAGAGTCCGCGATGCCGGCGCAGAGTGTAAATTATCCGAATCTACCAAGTCGTCAAAACTTCACAAAACGCGCGCGCACCCGTGGATGTAAAGCTTCGAGATCCAAAAGCGTGAGGAAGTCGATCGTCTTGAACTCCCGATCGATCGCCGGCGGGCCACAGATTTTCGCTCCAATCGACAAGTAAGCACGCAATAGTTTCGGGATCTTGTCGCTTGCGTCCTCTGACGATATCAGTGGCATGGCGAAGGCAGGCAGCGGATTGGTTCGCAGTCCATCATCCGCCAAGTGTTCGCGCATAGCCTCGTACACTGCCGTACCGCGGGCCGGATCTTGTGAGGTCAGTGAAGAGCAGCCAATCAGATATCGTCCACCGTGGCTGATTGCATACTGGGCGATTCCACGCCACAGCAGGTAAAGAACATCGGTAGATCGATGATCGCGGTGTACGCAGGCACGGCCCAATTCGATCACTGCGTCACCCAACTGCTTGTACGGTGAGAAGTCGAATTCGAGTTCACTGTAGAAACCCGCATTGGCCGCTGCCTTCGCGCCGCGCTGCAGCCGGTAGGTGCCGACAATTTTTCCACTAGGAGCGTGTTCGACGATCAGGTGGTCGCAGATCGCGTCGAATGCATCGATGTCGTGGCCGGTCGAGTAGGAATTGTCGAGTCCTTCGTCCAACTCCAGATTGAAGACAATAAAGCGCAAGCGGAACGCCTCCATGCGTTCTGCCCGTGACGATGCCAGCCGCAGATGATATGCACCCTGCCGCAGGTCGATACGCGAGCAAGAGGATGTCATCCCCTGGAGTCCAGCGAATAGCAGGGATGGATCCAACCGATCGCGCGTTATCGAAGCCGCTGCGCTCATGAAGCGTGACGCCTCCACTTTCCGTCGGTCCCAAGAAATTGAAGCGAAGAGACCTGCGGGTATCGAACTTCATTGTCTGATGCATGGCATATGGAAAGGTGACAAGGCGATGCTCTTTCAGAATCTGGCGGGCGCTTGTCACTTTGGTCGCTCTGGCGCGTCTCACGTTGTACACGGGCTCAGGCCCAGGAATGGAGCGATTTGTGACCAAGAAAGTGTTGCTTGCGTTTCTTCTATTAGGCGTACTGTCGGCGGCAGCCAAGGACCTGCACAACCTCGGCCGGGATGGAGTGGCCATCCAGGGTTACGATCCGGTTGCATTCTTCACGGACCACCAGCCGGTCAAAGGAAATCCACAATTTCAATCCGACTACCATGGCGCGAAATATTTCTTCGCCTCTGCAGACCACAAAGCCGCGTTCGACAAGGCCCCAGCGCAATATGAGCCACAGTTTGGCGGCTATTGCGCATACGGCGCCAGCCGGGGAAAGACGGCACCGGTCAAGATCGAGGCATGGCAAATCGTCAATGGCAGGCTCCTGATGCAATACGACCTTGGGGTGAAGGACGAATTCAACAAGGACCCATTAGGCAATCTCAACAAGGCGGACCAGAACTGGCCCGGCCTCATCGACAAGTACGGCAAATAGGAGAGCGTCCATGAGCAGCCAAGTCATCTCGACCATAAGCCGGCCCATGACCACAGTAATCCTGCTTTTGAGCTGGGCATGCAGGATCGTCGCGGCCATCATCCTGCTGCAGACGCTGTTCTTCAAGTTCACTGCGGCGCCGGAATCGGTTTACATCTTTACCAGGCTGGGGACGTTCATCCACGGCTACGTTCCGTTCGCGGCGATTAGCACCGTAGAGGTCTGGGGCAGGATTGGATCAGGAGTTATGGAGTTGATCGCCGCTGTGCTCCTGCTGACCCCTCGATTCGTTTGGGCCGGGGCACTCCTGGCGATGGCGGCTACAGCCGGAGCGATCCTCAGTCACTTAAGCTTTCTGGGAATCGAGGTACAGGGGGACAAGGGGCTCCTGTTCTTGCTGGCTATCGTTGTATTCACGACCAGCGCGGTTGCTCTGTACCTGCACCGCACGCATATTCCGGTACTGGGGAAGAGGTTCTGAGATGATGAGCCGGTCGCTGAATAACGCGGTGATCAGTGTCCTGCAGCAGGGCTGCATCTTTCTCGATCTTGTTGGGGATGAGATTTATGCTCGCGCTCTCGATGGTACGGGGGATGGAAGGCCGGGCTCGTCACTGGGTGCGCATTATCGGCACGTGCTCGACCACTTTCTCTGTCTGGCGGAAGGAATTCGTACCGGACAGGTTAACTACGACCAGCGCCGCCGGAATCCGCAACTGGAGAACTCGGTGACATGCGCACGTCTTGCCACCGGAGCACTGATCGATGAATTCGGATCCCTTGCTCCCGAGATTTATCAACTGGAGTGTGCCGTGATTTACAGCGTTGGCTACGGCGAAAGTGAGGCGGAAGCGGCGAAGTCGAACCTGGCGCGCGAAGTCATGTTCTGTGTCGGCCACGCCATCCACCACTACGCCATTCTCAGACTCTTGTGTGCCGGAGTCGGTGTGAACCTGCCATACGAGTTTGGCGTTGCTCCTTCAACCCTGAAACATTTGGAAGCTGAAGCGGCGGAGCGAGGTTAGGCGTACCATGCTCCTCTCTCACTCACTTCCGGAAACCCAAGCTGCGCTAGCCCTGGCCATCTTTCTGGCGACATTCATTTACGAAGATGGTGCAACTTTGCTAGCTGCCAGCGCTTCGGCGAGCGGAGTCCTGGATCCGTGGCTTGGACTTCTGACCACTTTTCTGGGTGTCTGGGTGGGAGACATGGGACTGTACGGGCTGGGCTCCAGGTTTGGGCGGCGTACAGTACAGTCACCCTGGCTGCAGAAATATCTGAGACCCGAATTGCTGGTGAAAGCCGAGCTTTGGTTCGCGAAGCATGGATCGTTCGCCCTGATTATGAGCCGGGCGATTCCCGGGAGCCGGTTGCCTCTCTATCTGGCTGCAGGAGCTCTGCGGCTTCCAGTGCGGGTGTTTGCGAGGACTACGGCAGTGTGTTCGGCTGTCTGGGTCGGCGCGATTTTTGCGGTGTGGCGATTCATTCCGAGAGGGCCGTCGGGCCATCAGAAAGTGTTGCCCTGGCTCGTAACTGCACTTATGCTGATCGCCCCATGGCTGGTGGGCAAGACTGCGATCGGTGTGTTCGAACGATTTCGGCCAGCCGCGAATCGCACAAACCGCAATCCGTTGGGCGTATGTGCACTCTGAGTGTCATAACGAATAACGCCGGCTATCTGCTGGCGATGAATCGCGACGAAAGAATCGCACGCGGCCCCGGCATTCTCCCGGAGATTCATCGGTTCGATGGCGCTGAGGTCATGTTTCCCAGTGACGGAACAGGCGGCACCTGGATCGCCACCAATGAATTTGGCGTCACCCTCGCATTGTTGAACTGGAATTACTTCGCGCCAAACCGAGCACCTGCCGCCAGCAAGTGTAGCCGAGGATTGGTGATTCCGGCACTCTTCGCTTCGCGGTCACTATCGGATTTGCTCAGTGTGCTTGACCCGTTGGGCGTGGATGGAATGTTGCCGTTTCGGCTCGTCGGAGTATTTCCGTCCGAACAGAAGATTTCAGAATGGAGTTGGGACTCGGTTCGGCTGCAGTCCCAGGCCCATGGGTGGAAACCACGGCACTGGTTTTCGTCAAGCCTCTCGGACGAACGAGCCGCGAGCTTGCGTGGTGCAACGTGCCTCGCCGCTGAGTTCGAAAAAGATGCCGGTTCAGCGCCATGGTTGCGCAGGCTGCACGCTTCGCACGCGGGTGGTCCCGGACCATTCAGCTTGTGTGTCCATCGCGAGGATGTCAGAACGCTGAGTTACAGCGAGGTCGTAGTCACGGCTGGACAGGTACAAATGGGACATTCAATGGGCAGTCCTTGCTCGGCGGCGCAAATTCATGCAACAAAAATTCAGAGAGCTGCCTGCCTGGTTCCTGTTGCTACGGATCTGAGCAGCCCGGGGATTTGAAATTATGCCGCTTGCAATCGAGCTTGATTCCATTCCGCCGGGAGCCGCGTTCACCGCAGCCACGAATCGCCGTCGCAAGGTGGCGGGCTGGTGGAAACGTTTGTCCCGCTGGGAGTTCTGGCCCCCTTACCTGTTTTATCCTCCGGTGGTGGCCTATGTTGCTTATCTCGGAATCAGGTTTCGAAGTTGGACGTTATTTACGGCGGCCAATCCAGCGATTCCGGCAGGCGGTTTCGTGGGTGAGTCCAAGCACCAGATCCTGGATCAACTGAAAGACGCTGCTGCCTTGCTGCCGTGTTCCATTCTTCTTGCGGACGGCGTGCCCGGCGAACGCATTGCCGGAGCTGAAGCTTTCATGCGGCAGCACGGACTGCAGTTTCCCGTCGTATTGAAGCCAGACGCAGGACAGCGTGGCTCAGGCGTGGCGATCATCCGTTCGCCGGAGCAGTTGCGCGAGTATCTGACGCGCTCATCGTTCCCAGCGATTTTGCAGGAGTATGTGCCCGGAGAAGAGTATGGGGTCTTTTATTATCGCTACCCGGGCAGCGAGCGGGGCCGAATCTTCTCCGTGACCGAGAAGCGAATGCCGGCGCTTATCGGCGATGGAAAACAGACGTTGGAAGAATTGATTTTCGCCGATGACCGCGCCGTCTGCATGGCAGACTTTTATCTCGACAAGAATTCAGAACGGATTCATGAGATACCCGCATCGGGAGCGAAAGTGCAACTGGTCGAGATAGGAACCCATTGTCGCGGCGCGATCTTCCTGGACGGAGGCGAGACCATCACTCCTGCACTCGAAGCAGTCATCGACCGGGCTGCGAAGAGCTTCAACGGTTTCTTCTTCGGCCGTTTTGATGTTCGTGTTCCCTCGCGGCAAGACTTCATGGCGGGCCGCAATATCAAAATCGTTGAGTTGAATGGCGTAACTTCGGAAGCGACGCACATTTACGACCCCAGGTTCAGTCTTTTCGACGCCTACAGTGTGCTGTTCCGACAATGGCGGATCGCATTCGAGATCGGAAACCTCAACTACAGGCGGGGCACCAGGCCAGCTTCTGTCAGCGAACTGATCAATGCGGCGCGCCAGTATTCCCGCTTATCACAAAGCTACCCGGAATGATCAGGCGCAGT
>Ga0097621_100002613_pt1 | contig 12337 bp, 11 predicted proteins | sample KBSMisM72_FD_73165 | JGI IMG/M metagenome (GOLD analysis project Ga0097621, IMG submission 73165) | Miscanthus rhizosphere microbial communities from Kellogg Biological Station, Michigan, USA - KBS Miscanthus M7-2 (version 2) (version 2) | ecosystem: Host-associated > Plants > Roots >... | reverse complement strand
GAATCTGGACCACGCGCAGTTGACGAGAAACTATTCTCCCGACTCCGAAGCATACCGTCTCTACCTGCAAGGTCGTTACAACTGGAACAAGCGAACCGTCGGCGGATTGAGGAGCGGCATCGACTTCTTCGGCAAGGCAATCATGAGGGATCAGGATTATGCGCTCGCTTATGCGGGACTCGCCGACTGTTATCTGCTGCTGAACGTCTACAACGTCACCTCCGCGGACGATTCATTTCCGAAGGCTGAGGCTGCTTCGCGAAAGGCTTTGTCGATCAATGAGAGTTTAGCCGAGGCGCATACGTCGCTGGCGTTTGTTACTTATCGTTATCATTTGAAGTGGGCCGAAGCAGAACAGCATTTCAAGAAGGCGATCTCGCTCAATCCAAACTATGCGACCGCACATCAGTGGTACGCCAGTTACCTTGCCGCCGTGGGACGATTGGATGAATCTGTAGTTGAAGTGAGGACGGCCCGCGAGCTCGAACCGTTCTCCCTCACGATCTACAGCGACTACATCCGTGCCCTTTATTATGCCGGGCGTCTTGACGAAGCACGGAAGGAATCGTTAAAACTCGTCGAGCTGGATCGCACCTTCGTGCGTGCTCACTATGAATTGGGCCTGGTGCTCGAAGAAGAAGGGAAGCTCGACGAAGCGATCGCCGAATTCAAAATCGGATTAAAGTATGTGCCTGATAACATTGCGGGGCTTACGGCATTGGGCCACGCTCAGGCACTCGCAGGTAGACGAGCCGAAGCCGAGAAAATCATCGACAGGATCGAGGAGCTTTCGAAACAGCAATACGTTTCGCCGTTTCAGACTGCGCTGATTTACGCGGGAATGGACGAACGCAAGCGAGCGCTCGACTTGTTGGAGAAGGCACGTGATGAGCGTTTCAACTGGATACCGTTCATCAAGGTCGATCCGGTGTTGAAGAATCTGCGTTCGGAGCCGCGCTTTGTCGAACTCGCACAAAGTTTAGGTTTATAAGCCACGGATAAAACGGATCAAAGCAAACGGATTAACTATGACTCTTTCACGGCGTACGTTTCTTTCAACTAGCGCGAAGTCGGCGGTTGCCATAACTCTTCTGCGCTCGGTGCCGGGCGTGTTCGCGCAGGCGGCCGCAGTGCAGCCGGTGTTTGCGAAGCTCGATCAGTTCATCGTGCGACACATGCATGAGACGGGCGCACCGGGGATGACACTCGCTCTCGCGAATCGTGATGGATTGATTCGCGCGTCGACGTATGGTTATGCGGATACGAAGGCGGGTTTGAAAGTCGTGCCGGAAACGATGTTTGAGATTGGATCGATCTCGAAATCGTTTGTTGCCCTGCGGCTTTTGCAATTGCGCGACGAGGGAAAACTCGATCTCAACAAGCCGATTGCCGAGTATCTGCCGTGGCTCAAGATCAACTCGAAGTTCCAGGCGATCACTACTCATCACATCCTGAGTCACACCGGCGGACTTCCCGGCGCGCCGCTTCTGCTCGACGCTTTGCTCGGCGAGCTCTGGACCGCGTGGGAACCGGGTAAACGTTTTCTTTATTCAAACACTGGTTACAACATTCTCGGTTTTCTGATCGAAGCGATCGATAAGCGCCCGTTTGCCGAGTCGATGCGCGCGGGAATGCTTGTCCCACTCGGCATGACTGCCAGCTCGCCGATCATTACCAACGATCTGCGCAAGCTGATGGCAATCGGTTACGAGCCACTCGCCGAAGGCAAGCCTTTCCCGGTCAATGGAACACTTGGCGAAGCGCAGTGGCTCGAGGTCGATATCGCTGCAGGAAGCGTCGCTTCGACTCCGGCCGACATGGCGAAGTACATGCGCATGCTTCTCAATCGCGGCGCGTTACCAAAGGGCCGTCTGCTTTCGGAAGAAGGCTTTGCCCTTTTCACAAAGCCGGCGATCGATTCGCCGTACCGGGGCGAACCGGCGTCGTATGGTTACGGAATTTGGGTGAGCGACATTGGAGGTCACACGCGACTTCGTCATACGGGCGGCATGGTTGCTTTCAGCTCTTCGATCGACGTCGACATCACCGGAAACATCGCTGCTTTTGCATCAGTCAATGCAAATCTGCGTGGCTATCGACCTGTCGCGGTAACGAAATATGCGATCGAGCTATTCAACGCAGCAGCGGCAGGAAAAGCGCTTCCCGATCCTCCGGCGCCACCACCGGCTCCGGACGAAGTGAAGAATGCGGCTGATTACGTGGGTACTTTTACGACGCTTGATGGCAAGAAACTGGAGCTCGCAGCGGAAGGGAACAAACTCATTCTCGTTCATGCTAACCGGCGAATCGTGCTCGAGCGTGTTGGCGGCGATCGCTTTCTCGTGAAGCATCCGGACTTCGATACGTATTTACTCGGCTTCGTGCGTGAGAATCAGCAGGTTACGCAGGCGGTTTACGGCCCTGATTGGTATTTGAGTGAGAAGTATAAAGGGCCCAAGACTTTTGAGACGAAGAAAGAATGGGAAGGCTTTGCTGGTCACTACAACAACGATAGTCCGTGGTATGGCGATACGCGTGTGGTGATGCGCAAGGGCCAGCTGTTTCTCGATGGAGTTCAGCCGCTCGTGCCGCGTGGTGATGGGAAGTTTGGGCTTGGCGATCCGGATGGGCCCGATTGGATCAGTTTCCAATCGATCGTGGATGGACGCGCGATGCGGCTCAACTTCTCCGGGATCGTCTTCCGCCGCGTGTTTACGCCTTAGATCTATCCACAGATTACACAGATTCTTTTAAAAATCTGCGTAATCTGTGGATTACATAAGTAGCGATTCGACGCGGTGCGCGTGGACCATCTCCTCACAAGGTGACCAGGCGAAGACTGTGAACTTCCCGTCCTGTGAAGCGACTAGGGCCAGCGAATCACGTTGATCGTAGACAAACTGCGCTGCCGAGAGATGGCGTGTGCCGCCGTGTTCTGTCGGCTGCACCACGATCGGAAGATTGCCGACTACCGGCTCCGTGATCACCCACTTATCAACCGGTGGACTCCCTTCATGCCGCCGGATCTTCGCACCGAACGCCAGCACCTCATATTGATCGTTGATGACCGTTGCGCCATCGACCGCGGTCATTCCCCCAATCGTGTCGACTGCCCGTCGCACAGCACTCTCCCATTGCCTGCGATCGTCATCATCCTCGTCAACTTCTCGACGCACCAGGTCTGACAGTGCTGAAAACGACGGTGTGATCGAGTAAAGAATCGGCTGCGCGATCGAATCTCGCCAGCGATCGACTCGGGAAGGCACAACCAGCAATATGCCTCCGTGTCCGTGAGCGCGCATCGAGGCGCTCAGTTGGACCAGCACGTTCAACGAGTGCTGTGGTCCATTCGTCGCTGCGGCGGTGAAGGCGAGCAGTGCTTTCAGTAAAGCGGGACAGTCGGGGAGGCTTGTGCCTTTCTCGTCGATGACCTTGACCACTTCGCCTTTGAGCACCGCGACGTTTGCATATTTTCCAATGCCGTCCAGACGACGATGCTTGACAACGAGCAGCCCGGGCTCAATGTCCTCGAGAACAAAACAGAAGCTCGGAATAGTCCGGCTTGTGCCCCAAACTTTCAGTTCATTTCCGTAATTCCAAACACCGAGATGAATCTCAGGTCGCTCGACCGCGGGCGCGAGTTTCGTCAATACAGCGGCAGTCAATGGAAGCGGATGCTCGAAGACCATCGGCTGCTTCGCGTGTTCCGGCGAGAGGTAGGCCATCGAGATCTTGGGGAAGCGGCCTTCTTCCGGTCGAAAGCTGGCCCAGAAAGTCGCATTGATGATGGCGGCGATCGCTTCCGCGTTCGGCTCAGGTGCAAGGTCGTCTTCGCCGAGCCTGCGTGCCTCAGCAAGTTGGCGTTTGAAATGTGCCTCGACGACCGGCGCTACAGTTTTTGCTGCCTGGTATGTTGGGTGCGTGCTCATAAATCTATTTGCCCGTGAAGAGTGTATTCTCATCGACGAAGCAAAGGCCATTACCCCATGGATCGTGCGCGTAAAATGAGCGTTCACCCCAGGGTCGTTTCACGATCTCGCCGGCACTCGCGCCGTGTACGTCTTCAGTTGAAAGACACTGCAACTCGCGCGCGCGTTCGTGGAACGCCTCGACATTGTCGACAGAGAAATAGACGTAGTCGGGCAACGGTTCCGGTCTCTGGTCGATAGCGCCTTCTCCGGTCACATCGACGAGGGCCAGAATCACCGGACCACAATCGATGTAATGACGCGAGCCGCGCGGAATTCGACGCCCGCGATCGTCGAGCAGCTTGCTGTAAAATTCTTCAGCCTTGTCTAGATTGTCCACTTGCAGAATGATCCGGTAGAGTGTTGGCGCCATTTTGGTTCCTTTCTGGAGTTTCGGACCACAGATTAACGCAGATGAGGACGGATTAGATAATGGCTGCAACAAGTCGCGTCGATCCCTTTCCGTTTGTGCTCGATGAACTGGAGCCGCTGCGGCCGCAGGTGAAGCGTGCGTTTGGTTTCACTTACGTCTATCTCGAAGACAAGCTCTTGTGTTGCCTGCGCAATAGCGAGAAGAAGCCGGCCACGAACGGAATCTGGTTGTTTACGACTGCCGAACATATTGACAGTCTCGGTCGAGAGTTTCCCGATTTGCCGCGCCGGAATCTCTGGCGCTCCCGCGACAAGGCGTGGGTAGTGCTGGCGTCGCGGCTTGAACACTTTGAAGAGTACGCCTTCAAAGCTTGTGAGTTGATTTTGAACGGAGATCGTCGCATCGGCCGGCTCTCTCGCGTTCAACGTATCTGAACCTTTGAGGCTCCCCATGGATAAAAATGAACCCGAATCAGGCTTGAGCTTTGAGCGTGTTGTATTTTTCAGCGACGCTGTGTTTGCGATCGTGATCACGCTGCTCGTGCTCGAACTCAAAGTTCCTCATCTGACAGAACACAACGAACCGGCGTTGCGCAATGCCTTACTCGAGCTTATCCCACGAGTGATGGGATTTGTGGTCAGCTTTTTGATCATCGGTCTGATGTGGATCGAGCATCATCGCATCTTTCGTTACATCGAAGACTATGATGGTGGTTTGCTCTGGCGAAATTTGATGCTGTTGCTTTGTGTCTCATTCGTTCCGTTTCCGACGGCGTTGTTCAGTGAGAATTTTTGGAGTCTCACGGCGTTTATTCTTTACACGGCGAGTTTTGGCGGCGTTGCGACGGCGAAGCTCTTGATCTGGCGGCACGCGGCGAAAGCAAATTTGTTGAAGAAAGACGTGAGTCCGGCGCTGGAGCGGCGTATTGCGCGACGGTCATTGGCAGTGCCGATTGCATGCGCGCTGGCTATTGTGCTTGCGTTCGTTAGCATATTTATCGCACCGCTCGCTTTTATTCTGATTCCGTTCCTTGCGCGCGTGCTCGATCCGACGTCAAAGAAGACGGCCCCCGAACCCGTGCCCGCGGAATCCGCCTGAGATGATCGAACGAACTGTAGGGGCGGCCCTCCGTGGCCGCCCGTGGTTTTGATAGGTATTCGCCAAACCCGAGGCCGTCGATTTCGGTGTCGTGATCAAAACCACGGGCGGCCACGGAGGGCCGCCCCTACAGTACGTCCCTAAATCACTTCGATTTTATGGATACGCAAATCGAAGCGTTTGCCGAAACGATCTGGAATTATCACCGGATGAACCACACGGTCGCGAAGGCAGATGCGATCCTTGTGCTCTGCAGTCATGACGAACGAGTTGCTGAACGAGGCGCGGAGTTATTTCTCGAAGGTTGGGCGCCGCTGCTAATCTTTTCCGGCGGGAATGGCGCAATCACCAGAACCCTTTGGAACGAACCCGAAGCAGAGCGATTCGCCCGCATCGCCGAGAGTTTGAATGTTCCTCGCGAACGTATCCTCGTTGAGCCTCACTCAACCAACACCGGCGAAAACATCGAATTCACGAAAAGACTCTTAGCCGAGCGAGGTCTCACTCCGCACAAGTTCATTGTCGTGCAGAAGCCATACATGGAACGCCGCAGTTACGCGACATTCCGCAAGCTTTGGTCTGAGAAAGAAGTGATCGTGACGTCGCCGCAAGTGTCTTTTCGCGACTACCTGGCTGAGTATGCCAATCGCAATCTCTCGACAGCGGACGTTGTCAGTATAATGGTGGGCGACCTACAGCGGATTAAACTCTATCCAGCACTCGGATATCAGATTGCACAGGAGATTCCGGACGAAGTGTGGGGAGCGTTCGAAAGCCTCGTGCGCGCCGGCTACGACAAATATCTAATTCACGAATCTTCTTAGCTGCACGCTGATCGCGAACCCGATCGCGATGAAGGTTGCAATGAGGGAGGCAAGGCCCGCGCTCATCAAGGGCAGGGGAACGCCGATCACAGGCGTCATCCCCAGGGCCATCCCCATGTTGATGAAGATCTGAAATGTCAGCCCGCCGACGACCGCCATGATGAAGAGCATGCCCATTCGATCTGAGGCGCGTCGCGCTCCGGTAATCAACCGCGACAAGAGAATGACGTAAGCGAACAGCACGAGGACGCAGCCGATGAAACCTGTGTTCTCCGCCGTTACAGCATAGATAAAATCAGTATGAGGTTCCGGCAGAAACTTCAGGCCGCTTTGTGAGAACGCAGCCGATGAGCGCGAACCGAACAGTCCTCCCTCGCCAACTGTCAGAATCGACTGCCACGTGTGGTACCCAATACCTTTGCGATCAGCGTTCTCCGGATCGAGAATGACGTTGATGCGCTCCTGTTGATAAGCCTTCACCGCGCCTGTCTTGACACCGGCAACCCAAGCGACAGGAATCAGCACGATGGCGAGCAAAGCAGCCGCAACTACGAGTCGCAACCTGATCGCGGACAAAAACAACACGACGGCGAGAATCGGCATGTACGTCAACACCGATCCAACGTCAGGCTCGAGCAAGATCAGTCCGATCGGCAACGCGAGAATCAGTCCGCCGACGATCATCTCTTTTAGCCGCAGCACTTCAATGCGATTCTTGCCAAAATACCGCGCCAGCATCATCGCCGTCGTCACCTTCACAAACTCAGACGGCTGAAACTGACCGATGCCGGGAACTTTAAGCCAGCAGCGTTGGCCGTTGATCTTCAAACCAATGCCGGGTATCAGCACAATCACCAGCAGAACCAGTCCGAAGATATAAAATGCCGGAGCGAGGTTGAGCAGTTTGCGGTAATCGGTGAACGCAATCGCGAGCATCACAACCAGGCCCATTGCGAGTCCGATGAGTTGTTTGACCCAATAGGGTTCAGTTGGCTGGGCGTTGCGAATCTGGAGCGTGCCGAACAGCACGATGCCTATGGCCAGCACCGCCAGAATCCAGTCAAAATCACGCCAACTGCGCTTATGAATAATCGCGACCATCAAAAACCATCCACAGATTACACAGATGATTTATTCATTAATCACCGCGGTTTGTTGAGCTGCTGCGATCGGCTTCGCAGTGGCTGTCGGTTTGGTGGGCGACACCGGTGCAGTTTCTTTCTTCGCAATCTGTTTCACCGCACCCGGTGGTTCTTCGTGGCGCGTCTTGCGATAGTAAGCGTCGTAAACTCCGCGAACGGCCGGTGCGGCGTGTTCGCCGCCGAATCCGGAGTTCTCAATCAGTGCCAGCATCGCGATCTCGGGTTTGTATGCCGGAGCGTAGCTGACGAACCACGAGTGGTCCTTGTTCTTGCCGGTGTCCTTACCGAGTCCGACGACCTGTGCCGTTCCGGTCTTGCCTGCAATATCGAATCCCGCCATCACAATGCGTGCGCCCGTGCCGCCCGCGTTTACTACACGCCACATGCCTTCAACGACGGCATGATCGATCGCTTCCGGGATCGGAACGATCTTTGGATTCGGACGTGACTGATCGAGTGGCTGGAAGGTAACAGGCGCTTTATAGTCCGGCGATCCTGCATTGCCGATAGCCTTGACTTCCTTCAGCACGTGCGGAACGTACAGGCGGCCATCCATGCTGACACCGGCAATCGTCCTCAGTAGTGCAATCGGGGTAATGATGTCGTAGACCTGACCGAACGATGCGTACACCGTGTCGATGTCGCGCCACTCGGGATCGCGTGGCTGCATCTTGCGTTTGAATTCGCGCGAAGGTGTCCAACTAACGATCTCGTTTGGAAGGTCGATGCCGGTGCGTTTGTTGAGATCAAATTCGTCAACCATCTCGACGATGCCGTCAATGCCCATCTTCAGTCCGAGACGATAAAAATAACCATCGCACGAACGCTGGATTGCTGTCTTGATATCCGGCGAGCCGTGGTTACCCATACAGCGCGTGAACTTGTTGCCCACCTGGATACCGCCTCCACAAACCAGGCTCGAATGCTCGAGCGTGATCGCGCCTTGCTTCAGTCCGGCGACTGCCATCGGGATTTTCCACGTCGATCCTGGTGGCTGGCGGCTCTGAATCGCGCGATTGATCAGCGGCGTCTGTGGATCGTTCAGGAGGTCTACATACTCCTTGCGCCCTTCCTTCGTGGTGATGCGTTGTGAAAACAGGTTCGGATCAAACGTCGGAGCCGAGGCGAGCGCGAGAATCTCGCCGTTGTTCGGATCCATTGAGATTATGACGCCGCGCTTCGTAACAGAGTTCCACAGTTGCTCTTCCGCGGCGTTTTGCAGGTCGAGATCGATCGTGGTTACGAGGTCGCGACCCGGAATGGGTGCGACAGTTTCAATCTCGTCCTGAATGCGGCCGCGGCTATCGACAACTACTTCGCGATAGCCGTCCGTACCGCGCAGGTAATCGTCATAGATCTGTTCGATACCACTCAGCCCGATGATGTCGCCGGGCTTAAGACCTTTGTCTTTGTAACTCTGTTGCTTGAGTTGTTCCGGACTGATTTCTCCGACGTATCCCAGCACGTGAGCAAGCGATCCGTTCGCCGGATACTTGCGTTGCGGTTGCTGTTCGACGCGCAGCTCGGGATATTCGAGATTGTGAGACTCAACCCATGCGATGTCGCCCGGTGTGGCGTCGTCCTTTACGTGGATCGACTCGAACGCCGGCATTGTTCTTACGACTTCGAAGTACTCGCGCAGAATGTCTTTATCGACGGATAGTCCCTGGGAGAATGGCTCGATCAGCGCGGTGAGATCCTTGTTCTTCACGTCTTCGCGCGAAAGGATGACGTTGTAAATCGGACGCGAGTCGACGAGCACACGGCGTTCGCGATCGAAGATGACGCCACGCGGCGCGGGGATGGGCAAACGGCGGCGGCGCTGGTTTTCAGCGATCTCGGCGTAGCGGTCACCTCTGACAACCTGCAGCACGTAGAGGCGAATGCTGAGCACGCCAAGCAGGGCGACGACCAACACCTGGATAAACCGTAGGCGAGCACGAAGGTTTTGAGATGTGTCTTCGAATTTCATTGCTGATTACTCACTCTTAGTGCTTCGTTCTTTGCTCTTAGTTGTATGCTTGGAACGGGTCAGTACAGGGAGCGGTAGCGACCTGGTTCGATCTCAATGCGCGACTTAATCCAAACAACCAGGTCGCTACCGCTCCCTGTACTGACCCGGTCGAAGTCACGTTTCATCTCCTCCGCAGCGGTCCGGTTGTGCGGCGAGCTACGCGGCGCCGCGTGGCGAACTGCCGGCGTTGCGCTGAACGTTCGGCCACGATAGCGTCGAGCAGGTAGAGCGCCAGAGTTCCGACAATCGTGGTGGCAATGAGCTTATAAGACATCGTCTGCACAAACGGCACGGTGGGCGGATAGCCCAATACCCGGTGCCAGAAAACGTATATCGCCGAATCGAGCAGCGAAGCGGCGGCCAGTACCGGAATCCTCAACAACGGATTTTCAAGATTTACGCGCGTCGCCGCGAAATAGATGACGTACGCGGTCAGCGTCTTCGAAAAACCACCGGCGCCAACGAGGCCTCCACTACCGGCGTCAATTATCAATCCCGCGAGTGTCCCGACAACCAATGCCTTCCAGGCGTCGCGTTGCAAAGCAATGTAAACAACAACTACGAGGGGAAAGTCGATGTAGGCCAGCGGCCGCCAGACCTCGCGCAGCAAAAGCTGCAGCACGATTGCGATGGACAAAACTACGGCAATCTTAATATGCGACATACGAACATTGCCGATTGCCAATTGCCGATTGCCGATTGTTTGAATTTGACCTGTCGGCTTCGTTGAACAAATTGGCAATTGGCAATTGGCAATCGGCAATGACTGCAATCGGCAATCGGCAATCCGCAATTGGCAATAAAATCATCTCCTGGTTCTTTCAACACTTTGTGGACTTGGACTTTGTTCGGGTACAGCTCTGGGCGGGGGGTGATAGAGAAGTACAGCGACTTCTTCCAGATGATCGAGTTGAGCGCCGGGTTGAATGAGAATCTGGTGGGCCGACGTCGCCGTTCCACTCTTCACTTCGACAACTCGACCGACGTTCAGTCCCGGCGGATAAATTCCATCTTGTCCGGTCGTCATCACGTAATCGCCGTTCTCGACTTTCTCGAGACCGGAAACGTAACGCATTTCAATCAACGCTGCGCCGAGATCCGCTCGTCCTCTGATGGAGCCGAGTGCTCCTGATTGCCCGAGCTGCCCAACTACCGCGCCTGCGCCCGCCTTTTCGTCAGTGATCAGCATCACTTGCGACGCCCAGGGGCTGACGGTGATGATGCGCCCGACGATGCCACCGGGAGTAACGACCGGCATGTTGACGGCGATTCCCGAACTACTGCCGCGATTGATCGTGATGGTGTTGAACCACACTGACGGATCGCGGGCAATGACTCGAGCGGGTACTTTTTTGACGTCAGTCTGTTCGTTCAGACTCAACAGCGATTTGAGGCGTTCATTTTCAGCGGTTGCCTGTTGCGCCGTGTGAAGTTCTGTTTCGACCTGCGTCAGGCGCTCTCGGAGTTGTTCGTTCTCGCGTGCGGTGCGACGGAAATTCCAGATCTGCTGGAAGAAACCCGAAGTCGCGCCGGTCGCTTTAGACGACGCATTCTGAATCGGCGAGGCAAACGTCTGCGTCCAAACGCGCAAAATCTTCTGCCGTCCGTCAGCGTCTCTGGCGTCAACAGCCATGATGATGAGATTGGCGACAAGCAGCGACACGAGCCAGATGGGAGCTCGCTGTCGAATCTCTTTTTGTGTGCGAACAAAAGCCATCGAAATCCCATCCACAGATTGCGCAGATTATTTTATAAATGAATCAGCGTAATCTGTGGATAAACTATCTTACATCCCGCTCACCATCGTGTTTTCCCACTTAACGCGCTTGAGCAGATCGAAGTCCGACAACATCTTTCCTGTGCCTAACACGACCGACGCAAGGGGGTCGTCGGCGAGTGACACGGGCAATCCGGTTTCAATTGAGAGTCGCTTGTCGAGATTCTTCAGCAGTGCGCCGCCGCCAGTCAGTACAATGCCGCGCTCGACGATGTCTGCCGAGAGTTCGGGGGGAGTTCGTTCGAGTGCAACGCGCACGGCGTTGATAATCGTCGAGATCGAGTCGGCGAGGGCTTCGCGCACTTCTTCGTCCGTGATCGTGATCGTTTTCGGGATGCCTTCGATGAGGTTACGGCCACGCACTTCAAACGAAAGAGGCTCATCCAACGGATACGCCGAGCCGAGCTCAATCTTGATCGCTTCCGCCGTTCGTTCACCAATCAGAAGATTGTACTTCCGCTTGATGTACTGAATGATCGCCTCGTCCATCTCGTTACCGGCGACACGCACGGCGCGCGAGTAAACGATTCCGCTCAAGCTGATCACTGCGATGTCGGTGGTGCCGCCGCCGATGTCCACGACCATGTTTCCATGCGGTTCAGTGATCGGCAGTCCGGCGCCGATCGCTGCCGCCATCGCTTCCTCGACGAGATAGACCTCCGAAGCTTTGGCGCGATAAGCCGAGTCTTCAACAGCACGTCGCTCGACCTGAGTTATCTCCGATGGAATACCAATCACGACGCGCGGGCTCACCCACGTTTTGCCGTTGTGGGCCTTGCGAATGAAGTGCTGCAACATCTTTTCGGTGACTTCGAAGTTCGCAATGACTCCGTCTTTCATGGGCCGAATGGCAACGATGTTGCCGGGAGTACGGCCCAACATATCTTTCGCATCGCGTCCGACAGCTTCGACTTGATTGGTTACTTTATTGATCGCAACGATAGATGGTTCAGACACGACTATGCCGCGTCCCTTTGCATAAACGAGGGTATTTGCCGTCCCGAGGTCAATAGCGAGATCGCTGGAAAACAGACTAAAGATAGATTTGAACGCCATCTAGACTTATTCACTTCCCGTGGTTGTATAGAATGGAACTTCGGGTGGGATCGGCGGTAAATTCAGTAAGTAGCGAGTCCAACCA
>Ga0097621_100002610_pt1 | contig 12347 bp, 7 predicted proteins | sample KBSMisM72_FD_73165 | JGI IMG/M metagenome (GOLD analysis project Ga0097621, IMG submission 73165) | Miscanthus rhizosphere microbial communities from Kellogg Biological Station, Michigan, USA - KBS Miscanthus M7-2 (version 2) (version 2) | ecosystem: Host-associated > Plants > Roots >... | reverse complement strand
AGCGAGGGAACCGTGCGCACCGCCCGCCTGCGCAACCGGCCCACCTGCTCGCCCAGGACGCGCACGGTTGCCTCCGGCGCGCGCATCAGAGTCTCCATCCATTTAAGGTAGAGATCCACCGTTTCGGTCCAGGATCGCAGCTCGGCTTCGAGACGCGAAGCCCAATAGCAGACCTCCTCACCGCGCTCCATTTCCCGCAATTGTTGGATGGGCGCGAGAGCCAGGCGCAACCGGCCAATCACCGCGTAGCCTTCCGACTTACCGCGCAGCAAGCGGCGCAGGGCGCTCATGTGCACGGCGGTAAGGGGATCCGATTCGCAGGTCTCCAGCAGGACCGATAGAGTATCCGCGAGCCCGCGCAAGCTCTGATGCCCCAGCACCGGTGCGCGCAGCGTGTCCTGGCATCCCTGTTCCAGCACCCACAGGCAGGCCAGCAGATTGCCGCTGTCGGCGGTCGAAATATAGCGTGGCTCCAGGGGCGCGAGGGTTCGCGTGTCATACCAGTTGAGCAGGTGCCCTTCATACCGCTCCAGGCGATCCAGCGTAGTCATGGTCTGCGAGCAGCGGCGCCAGAAATCGTCCGGCGTCAGATAGCCGAAATCGCGGGCCGCCAGCGCCGAAGTGAGCCACAGTCCGATATTCGTAGGCGATGTGCGGGGGGCTACTTCGATGCGCAGCGCCAGCTGCGAGTTATCCGGCGGAAGCCAGTTCATCGCGGGGCCCACCAGATCGTCGAAGAAACGCCAGGTGCGGCGCGCCATGATCCGCAGGAAGGCATTGTTTCCGATCTCGAAACGATGGCGGCGCGAGTCTCGGGCGGGCCGCGATAGCCAGTGCATTAACAACGGCGAAAGCGCCCACAACCCCAGGAAGAACGCAGTGGGAGCGAACGTGTTCTCCAGCCGCATTACGATCATGAGGACAGCCGCGAATCCATATACCACCAGCATGTGGCGCATGGTGGAGTTGAGATGCGATTGGTTTCGGGTGCTGCTGTCGGTAGTTTGCCATTCCAGCAGGTGATGATGGCTGAACCATCGCCGGTAAATCACCCGCACGATCGCGTCCATCGAGAGCCACGCCTGGTGCGGCAAGAACGCCAGCAGAACGGCCGCCCGCAGGACTTCGTCGAACGCTCCCCGCCAGCCGCGAATCGATCCATGCAAATATCGGGCGGATCGTTCGAACAATGGTGCGACCGCGGGAATCGCCACCGCCAAGCCCACCAGCAAGCTCCATACACCGGGAGCCTTGGAAGTCAGCCAGCCAAACAGCAGCAGCAGCATGGACGCGCTGGGTACCAGGCTGCGTCGCAAATTATCGAAAATCCGCCAGCGATTGATGACACTCAGCGGATTTCGTTCCCAGCCGCCGCTAGCGGAAGGCACGCGTCCCAGCATCCACGGCGCGATCTGCCAATCGCCGCGTACCCAGCGATGCTGCCGCTTGCTGTAGGTCGCATAGTCAGACGGCATGTGCTCGAACAGTTCGATATCGCTGGCGAGACCGACGCCGGCATAAGCGCCTTCAATCAAATCGTGACTCAGCAGCGTCTCGGGAGGGAAGCGGTTGCCGACGGCCTGGCGGAACGACTGAACGTCATAAATGGCCTTGCCGTGAAAGATGGCTTCGCCGAACAGGTCCTGCTGCGCGTCCGAGACGGTCTGGCAATAGGGGTCCGTGCCAAGGCTGTCGGCGAACACGCGCGTGAAGTGGGTCGCCGTGGCGCCCGGCAAGGAAATGCTGACGCGCGGCTGAATGATCGCATACCCGCGTTTACGGACGTGCGTCACCGGGTCGAGAACCGCCTGGTTTAAGGGGTGCGCCAGCGTCTCAATCAGACGCCTTCCGCTTTCGGGAGGCAGCTGAGTATCGGCATCCAATGTGATCACGTAGCGAATGGGCAGCGGCAGGTCGCCGACGATTTTGATGGAAGGATCGCCTTCGCCGCATAAAAATGTGTTCAGGTCTTCCAGCTTGCCGCGCTTGCGCTCGCGCCCGATCCAGCGTTGCTCGCTTTCAGACCAGACGCGTGGCCGATGGAACAGAAGAAACCGGCTGCCGCTATAACGGTGATTCAGTTGTTCGATGCCCTGCCGGGCAGCCGCCAGAACTTCGACGTCCCCGAACGCCGTGGCTTCCGGAGAATCCGTGAAATCCGAAAAGAGACCGAAAAAGACGTTGGCTTCCTGATTCGCAAGAAAGCGGACTTCCAGCTTTTCTACTTCCAAGCGCACCACTTCGGTGCTCGACAACATCATGGGTATGACCACCAGCGTGGCGCGATCGCTGGGGATTCCGTCCTTGTATTCCATCTTGGCAAGCGGATCGGGCGGCAGCAGCGAAATTACCAGCGCATTGATAATCTGCACCGTCAATTCGCTTAATGGAAACAGCGCCAACGTTCCCAGGATCGCCAGCATGAGCGGCTGGTGAACACCTAAGTCCCAGGCGAACGCCAGCGACAATGCCAGGAACCACGCAGTCAAGCCCACTAGGCTGCCCAGATAAATCGGCGTCGCCTTATGGCGGACAGCACGGGTTACGCGGGTCCGGAAAGGCATTCGTGCGCCGAGTTCATGCTCTAATTCCGTGACGCCTTCCGCCAACAGAAAATACGATACCGACGCCGCTTCCGGCCGATTGCTCTGCCGGGCAAGGTTAAGCGCGCGACGGGCTACTTCCAATTCTCCAGTTCCGCTGTGCTGCGAGATTCGCTCTACAACTTTCCGCGACCGGTCACGCGTTGCGAAATCGCTGTGTGCGTGGGTGGGATCGGTACGTAGCTCAGCTTCCACCATGCTGGTCGCCTCGAAAATTTTGCGAAAATCCAGCCTGGCGAGCGTGCGCAAACTGCCAAATGCATTCGCGATCGACAAGCGCTCTGCGGCCTCGCGATTGTGCTCGTTTCGGACCACCTCCGCGAGCGGCATGCCGAGCCGCGCTTCGATCCACTGCTGGGCCGGCGCCAGCGCGCGATCTTCATCTTGCAGCTGCTCTACCAGGCAGGTCGCAAAATACGGCTCGCCCGCAACCGGTTCCGACTCCATCATGTGCAGGATTTTGTCAAACAGCTCCGGATCGCGGCGCGAGCTGACCGCCAATCGATTCGCCCAAAAATAGCCCGCCTCGCGAATTTGTTGCGCATGGTCCACACCTCCGGCGAGAATCGTCAGCGATTCAATCAGAGACAGGCGAAGCAGCAACGGAAACGACCATAGTTCGGCGATGGAAAGCGGCGTCCACTTTTGATATTCGGTAAGCGCCTGCGAAATATTCGCTTCATCTATGACATTATCCGCATAGCGCGCCAGGTCGGCCGCCAGCTCATAGACGCAAAGGTAGCCATACTGCCCGGAGTGCGAACGAATATGATCCCGCGGCAGCGATCGGCGAATCTCAGCAATGCTGGTGCGGGTGAGATAGGCGTTGTCCAGTAACCATTCCGCCGACGCCGTCAAGGTGTGGTCTAAACGCGCGGCTTCGGATAAACCGCCGCGTACCGTTTCCAATTCTGACTCACAATGGCTCAAGCGAGAAAGGATTTCCTTCTTGAGCAGCGGCGAAGCATTATGGCGCTCGGAACATTTTCGCGCCATTTCGTCGATCGATGCGGGAGCCGGGGATATCGCTGCGGGCGAGGTTTCGGCAGCTTGCTCCGCCAGCATGAAAACGGAAGGCTCGCCCGCTTGGCGAAGTTCTTTGACAATGGCTTGAACTTCGGTGCGCGCGGATTCTACGAGAACCACATTCTCGCCATCAAACTGGAGTGCGCCATAGCGGCTCAGCTTTGATCGCGGATTGGGTTTGGTGTCCGGCGTCAGCGCCAAGCAGACGCGCCCGCGCCCGGCTGAGCACACTGATCGATACGCTCTTTCGGCTTCTTCGCCGGAAGAATAGATGGCAAATACCACCCGCAAGGATTTCGCTGTCATGCGACGCTGGGCCGTCATGTGACCCTGGAACGTCAAGCGCGGCCGCGCACCGCCCGCGTCAAAAGACAGAGGAAAAACAGAAGCGCAAACAATAAACTAGCCGTTACGGCCGGGACCGTCGGGGCCTGACCCAAAATCATTTTTATGGAACTGCCCAACGTCAACATTCCAAAGACCGTCAACCATCCAAGCATTGTGTACACTCCGCTTGGTCGGCATCGCACGCCGACCTTGATTTGTTCTCTCTTTGTTCGCCCTGGATGAATCCAGCCGCCGGATGGCGCAGGCGAATACAAGTACCAAGGCAAGTCGAGTGCCAGCCTGAAGCCTAAGACAACACATGAGAAAGACCTGGATGAGGGTGTACTTCCAGCAGTTCTGACAGTGCAAACGGGAAATATCTACAGTCCGCCAGGAGCGATCGACGCCGCGGTTTGGTTCTCAAGTTGCTAACACGACTCCCGTGAATACGCACAAGAACCGGCGCCAGGTTGATCCGATGATATTGGGTAGGACTTCATGGATCGCCGACGAACTCATGGGGATTCGAACTTTGGAGCACCGGCTCTCCAGAAGGTTGAAGTCCGCGCGGCCCCAGAATAGGCAGTACTTGCTCAGTAATATTCAGGACTTAAACTGGCGCGTGGAACTGTTGGATCGGGCGCTCGACGAATATGTGGCTACCGAGCCTGAGTCGCCGGCGAGCCGCCATGCATTACTGCATCAGTGAATCCCAGCGCGCGCTGGCCCGGGCCCGGATTTTGTCGACGTCGCTGTCGAGCAGCAAGTGGGCCTGAGCCAATTGTCTGCCCGCGGTCTCCACTCTCTTTAGATAATCCTCTTTGCTCGCGTAGCGTTCTTCAATCGACGGCCGCGGATCGCCGGATTTTTCGCGCTCCGCTCTTGTACGGGCGAAGGGTATGAAAGAACCGACCATGCTCTGGATCTCCTCCGGCGCGCCGATGGATGCGTCGCGCAGATTCCATCCGGTATAGGTAGCCAGCGGAACGGCGAGCTCCGGCAATTGGATGCCGCTGGTTTCATTCCCGTCGCGATTCACTTGCGGAACCAGCGTGGGGAACGGCTTCCCGACCTTGGGCGGCTCATAAGCAACGATGCCTTTGGCCGGGAATTCTGGACCGAAATCCAGACGCAAGGCGAAGTTGGGTTCCGACGGAAGATTCACCCCGGGGATTTTCGGGAAAGCGAGAGCGCCGGGCGCGACCAGGTTGTCCTTATCTACGCGCGGGATTTGCGAGTCGGGCGGCGCACTTCCATTGGTGATCCAGGAGTTCATGGCCACCAGCAGGGCACGCATCGCGAAGCGGTAGTCCTGCGGATTGGCGCGATTTTGCGTGCCATTTTTTTCGGGCTTCGCGTTGGCCCCATGCTGCGTGCCAGCCAAGTAGTATATGCGTGTGGTGGGCGGCGGCGCGACCGTTTTCTTCCCATCGGGACTAGTGTGGATCAGGCCGGCATCGCGTCCCCAATACTCATACGACCCGTTGGTGTAAAAAATGTTCGGCACCACACCATCTTTTTTCGCGCGCGCCAGCATGCTGTCGGTGACGCCGCCGTCGGTTTCCGCTTCGTCGGTAAACGGGAACAGATCCGTGGGGTAAAGAAAGTTCATCCAGGTGTGCCCATCTCGCGAGGGCTGCGCGAAGCGATGATTGAAGCTGCCCCGGCCGGCGCCGGCCACGTGCGCCCACAATCCGTCGAAGACCCGGCGGCCTTTTTCGTCGGCGTTGAAGCCATCGTAGAGATACTTGCGCAGGAAGCGGCCGCTCTGCGAAGTGCCGAAGCCAATGGCTCGCTTCACCTCGCCCTGCTCTTTCATGTAGGCGATGTAATCGCGGATGGCGGCGGGTCCCAGGCCCGTGATGGCGGGGTCCTTGCCGGTATAGACGACGTCGTAAATGCGGCCTGGTTCAAAGCCCGCGGGGAATTCCACCGCTGTGGCATCAGCGTTGAATTTCCATTGATTGCGGGGTATCGCTGTGACCGGACCCGTGGGGTGATCGCGAACAGTCATCGTCGCGGAGGCTTGGTCGGCGACGGAGTACGGTATTTGTTTGCGATCGGCGAGGGACGCGGTCGTCTCGCGCTTATCCACGATGATTTCAGCGCGCACCGGTCCGGTGATGCCGCGGATCACGGGCGCGTAAAGTTTCATGTTCGTGCTGTCGGGAACATCGAATTCCCAACCAACCCATACCAGCGTGTAGCCGGATTGGAACAGCAGAGGATCGCCGAGATCGGCCGCGGTGCGAGGAGGCGCCGATCCCGTCGCCAGGTCGAACATGCCCAGCATTCCCTTGCCCCCACGATTGGAGATTTCGAGCAGCGCGGTGCCGTTGCTCTTGGCCGCATCCTTCGGCTTCAGCACATAGAGGTCGGCGGAGAATTCGACCAGCCCCTTCGCGTTGCGCGGAGCACGGTCGAGATCGACAATGATCTGGTTGTGGGGGAGCTTGGGATCAACGGCAAAATAAACCTTGCCGACGATCTCTTCGTAGTTCACCATGGCAAGATCATGGCGCTGGGTGATCTCGACGCGCGTAACGCCGGCATAGGCCAGCGTGGAGAGGAGCAGCAGAGCGATGCGGCGTGGCATGCTGATTATTCTACATCCAAGCAGGCCTCTGCGCGGCGGTCCATAATGATAAAGCCATGAAAACTATTACTCAAAGGCGTCTGGCCATGGCCTTGACCGGCGCTCTTCTTACCGTGGCCGCGGCGCGCGCGGCCGAGGTCAAGGTGGTGACTTCGGGTGCGTTTACAGCCGCCTACCTGAAATTGGTCCCGGAATATGAACGCACTACCCACCATAAACTCGTAACCGAGTTCGGGCCCTCCATGGGAACCACCCACAACGCCATTCCGTTACGGCTGGAGCGGGGGGAGGCGATTGATGTCGTCATCATGGCGGCGCCCGCGCTCGACAATCTGATCAAGCAGGGCAAGGTCCAGGCCGGCAGCCGCGTCGATTTGGTCCAATCCCTCATGGGCATGGCCGTCAAGGCCGGGGCGCCCAAACCCGACATCGGCTCCGTCGACGCCTTGAAGCGCACTCTGCTGGCGGCAAAATCGATTGCCTATTCCGACAGCGCCAGCGGCGTCTATCTCTCCACCGAGTTGTTTCCGAAACTCGGGATCGCCGATCAGATCCGAGGCAAGAGCCGAAAGATCGAGGCCGATCCAGTAGGCGAAGCGGTGGCGAGGGGAGAGATCGAGATCGGATTCCAACAGATCAGTGAACTGCGCCCCGTGAAGGGAATCGATATCGTAGGTCCACTGCCGCCCGGAGCACAGAGAGTTACGATTTTCGCAGCAGGAATCCCGGCGACCTCAAAGCATCCGGCCGAGGCCAAGGCGCTCATCCAGTGGCTTGCCTCGCCAGCAGCCTACTCGGCCATCAAGGAGAGTGGCTTGGATCCTGCTAACCACTAGCCGGATCGCGAAGCGCTTGAATCTGATCGAACGACCACGGCGCGGCGCCGCCCGGACGGCTCGCGACCAGAGCGCCCAGGCGATTCGCAAAATCGCCAATCTGAGCCGGCGGCCAGCCGGCGTTGAGACCATGCAGAAACGCGGCGGAGAAAGCGTCGCCCGCGCCAACCGTGTCTGCAACCTGCACGCGGTACCCGGGGACTTCGACGTACTGATCGCGTGCCAGGATCGCGCAACCCGATTCCCCGCGAGTAATGCACACCGCTTCCCAGGCGAAACTCGCCGCGTAATCCCGGCAAAACTCCTCCAGTGTGCGGTTGCTTTTTTGAAACATCTGGTCGACCGAGTGCACCTCGTCCTGATTGAGCTTCACCACGGTAGCCCGCCCTAGCAGTTCCCGCACAAGATCGGGAGTGAAAGACTTGGGGCGCAAATTCACATCGTAAAAACGCCGGGCTCCGGGAAGCGCATCCACCGTTTCCAACATCGCGTCGTGTCCGCGCGGGTACATGGATAGCAGAGTCCCATAGCAAATCCAATCCGGGCCCCACGCAGACAGACCTGCCAGCGCGGCCTTGTCGAGCTTAATGGAATCGTATGCCGCCGGGCGGTGAATTTCGAATTCAGGCTGTCCATCGTCAGCGACCGTAACGGTTACGATCCCGGTGGGCCATTCATCCGAGCGCTGAACCTGCTCGACCGAGAGGCCCAAAGCAGACATTGCTTCGAGCGCGCGATCGCCACGCTGGTCCCCGCCCACCGCACTCACCAAAGAAACGTCGTGACCCAGGCGCTCGGCGTGCACCGATAAATTCAGCAGCGCGCCGCCCAGGTGCTCCTGCCCTTCGATCACATCCCACAAAATCTCGCCGATACTGATAAGCTTCATGAATCCCGCGAGCCTTCATCCTAACTCCCGCAGCCTCTTGTAGACTAGCCTCATGCGATTCCTGCTGTGTTTGCTGCCTTCTCTACTTGCCGCGCAGACGTACGATGTGGTTCTGCAGCACGGCCGCGTGATGGATCCCGAATCCGGTCTCGACGCCGTGCGCAGCGTCGGCATCACCGGCAACAAGATTGCCGCGATCTCCGCCCGCTCGCTCCGCGGCAAGGTGGAAGTGAATGCCGAGGGCCTGGTGATCGCACCGGGTTTTATCGATCTCCACCAGCACTCGCAGACTCTCGAAGCCGCCGGCTTCAAGGCCATGGACGGCGTCACTACGGCCCTCGAACTGGAGGTCGGCGTCTCGCCAGTGAGCGAATGGTACGCCGCCCGCGAGGGCAAGTCGCTAATCAATTACGGTGCTAGTTCCGGCCACATTCCCGCACGCATGGCCGTGATGCACGATAGCGGCGAATTTCTGCCGCGCGACGCTGCCAACACTCGCGCCGCCACTCCCGAAGAACAGAAAGCCATTGAAGCCGCTGTGAAAAAAGGTCTGGACGAAGGCGGTTTGGGGATGGGCATGGGGATCACTTACACTCCCACCGCCAGCCCCGGCGAGATTCTCAGCCTGTTCTACCTCGCTGCGCAATTCAAGCGGCCCGTGTTTGTGCATTTGCGGGCGACAGGCGATGTCGTGAGGTCCTTGCAGGAAGTGATCGCGGACGCCACAGTCTCAGGAGCGTCCCTGCACGTCGTACACCTGAATAGCGCCGCCATGCGCCAGACTCCGGAAGCACTGCGCATGCTCGACGGCGCGCGTCTTCACGGCCTCGATCTCACGACTGAGTCCTATACCTATATCGCTGGCGCCACGCGTCTGGAATCGGCCCTTTTCGATCCAGGATGGCAACAGCGGCAGCACATCGATTATCCCGATCTCCTGTGGCCCGCCACCGGCGAGCGCCTGAATCCGGCGCTATTCGAGCGCTATCGCAAGCAGGGCGGCACCGTGGTGATGTTCAGTAATACCGAAGAGATGATCCATCTCATCCTGGCTCACCCGCAAGTGATGATCGCCAGCGATGGCATCCTCGATGCGGGCGTCGGCCATCCGCGCGCCGCCGGCACCTACGCTCGTTTGCTGGGCAAATACGTGCGCGAGGAAAAGGTGCTCCCCTTGATGGAGGCGATCCGCAAGTCTTCGCTCATGCCAGCGATGCGCTTGCAGGCCTTCTCGCCCGCCATGCGTCAGAAAGGCCGCGTTAAGATCGGCGCCGATGCGGACCTCGCGGTCTTCGACCCCAACACCGTCATCGACAAAGCCACCTACGAAAAGCCAGCGCAGTATTCCGAAGGTTTCCGTGACGTCCTGGTGGGTGGCACCTTCGTGGTCCGCGACGGAAAATTGCAATTGGATGCGCGCCCCGGTCAAGGGATTCGGGCTCGCTAGACGCCGCGCTCAAATAGGATCTTACGTGGACGCTGGGGAACATAGCGCAGTCCGAAATTTTCGGTCCCGGCCTTCTTAATGAAGTCCACAGCCTCCGCGGGCGAATCCGTTACCAACAGATGCTCCAGATCTTGCGGGTTGATGGCTGCGTTCATCAGCAGCGATCCGCGAATGAACTCAATTAAGGGCTTCCAGTACTCGACACCCAGCAGCACCACCGGAAAGTTTTTGATCTTTCCGGTTTGGATCAAGGTCGCAACTTCAAATAATTCGTCAAGTGTGCCGAATCCACCAGGGGCCGCTACAAAACCGTAGGAGTACTTCACCAGCATCACTTTACGCACGAAAAAATAGTGGAACTCCACAAATTTGTCCAGGTATGGATTGGGCTTTTGCTCTTGCGGCAATACGATGTTGCAGCCGATTGAGACGCCGCCAGCCTCCTTCGCCCCTCGGTTTGCCGCTTCCATCAAGCCCGGTCCGCCGCCCGTCATCACCGTGAAACCCGCATCGGCGATCCTCGCCCCCAGCTCGCGCGTGAGCGAATAGTAGCGGCTCTCCGCCGGGAAGCGCGCGGACCCGAAGACCGTGATACATGGGCCTACGAAATGAAGCGCACGAAAGCCACGAATCAACTCCCCAAAAATCCGTACGGCCCGGACGAGTTCAAAACCGCGCCCCTGCGGGCCTCGCAAGAAGAGCTGCTCTTCCGGGGTTGCCGCTTCTTTCCCCCATTGGGCCTTTGCTTCGGGAGTCTCGGGCTGTTTCAGATCGCTGGCGGACATAAGAGGGGCGGCTGCGGATGAACCAGACTGGCAGTGCAAGATTTCCGGGCGAAAGGAGATGAAACTCTATGCCGCGTGCTCGCGATCCTGATGCCGCTGCAGACGAAACGCGATCTTTGCCTGGCACTTTCTGCTGAAGCGAATGACCTCGTCCAGGTCCTGATCCGGTTGCACATCCGCTCCATCTGCAACAGGAGGCAGGATCATCTTGTACCGCTGCTGCAAAATGGTGCTCGCCTCAATCTGGTTCATGAGGCTGCGTTCGCGTTCGAGAGAATCACACACCTTACATCGCATATAAGTTTTTATTGTCGCCTATTTTGGGACGCCGTCAACGGTTAGTCGTCAAAAACGTTACGCCAGCAGCCGTTAGGCTACTGGTTGCTGACGCGCCACGGAAAACGTAGAACCTGACGCTCAAGAACCGTGTCCGCAGCGTTCTGGTAATTGCGAAATCCCAAGCTGGCCGCGCCAGCTGCCAAACGCCAGACGTGGAATAGCGATCCGCAACCGCCTGCGGTCGATCAGTCCGCCAGAGGATTCGGCCGAACCTGGAAGTGCACCACCTTGGCCATGGTCCCCTTGCCGGTTTCCGAATGGAACGGAGTGCGCGTACCCCAAGTGGTCCAGACGCCTTTGCCTTTCCATCCGGCACTGGCATCATCAATGCGTCCATCCATGCCCTTGGCGAAGAAACCCATCGGATACGGGACACGCATTACCACCCACTTGCCGTTCTGCAGCGCCAGCAGCGAATCGCTGCCGTTGCCGGTGGCGATCGGCGTATTCTTGCCGAGGCCCAGCGTGTCGAACTGATCCACCCAGTCGTAGTAGTGCGAATCCACGCTGCCCGAATCCTTCACGTTCTTGAAGTTCGGACCCGGCGAAGGATACAGCGTCCAGCCTTCGGGACAATGCTGGCCCGTCGCCTTGGGCCCATTCAGCGGACCTTTGCATTTGCTGCGATCGAAGCTGGCCAGATGTCCGCTGCCCAGCACCACCCAGGCGACATTATTGCGGTCGATATCCATGCCGCGCGGCGAGAAGCCCTGCGTCTTCGCCTTGGGATTGTTATACGGCACCTCGTAGTACTCTGCCAGCGCCGTCTCCGCGGGGTTCGATCCCGGCGCCACGCGCACGATCCCGCCCGGGAATCCCAGCACGCTGCCCCAGATCGATCCATCCGTGCCGATCGCCAGGCCGTAAAACGCTGCGTTGAGGCGGGTATCTTTCTTGGGATCCGTGGCGATGCGAGGCAGGGCGGCGGACGTGCCCAGGCTTTCGCCCGTCGCCGTGGTGGCGACATTCTGATCCACCTCTTCGTAGGCATCGCGCTTGCCGTTCCCGTTGGTGTCGAGCACCAGCGCGGTCCAGCCTTGCGCTTTCTGCGCGTCGTGGGTCTGGTCCCAGACTTTTGTATTCAGCCAGCCGACCACGCCGCCGCCGCCACCGCTGCTGGTCCACAATGTGTTGTCTGCGTCCTCCGCGAACAGCAGGTGATGCGTGGCATAGCACGTATCCACCAACGACACCTGCTTGGTCTTCGGATCGTAAACCGCGAGCTGGCGGCCGGAGCGATCCACCGGAGCGATCTTCGCCGAGGGATGGCTGGATCCTGCCTTGCACCACGCCGGGTTGTCCGGCGCGCGCAGACGGGAGGTGAACCACACGCGGCCCGTGTTGTCGAACATCGGATTGTGAACCGATACGTGGCTGTCCCAGATAGACTCATCCCCCCACACCGCCGAGGCTTCGAGCGGCTTCGGCTGGCCGGGAGTATTCGCATCGCGATACGGCACTTTCACCCAGCTAGTGGTGTGGCGCACCGGATCGAGCAC
>Ga0097621_100002609_pt1 | contig 12349 bp, 6 predicted proteins | sample KBSMisM72_FD_73165 | JGI IMG/M metagenome (GOLD analysis project Ga0097621, IMG submission 73165) | Miscanthus rhizosphere microbial communities from Kellogg Biological Station, Michigan, USA - KBS Miscanthus M7-2 (version 2) (version 2) | ecosystem: Host-associated > Plants > Roots >... | reverse complement strand
CGCGACGCGCGCGTGCGTTTCGCTGCCGTCGTTGATCTGGATGTTCCAGGTCGCCACCGACAGTGTCGTTCCCGAAGGCGGCGGGGGTGGCGGCGGCGGTGGCGGCGGCGGTGGCGCCACGCTCGACGGCGTCACGGAAATCCAATTCAGATTGGCGCCGCCGCTGTCGAAGTACAGCGTCAGCTTCTGGACTCCGGCCGCGAGGGTGACCGGGACGTTGACGGTCGTCCAGTTCTGCCAACCGCCGGTCGCCGGAAGCGAGGTGGCGGACCACACACTGCTCGGGCTGTTGAAGCCGACGTGCACCGCCGCGCCGCCCGGCGACGCGATCCGCAGGCCCACGGTGTAGCTGCCGGCCGCGCTGACGTTGACCGTGTAGTTCAGCCACTCGCCCCCCGACGTCCACCCCACATCGTAGCCGCCCTCCGAGGCCGCTTCGATGTCGACGTCCGTGCTGCGGTACGCGCCGCCGTTGTTGCCCGACGATGCGTCGTGATACGCCGACCCCTCGCCGCCGTTGTCGAAATTTTCGGCTTGGACGATCCCCGGCAGGACGACCGGCGAGCCGGAATACGCGCCGGTGCCTGATGGCGGCGGTGGAGGGGCCCCTGCGCTCGTGATGTTGGCGTACCGGTAGTTCAGGCCGCCGGTGTCGAAGAGCAGCGTCATGAGCTGCGTGCCGGCGCTGAGCGTGACCGGCAGCGTCACGGTCGTCCAGTTCTGCCAGCCGCCGGTCGCCGGGATCGAGATGGTGGTCCACGACGGGCTGTTGCCGTTGAACCCCAGATGCATCGACGCACCGCTCGGCGACGCGACCCGCAGCTGCACCGTGTAGCTGCCCGACGTGGCCACGCCGATGGTGTAGTTCAACCACTCGTTTGCGGCGACCCAGCCGATGTCATAGCCACCGTCCCCCGACGTCTCGATGTCGACGCCGGTCGAGCGGACCTGGCCGCCGACGTTGTTGGGGCCGCTGTCGTGGTAGGCGACGCCTTCCCCGCCATTATCGAAAACTTCTGCGTTGATCTGCCCGGGAACCGGCGTCGGCGTCCCGGTGTACGGCGTCGAGGCCGCGAATGCGCCGGACGAGGCGCTCAAGATGATCGCGAGGATCGCGATCAGCCGTGCCCGGCGGCTCCACCCGCCGAACCTTCGAAACCGTGCCGCACTGAAGTCTGGACGCATAAATCTCCTGCTCGCGTTCGCGTGGCGAGTCTCGGCTCACACAGCCACCACCTCACGCGGCAGCCACGTGTGATCCGACGCTTCAAATTGGAAGAAACAGGGTCCTGAGTGTTCGAAACGACTCTGCGATCGCACCCGCACAACGACGCGGACGCTTTCAACGTCAGCGCGTGCCCAGCAACGTACGCGCCAGAAATGTAGCGACGCCGCTCTTGCGGCGCCACCTCTTCTGTGCGCGCACTCGGTTTTGCGCGAGCGCTGAAATACCGCGGGAATATGAGCACTTATCGCGATGCAATCGCAAGCTCTGCCATGTCAAATATCTTCTACAGTAGAGATGGCGTAGCGCGGCCGTGCATTCTTTCCACGAGAGCCGTGCACTCTTTACCCTGGAGTCAGCCCATATGCACGACGTCGATCTCCGTTCCGTCGGAGCCGACATAACGAATTCGTGGAGCCCGATCACGAAATCGTTCCGGATAATCGCAAGCTCTGCATTCGCGCCGACGCGCATTTGGCAAAAACAACAGTGCGTTCCTGAATCCTGATCGCGCTCGCGCAGTTGGCACTCCCGTTGCGGTGTGTAGCGATTGAGTTCACCCGCTCGAACTCACCCACTACTCGGAGAACTGAATGTTTGGAAAAGCCCTTATGGGGTTAGTGGTGACGTGTGTCGTGCTGACGCCCGTGGCCGCTGCCGCCGACACGGATATCGTGCTCTACGCCTCGGATAGTTCCAATCTGCATGGCAACTGGGCCCGCGTGCCGGATGCGACGGCTGCCGGAGGCGTCGCGCTCAGCAGCAGCGATGCCGGCTGGTCGAACACCGCGGCCGCCCTCTCCGCACCCGCCGATTACGTGGATTTCACGTTCAACGCCCCGGCCCTGACGCCGTTTCACGTCTGGATGCGGCTTCGCGCCGGTGGCAACTCCAAATACAACGACTCGGTGTTCGCGCAGTTCTCCGACGCCGTGAACGTGAACTTCGCGCCGGTGCTCCGGATGGGCACGACCGACGCCTTGTGCGTCAACCTCGCCGGCGACGCCACCGCCGCGGGCCTGAGCGGATGGGGATGGCAGGACGGCGCGTACTGGCTGTCACAGCCGACGACCATCATGTTCGCCACCGGGGGCCTGCATACCCTGCGCGTCCAGACCCGCGAAGACGGTGTCTCACTCGATCAGGTCGTGCTCCGGCCCGCATCGTCGACGGCCTCATCGCCCGGATTGAGCGCCAGGGACACGACCATCGTTTCCAAATGGACGGGGGTGCCGGCCCCGTGGTCGAATCGCGATGTCGGTGTAACCGGCATCGCCGGTGGCGCATGGTTCGCGAACGGGCAATTTGTCGTGTCCGGCGCGGGCGCGGACATCTGGGGCACCGCCGACGCCTTCCAGTTCGTCTCGCTCGGAGCTCCGGGTGACGCGCAACTCGTCACTCGTGTGGTCACGTTCGCGAGCGCGAACACCTTCGCGAAGGCCGGCGTGATGTTTCGAGACACGCCGACCGCCGGGTCCGCGCACGTCATCCTCGACGTGCGGCCGAACGGATCCATCGAGTTCATGTCGCGCGCGGCAACAGGCGCAGGCACGACGTTTATCGCCGGGGGCACGCGGCCGGCGCCAGCCTGGCTGCGGCTGACCCGCAGCGGGACGACCTTCCGGGGCGAAGTATCTCCCGACGGTGCCACGTGGACCCTGATCGGCACCGCCAGCGTCGCGCTGAGCGCGGTCGCGTCCGCAGGCATGGTGGTCACCAGCCACAATACCGCGGTGCTCGCCACCGGCGTGTTCGACGGGGTCTCGCTCGTGCAGGCGCCCTCCACTCCGGCGTTGCCAACGCCGTCCACTGGGACGTCCGGGTTCGTGGCGGGAAGCGCCCTGACATGGAGCGCGCCGGGATCGTCCAGCTACGACCTTCGCTTCGGAACAGCCAATCCGCCGCCCGCCGCGGCCGCAGGCCTGACCACCGCCCAGTTCGTCCCTACGGGGCTCGCGCCCCGCGGAACGTACTTTTGGCAGGTGATTGCTCGAAACGCGGTTGGCGCGACGGCAGGGCCGATCTGGTCTTTCAGCACCACAGGGGCGGCGCCCACTCCGCCGGTGGGTCCGCGGAATCCTGTGTCGTACAGCGCGGTGACCGATCGCAACCCGTACGCGAAGCCGGCGCTTCCGTCACTCGGTGCGGCCGGCTTCCAGTTCGCCGATCCGACATTCGGCTCGCGCATACTGCGCGTGACCGACGGCCGGACACGTCCGGGGATGGTCAATCGCTCATTCCGCGTGCCGTCCAACGCCCATCTGTCGGCCTGGAACTCCTCGTCGACAGCGTTCTACGTCATCAGCAACGACGGCACCGTGATTCCGTATGTTCTCGATCCGGTGACGATGACCGCGTCACGGATCCAGGCGAGCACCAAAGGGAACGGCGGACTGACGCTCACCTTCTACGTCGAGCCCCAGTTCAGCCTGGTGAAACCGAACATCATTTTCGGCGCCGTCTCGGGGACCAACGGCCGGACGATCTCGCAATACGATTTCCAATCGGGCGATTACACGAAGCTGCTGAACCTGGACACGATCGCTGACGGACTGAAAGACACGTACATCGGCGGCATCATGACGGGCGGGACACCGGCCGAAAACCTCGTGGCGTTCTTCGGCGGTTCAGGCCAGGACAACCACTACTACGCCTTGTGGACGCCGGTCGCCAACCTCGGGGCGCGAAAGCTGCTGAACACGCTGTCTTCGACGATCAACGGCGTCCCGACGGCTACCCCGTTGAATTTCCGCCTCCACTCGATCCAGATCGACAGGAGCGGACGATTCGTCTTTCTCTACCCGGCCTCGGCCGACCTGGGATCGCCGCGCGGCGCCGCGCAGGTCTACGTCTGGGATACGGCGTCCGACGCGGTGACGGCGGTGACGGCGGGCATGCACCCTGGAGGCCACGACGCGTCCGGCTACGGAACCTGGATCAACATGGATTGCTGCACGAGCTCGTCGTGGGACGCCGCGCAATGGCAGTTTCGCGATTTGAGCTCGCTGTCGCAAACGAGCGACCTGATCGCGCCGGTCCAGGCCGTGAAGGAAGTGTATCTGGCGGATCACTCGACGTGGAACAACGCTCAGCCGGCGACGCTCGTGCCGGTCATCTCGTCGACCTACCGTGTCGGCACCAACCCGGCGCCGTGGCGAGCCTGGGACGACGAGATCATCGCCGTCGACACGGCCAACGGCGGCGGCGGCAACGTCTGGCGCTTCGCGCACCATCGCAGCGACGTCGCGAGCGACACGAATCCAGCGGCCCCCTATTTCTGGTACGAACCCATTGCCAACGTCTCGCCGGACGGCAAATGGGTGGTGTTCACGTCGAACTGGGAAAAGACGCTGGGAACGGACTCCTCGGAAGGCACGTCACGTCAGGATGTCTTTCTCGTTCAGCTGACGCCCCTGCCGTAATCCTGCGGGCTCGCGGGCGCCGGGCCAACAGAGGGCGGCGGCGTCACCGCCTGAGGCGCCGGATCGGGCGCAGCGGCGCGCCGCAGCGCAGGGATCAGCTGGTCGGTGAACGCCGCGGCCCCCTCGGGATTCAGGTGAAAGCCGGCATCGCGATACAAGTGGAGGCCGAACGTCCCTGACGGGACGGGCCGCAGCGTGGACACATGTTGCGCCTGCGCGGCGCGCATGAACCCGGCCGAACCATCCCGCGGCTCGGCGAGCACTGGCAGCACGATCAACAGGCGCCCGCCGTAGGCGCTGACCAACGCGTTCAGCCTCGCAATCCGCTCGCGGGCGTCCAGTTCGACGGCATCGTCTACGAGCGGCGTGGTGTCCGCGGTGCTCGAGAACGCCATCAGCCGGCCAAGATCGGGCATGACGTGTCCGATGAGGAAGTTCCGCATCTCGGCCCGGGCGCCCCAGAACTTGCTGACGTTCGCGAACGCCAGGTTGGCCGCCTGCGTCGCATTGAGATTGAGATCGCGGACGGCTTCGGGCAGGTCACGCGTGCCCATCAGGTAATAGGCCGAGTAGTCGCCCCGCGTCTCGGTGCGAAGCCACTGTCTCGTCGACAGCATCAGCACGACGACGTCCGGACGCGCCCCTTCACGGTACAGCCGTTTCAAGGCGTAGTACCAGTCGTAGTAGAACGTCTGCTCGACGACGAACCGTCGCGCGTCCCAGTGCGCCGCCACCGCGTCGTGGAGACGATCGAACCTGACGTCTTCGTCGAGCAGCGAGTTGCCGACAAACAGCACGCGCGTGCGGCCGTCTGAGGCGCCGGTGCCGATCGTCCGCGCGGTGCGGTACTCGTCAGCCATCCGCCGCTGGATCTTGCTCCCGCGGTCGAAGGCGAGCCGCGCCGTCACCTCGACGGCCAGCGCCACGGCGAGACAGCCGGCCAGCAGTACCCAGATGGGGCGGCGCACGTCAGAACCGGAAGTAGATGAACGCATTGAGTTGGTTGGCCGCCAGCAGGGCAACGATCGCCATCATCGCGACGCCCGCGGCCACGCGGCGCATGTCGGGCGCGGTTTCAAACAGGTACTCCTCGCCTCGAGCCTCGTTGAAGAGATCGATCAGGAACAGCGGCACGCTGAACAGCGCCAGGAACCGGAACGCGATGCCGTACTCGGGCAGCCAGGCAAAGGTTCCGAGGCCGCGCAGGAACACGATCGCTTCGCGCATCGACGGGGCGCGGAAGAACACCCACGCGAGGCAGACCAGATGGAACACGACGATTCGCGACGCCCAGGCGCCGGCAGACGTCAGCGACGCGGTACCCTCTTCCGCCCGGCCGAGCGCTTTCCGGACAAATCGTTCGATGCTCAATCCTGCGCCGTGAATGCCGCCCCAGACGACGAACGTCCAGTTGGCCCCATGCCAGAGGCCGCCGATGAGCATCGTCAACAGGAGATTCCGGTACGTCCGGCGCTCGCCGTCGCGGCTGCCTCCCAGGGGGATGTACAGGTAATCCCGCAGCCACGTGCTCAGGCTGATGTGCCAGCGCCGCCAGAAGTCCTGCAGGCTGGTCGCGAGGTAGGGCTGCCGGAAATTCACCATGAAGTGAAAACCGAGCAACTGGGCGCTTCCGCGGGCGATGTCGCTGTAGCCGCTGAAGTCGCCGTAGATCTGCCACGCGAACGCATAGGTGCCGATGGCCACGACCGCCAGGTTGGGTGTGCCGAGCCGTCCCGAGAACGCGGCGTCGGCAAGCAGCGCGCAATTGTCGGCGATCACCGTCTTCCGGATCAGACCCGACAGGATCAGCAGCAGCCCGCTGAAGCACCGCTCGCTGTCGAATCGCCTCGGGTTCTGAACCTGGGGCAGCAGGTGGCTCGGACGCTGAATCGGGCCCGCGATCAGGTGCGGGAACAGGCTGATGAACAGCGCGTAGTCCACCAGCGAGTCGGCCGGCTCGAGTTTGCCCTTGTAGACGTCAACGATGTAGGCGACTTCCTGGAATGTGTAAAACGAAATCCCTGGCGGGAGAAGAATCTGCAAGACGGCCACCGGCGCATGGTGGAAGCCCATCGCCTCGAGCGTGGCCGCGAACGAATCCATGAAGAAGTTGAAGTACTTGAAGGCCGCAAGAAATCCGATGTTGATGACCAGGGAGATCGCCAGGAGCACGCGGCGCCGGCGGGCGTCCGTCGAACCGGCAATCGCCCGCGCACAATAGAAGTCGATGACCGTCGACGCGCCGATGAGCGCCAGGAAACGCGGGTCCCACCATCCGTAGAAGACGTAGCTCGCGACGAGCAGGAGCACGTTCTGGCGGCGCCATCCCAGTCGCCAATAGGCGAGGACGACGAGTGCCAGAAACACGGCGTAGATTGGCGTGTCGAAAAACACCCAGCTCTTCCCTCTCGACTAAACGGCCCTGCCAAATTGCAATCGCGATGCCGCGCGCGTCGCTACCGGGCGTCGTTCTTGCACGACGTGGGCCAAGCCTCCTGACACCATGAAGCCTGCTCAACTCGCCCTCATCCTGTTGCTCGCCCAACTCGCGCCCCCGGCCGCGACCGGTCCCGTCGTGTTCGTCGCCGCGGGTGGGAACCTGCAGGCCGCGCTCGACTCAGCCGTGCCCGGGTCCACAATCCGGCTTGCCCCGGGCGCGACCTACACGGGCAATTTCGTCCTTCGAAACAAGGCCAACAAGGCCGACGCAGGCGCGATCACGGTGCGGGCGGCCGACGATACCGCGCTGCCGCCGGGGCAGCGCGTCGGGCCCGCTTCTGCCGCCGTCATGGCGAAGCTCCAGGCGCCGGCTGGAACAACGCCGATTCTGACGGCCGAAGACGGCGCCAGCCGCTACAACCTGATTGGCCTCGAGTTCGCCGGAAACGCCGCGACGCCTTCCGCCACGCTGGTGCAGATCGGCCGGCTCGACATGACCCAGGCAGCGCAGACGCCGTCCCACATCGTCTTCGATCGTGTGTATGTCCATGCCGATCCTGCCGCCGGCGGTCACAGGGGGCTCGAACTGAACGTTGCGGACGGGCGGGTAGTGAATTCCTACATCAGCGGGTTCTGGCAGGTCGGCCGCGACAGCCAGGCGGTGGCCATCTTCAACGGGCCGGGCCCGCTGGTGGTCCAGAACAACTACCTCGAGGCAAGCGGCGAGAACTTCATGTCCGGCGGCCAGGATCCGTCCCTGCCGAACCTGGTTCCCTCCGACCTCACGATCAGCGGCAACTACTTCTTCAAGCCGCCCGCGTGGCAAACAGCGCACCGGGGCTCGGTGAAGAACCTGTTCGAGCTCAAGAACGCCCGTCACGTCCGGATCTTCGACAACGTCTTCGAAAACTGCTGGGTGGACGCGCAATCGGGCCATGCGGTGTTGTTCACGGTCCGCAATCAGGACGGCGCCGCGCCCTGGTCGACCGTGAGCGATGTCACGTTCGAATACAACGTCATCAAGAACGCTGCCGGATTCGGCATGAGCGTGCTCGGACTCGACGACCGGCCGGGCGTCGCCAGCGTGCAGGGCGTGAACCTTTCGGTCACCAACAACCTGTTCCTCAACGTCAACGGCGGGATCATGCTGGCCAGCGCGCCTCGCCCCTCGACGTTCGCGCACAACACGATCCTCGGCGTGCGGAACACGTTCCTGTCGATGCCCGCGGCGCTCAATCCCGGGCTGACGTTCAGCAACAACGTCGTGGCCGGCGGTTCGTACGGCATCGCCGGGAACGGCAAGGAAGCGATGGGGATGCCCTCGCTCCGTCAGGGTGCGCCCGATGCCGTCATGGTGGCCAACGTCATCGACGGCAATACCGAGAGGACGGTGCCGTATCCGCCCGGCAACTACCCGCTCGCGCCCGGCGCGCTCGCGAAACGTCTGGGTCCCGCGAGCCGTTATCTCGGCGGCGAGAAATCGACCGACGGGCTCCCACCAGGAGCGGATATCAACGGGTTGCTCGCGCGGATTCCGTGGATGGCCACTCCCTGACGGGCGGCCCGGTGGTCTTCGCGCCCGGCGGCAGGAACGCGGCGCTTTTCGATGCGCCGCCGCAGCCGCAGCGACGGCCGTTCGACCAGGTAATACGACCCGAGAGCGGCGGCGATCGCCAGCGTCAGGTTCAGCGGGAACCTGGAGAACTCGGTCGCCGACGCCCGGTTCAGGAAGATCTGCTGCCACAGATACAGCGAGTAGCTCATCATGCCCACGAAGACGACGGGCGTCGCATTCAGCAGTCTGCCCACCCGTCCCTCCGAGAACGTGACGCACCAATCCACACAGGCGGCGACGCCGATGTTGACGATGAACAGCGCGGCGGTGAAGTAGACGACCGGATGGTCGTGCAGCAGGTTGACCGCGACAACGAGGAGCGGGACCGCGACAAACAGCGGCGACGCCAGCGCGCGTAGATAAACAACGGACCGGTGCAGCCAGGGCCGGATTCCGGCGAGCAGACAGCCGATCGCGATGGCATCGGCGACCGTTTCGAAGCGATGTCCGATGCCGTCGCCCGACCAGCGCATGAGCTCCCACGATCCAAGCCGGATGACCGGTACCAGCAGCACGGTCAACGCCGCGAACACCACCGCCCGCCGGCGGCCGGCGAGCACGATGATCGCGGGCCAGAGCAGGTAGAACTGCTCCTCCACCGACAGCGACCACGTGTGACCAAGGAACCACGACCGCCCGGGATAGTAGTTCGAGGTGTAGGTGAGCCCGTGCACCAGATCGTGCGGCGCGAGCTGCAGGACTCCGGCCACGCTCAAAAGAAAGACGACGCCCAGGTACGCGTAGTAGGGCGGGAAGATGCGCATCGTCCGCCGGAAATAGAAGTGCCTGAGGCTGATGCGCCCGTGCTGATCTAGCTCATCTATCAGCAGGCGTGTGATCAGATAACCAGAGATCACGAAGAAGACGTGGACGCCGAGCTCGCCAAGGCCGAGGAGATTGCCGGCAACGGCCGTCACGGGAAACCCGCGCGTCCCGGCCAGATGCCCGAACAGCACCATGACGATGGAGATCGCGCGCAGGCCGTCGAGTGACGGAATGCGTTCGGGGGCAATCTGGTCGGCTCGCATGAGAACGTTCCCTCTATTCGCGGCGCCTCACGTGCAAGATGAGGTCCGTGGAAAATCGCAGGGGTTTAAGACATGCGTTGCCTCAAAGGAGCAGTCAATCGCTACAAATGAGCATCCGATGCGCGCGAAACGGAAAGTCCGTGGCATCTGACGGCCCAGGTGAACCGGCTCACGAATTGCAGAACTGGACGCGTCGGCACGGCCGACAGACGTCTTATGACCCGACTTCGTGTCGCGTTCGTCGCTCCGTCGCTGGCGATTCTCGGCGGACAGGCAGTTCAGGCCGACCGGCTCCTCCACGCGTGGCGTGACGATGGGGAGGTCGACGCGTTCCTGGTTCCGGTCAACCCCGAGCCACCGGGACCGCTGCGGTTCGCTTCCCAGGTGAAATACCTGCGAACCATCGTGAATCAGCTCATCTATGGGCCGAGCCTGTTGCGCCGGTTGGCAGACGCAGATGTCGTTCACATCTTTTCAGCCTCGTACTCGTCGTTCCTGCTGGCTCCCCTTCCGGCCATGCTCGTCGCACGGGCCCTGGGCCGTCCGGTCGTACTGAATTACCGCAGCGGACAAGCGCCCGATCATCTCCGGCGTTCGTCCATCGCGCGGACCGCGATTGCATCCGCCGACCTCAACGTCGTGCCGTCGACGTTCCTCGTGGACGTGTTCAAAGGATTCGGAATCGACGCGACCATCATCCCGAACATCGTCGATCTGGAACGCTTCCGGTATCGCGAGCGGATCCCGCTGCGGCCGCGGCTGGTGTCGACGAGAAACTTCGAGTCCTTGTACAACGTCGAGACGACGCTGCGCGCGTTCAGGATCGTCCAGAACCGGTGGCCCGACGCGTCGCTGACGCTGGTGGGCGGAGGCCCGGGCGAGCCCGGCCTGCGCGCGTTGGCGGATCGGCTCGGACTGCAGCACGTCACGTTTGCCGGCCGCGCCCGGCCCGATCAGATCGCCGACGCCTACGCCGCGAACGACATCTACATTCAGAGCCCGGACATCGACAACATGCCGACGTCGGTAATCGAGGCCTTCGCGAGCGGCTTGCCGGTCGTGTCGACGCGCGCCGGCGGCGTTCCGGCGATCCTGACCGATGGGCGCCATGGGCTGCTCGCTCCATGCGGCGACCACGAGACACTGGCCCACCAGGTGCTGAAACTACTCGACGATCCAGCCCTGGCCGGCGCCCTCGCCCGCGCGGCGTTTGCCAGCTGTCAGACGTGTACCTGGAGCTCGGTCCGCGAGCGCTGGCTCGACGCCTACCGTTTGGCGATCGCCGCCAAGGCGACGGCAGCCGGCGGACTTCGAATGGCCGCCTCATGATGCGCGGCAGAGTGAAGCGCCTCGCGCAAATGGACGCCGCCGAAATCCGCTGGCGGGTGCGCACGGGTGGGCGCGCGATGATGGACCGCGTCACCACCGGCCTCATCACGCCGACGTGGAAGCGGGAGCATCTCAGGCGTTCGCTGCGAGCGCTGCCGGATTTGAGCGCGGCCCGCGAGGCGCTGGCCCGCTTCGACTGGCGCACCGCGCACACCGAGCTCGCGCGCTACCTGTCATCCCAGCCGCAGCGCTTCGTCCTCGGACCTGGCTCGAAGAGCCGCGTGGTGAATTCGATTCTGGGGGCTTTCCCCGGCAGTGCCAGCCACGCGGTCGCCGGCGCGGATCGCATTCTGGACGGCCGCTACGATCTGCTGGGCTATCGCGGGCTGCGATTTGCACCGGCCGGCCCGGCCATCGGAAGCGGTAGCCGGCGCGTCGACTGGCACTTCGATCCCGTGAACCAGCGGCGCGCGCCGCGCGTCGCCTGGCCCTCGGTCCGGTTTCTGGACCCGTCGTGCGGCGACCACAAGATCATCTGGGAGCTGAACCGCCATCAACACTGGTTGACGCTGGGCCGGGCGTTCTGGCTGACGGGCGAGCAGAAGTATCGCGATCGGTGCGTGATCGAGCTGCTCGACTGGCTCGACGCCAACCCGCCGCTGCTCGGGATCAACTGGGCGAGCATGCTGGAACTGGCCTTTCGGACCCTCTCGTGGACCTGGGCCATCAGCCTGTTTGCGGGCGACGAGCGCGACGCCCGCCAGGACGACGGCGCACCGTGGCTCGTTGACCTGCTGCTCGCGCTCGATCTGCAGCTGACTCACATCGAGAACCATCTGTCGTCCTATTTCAGCCCCAACACCCACCTGCTCGGCGAGGCGCTGGCACTGTATGTGTGCGGCACCGCCGTCCCCGCGCTGACGGCAAGCGCCAGACGCGTGGAAACAGGGCGGCGCATCCTCCTCGCCGAAGTCAGCCGGCAAATCGGCAGCGACGGGGGGCATCTCGAACGATCGACGCACTACCACCGCTACGTCCTCGACTTCTACCTGCTCGCGCTCATCGTCGCGCGCATCAACCGCGATCCCGCCGCCGCGGAGTTCGAACGCGCCGTCTCGCGCCTCGCCTCGGCGGCCCGCCTCCTGGCCGACGATCGGGGCCGCGTGCCGCACATCGGCGACGATGACGGCGGGATGCTGACGCCCATTACCGGTCGGCCGCCCGACGACCTGCGCGACAGCCTGGCCATCGCCGCCACGCTGCTGGAGCGCCCCGAGTTGTCCATCGGCGG
>Ga0097621_100002604_pt1 | contig 12366 bp, 11 predicted proteins | sample KBSMisM72_FD_73165 | JGI IMG/M metagenome (GOLD analysis project Ga0097621, IMG submission 73165) | Miscanthus rhizosphere microbial communities from Kellogg Biological Station, Michigan, USA - KBS Miscanthus M7-2 (version 2) (version 2) | ecosystem: Host-associated > Plants > Roots >... | reverse complement strand
GCGAGAAGTGTCGCCGGCCGTAGGTGCAGCAATCGCGGGCAAGATTAGGCCAAGTTTTGGATGACGACGAAGTGACATCCTTGCCGACAAGCAAGCGCCGGGTTGCAGTCTTCGACCTCGGAGGCGTCCTAATCGACTGGAATCCACGCTACCTCTATCGCAAGCTCTTTGACGACGTGCAGGCCATGGAGCACTTCCTTTCAGATATTTGCTCGCCTGCTTGGAACAAACAGCAGGATGCGGGAAGGAGCTTTGCTGAGGGCTGCGCATTGCTCAAGGCAATCCATCCCCAAGCAGGGGAATCGATCGACGCGTGGTTTGAGCGTTACGACGAGATGCTTGCTGGTCCGATTCAGGGTACCGTGGATATTCTCGCTGAGCTGCGCTCTGGTGGAGTGCCTCTGTACGCTCTCAGCAATTGGTCTGCGGAGACATTTCCATTCGCCCAAAAGCGCTTTCAGTTTTTGAAATGGTTCGACGGAATCATGTTGTCCGGGAAGGTTGGGATGGTGAAGCCCGATCCGCGTTTTTTTCAGCTGTTCTTAGAAACCTTTTCGATCGATCCTGCCCGCGCAATCTTTGTCGACGATCTTGAACAGAACGTCGAGGCTGCTAGGGCTGCGGGGTTGAAGGGGATTGTTTTCGCCGATCCTGACCAGCTGCGAAGGGAATTAGCGGAGGATGGCTTACTGACCGAGGCCGTGCAGTAGGCTAGGCCGGCGAGATTGCGAGAAGGTTGATGGTCGAAGGCATGGCTTACCCCAAAATCTACTCGCATTGCTACGACTTCGAATCGAAAAACACCTTGATGTCCGCCCAGTATCTTCTCGTAATGTAGTCGGTGCTGACATGCCCATCGCGCTGAAGGGTTTTAAGTCGCGCGCCTGTGACTTCGGCAAAGCGCTTCGTTCGTAGGTAGGGAACGTTTAAATCGTCTTTAGCATGGAACATCAGGAGCTTCGAGCCATTGATTTCGCTTCGATGATGCCACGGATTGTAAAAGGAGCCGCTGCGAAGCTTCGCCCAGTTCTCATCCGAGAGCCGATACGCATTGCCGAACGCTTGGCGGATATACTCAGCGTAATTCTTGCGTGATGTTTCGGCTCGCTCCGACCGTCCCAAAATCGCCCAATCCACGACCGGACAGTTAGCAACACATCGTGCGGTTCGGGAATCCAGTGACGACAAGATCGCTGCTGCGCCTCCGAAGCTCCCTCCGATGACAAATACTTGATCTGGGGCAAGCCGGAAACGCTTCCCAAAGGCGATTTCCTCAATGTCGGTTGGCAACTCATCCAGAATGTCCAGAATGTCCTCGTGTGGTGATCTTGCCAGAAAGTCCCCACCGCTCTCCCACGCTCCGCGATAGCGGGGGTAGAGGACCCAGAAGCCCTTTTCGGCCATGAATTCTGCCAAGGGTTGCTTGCGAGGAATGGAAGGCATCCCGTCGCAGAGGATAATGAGCCTTTGCCTCTTCGCGTCTCGGGAGGGAGGAAGGAATTCCGCGACAATGTCATTCTTAAATCGGGTTCTGAACATGGTATTCGCATTATCGCCGATGCTGTTGCCGGTAGTGCTGGGTCAGGCATAATAACCTCTCCAGCCTGCGGCTTGCGTAGGCGAAACAAGTGGTGACGGGAACAGATGGCAACCCCAAAACCCACATCCGACGAAGTACTGCACATTTCCGGTCTTGTTGCCGGATATATTTCGAAGCAGCGTAAACGCTATGGAACTCGCGCCGTGCCCCTATCTGCCCGGCAGCGGGCGCCTCTGGCGCCGTTTTTTTCAAAGGAAGTTCTCGACGGCACCCGAGTGCTCGTTCTCCAGGGCCAGCGTGTGGCAAACCCTGAGTTCTATCCGGCGTTGCGCAACTTAGGGTTCATCAATCTGCCCGAGCAATCCACTATGGCGGCGATCACATTCTGTGACGTGGTTGTTTCACACGAGCGATTTTCAAACGGGTTGCTGTTCCATGAACTGGTTCATGTCGAGCAGTACCGACAATTGGGCATTGCACGTTTTTCGGAGCTTTACGTTCGTGGGTTCCTGAAGGGTGGTAGCTACGAGGCGATTCCTCTAGAAGTGAATGCATATACCTTGGAAGACGATTTCAGGCGTGGTTGTCGGCGTGGATTCTCGGTTGAGCAGGAGGTCGCAAAATGGGCTTTAGAGAGCAGATTCTAGTAGAAGGAACAAGACCGAGAACATAGCGTGCCGGGCAGCAAACCGTTCCCGGAATTTACGCTGCCGCCATTCCGCGCAGATCACCCACTCCATCTCGTCATTTGCTTCGCGTCTTCGAGCGCTCGCGATCCTCCGTGGCTATGATCTATTCGACATCAGGCTGCGCTATCAAGGGCCGGACCTAACGGCCTTACGTCAAGCGATGTGGTTTGGTGAATTTCAAAGATTGAGTCTAACTCGGTGCGGGCCAGTACTTCCCGTACCATTGGGCTAGGGTCGGCCAGCGTGAGATAGAAACCTGCAGCTTGCAGAGAAACCAATGCTCCGATTCCAGCGGCGTCCACTGATGTCACCTCACGAAGGTCAACCCTCAACTCGCGAGAAGTCTGCCGAATCGCCGCACAGAGCAATCGGGTTTCGTAACCAATTACAAGCCTGCCTTCACAGTGAAGAATCACCAGGCCGTCAAAATGTTCTACCGTAATGTTCAGCAAATGCCCTCCTCCCAACCCTAAGTTGCACCCAGCCGCTCCTTCTCACGCGGTTGCCTTCGGTTCGGTTCCAGCCGTCTCCCAAGAACCGCAGCATCCCCGCATGGACTCACGAAACTTCTCGCGCTCTGCGGGGGTCATGTGCGCCCAACGTTCCATCATGCGACGACGCCAGTACCTGTGAGGGGCCGGTCGACCACGGAATCCTCCGAACAAGATCTTGCTCAAGATCAGAACCCCTAATGCCTGCCAGAAGGTAATGACGTGCCAACCAAACAACGTGGGTGTCAGCCAGTTCCAAAGGCGCATGACCACGAAACTCAACAATGTGAGGATCAACACTCCAATCACCGAGAACTTCAATATTCGTAAGAATCTGTTCATGTCATTACCCCCGTTATGGTCTCCCAAATTCGTCATAGAGAGCCTTCAGCCGCTGGCGTAGGTAAAGCACGGCGTACCGTTTCCGCGACAGCAGCGTATTGATGCTCACCCCAGTCTGATCAGCAATCTCCTGAAAGCTGTAGCCCATTACTTCGTGAGCAAGGAATGCCTGCCGTTGCTCCTCGGGCAACTCGTCCAATGCCTCATCTAACTCTTCGGCAAGGGCAGTCCGTACGTAGGCATCCTCTGGTCCGGCATCCGGCGACGGGAGCACCTCATCCAGTCGAAGGGAGGCCGCTTCATCTCCCGGAACGCCCTGGTTTCGCACTGATTCGCGTTTTTTTCGGCGGAAGAGATCAATCATTCGGTTTCGCGCCACGCGGAAAAGCCAAGCTGTGACCTGCTCAATTGGCTTCATCAGCCGGTACGCTTCTACAAGCTCATGGAAAACATCTTGCAGAATGTCTTCCGCTTCGCCCTGGTCGGCAACACGCTTCCGTATGAAGGCGCGCAGGCCAGCGTACTCACGATCAACAGCTTCGGAAATCCGCTGATCCTGTTGCGCCAACATCCACTGTCTTCTCAGCGCCTCGTCCATTCACTTCTATAGACGACTGAGTGAGTGGAAATATTGCAAGAAATAGTCGTCTTTGCACGATTGCTGCCGCCGGGGGTGGGGCGCCGGCCGGCCGCGGAGGATCAGAGCCATGTTCCCCTTCAACATCAGCAGCTTGCAGACATTACGGCGAGCTGTGCGCGGACAAAGCGCGTGGTTCGACGTCCTCGATTGCGCGGTGTGCGCCCAGAATCGAAATGCAGGGATTTTAGTGAACGGCAAGCGATAGAAATCCGCTTCAACGGTAATGTTTCCAGTGTTCTGCCGTTCGAGGTTGGACGAACCCTGTTGCGAATCCTGCAGGAAGCTGTGCACAACACCGTGAAGCACGGAGGAGTGAAATGTGTGCAAGTACAGCTATTTCTCCAGCGAAAGCTGAAAAGCGTTTGCTTTTCTGATTTCGCAACCCACCATCCCGGCAACCACTTCTGAATGCCGAAAGGGTGGAAGGCAGCTCGCACACCCAACGTTTGCGAACATACCTTCAGCTACAACCACGCGCCACATCTCCCCTCAGCGTGCCACCGAGAATGGAGAAGACCGGGGAGATTCATCTACTCGTTACTGATTCGGGCCGCGGCTTCAACGTCGAAGACGCGATGAAAGGCAAGGGCCTCGGTCTCACCAATATGCGCGAACGCGCAAGGCTCATTCATGGAACCATCACAATAGAATCGAAGCCGATGAGCGGAACCACCATCCTTGTGCGTGTGCCGCTTGGGGCGGCTCCTTTGGCCGGGGCGGCCTAAGAATTGAAGCAGACAGCTAGGGACGGCCTGAAATGAGGGTCAGAATCAAGGAAAGAAGGATTGTGAAGACACTCAAGTTAGCGGACACCAAGAGCACCCTGGCAGACTGGCGCTAATAAATCCCTTCGAAAACAGCCTTTATGGCGGGTACGAGTTCACAATCAGCCTGTGGATGAGTGTCGACCCCGAAAACGCTCCAGGCAATTTTTCTAGAACCCATATACTGCCGGATTCCTGCGCCAAAGGGAGTAACCAGGCGGTCTTGCGTCAGGGAACCCCCGAAACGCGACACACAATTTCACAGGAGACGAACCTAAGCAAAGTGGACAGACGCTAGCACAAATCTCCCACCAATGCCCAACTCGCCGCGGCCCGCAAGCAGGTCCCGGCACCCGGGTTCGCTCTACGCATTAGAAGTTAAACTTGAAGCCCAACTGCACCTCGCGCGGCCCGATTGCCGTGTACGAGATTTTCCCGAAGCTATCATCGCCGAGAGTGGTATCCGGTGTCCCGAATACCGGATGATTCAAGGCATTCTTCGCCTCGACCCTGAACTCGAAGTTCATCTGCTCGCGTATCTGGAATTGCTTGCCGACCGAAAGATCGGCCGTGAAGGACACCGGGGAACGGACGCTGCCCAGCGCTCGCGGAGAATTCCCCAGAGTAAAAGGGGCAGGACGCAGGAAACTGGGGTGATCGTCAGGGGTGTTGCCTGCAAAGTACTGGTCTATCCAAACCTGATTCGACCCGTGGTTACGCTTGGGCGTTCCCACAATATTCGGTCGCTGTGAGCCATATGTTGGCAGGGGCTGTCCGCCGTCGTCGAGAAAGAAGGACAGCGGACGTCCATCAGCGATGCGCCAGATGCCGTTGGTCTTCCATCCACCGATGATCAGGTCCGCCCAGCGCGGCATGCTCCCCAGGAAGGCCCGCCCATGCCCAACCGGCAGATCGTAGCTGTAGCTGAACTGTAATACATAGGGAATGTCGAATGTGGACAGACTCCGTTCCAGCTGGGGCTTGTTGGGATCCTGCAAGCTGTCGAAGCTCTGCGCCCATGACACATTGGTATCGCCTGAGGAAGCGTCGTCGATCGACTTCGACCAGACGAACGTTGCCAGCAATTGCAAACCGTTAGAGTACTGCTTCTCGGCGGTCAACTGCATTCCGTGGTAAATGGAATTGGCGATCAGCTGCGGTTCCGTCGAAACCCCAGTGAATTGAGGGAACGGACGCAGCAACTGATAGTACTGAATCTGCGGGAAGTTGCTGCCTAGGGTGCTGTTCGGGTCAGCGATGAGCCCAGCGAAAGGATTGGTTACAGGGGTGTTGAGGCATGCGATGGTGAGTGCTTGGCATGGGTTGGATGCGTTGGGATCTCCCACCGGGAGATTCTCCACCCAGGGCCCTAGATAGTTTCGATCGGTCGAGCCGCTGAACGGCAGGTGGGTACCCTTCTTGCCGATATATTCTGCATTGATCACGACATGGCTCGGTAGTTCACGCTCGATCCCGAAGCTCCAGCTCTGTTCATAGGGTGTTTGGTTCCAGACCGGCGTTCGAATCGGACCGTTGGCACCAAAACCTACGTCGTTCAGCAACCCGAGCGAATTTCCCGCCGGTTGGATCAACCCGAACTTGAACGGATTGTTTAGGTTCACAAAAGGAGTTGCGAGGTCATTGGGATTGACCGTGATCACATTCGTGTACTGATTGAAACCTGCGCCGCCGTAGGGCATAACACCAGTAACCCCGGAGCGCGATTGCCCATAGTAAATGCCATAGCCCCCGCGGACCACCGTGTTGGGAACGAACTGATAGGCGAAGCCGAACCGCGGCTGGAAGTCGTGCCAGTCGGTCACGTAGTTGGTGCGCTGATTCGAAGAAGCGAAAACTTCTCCGCCTTTCAAGGCAATGGTTACGGGCTGGTTGCTGACGGGATCAGTGTAGGTAAGGCTTCCACCATTCAACGGATTGCTAGCATTGGGATCAAACCAATCCTGGCGGTTATCGCGCTCGGTGCGCGGCAATGTAAAGTCATAACGCAAGCCGAGATTCAACGTCAGTTTGGGCGTTACTTTCCAGTTATCTTGCGCAAAGAATCCATATTGATAGTTCGTAGTGGCTGGCCGGAACTGGATTTCTTCGTAGGACCCGCAACCGTTGCTGGCGCAGCCCTGTGTCATCTGGCCCATCATGAAGCTCGCCATCGGATCTCCGCCGCAGGTGTCCAATCCGAAGGGGCAGGCGTTGGTGGCATCGGTGTTGAAGCTGAAGAATCCAACGGGAGCGTTGGTTTGGATGTAGTTAATCTGGTGAATTCGGCCATCAAACCCGAACTTGATGTTGTGCTGCCCGTGTACCTTATCAAGCGTGGCCGATAATTGTCCTGTGTTCTGGCCTAGGCGGTAATTCCCATAGGGATCCGTTCCGATATTCGCATATCCGGCAGGGGTGTACGAGTCGATAAAGATCGCGGGAACTCCTTTGAACCCGTTGGCCTCTAGGTAGGACGGGAACCCCAAAGTTCCGAGCGGATCATTCTCCCCATGAGGGTTGTAGGCATCCGTGTGCCAAACTCCACGTGTGAATCCCAACGTCGTGGTCAGTAGCAAGGTCGGGCTGAAAGTATGTGTGTCGTTGATCGCGAATGCGTGGGCATTGTCCCACCCCGGACCCCCTGCGCAGGGATCGGTAAAGTTCTTGAAGCAATCAAGGCCCCCGCCTGTGGGGTTGTACTGATACGCGAACTTCCCGCTCATCAAATTGTTTTGCGTAAAGCGATGGTCGATCTTGATGTCAAATTGCCTATTGGAGCTCTTGCTCGAACCAGACCCGAACCAGTTTTGTTGAATGCTTCCGCCGGTGACGTTGGGCTCTGGAAAGTAGCTCATCATCTTTTGTGCCACAGGGTCAATGAGATTGCCGGGAACTTGACTGGTAGGTCCAGGGCTGGTATATGCGGCGATATTGTTGAAGGGAATGAACGCGTTGCGTAAGATGCCGCCTGCATTGGAATTGAAAACCCCGGAGTAGGGGTCCCAAATCTGGCCAGCGTCCATACTGCATCGCCCGACGCCATCAAACGCGCCCCCCTGTGCGGCACAAAGTTCACCAAAATCACCTGCCCGCATAGCGTCGCTAGGAAAGCCGGCATTCGCTGTGCTTAAGCCCGTTCGACTCAAGCCGTCGTAATCGAAGAAGAAGAAAGTTTTGTTTTTGAAGATAGGGCCGCCAATGGTGCCACCATAATTGTGGCGGCGCAGCGGAGGAATGGGATCTCCATTGCGGTTGGCGAACCAATCGTTTGCATCGAGGCTATCGTCGCGGAAGAACTCGTAAACGCTACCGTGAAACTGGTTCGTACCGGAACGCGACACCACATTGACCACTGAGCCACCGGAAAATCCATATTCCGCGCTGAAGTTGGTCTGCTGAACTTTGAATTCTTCCACTGCCTCCGGTGAGGGCAGATAGGTCACCGATGTGATTCCCCCGTTGGGCTCGGAATTGGTGGCGGAAGCACCATCCAAGAGAAAGTCGGCAGAAGCCCCGCGGCTGCCGTTGGAAACAAAGTTCGTACCAATACAAGGTTCAGGGCATGAATCGTTCATCTCGGTAACGCCCGGCGCCAAACTGGTGAGGGTCTCGATATTGCGATCGATCAAAGGCAGATCGTTAATGAACCTGCGGTTCACCACTTGCCCGGTTTCCGCATCCTCGGTTTGTAACTCGACAGCACCGGCACGTACATCTACGACTTCGGCAACCGTACCAACCGTCATCGAAAAGTCTACCGAGGCGTTCTGATTAACGTCGATTCGGACGCCGTCTTTGCGCTGAGTCTTGAATCCAGTTGCGCTTGCCGTCACCGTGTAATTCGAGGGAGGGAGCTCTCGAATGACATATCGCCCCGCCGAATCACTGGTTGCTGAAAATTCAAAACCTTTCCCAGAGTCCGTAGCCTTGACCTGTGCATTGGCAAGGAAGGCGCCAGAGGGATCTTTCACGGTACCAGCAAGCGAGCCGGTATAGAGCTGGGCATGAGCTGCGGGGAGGCACAGCAGAGCGCAAAGTGCTAGAGCCGCTCCGAGCAGGCGCTGGGCCATTTTGGAAATCGATTGCAGGCCATACGGTGCGATGAAATTCATTTTCATACGACACTCCGAGTTCGGCAGGTTTCGAGCCGGCGATAGGGGGGACACAAGATGCGTCCTATTCCCCTCATTAAAACGTTTCACTGCCTTGGGTTTATTAACTGTCTTGAGAACGGTTGTCAAGACAAATCTGCTGGAATCATGGTTATAGGCGGACCACGCCCAGAAAAGCTTGCAGGGTAGTTCAATCATTGACACAACCTGGCGGGAACAAAAACGCATTAACCGTTCAGTTTTAGGGTTTGTTCGAAGAGACCGGAGAAGCGGGTTCCACCAGATGGTGGTATTGACGCGGGTTTAAATCCGAGAGGTGCTGGACGATTCCGCTGGGCCAGCGGATGTCCGCATGGACCGGCTTTGCGTTCGGCCCCAACCCGACGAGCACACGTTTGTCGTGTGCGGCCAGATAGCTGCTCCCGCCTGTGCTCCAACGCGTCAGCGACCGGCCAGACGAATGGACAGTGATCTTGGCGCCGATCGCGTCACGGTTACTGATCGTTCCTTGAAGCGAGAATCCAATCCAGGAACTATCCTGGCCAACGTTGTTGCGCAACAGCACCGGGGGACCGTTGAGGGTCGTGAAGATCGCATCGGGATCGCCGTCGTTGTCGAAGTCGCCGATGGCGAGGGAGCGTCCCAGGTAAGAACGTTGAAACGTGGCTCCGGCGAGCTCGCGCATGTTTTCAAAAACACCATCACCGTTGTTTCGCAGCAGGAGCGCAGGTTCCTTGTATTTGACATCCGCGCGGGTGGATTCGATCTCCTGATTGATGTGGCCGTTCACCAGCAGCAAATCCAGATTGCCATCACTGTCGTAATCAAGAAACTTTGCCCCCCACCCGACAAGTGATCGAGTCAAGTTGGCCAAATGCGAGGCACTGGTACGATCAGAAAATGGCAGCGACTTCGAGCCCCAAAAGAGCGAATGATATTGGTCATTGAAGTTGGTGACGACGAAGTCCGGGATGCCATCGCCATTGACATCGCCTGCATCGACCCCCATACCTGACTTCGCAATGCCATTCTCGTCGTATGCGACTTCGGCTTCCAGTGCGACATCTTCAAATGTTCCGTCGTGCTTGTTGATCAGCAAAAGGCTAGGTGAGGCGTCCCGCGCAATGAACAGATCCGGCCAACCGTCGTCATTGACGTCAATCGCAACCACGCCCAGTCCACGCCCGATGAGTTTGTCGAATCCAGAGCGCCTACTCACATCTGAGAACGTGCCATCGCCATTGTTGTGATACAGCGTAAGCGGCAAGCCTATGTAAGCTGTTTGCGCACAATACGCGCGCACGCGATTCAATTCGCAATGCTTGGGATCTGCGAACGAGAATTGCGCGTAGTTGGTGACGATCAGATCCAGTAAGCCGTCGCGATCGTAGTCGAACCAGGCTGCTCCAGCAGCCCACTTCCCCGCGTTCTTCACGCCGGCCTTATCGGTGACATCGGTAAAGGTCCCGTCGCGATTATTGTGATAAAGAGCGCTCGCCGGATAGCCGGTGACATAGAGATCCTGATAACCGTCGTTGTCGAAATCCGCCGCAGCCACACCCATGCCGTAGAAGTTCAGCTTGTCGAGACCAGCTTTGGCCGCGATGTTTTCAAACCTGCCGTTTCCCAGGTTTCGATACAAGGCATTGCTGAGTGGAAGCGGGCTCTTGCCATGAGGCGTTTCTCCACCGTTTACGAAAAAAATGTCGAGCAGTCCGTCGTTGTCAACATCGACGAAGGCCACACCTCCGCCCATGGTTTCGATGAGAAATCGATCGGGCGACTCACCACCGAACTGCTGCCAGGTAATCCCGGCCTGTTCAGTGATGTCTGTGAAGATTTCATTGGAAGCTGAAGCGGTTGCAGGTATGGATGCTGTTTTCCAAACTGCGATGACGGACATCAGGAAAACTATGAGTGTTATTGTCCCTGGTCTCGGCATTAAAGTCCGGTCAAGGCTTCGCTTCCTCGATCAATGAACCCTCTTGAGGCTCGAGGGCGCCGCCTTTTTTTAGTCGCTGGTATGTCTCCAATTCTCGTTGCGCGTCAGTTGGGCGGTTCAAACGGCGGTATACACGCGAGAGCACGTAATGTACCTGGCTGTTTTCGGGTAGCAGTTTTGCCGCCCGTTCGAAATGCTGAGACGCATCTGTCAGTCTCCCGTCGTGTAGTTCGATCCTCCCCAGTTCGAAAAAAGCGTCCGGATTCCTGGCATCGATTACGATCGCCTGTCTCAGTAACTGCTCGGCTCGCATGCCGACAGTGCGATCGGCTGGGTCAGCGTGGTTCAGCAGCATCTGCGCATAGACAACCTTGAGGCGTGCTTCCTTCGGAAAGCGCTCAATCCCTCTCGTGAGCGTGGAAGTTGCATCGGGGATCAACCCGGCAGAAGCTTGCGCCCGTCCCAGACCCAGCCATCCCTCGCTGCTCGAGCTTTGGGCCTCGACAGAGTGTTGATACGAGGTGACCGCATCCGTGAACCGAGAGAGTCGGCTTTCAATTGAGCCCTTCAGATTGAAAACTGCGGCAGAGTTGGGGAACAGAGCGGCTGCGTGATTCGCAGCATCGAGCGCCACGTGCAGGAAATTATGGGCCTCCAGTATCTTGATGAGATCAACGTAGTTCGACTCATCGCCCGGGTTCAGCGCGATTGCGTGCTCAAATGCTTCGGTCGCTTCTTTGGGTTTGTTCAGCCGGTGGTAGCACCAGCCCAACAGGTTGTACATCTGAGCGGTAACGCCAGGTCCTGCTAGAAGCGGCTCTAGTGTGGTTTGGCATTGGGCGAAATGGCCGGCGTGATATTGGACCGTCGCCTTTTTGAGCCGGATATCGGCTGATGGATCTTCAGGTTCACGGATTGAATCCAGTAGTCGCTCCGCTTCAACGTAGTCGCCCGCCTTATCGGCAATTTCGGCACCGAGCAATATCGACTTGGCGTTACCTGCGTGCGGTGAGAGTCCCTGCAAGGCAGCGCGCGCGTTTTCTTGCTCCCGCAGTTGGTAGTACGAATGCGCGAGAGCCGCGATTGATTCGGGTCGTTTTTCGACTTCACCCGGCACAGAACTGAGCATTTTCGCTGCAGTTGAGTAATCACCAGAGTTCTCCGACACCATTCCGAGCAGTAAGCGAGACTGTGCGTCGTTCGGATGCTCGTGCAAAATGATTTGGAGCTCCCGCTTTGCTTCCCCGTAGCGATGTACCTGCCAAAGGTTGGCGGCTAGGTATCGTCGAACCTTGGAATCTTGTGGTGCGAATTGCAGAGCCTTGCGAAATGCCGCACTGGATTCTTCTAGCTTCTTGTCCATCGCAAGGACAGTGCCGAGCGTGCTCAGGAATTCTGCATTCGTTGGAGCGAGCACTACGGCCCTGCGCAGTTCGTCGGCAGCACGTGCCAGGTCTCCAGACCGAGCGTACTGAATTCCGGCATCAGCATGGGACTGTGCGTCTTCGGTTTGCCCGCGACCGGGGAGTGTTAAGACCAGCAATACCGGCACGAATACCCCAATCCTGCGCAGGAGCTGCTGCCAAATTCTCATCGAATCCACCCAAACACCCACCGAGCACCTAACCGAAGAGGATCACATGATACCGCTATGACGATCCAATCGTAATGCATGCGGAGGAAGTGAAGCTAGGTCAAGAAGCGGCTAAGTGTTTGACCGCAGGAATGACCAACCTGACACATAGGTAACACTTCGTACCGGACACATAGGTAACACTTTTCCCTTGAGGGTGGGCTAGCCAGGGGATGGGGTTTGGGGAAGGGGACGGCGGATCACGGGCCGTTT
>Ga0097621_100002602_pt1 | contig 12371 bp, 8 predicted proteins | sample KBSMisM72_FD_73165 | JGI IMG/M metagenome (GOLD analysis project Ga0097621, IMG submission 73165) | Miscanthus rhizosphere microbial communities from Kellogg Biological Station, Michigan, USA - KBS Miscanthus M7-2 (version 2) (version 2) | ecosystem: Host-associated > Plants > Roots >... | reverse complement strand
CGACTTGGTGTGATGGGAGATGTGAAAGAAGAGATCGAAATCCTGCGCCAACCGCTTTAACTTGTGCTTGTAAGAAACAATGCTTGCGGCGGGCCAGTGTTTTGCATAAGTGTCTTCCATCACTGAAATGATGAGGTCGAAAATCGTGACCGCATAAACGCAAACACTGCTTTGACGAAACGGAAGAATCACGTTGTCCATTAACGCGTTGGGCGACCAGTAGGCGTCGATGCCCAATCGCTCAAGGTCGTTATTCAGGGTGTCGGAATAGAGCTGCTCGTATGCGGGGCCATCACCATTTCTGGAAACGCGTGTGTCGTAGGCATCATTCTCGAGCACGTGTAGTTTTCCACGAGCCCATGGCGACAAGACTGAAAGGTTCGCTCGCCGCGACGTATTGAGGTAGAAATCGTTCGTAAAGTCGTATTGCAGCATCGACTCGATGCTGTTTATGAAATACTTCCCTATCCCGCGATTAATATCGGGCGTCGAAAGTGTTTGTCCGTCGATCAGTATTTTCATTCAGTGCGAGCTTTACCTCAAAATTCGGAACTGATTCTTGGGTCGGGTCAGTACAGGGAGCGGTAGCGACCTGGTAATCCTGGGATTCGAGATCATCAGAAAAACCTCGCGTGCTGATCACCGACCAGGTCGCCTACCGCTCCCTGTACTGACCCGATCCAAGTTGGCGCCCCACTCTCGAAGCAAACCCTAACTCCTGTCTTCTGTCCTTGCCAGGACGCTCAGATAACGCCCCAGGACCGCGTCGAAGGAAAACTCACGTGTCAGATATTGTTTGCCGTTGGCGCCCATCCGATGGCGCATCGTTTCCTGCTCCTCCAGATACTTCAGAGCCTCGCAAAACTCTTGTTTGCCGGAGACGGACAAACCACCGTTGCTCCGGTTCACATGACTCTGCGTAACAGCGCAGTTGGCGGAAACAACGCAGGGTACACCGGAGAGCCAGCCTTCCATGATGACGATTGAAAAACTCTCATTGTCCGAAAGATTGATAATTCCCATTGAGTCTTTCAGCACCTGGAGTTTTCTTTCCTCTGAAACAAACCCGAGATCCACGCAGCGATCGCTCAGCGGCACGAGCGACTTATCGCCGCCGCCGATAAACACGAGTTTCGTGTTGCCCCCGTACTTCGCGGTGTATTCGAGAAACCATTCTGCGAGCAGATGAACATTCTTGCCACGCTCTTTACGACCTGCATAAACAAAATAACGTTCCGGGAGGGGCTCGGCCGGATCTGTACCGTGTCCGTTAGTCGAATGAAGTTCAACTCCAACGCCAGTGACAGCACTCTCGACGATGCTTCGCCCGATGCGCCGCCCGTATTGGTTGATAGTTAACAGTTTCTCCTCATAGGCGTTAAAGAACACATGTTTCGAGTTTGCAAGCAAGCGTTCCGTTGCGGCCCAGTAAAACTGCGGCTCATCGTGAAAGCACGGGATCAGCGAAATCTGGTTTGGATACTGGTTGATTGCGGAATGTGTGAGGCCGTAAAAGTACGGCAACGCAAGCAGCTCGTATTCCTCGCTTATATATTCTGCAAGCGCGTGAACGAGGTCGCTGCTGTTGAGGCCGTAGTTAAAAAAGTCTTCCTCTTCAGTCGCGGAGAGACTCTTGCCGCGCGACAGCTTACCAATCGCGGCGTCATATGGCTCACGCTTTTTGTTAGTCGCGAATCTTCGCGTCTGAATTCCTTCGACTTCGTAGAGCCCTGGCTCATAGTGATCCTGCCACCAACTGTCATAAGGCGACTTTGAACACGTCGTAAACACAAAAGTGGTAACACCCCGTTTGTTCAATTCGACGGCCATCCCTCGGGCCAGCCGTTCCGCACCGCCCGCGAAGTGCCCGAACCATGGAGTAATGATGCCGATCTTCTTATTGAACATTTTGGTTACGAGGAAGAGGTTAAGGCTTTCGAGCAATGATTCCGTAGTCAGGCGCACTATAGAAGTACTCGTTGAACCTGGTGACTAGTTCACTATCCTCTCCGAGCTTCACTTCATCACGGGGGCGCAATTTCAACACGTCCAGAGTGCGCAGCCCCCGAGCCTCGAGAAGAAACTGCAGGGTCTGACTGGGAATCGGATTGCGATGTGTGGGGTCGACATAAAAAGTATGACTGCCAACGATGAGGTTCTCAGGATTTGGCGTCTCGATGATAAGGAGACCGTCGCGCTTCAAGGTACGCACGATCTCGTCGACGACGTTGATCAGCATCTCGAGCGGCAAATGCTCTACCAGATGAAAGATCGTCACAGCATTGAGACTCTCGCCGGGTAAACTTCGCAGGTAGATCAACGCGTCGTTCTCGACAACATTCAGACCGGCCGCACGACATTGTTCAATGAAGACTCGATTGCGATCTACTCCCTGGGCGTCAATGCCTTCTGACTCGACAAGCTGCAGCCATTCGCCACGGCCGCAGCCGATGTCCAAAACACCGCCAGTGATTTGGGCTTCCTTCAGGAACGGGATGTAAACCTGCAATCGCCGGCGAACCTCGTCACGTGGCCCGCGAAACTCGTCTTCAAATGAAGCGTAAAGCGAATCATGCAGATGCTCTTCCTCATGCTTTGCGACTTCAGCAATTGAAGGAGTGTTTCGTGCAACCTCCTGGAGTAAGACTGTTAACCGGCGCTCCTGCATCAGCAACTCGACGCCGGTTTTCTGCTGCTGCAGGATCAAGGGTTGAATGTCGGCACGGATTTGGCTGCTTATTTGTTGCTGATCATTGAGACCCTTCTGAGTCTCTGCTTTCTGTTCACTAATGAGCTGCTGTTGATGCTCAAGACGGTGGTGGTGTTGCTGAACAATCTCCTGTAGTTGCTGAAGAACGTGCTGGTAATGGAGAAGCTGCTGAGCTTGCGCTGAAATGTGTTCGCCCTGTTCGCTCAGCTTGTTTAGCGCTTGCTGCTCGCTGCCCGCTAAACGCGCTTCGGTCGCGCTCGCAAACTCCCGGAATTTGACCAGCAACTCTTCATACTGCTGCAACGACAGTTCGTTACTCTGCCGCAATGAAAGTTCGTTGGCCTGTTGTTGCTGCGCGGCGCGCTGCATGATCTCGAGTATCTGTGCAGAGATCTGCTGAAGCGTCTCACTCAATTCCTGGTGATGCTGATTCTGATCGGCGACGATCCGTTGCTGTTGCGACCAGTTGTAAAACTCGTATCGATTCTGGTGCTGAATCAGCAGTGGTAATCGTGCGACGGACACAAAGAGTCGAACGACGTAACCGATGACGGGAAGGCGCCCCAGCCGTCTTACGGTAACGGGCAAGGATAGACCGCTGAGTTTTACCTGGCTCTTGCTGCCTTCGGGCGATGAATGCAAGCTGGACAAGACATCAATCTTGTTGAAGCGACCACTTGCCAGTTGGTCCATGTGATGCGCGACGCCCGCTTCATCGGCTTCCCGATCTAACAGGACGCGGTATGCGTTCCGGACAAAGTCCTCGCCGTGAAATCCCAGCAGGTCGTTGACGTGGTACTGCCTCGCCTGCATCGCCTGCTTCGCCTTTCCATTCGCGGAAGGGGTCGCGGGCGGATTCTGACTCTCAGAACTGCCGTTCTCGCTGGCGACTCTGGCGCGAATCTCGTGCATTAACCGCTGCACATCCAGATTGGGACCGTCGTTAAGCATAGGTTGCTGAGATTCTAACGTCTTTATCCGCAGATTACACAGATTGAATACAAAATCTGTATGATACGACCATGGAGCCAGTCCTGCGAGTAGAAGGCGTTTCCAAACAGTATCGCATCTATGAGCGGGCTGCGGATCGACTCAAGGAAATGGCGACTTTCGGCCGCTGGAAGACCCACCGGGAATTCTGGGCACTGCGTGACGTCAGTTTCGAAGTCGAACCCGGAACCACGTTTGGTATTGTCGGTCCCAACGGTTGTGGTAAATCCACCCTCTTACAAATCGTCGCCGGTACTCTGCAACCAACCCTGGGCAGCGTTTGGAGCACGGGCCGGATAGCAGCACTGCTGGAACTTGGCGCTGGTTTCAATCCCGAGTTTACGGGCGTTGAGAACGTTTTCATGAACGCCTCATTGACGGGTCTTTCTCACGCGGAAACGCTCGCGGCCATCCCCTTCATCGAGCGTTTTGCCGAGATCGGTGAGTTCATTCATCAACCGGTCAAGACGTATTCGAGCGGCATGTATGTACGGCTCGCCTTCGCGGCCGCGATCAGCGTGATGCCGCAAATCCTGATCGTCGACGAAGCCCTCGCCGTGGGCGATGCCGTTTTTCAACATCGATGCATGCGGCGTATTCGCGAGATGCAGGAAAGCGGCATGACAATTCTGCTGGTCTCGCACGATCCGAGTGCGATACGCGCGCTCTGCTCGAGAGCATTGCTGCTTCACGAGGGACGTGTCGAGGCGTTGGGCAAGCCGACGGATGTTCTAAACCGGTATCAGAAGTTGATTATGGCCCGCGAATCAACCTATGAAGACACGCAACCACCTCAACTCGATGAACCCGTCGACGTCGAGTTGGAGAATCCGCCGAAACTCTCGTTTACCTACCGTCACGGAGATGGTAGTGCCGCGATCACTTCGGTTGAACTTCTCAATGCCACACACCAGCCGATTGAGTTTGTTGAGACTGGCGAGGAAGTCGTGATAAGAGTTCGGGTGCAATTCCGAGAGCCACACGAAGCACCCGTGTGCGGGTTTCTGATCCGTAACCGTCACGGCATTCACATTTATGGCACCAACACGGATTTGCAGCAGGTGCACTTTGGACCGGTTCAGCGCGGCGAAACTGTCGAAGTGAGCTTCAATCTGAATTGCTGGCTCGCGCCCGATAGTTATTCAATAACCGTTGGCGTTCATAGTTTGGATGGAGTCAGTTATGACTGGCTTGACGGAGCGTTCTTTTTTCGCGTGATGAGCGCCGTCGCGATGGAAGGTGTTACTAATCTCAACGCCACGGTAAGAGTTCGTCGCAAGAGCGTTCGTGGGAGTTCTGTTACTGCCGAACCTGTTAACGCCTGACCTCAGTCATGGAAAGAGTATCTTCAAACACGATTGCCGGTGGCGCACTGCATGAACGGAGCAGCGGCCTTCTGCTCAGACGTTGGTTTCTCATCAGTCTATTGCTCGCTACGTGGGTGCCTATTGCTTTCTTTATCTTGATCGCTCCTTCGCTCGGGCAGACTGGTGGCCTGGCAAATCTTAAGGCAGTGTTTCTCTTCCTCGGCACGGCTCACGTTCCGGCCACGCTTTTCTTTTACGCTGACAAGGATTTTTCCTCGATCAGAAGGAGCCATCGTGTTCGTTACATTCTGATCCCGATTGTTTTGATCGTCGTGACCGGGCTTGTTTTCGCATTCGCGAGCTTCACGATCCAGGCATTCGCTTTGTTGATCTACTGGGCGTGGCAGGCGTTTCACTACGGTCGCCAGAATATCGGCATCTACGCATTCGCATCGATTGCGGAAACGGGAAGAGCGCCAAAGAAGGCGGAGAAGATTGCCATCGACTGCGGAACCGTGCTGGGAATTCTGGGTACTTTCAAAGTCCTTGGAGCGGCAGTCGCGCCCGCGTACCTGCGCGTGAGTTTCGACTATCTCTATCAGATCGGGTTTCTGAGCTTTTTTGTCCTCGCTGTTTTTAGTGTAGCCGTCTACTTCAAATACTTTCAGGATACGTCGCTCTTCAAGACACTCTTTTTCTTCACGTCAGTTTTCTTTTTTGCCCCAATGTTTCTTTCTACTGACAACAACATCGGATTCCTCAGCTACGCAATCGCGCACGGTTTGCAGTACATCATCTTCATGAGCGTCATCTCAGTTAACGCTGGGGACAAAGTGCGGCCAGCGCTTTATAAGAACGTCGCAGTCTTTCTTGTCTTCCTGCTGCTTGTCGGTTTTGCGTTTTGGCGAGTGAACGATCTTCGTGAGATCGGATTTGTGAAAAGCACGTGGGCTTATGCGCGGATGGCCGACTTCCTTTTTGGCGCGGTTCTTGGAGCCACGATGTCCCACTTTGTGGTCGACGCAAGCGCATGGCGATTAAGCATGGCCAGGCAGCGTTCGTACATTACGAAGCGGTTCAATTTCGTTTTTGATCCACAGATTACACAGATTAAATAAGAGAATCTGCGTAATCTGTTGATAGCTTTTGATAGACCTCCCACGTCGCGCTTGCGGTGCGCTCCCAGGAAAACTTTTTTGCGTGCGCGATGCCGGCTGTAGAGCGGTGTTCTCGCTCGCCCGCATCGTCGAGCAAAGCCGTTATGCCTCGCGCGAGATCATCAACGTCAGTTGGGGAAATCAAACGGGCAACGTCGCCGACTGTCTCCACAATGCTGGGGATTCTGCTGGTAACTACCGGCGCACCACACGCCATCGCTTCCAGCAGTGGTAAACCAAAGCCCTCATACAACGATGGATATACAAACACTCGACACGATGAATAAAGAGCTCGTAAATCTTCATCCGGTAGATGACCAGTGAACAGAACTCGCTCGCCGAGTTGGCTGTCGCGTAAGTAATCCATCAAGTCACCCGAGAGCCATCCTTTCTCACCGGCAATCACGAGCTGCAGCTTCGATGAATTTGACCGAATGATCTGTTCAAACGCGCGCACCAGCGTCAACAAATTCTTGCGCGGCTCGACGGTACCTACGAAGAGCAGGAACTCCCCTTCAATTCCAAATCGCTGACAAACAGGTCGACTCTCGGCAGCAGGCATAGGATAGAAGCAAGCACGAGCAGCTTCCGGGATCGCAAACACTTTGTCTGCGCTGACGCCCAGATGCTCGCAGACTTCGCCTTTCACTGTCTCCGAGGGGGTAATGATTGCGGTAGCCTTTCGCGCAGCGAGCGGCAGCTTCACACGAGCTCGTCGCACCAGGTGTTTTTCGTGGGTTTCGGGATAAAGAAGCGGCGACAGGTCGTGGATCGTGAGTACGGTGGGACAGCTCGCCCAATATGGCAGAGCAAAATTGGTTCCGTGGAAAAGAGCAAACGACGCACGCCGGCAATAGCGCGGTAAATATATGGACCACCAGCCGCGACGTCTCAAGCTGTCGAGGCCGGCGTTAACAAGCTTGAGGTTCGGCGGAAACGAACCATCTATCGATGAAAACGCGGATGGCGAGACGATCTCAAACTCATGGTCCGAGGCAATGGCGGCAAGCGCACGTCCCAATTCGAACGTGTAATGGCCAACGCCCGTTTTTTTCCTACATAGCGGTAAGCCGTCGAGTCCAAAGCGCATTCCTTCCTGAATTAACTGCTTACGCTGAAAAGATCAAGGCTGGCCCTTCGCAAAAAGGACCAGCCTTGTTTGGAGACGCTACTTAAAGTCTGCTTAGAACCGATTGATGTATTCCGGCGACTCGATGAAGCCGCGCACAATCGTGTTCTCGAGGAAGTCAGGATCGGCCGCCAGCTTAAACCGCTCGTTATGGAAAATGTAACCACATTGAGACGGGTTAGGACTGCCAACGCAAACTTCCGGATCGCGTCGCAGGTAGCCGAAGTATTCCATGGTTACGAACGCCGCCTTGTAGAACTTGTCATTGACTTGCGTGCTTTCAGCAATATTGCGCAAGACCTGAGCTCGCGTCTTGGCAGCAGTATTCAAGTCAGTAACCAATTGAGCCTGGTTCGGAATGGTCACTCCCGCGGTGTCGACGAGTTTCTGCACGAAAGCCGTGTTTGAAAGCGGATCGTAAATGGCTTTGATTTCGGGGCGCTGCATCCAGGCATCAGTCAGCTGGACCTTCTTTTGTTCCCCTAATACCGGGTCGTCATCGGGCACTGAAATAGCCGCCAGGTCAGTCATAAACTCAGCGTAATGGGGCCTGTCGATCTTGGACGGATCGCCAAGCTCAGCCACCGTTGACGGCCGCTGTCCCAAAGACGTCATGTAAAGGTACATCACGTATGAACCTTTGCGCTGGAACTCTGGCGAGCGGAAGAAATTGGCCGAGAGCGCACCCCTCGTAAACTTGATGCACTCGACATCGGTTTGCACGCATCCGTTCAGGATATTGAGATAGAACTGCAAACCGGCCGGCTCGGGAAAGCGCCGTAAGAAATCGATGTACTGCTGCGATATGAAGAAATCATAGTCAGCAATGGTAATCACCGTATTGGTTCCGGGTCTCAGTCTCAGCGGCTTGACCTTGATATCACCATAAAACAGCTCCGACGGGAGTCCCGGCGTTTCGGTGACGATTCTCAATGTCGGCGGTGACTGGGCAAAACCGATGGCGGAAACGACAAGCATCAGGAATGATGCGGCTAAGAACTTTTTCATATTCAACTCCAACCCTGGGGAACCTGGGGATCGGTTCTGATTTAGGAATGAGGCTAGGCGTGCCTTTCTGGCCGCTTGACCAGAAACTATACTTGCGCCCTAACCTTCTGTCAACACTGTTTAGCTCAGACTCCTTTTACTAACCTAACACGACTAATGACCCGGAAATTTGCCTTTTTGATGCTCCATCCCGGGCCATGGCCGAAAATATTTCGCCGGCTATCCGGCCCGTCAAAGAATCCTGAACGTTGCCGTATTGCTGGCCACGCTTTGTGAAATCACCTTGACCCGGACCGTGCCTGACGCCAGACCGTTCGGCAGCCGGAAAGTGACCTGACTGAACTGCAAATCAGTGAACTCGTGCACGTCAATCGGTGCCAGGTCAAACGACGTGTTGTTACTGTCGAGCAGATTAACCGTCAACGTCTGTGACGGCAAATTCGCCACAAAAATCACCACTCTCGTGTTTGTATCACCCTGCGGAAGAAACAGGTTGGCGCTATTGAACACGAGGAACGGATCTCTGACGTGGAGAATGGAATCGAAAATGGCCGCCTGATCCGCCACCGGCCCCGATTGCTCGAGAAGAATCTGAGGTGGCGTGGCAGACACAGTACAGTTGCTCTGGGTCCAGTTCAGCTTGATGGTGCCACTATCCCCACCGTCGCCGCCGTCAAACCCATCTACAGCGATCTGGTAAACGGTATTAGCGGTCGCATTGAACGTGACGATACTGCTTTGGATAATGCCAGGGTTTACGTCATCGTTCTTCGCAATCGCAGTCAGACTATTGACTGCCGAACCCGTGTAAACGGCGAGCGCGGTGTCGTAGTTACTTCCGGACGTGTCGATGGTGACACTGGCGCTGACTGGCGCTTGCCATCGATACCATACCGAATGCATGCCGCCAGTGCCGTCCGATAGATGATTGGGTTCTCCGGCTTCGTGAGTCGAGCCCACGTTAGTGCCGTTCACCGATCCCGAACACCCGGCAATTACCTGCGCGGACGCGAAATTGTCGTTAGCTGGTGGCGAAGGCGTCGGTGTTGGCGAAGGTCCTGGGCCGGCATTCCAGCCAAGATCGACCAACAGCGATAAAGTCAGATCCTGAGGCACCGAGACGCTGTGCGTCAGATTATTGCTGATGTTCGGCTCCATCAATTGATTCGGCGTCAGACTCGTATCGAAGTGGGAAACTGACGATCCCGCTTCAACGGGATTCGGGGTATAGAGGCGCGCGTGATTCGTGCCGTCGAAACCAGAACTCAAAACGCCGGGCACGGCGGCCGTTACCTGAGAGCCTATCCAAACCAGATTGCGGAAGTTGATCGCGGAAGCTATTCGCTCGCTGTTGCTCATATCCGGCCAGAGTTTGCCGGTCGTGTTGTCCTTCAGAAAGCGATCGTAGATCGTGGGCGATCCCGAAGGCTGCACGCCGGTCGACTCATCGGTGAACGACGAAAAGCCAAGACCGTGACCAAACTCGTGCAGGGCTACAGCGACGAGATCGACGCCAAACGAACCATGATTGTTATCAAGCCCGTAATACCACTGTCTGCTGGATAAACAGCCCGGCTGGCCGATGCGGATATTGAACACCGCATCTATTTCGACAGTTGTTCCGTTTCGATCAGTGCCGGAAAGCGCGTTCGCAAGCGCCAGCGGGTACCAGGTATTCGGAAACGAACCTGGAAAGTTTCTTGTCCCGCTATGGCTTCCTGCAGATGCGAGCGTGGCTCCTGTGTCCTCGCACGGCAAATTACTGGGCCACGTTGCGCCGATGACAATCGCAGTACTGCTTGTCAGAACCTGTCCCCAGATATCTGCTGCAGCTTGAGTGGCAATCAATCGCTGCTGTCCCAACGTCGTGCCGTTGTTTCCGCCAACTGGAGAAACGGGTGTCGGGTCGTTAAAACCGACGCCTGGCGCATCGTTATTCTTAACGGTGATTGTTACCGCGCCAAAGGCGGAAGACGAAAGAAGAAGAATTGCCGCAAACGCGAACAGGAACACACGTCGGCTGGTAAGAAAATGCATATTCATTGACGTCTAGTTCCTCTGTCGCGTTTTCTGGTTTTGTTTTGTGGCGCCGGGCGTACCGTCAATGCCGAAAAGCTTGGGATCGATTCCCATGGCCGATGCGGCCTGTTTAGGATTGTCGACGCACGACATTGAAAGCGAGCCATCCTCCCGCTCACGAGCGACAACGACGTGCTGGAACCGGCCTTCGAGATCCATGGTCGTTGAACCGTCAGCGTTCTGAGTTTCGGTGAGTCCTTCTGCGGATTTGTTCAGCATCTTCTTGAGGCCCGCGGCTAGCTCCTGGGCTTCCTGCTGAGTCAGCGGCTTCAGCTTTCCCGTCTGGGGATCAACCTGAACGTCCTGGCCCGCGACCTTGACGGTCCTGTAGCTCTTACTGCTCGAATCTCTCAACGCCTCGGGACTCTCTGGCTGGCTTTGTTTCCCGGCCACTAACTGCCTGGAGACCGCCGATATTGCTCCGATAACTACGACCACCAGAGCCAAAGCGATCAATGCAGGCAGACGCCGAGCACTCGTCGCAGAATCAGTCTTCTTTGTTTTCTTACGCTTCTTCATTCGTCCCTCTTCGTTGGTGATTGACCCCAAATATGGGAGTCGGGAGACCCGGATTTACTACTCGTTAGACGCTGGGCCTTCAGGTGAAGCCGATCTTTGAGGCAAAGGCAACCGCCTTGGTTGCCTACTTATTATGACGTGCGATGCGGCAATCGTTCAAGCCCAGGTTTGAAATACTGATATAGGTCCTATAGGGCATATAGGACCTATATCAGTTATTCACCGCGCGCGTTGGCCGATCTGTTCGGTTCCGAAGCTGCCGATTCCGTTCAGTCGAAAAGCAAAAACGACACGGTTCTCTTTACGCAGGCCCACGTTGAAACTCGAAAACTGCGCCGTTGCCGCACAACAATCCCATGCATGCCCGAGCGTTATCGTTGAACTGATGAGCGAGCTGTCGCCTCGGCCCGGCCGCTTCTGAAAATCGAAAAAGAACGACGCTCCACCGTACCAACCCAGATCGCGATTGCCCAGAAACACCGATGGACTCCACTGCGATCCACGCACGGTGCCCGCCTCGAAACCACGCGGATCCGCAAACTGTGCGAGGTCGGGCGTGAGCTGTATCGCACGCGTGTAATAAAAACTCTGGAAGATCTCGAGGATCGACTTCTGTAATCCGAACGTCGTCGACAGCGAGCGCATCTCGAGACTGCGTGAATCGATGTCGGTGCGGAAATCCACGAAGAGATGTCTTCTCGGGCGATAGCGCGCATCGATGTTGACGGGCGAAAAGCGTCGCGGCACGCCGCCGTACACAAATCCCGAAAGCGTATTGATCGGATAAAACTGATTGCGTTGATTCGTCAGCAACGCACCGCCAAAGAACGGATCGAAAAAGTATTTGCCGCGCAGCGTTACCGTGAGGGCTTCGTACGGCTGGCTCGACAGCAACGGTTTGCCCTCGTCGTCCATTTCTTTCACCGGCACGTCACTCACGTTTTCAGTTGAGCGTCGCGTGAAGAAACGGTTGGCGATGCCGAATTCGATCTCGTTTGTGTCGGCAATGGCGTCCGTGTAATCAAACCGAATGATGCGATCGAAGTTGTTAATACCCGTCAGCCTTCGATAAGTCACGTAAGGCTCAATCACGTGACGGAAAAAGAAATTGCCACCACGCCGGAAGTCCCTTGCAAACGCGGGCGGCCGCACGTCGAATTCAAACTCTCCGTAAGACCGCGTCAGGTTGCGGCTCAAAACATCGCGCGTGTTCGGATCGAGTGAGTTGGAATAGAACGTTACTCGTCCGGCGCCCGAGGCGGTGATGTTCCAGCCGGCAAAACTCAGCGGCAACTCGAATCGCGGATGCAGATCGAGTCGCTGCACGATTGACGGCGTGATAATGGCATTGCCACCGACGTCACTCACAAACTGCACTGCGTCTTCAACGGTCTCTTTCCGGCTCACACCGTCGGCAGAACCACTGAAAGAAAAATAGAGCGGCAGCTTCTTGAAGAAACTCACGATGGCCG
>Ga0097621_100002598_pt1 | contig 12376 bp, 4 predicted proteins | sample KBSMisM72_FD_73165 | JGI IMG/M metagenome (GOLD analysis project Ga0097621, IMG submission 73165) | Miscanthus rhizosphere microbial communities from Kellogg Biological Station, Michigan, USA - KBS Miscanthus M7-2 (version 2) (version 2) | ecosystem: Host-associated > Plants > Roots >... | reverse complement strand
ATGAGTTCAGTTGCCGGTTGCTCAATCCCACGACCGGAGAGATCCTGGCGACAAAGCGAAGCTCCTTCGTGATTCACTGACCGGGCCAGGCCGCCGAAGCAGGAGAAGTCAGCGAGGAAACGCGGGCGCCGCTCAGCGCGCTCTCGCAGCGGGTGAGGCCGCTGCGCAGGCGCTCCCGGAGGGCCGCGTCCTCGGGCTCGAACTGACCGCCCGAATCGAGACCCGCGCTGACCCGCAAACCCTCTTCGAAGGCGTCGCGGGCCTCGTGCCACCATCGCAGACGCCGGGCCGTATCGCGTTCCCGATCGGCAAGCTGCCCGAGCGTGGTGCCGAGCGCGCTCTCGCTTCGCGCCACCGCTCGGCGCAGGGTCCTGATCTTCGGCTGGTGCTCCAACAGGGCCTGGTGGCGTTCGAGCGCCTGCCGCCTCAGCCGGAGCGCGTCGCTCAGCCGCCCCAGACCTTCGTACGAGTCGGCGAGACCCGTGTCGATTAACGCCGGCAGGTCATCGCGGTCGCTCAACAGCACTTTCCCCAGAACTCTGGCGCGTTCAAACGACGCGATCGCCCCCGTCGGGTCTCCAACGAGGTTGTCTGCGACTCCGATGTACCACAGCGCGGACGCCACGTCGCGCGGAGCCTGGACGTCCTTCTGGTCCTCACCCATCAGATCCTCGCGAAGGGAGAGTGCGCGACGATACGCCACCAGGCCGGCGCGAGGATCCCCGGAACTCTGCAGCGCGAAGCCGAGCTCGATGTTCGACGTCGAGAGGTCGCGGCGCTGCCTCGGGGCGTTCGGGTTTGCCGCAAGGCTCGCTTCGTCGAACGCAACGGCCAACCGCATGTGGTCGACCGCCTGCGAGGGATTCCGCCCGGCGAGAATGGCCCCGAGCCGTTTGTGGCAGAGCGCCAGAGATCGTCTGATTTCAGGATCACCGGGGCTCGCGTCGTAGACGGTCTGGAAAAGCGGGGTGGCGCTTTCGAAGCTGGCCAGCGCCCGAGGTGTATCGCCGATCTCCCGGTACTGGGCGCCCAGCGTGTAGTGTGCGGTGGCGAGGAGCCGCCGGAACCGCATCTCGTCCGGGCGGGCGTCGAGCAGAAACGCGGCAGTAGAAACCGCGGCCCGGGCATCTTCGAGCGACGGCCCAATCTGATCTTCCGCATAGGCGGTGTCCATCAGGCTGGCGACGAGGTTCGATTTGGCGTCCAGGCTGGCCGGGAAGCGGTCGGCGATTCGCCTCCGCAGCGCGAGCCCCTTGCGATGATTGGCGCGCGACGCGGGCTGATCGCCGAGGTTCGCGGTCGCGATACGGCCCTGCACGTTGCCCAACCGGTGGTACGCGACCGCCAGTTCCTCGAGCAGGACCGGGTCGTCGGGTGCATCGAGCGCGAGCGCGTCGAGCTGCTCCGATGCGCGTGTCAGGAGCAACGCCCGCGCCGCCGTCGCGCCAGGGACGGCGTCAAGGGCGTCGTGCAGTTCGAAGATCATCGAGCTGGCGACACGCCGGGCGTTCTGAAACCGCTGTTCGGCCAACGCTCGCTGACGTTCCGCCCGCCTTGCCTGCCAGAGGGTGGTGCTCACACCGATCAGCAGGGACAACGTCAGCAGGACTCCGGCGGCCACCAGCGTGCGATGCCGGACTACGAACTTTCGTGCGCGGTAGCGGCGTGAGTCAGGTCCCGCGAGGACCGGCAACCCGCCCAGAAGCCGGCGGACGTCGTCGGCCAGCTGCTCGACCGAACCGTACCTCCGATCCGGTTCTTTCCGGAGCGCCTTGAGCACCACCCACTCGAGCTCGTCGCTCACGTCGAAGCGCGTCCCCTCGCGCGCGGCGGTCCGCGGGCGCGCCGGAGGATCGTCGCAGATCGCGCGTATCAAATCGGTATCCGAGCCCGGTGTGCCGGCGTATGGACGGCGTCCCGTGACCAGCTCGTAGAGCAGGACGCCGAGGGCGTAGACGTCGCTGGTTACGGTCATCGGCTCACCGCGGAGCTGCTCCGGGCTCGCGCCGTCGAGCGAGAACGCGCGCAGCTCCATCCGCGTCTGCGCCTCCGGCATGCTGCCCGGTTCGAGCAGCTTGGCGATCCCGAAGTCGAGCAGCTTCGGCGTCCCGTCCGTCGTCACCAGCACGTTGCGCGCCTTGATGTCGCGGTGAATCACGAGACGCTGGTGGGCGAACTGCACGGCGGCGCAGACCTGGCGAAACAGCTGGAGCCGCTGTACCAGGGACAAACCCGCCGTCTCGCAGTAGACGTCGAGGGGCACGCCATCGACGTACTCCATCACGACGTACGGCAGCCCCTCGTCTGTCGTCCCGCCGTCGAGCAGCGTCGCGATATTCGGATGCTCGAGCGTCGCCAGGATACGCCGCTCGTCGCGGAATCGCCGCAAGACCAGCTCGCTCGGAAAGCCGCGAACGACTTTGATCGCGGTCTTCTTCTCGAACGCCGCGTCAGCCCGTTCCGCGAGATAGACCACGCCCATCCCGCCATGGCCGAGTTCTCTCACGATGCGGTAGGGACCGATCCGGCGTCCGGCTGCAAGCGCCAGGGACGAACGGGCCGCCGCCTCGACGGCTTCGGCGCGGCCTGGATGCGCGATGGCCGCGGTCTGGAGGAACGAGCCCGCGGAGGCATCGGCCGCCAGCAGGGATAGCACTTCATCGCGCAACCTCTCGTCGCCGGCGCACGAGTCCGCGATCCACGCCGGCCGCTCGGCCTCGGGACGCTCCAGCGCCCCCGCGGTTGTCTCCTTCACGCGCTTCCAGAACTCCGGCGTTGGTGCTGACGGCATGACGAGGTCAGTCACCACCCGACTCTGAGGCCGGCGCCAGCGTGCCGGTCAGCTCGCGATACAGCCACGCCCTGGCGACGGCCCAGTCGCGTTTGACCGTGCCCGAGGAAATTCGCATCACATCCGCGGTCTCCTGGATCGTCAGGCCGCCGAAAAATCGGAGTTCCACGACCCGCCCCTGCTGCGGATCCAACGCCTCCAGACGCGAAAGCGCGCGATCGAGAACGATGACGTCGACGGGATCAATGCTCGCCGATGACGGTTCCACGTCCTCGATTGACACGGACAGCACATCGCGGCCGCGTTTGGCCCGGCCGTCGTAGCGGGCACGGTCGACGAGGATGCGCCGCATCAGCTGCGCGGCGATGCCGTAGAAATGCGCGCGATTCTGCCAGTCGACCTCGCGCTGACCCGCGAGCTTCAGATACGCCTCGTTGACGAGGGCCGTCGGCTGAAGCGTGTGGTTCTGCCGCTCCCGGGCCAGATATCGGGAGGCAAGGGTATGCAACTCGTTGTAGACAAGGGGAATCAGGCGCTCGAGCGCCTGGGCACTGCCGTCCTGCCATTCCTGCAGCAGGCGGGTGATCTGGGTTCTGTCGGCCTCTTCCCCCATCTGAAACAGCTGAGCCCGGAGGATAATGCGGCTCTCCAGAGCCTGTCAAAACGCCCCTGATCCACTTTCCCGGCCGATGTCGCGTTTAGACCGTGGCCGCGACTCCACGTGCAGCACCTCGATTCGAAGGAGCGTAGAGATGGCATCCTCCAGGCCCTCGCGGGCCTCGTCTGGCGCGATCGGGCGGTTGATTGCGGTGTTCACGCTCCTGCTGTGTGTGGCGTGGCCCTCATCCGCCACCGCCCAGCCCACGATCGCCAACTACGTCGGGCAGGCCGAGATCATCGCGGTCGCGACAGATTCCCACGGCGATATTTACTTCGCAACCGACAGGCCAGGAGCCATCTTCAAGAAAAACCGGTCGACCGGCGTCGTCACCCTCGTGGCGGGGACGCCCGGCGGCTCGACCGACGACGACGAGTTCGCGGAGGACGCGGCCGTCTTCCCTGGCCGCAACGGGCTGGCGATCGACTCCACCGACAGCATCTTCTTCTCGGAACCGAGCACCCATCACATCCGCCGGATCGACGGCGAGACCAGGCGAATCAACACCGTCGCCGGGAGCTGGTCCAGATCGCGGCGCGATTCCCGGGCGATCGCCGGCGGTCCCGCCGCGTCGACCGATTTCGCCGCGCCGGGCGCGCTCGCGTTCGACCCCGTCACCGGCGACCTTTACGTGGCCGACGAGATCTGGGACATCGTCTATCGCATCAGCACCAACGGCGCAGGGCCGATCGACGCGTTCTTCAACGCGTTCGCGTACCTGGCAGTCGGGGGCAATCCTTCAAGCCCGTCGATCTACGTCAACGGCCCGTGGTACAACCCGTTCGGTTACAGTGGCGACGCAGGTCCGGCGATCAACGCCAGGCTCAATCATCCTCGCGGCCTGGCGTTCGACTCGGCGGGCAACCTGTACATCGCGGACACCGGCAACAACGTCATCCGGCGTGTGGACACGGCGGAGATCATCACGACGTTCGCGGGCACGTCTGTTCCCGGTTTCAGTGGTGACGGGAGCGCGGCCTCAGCGGCGCGGCTCTTCATGCCGGCGGGCGTGGCCGTCGACGCCGCCGGCAACGTCCTGATCGCGGACACCGCGAACCAGCGGGTTCGCCGCGTCACCGCCGGCGCCTCGATCATCACGACCCTCGCGGGAAACGGCGTGCCCGGCCACGCCGGCGACGGCTTCCCCGCCGCCACCGCGTCGCTCGCATATCCGCTCGGCGTCGCCGTCGATGCGACGGGGAACGCGTTCATCGCCGATTCGCAGAACAACCGCCTGCGGGGGGTCGCGCCCGACAGCACGATCTCGACAATCCTGACAACCGGACCCGACTATGCCGGCGACGGTCTCCCCGGCGGCAACGCCGTCAATCAGCCGCAGTACGTCGCGATCGATCACGCGGGCAACGTGTTCTTCTCCGATTCGGGCAATTCGCGCGTGCGTCGCGTGGATGCGCAAAGCCGCCAGGTCACGACGATCGCCGGCAACGGGATGCCGGGAAACCTGGGCGATCAGGGCGTCGCCACGGCGGCGCGGCTGAATTGTCCCGCCGGCCTCGTCTTCAACGCGGCGGGTCATCTGTTCATCGCGGATCCGTGCGCGAACGTGGTCCGGCGAGTGGACGCGGGCGCCGATGGGCTGATCACCGGATCGGGGGACGAGATCATCACCACCTATGCCGGCAACGGCATCCGCGGCAGCTTCAGCAACGGCGAGGGCGGATCGGCGACGCAAGCATCACTCAACGCGCCGCTGTCGCTGGCGATGGACAGCGCGGGAAATCTGTTCATCGGCGAGGACGACATCGCCTACATCCGCAAGGTGGATGCGGCAACGGGCATCCTCACGAGCCCCGTATCGGATGGGGGCTCTCGAGCCATGGGCATCGACAGCGCCGATCACTGGGTCGTCGCCGACAACTTCAACGGCGGCCTGTACTGTAACGGCCAGGGCCTCGTCACGAATGACTTCAGCGGCCTGAGCGACGAGTTCTACTCCGGCTTCGCCTTCGGCGGCCTGGGTACCTTCTTCGTCAGCCAGGACCGCGGCTTTCACTCCGTGCTGCAGTTCACGCCGATCAGCGGAACGCTCTGCTCCGGCGAGTTCGCGGCTTCTGCCATCGCCGGGACCGGCAGTCTGGGATACACGGGCGACAACGGTCCGGCGGCGAACGCGACGTTGAACCATCCGGCAGGCCTGGCGGCGATGGCGAACGGCACGCTCTTCATTGCCGACGCCGGCAACAACGTGATCCGGCGGGTCGTTCAGCCGGTCGTCGCCGTATCGCTCGACGTTTCCAGCCTGACGTTCGGCACCGAAGGCCTCAACGCCACCAGCCAGGCGAAACTCGTCACGGCGACGTCAACCGGGTCCAATTCGGCGCTGTTCGGCGCAGCCACGATCGCGGGCGCCAACCCCGGGGACTTCACGATCGTGGCCGACAGTTGCGCCGGAGCGCTGATTCCCACCAGCGGGACGTGCCACGTCAGCGTCGCGTTCAGGCCGACGCAGCCCGGCGCCCGTTCGGCGCTCCTGCAGATCAACGACAACGCATCGGGGTCGCCTCAGACGGTTGGCCTCAGCGGCACGGGCGCCAGCCTGGCGGTCAGCCCGGCGTCGATCGATTTCGGTGCCCAGACGCAGGGCGTGGCGACGGCCCCGTCGCCGGTGACGGTCACCAATACGACGGCAGGATCGGTGACCATTCTTTCTCTCACGTTCACCGGCGCCCAACCCGCCGATTTCACCACGTCTTCGGACTCGTGCACCGGCAACCTCCTCGCCGCCCACGCGTCCTGCACAGCCAGCGTGATCTTCACGCCGCACGGCGTGGGATCCCGCGGCGCGACGCTGAACGTGAACTCGACCGCGGCGGATTCATCGCGAACCGCCAGCGTCGGCGGCACCGGCATTGCCGCCGTGCCGGCCGCGGTCGTGGCGCCGGCGTCGGTGGCATTCGGGCCGGTGATCGTCGGGAGTTCTTCGGCAGGCGTCACGGCCACGCTGACCAGCACCGGGTCCGCGCCTCTCTCCGTGAGCGGCGTCTCTCTCGGCGGCGATCAGCCAGGCGATTTCGTGCTGAGCAACGATACGTGCACGGGCGCATCGATCGCACCCGGCCAGAGTTGCAGCGTGCTGATCAGGTTCGCGCCCCGGGAGATCTGCAGCGCCACTGCCATCGTGTCGTTTGCGGACAATGCCGCAGATAGTCCACAGACCGCGAGGCTGAGCGGCACGGCGACCGCAGGTGTGACCGGCCGGTTCGAGTCCGCCCTGTATTGCACATCCTTCGGGGCTCAACCCCAGGAACTAGCGGCGGGTACCGACGGCCGCGTGTGGTTCGACGAATTCGGCTCGCGTTTCGCGCCGGGCGCCATCGCCACGGTCACCGCCGAGGCCGGCGTACAGGAACATCCCGACGCCGTGCAATTCCAGTTTCTCCCGACTGAACTGACGTTTGCTCCCGACGGCTCGTATGCGTATGTGGAAGGCCGCGGCCCCGGATTCCCGTTGTGGCTGGATCTCGTCAGCCAGGGCCTCAAGACGCAATATCCGCTCCCCGGCAACGCCGGGCCGGTCGGCGTCGGACCGGACGGGGCATTCTGGTACGCCACGGAGCACACATGCCCTGCGCCCGGTGCGATTCCGCTGCTCACGAAATATGCGCCCGGCAAGGCTCCCGTCGATTACACGCCGACGCTCCCATGGCTGCAGGCCAACACGAGCAACCACGTCTGCGCGGCGCCGAGCGTCGTCACGGCCGGCCCGGACGGAACCGTCTGGGTCGGCCTCCAGAACACGACCGGCCCCACTGCCTCGTCTCCGATTGGATTCCTCCGCGTCTCGACCAGCGGTGTGTTCATCGACTTCATCCCGACCACAGGGTATGCCACGGCCGCGACACTCGGCGCAGACGGCAACCTCTACGCGCTCGTCGGCAACCAGAATTCCTGCGGCCTGCAGCGCTTCGATCGGTTCGGCGCCATCACGCCCATCCCGACGCAGGTAGGCCTGGCGTCCTTTCTCTCCTGCCATTCCATCACCTCCGGCCCGGATGGGCAGTTGTGGATGATCGGCGCGGTGTTCAACGGCACGGACTTCGTGGTTTCGATGATCGGTGTCGATCCGCTGAACGGCGCGGTCAACGCCTACCGGGCGCCCGCCACCCAGTACCTGACCGCGGGCCCGGACCAGGGCATCTGGTTCAACTCGATCCCGAGCGCGGTCGGGCGCTTTGATATCGGCGGCGGGTCCGCACGTGCGTTCGCCTCTCCGAAAGCCCTCGGCTTCCCGGCGACGGCGCTCGGTGTGCCTTCAGGCGCGAGGATCGTGACGGTACGGAGCACGGGCACCGGCCCGCTCACGATCTCCGGGGTGTCGCTCGGTGGCGCCGATCCCGGTGAGTTCGTCCTCAGTGACGGCTGCAGCGGGGCCGTGCTCCAGCCCGGAGCGTCATGCGAGGTCCTGGTATCGTCCCGGCCGATTCACAACGGCAGCCACGCTGCCACGCTGATCATCAACGATGACGACACGTTCTCGCCGCAGGTCGTCAGGCTCGAAGAGTTCACGCTGCCGGCACCGCCAGTCGCCTCGCCGGCTACCGTCGCGTTTCCCTCGACGCTTGTCGGACAGCACAGCTCGGCCGCCACGCTGACGCTGTCCAACCCGGCGAACAAGCCGCTCAATGTGTCGTCCGTGAGCCTGAGCGGCGCGAACGCCGGCGACTTCTCCATCCTCGTCGATCACTGCTCGGGCACGAGCGTTCCAGCCGGCGGCACGTGCACGGTGTCGGTCTGGTTTGCTCCGACCGTGGCGGGCGCCCGCACCGCGACGGTCACCTTCACCGACAGCGCAAACCCGCCGGCTCAGTCGGTGTCGCTCTCCGGCGGCGGCCAGAACGGCTCGACGACGACGCCGTGTGCGTGCGCGAAGACCGGCCTGTTCGTCGATCCTGCGGTCGTAGCGCCAAAGGTCTCGGTAACAGCAACATCGCCACACGGTCTCTATAAGTTGATGGTCACGCCAGGTGGTCCCAACGGCGGGCCTTCACTCCTGACCGTCACGACGGCCTCGGGTGCGCCGGTGATGACCTTCACGCCGCATGCCGATTCGACGTGGCCCGTGAAGTCGGCGTGGGGCTTCAGCCCGGACGACAAACGCTTCGCCGTGCACTTCCAGTCAAACGGCGAGGACTGGATTGAGCTGTTCGACCTCACCAGTGCACACCCGGGGACGCCCGCGTGGTCGTCGAACATCCCGATCGCCCCCGGCGGGACCGTCACCAGCCCGGCCGGCTCGATGGCGTTCAGCCCGCACGGCGACTACTTCGTCGCGGCGCAGCTGCAGTCGCCCGTCGGGTCGACCCTGCAGACGGTGTTCATGTCCGTCGTGCCGGCGGCCGGGGGGACGGCCTATTCCACGACGTGGAGCCCTGCGCGCACACCGGCGGCGCCGCATACCAAGGTGGACTCGGCCTTCTGGGGGTTCAGTCCTGACGATCAAAGCTTCACCTTCATCCAGCTCGCGCCAGACGGCATTCCGACGCTGACGCTGGTCAGCCTGCCCACGCGCACCGTGGTTCAGCAGGTGACGTTCACGAACAGCCTGGCGACTTACGTGCAGTTCGCGCCGTGCGGCGAGGTCCTGGGGCTCGTCAATCAGGCGACCGATCCGATCACGGTCAGCCCGCCGAACCCGGTCACGATCACGCTCTATTCCACCAAGGCGTCCGATGCCCACGCCGCCGCGGTCGGCAGCGTATCGAGCCTGCCCGTGGCGACCATGCAACTCGCTGCCGGTCCGGCCAATTACACCGCCGAACTCGCCGGGTGGCCGACGACGGTGATCCTCGCGCCGCGCACGACGGCGGCTGGCTGCCCCGCGCCGACCACGAGCGGGAGCGCGGGCGGACTGGCTGCTCCCGATCCGCCGGCAGCGCCGCTGTTCACCGCACTGACTCCTCCGACTACGGCGGTCGTCGGCCAGCCCTACACCTATACCTTCGAGGCGCTCGGCTCGCCTGACCCGACGTTCGCGCTGAAAGCGTTCGGTCCGCCGTGGTTGACGATCGACGAGGACAGCGGCAAGGTGACCGGCAAACCGCCCGTCGACACCACGTCGTTCACCTACTCGGTGGTCGCGTCCAACGCCGTCGGCTTCGACGACGTCGGGCCCTTCGTCGTGACGGTGAGCGCAACGCCAACGATGCAACCGGCCCTGGCAGCCGTAGCCTCTGCACGTGCGGCTTCCAGCCCGCTGCCGTCGTCGGCAGTCCTCCTTCTTCCGAACGGACGCGGGGAGTTGCGCCTCGCGGCGGACATCACGCCCGCGGTGTCAATCTTCACCTACGCCGAAACCGACGCGCCGTCGCAACCGCTCGGGAGCCTCGTTTTCGCCGGCCTCCATTTCACGTTCGCCGGAATCGACGCGGCCAGCGGTGTCCCCGTGGCGCTGATCGACGCGCCCCGCGCAACGATCGCCTTCAGCAACGAGGAGATCGCTGCCGCCAGAATTCGAGATCTTTCGACGCTCGGGCTGTTCTGGTGGAACGGCAACGCGTGGGTCAACCAGTTGCCGTGTGCGGGATGCGTCCTCGATGCGGATGCCGTCACGCTGACGGTGACACTGGCGCACCTCGGCGAGTACGTGCTCGCCGCGGCGCCGCCGCCGACACCGACGCTGACGATCACGGCGGCTTCGATCCACGCCACCGCAGGTGTGGACTTCGCCGGCACCATCGCGACATTTGATCCGGGCACGATCCTGGACACCGTGAACCAGTACGCGGCCATGATCACGTGGGGCGACGGCCAGATCGCTCAGGGCTCGCTCTCCGACTCGGGTGCCGGGACGTACATCGTTTCGGCCACTCACAATTGGGCCGCCAGTGGAAACTATGCGGTCGGCATCACCATCCTGAACAACGGCGCGTCCCAGACCGTGCAGACGACGGCCGTCGTCGGGTCGGCGCAAACGGCGCCGCAGTTCACGGCCGCCACCCCGCCGCTCACGGGCACACAGGGGGTTTCGTACACGTATCAGTTCGCCGCGAGCGGACGGCCGACGCCGACGTTCGCGCTGGGTGCCGGGGCGCCGGCGTGGCTGTCCATCGGACCAGCGACCGGCATCGTTTCGGGAATGCCGCCAAGCGGGACGACCAGCTTCAGCTTCAGCGTCATCGCCTCGAACGGGGTCAGCCCCGATGCGGCGACCGACACGTTCGTCGTGGCGGTGAGCCCGGTCTCCAATCAGCCGGCGGACCTCTCGGTGGTGCTGATTGGGCCTCGCCTCGGGACGAAACACTCAACAGTCACTTACCTGGCCGTCGTCACCAACGCCGGTCCGGCCACGGCTCGCGACTCGGTGCTCGTATTCGCTGTCGGACCGGAGGTCTCAATAGCTGGCGAAACACCGTCGACCGGCTACAGCGCCCCCGGCGCGTTGGCGTGGGCCGTCCCTGCGCTGGAGGCGAATCAGTCTGCGATCTTCAGCGTGCGCGTCACACTGTCGAAGAGCGGGGCCGTGCTTGCGATCGCGGCCGTGGGATCGCAAACCAACCCCGACCCGACGCCCGCGACCAACGTCCGCGCCGTGCTGACGATCGTCAACTGAAGGCGGTGCCTCAAAACAAGACGTGGAGTCTCCGTGGAGACCTCCACGTCTGATGAACGAACGCGGGGCGTCTACGGCATGTCCGGCGACGGTTTCAGAGCCTTTGCGGACGCGGCGGCCGCGGTCGTCGTCGGCGTGCACACCGCCGGCGTGTTCCCGATGGTCTGCGGGTTGATCGAGCCGGTGACGTCGATGTTCGACGTACACGGATTCCCGTAGCCGCCGCCCTGCAGGATGTAGTTGTAGAGGATGTAGTCGGTGTTCCCGAAATCAGAAATGCCGGCCTGGTAGGACTGGTTGTACGCCTGATCGTCGCCGGCGATATTGCCGACGATGAGAATGCTGGTCGGCACCGGCGGCGCCGACACACCGTCCCCGGCCAGGTTGTAGGCCCAGATCCCGACGTCGTTGTTGAAGAGGAAGTTCGTGCCCACCTGGTTCAGCGCCGAGTTGATGCCGATCAGGACGTTCTTCTCGTAGGGGCACGGATCACCATTCGGCCACAGGCCGAACCCGGCCCCTCCGATGACCAGAATGTCGGCCGACGAGGAACCATCGCCGGTACCGATATAGGAGTTCCCGACGACGGTGTTGCCGGTGACTTCCGACGGGAACGGCATCGCGCCGTAGCTGATCTGAATGCCGTTCTGGGCGATGAACGTGACGTGGCCGAGACCGTAGATCCGGTTGTTATCGAGCTTCGAGAGCCTGACGCCGGCCCCGGTGACGACAACGCCGCCCTTCTGGTACGCCGACACCGTGTTGCCCATGATCTCGCCGGTCACGTTGAACGTCGAGAAGGCGCGGACGTAGATGCCGACGCCGTGCTGCGTGCCGTCGAACGGGACGTTGCCGATGTTGTGCACCAGGTTGTTGGTGAGGTGGATGGCGAGCGGACCCGCGTCGCCGTTGACGACCACACCGTAGTAGCGAGCGCCGCGAATGTCGACGGCGTTCAGCGTGGCGACGCCGCCGGCCTGGTTGTTGTCGTAGTAGACGCCGATGTCGCAGGTGGTCGCGTCGAGCGGTGTCGTCACGGTGGCGGGATTGATGAGGGCGGCGGTGAGATTTATTCCGTCTCGAACGAAGCCGGTGTTTGTACACGCGGCTTGCGCGCACGGAACCAGCATGAACATCGATGCGAGTGTCAGTGCGACGATTTTTTCTTTCACATGTCCTCCCTGAAAAATACGCTCGAACATAGCAGAGAGAATTCGCACCGCAGCTGATCTGTGAAGATTTACTCTCGTTGAGGCTGACTTTTACGGCGGCGTAAGGGAGCTGTAATCGAAGGATCCGCGATCGCAAACAACGCCACCGCCTGTCGTAGTCTGAGGACAGCTGGGCCGTAAGCGTG
>Ga0097621_100002590_pt1 | contig 12395 bp, 10 predicted proteins | sample KBSMisM72_FD_73165 | JGI IMG/M metagenome (GOLD analysis project Ga0097621, IMG submission 73165) | Miscanthus rhizosphere microbial communities from Kellogg Biological Station, Michigan, USA - KBS Miscanthus M7-2 (version 2) (version 2) | ecosystem: Host-associated > Plants > Roots >... | reverse complement strand
GATAGCTGGTTGGCAGGGGTACCTTGAGTAATCTCTAGCTACTTAAAGTTTTAACTTGGTTTATAGCACTCTAAACTTACTTCATACTTTAGAGCTATGCTAGCTGGTTGGCAGGGGTACTTTATATCTTTTCAACTAATAAAATCTAATTATTAGTTTAATTTTAACTTTGAAGGATAATGTTTTCTTTAAACTAAGATTTTAGCTAATTAGTATTATTAGGGGCAGTCACGGGGACAAAGAAATTAATATAATTGTATTAATTTTCATCTTTTTTTGGGGGCTTTCGAGGTACATTTTATTCGATGCGTTTTTCACTATAAATGTATTAAATGATGTCTTCAAATAATAAAAAGTGGCTACTATTGACCCTGTTAATAATACAGGTAATATAATGTTTAAGTTTTTTTCAATCAGTAGATATTGTAAAACTACTACCTTTGAGAAAAATCCCACAAAAGGGGGCAGACCTGCAGCGACCAGAAAAGAAAAAACTAAAATATTTTTTTTTGATTTTCTTATTTCTGTAAGAGATAAAGTTGAAATCTTTTTATTTTTTAGTGGGGTCACTAGAATTAAAATTGAAATCAGGGTTATCACGTAGATTCTAAAATAAATCATTCATAAATTTTCTGTTAGAGAAGAGGATAAAATAATCCACCCCATATTGGAAATAGAAGAAAATACAATTAATTTTTTGATATCGTTTTGGTTTACAGCACCAATAGCACCAATAATTGTAGTTATTACAATAAACAATGATGTTAAGATAAAGCTGGAGTATATTATCATGATAAGGGGGTTAATCTTTTGTCAGGCCATGATAATAAAGATTTTAAAGGATGATAAATTCTCGACCACCTGGGGGAGTCAGAAGTGTATAGGGGGTACCCCTATTTTTACTATCAGGGCTATTATAACTATTCTGTTTTTTAAGGTGATTATAGATATTGCATAATTACTTCTTCTAATTATAAAAATAATTAGAACGGACGCTAGAGCTTGAACTATAAAATATTTAAGAGATCTATATGAGTTTAGTAGCCCTGTATTATTCATTAAGATAGGTATGACTGCCATTATGTTAATTTCTATCATAGCCCACATTAAAAGTCAGTTGTTAGACGAAGCTAGTACCACTGTTGTTATTAAGAGCGTGGTTAATATTATTTGTGTTCACGATTTTTTAAACATCAAAAAGAGAATAGAATTCATGGTTGAGGTATGAGCCCAAAAGCTTTAGTTAGCTTATCTTTTTAAGGAATGCCTTAGGGCATAATTTATCCTATCAGAATAACCCTTTTTATCAGGCATTTCCTTGGTTTTTAATTAGAACTTAAATTGAATATAATGAACGTTTTAACTAAGATGAAATTTTAAATTTTATCCTGTATTTTTATAGAATAAACTCAATCCTGAACTAATTTTTATTATATTTTTTAAGGTAAGAATCTAACTTTGACTAATCGATTTATTGGCTTCATCATAATTTAAGTGGAGTTATTATTTTATGCTAGTTCTGTTATTCTACCCCCCCGCAAGAGATTCTTTAGGGGATTTATTATTAATGTTGAATAAGTTTAGAGTTCTCCCCTCGTGTGCACGTATATATATATATTAATATATAATTTATATTAATTAAATATATTATAACATATTAATAAATCTGATATAATTATATAATATATATCTTATGTATATATTATATATATACATATAATAATATGAAGTAAAAAATTAAGAAAAAGGAAATACATACAAAAGTTTAATATATGTTTCATATGTATTAATAAAGATACATTTATTCATATAAATATATGCATATATATTAATATAGACACAATCAAACTAATAACTTAACCATCCCCCCTACCTATTTTGTGAGGGTAAAAAAATAGGTAGGGGGGATGGTTAAGTTATTAGTTTGATTGTTCTTAATATTTGAGGAACTTAAGTAATTATTAAATAAAGTTTGATTCTTGCTTTACAGCATGCTTTTAAAATTAGCTCACATGTGGTTTTATTCTAAAAATATATAGGATAAAATTTGATTTTTAGTCTCAGTGAATTTTATTTTTATTTTTTAATAAAGAAAAATTAATTTCTTGGGGGGTGGAATTATTTTTGTGCCAGCCTTCGCGGTTATACACTACATTCTTGTTAGCTTATTTGGTCAAAAAAAATTATTATTTTAATTATTTAATTTATAGTTTTATGGGGGTAAAATCTATAAATTTTTATTTAAAATAAAAAATTATTTTGATTCAATTTAATTGACCTGGATTAGATACCCAGTTATTTTTTTTTCAGCTCTCCTTAGTAGTATAATTGAAACTTAAAGAATTTGGCGGTGGATTATTCTTTTTAGAGGAACCTGCTTCTATAACTTGATGCACCACGTTTAAATTTTCTATTTTTAAAATTGTATATCGTTGTCTAAAGAGTTAACTAAAAACTTAATTCTTTTCTCTTATTACTTAAGTCAAATCAAGGTGTATTTATATATTAGCTGGGGTGGGTTACGGTAAGAGCATACTTATTAAGTCAGAAGGGTAATTTTTGATGATTTGGATTTAAAAGTAAAACTAAGTATTTTTTTATTATGAAAAAGTTCTAATCCATGCACATATCGCCCGTCATTCTCCTTGGTTAAATGAGACAAGTCGTAACAAAGTAGGTTTGCTGGAAGGGATGTCTTGTTATTAGGGTGTAGCTTAAAAAAAGTGTTTTATTTACACTAAAGGGATTATCAGTGGAGATACACTTTACTGTTCTATTCTTTTAACATTAAAAATTTTTATGATAGAGTAATTTAAAGAAATATTTATTTTTTTTTTACCGTGGGGGCGGTAATTAATAAATAAATATAATTTAAATTACCTTTTGTATTAGTGGGTTTTGACTATTGTTTTTATATACTATTCTCGAAAAGTAAAGGGTAAGCTTTAAAGTCATTTTAATGTCAATTCTTCATGGAATTTAGAGCAAGAGAAGAAATTTTATACGATTTATTAGGTATCTAGTTTAATTAATTGAGTTGATCTCATTAAAGAAAAAATTTATTATTTTTCATAAAAAATTTAATTTTTTCTTTTTAAGCTTTAAAGGGATAATCTTTTAAATTATTGTGTTTGAAAAGAAGTTCTGATATTTAGTATAATCTGGGCTTAATAACAGCATTGCGGGTAGTGGGTTACACTTAGTTCTATATCTTATTTTAAATTCTTTTACTGGATCTAATTAAATATAATTTTGTCACATTATTTTATAATTAAACCATGAGTAGTTAATTTTTTATAATTTTTTATAATTCGGCGTTTTTAGTACTGAATGTTTACCAAAAACATTTCTTTTTATTTGCCTAAAAGGTATAGTCTGCCCACTGACATGACGTTAAAGGGCCGCGGTATTCTGACCGTGCAAAGGTAGCATAATCATTAGCCTCTTAATTAGGGGATGGAATGAATGGCTTAACAGTTTTAATCTATTAAAATATTATTCGATGAAATTTAATTTAAGGTGAAAATGCTTTATTTTAATAAAAAGACGATAAGACCCTATAGATCTTTATATCCTGCATTATTTTTTAAGAGGTTACTATAAATATTAATTTTTGGGTTATTTAGCTGGGGCAGCTTAAGAATAATAAAAATTTCTTATAAAAGTTTTAGATCCCTTCTTTAGATTAAAAAGTTACCTTAGGGATAACAGCGTAATATTTTTTAAGAGTTCTTATCTACAAAATATCTTGCGACCTCGATGTTGAATTAAAGTTATAAGCTGGGGCAGGTTCTAGTTTATTTAGTCTGTTCGACTATTAATTCTTTACATGATTTGAGTTCAAACCGGCGTGAGCCAGGTTGGTTTCTATCTTTTATAAATTTTTTAGCTTTCTAGTACGAAAGGAATGTTATCTTAGAGCATGTTTGTCAGTTTGGCAGAAAGTGTTATTGATTTAGGGTCTTTGTATAAAATTAATTATTTTAGTTGACAATTTCTTATTATTTATACCTTTTTATTTCTATAGTTATTATGATTGTAGGGGTATTAATTGGTGTTGCTTTTATAATTCTTTTAGAGCGTAAAGTCTTAGGTTACATCCAGCTTCGAAAAGGCCCTAACAGGGTCGGGCTAATGGGTATTATTCAGTCTTTCTCTGATGCAATTAAACTTTTTATTAAGGAGTTTATTTTTTCATACAAATCGAATTTTTATTTATTTTTTTTTTCTCCTGTGGCTCTATTAAGTATTTCTTTAGTACTTTGGGGTCTGGGAGGGTCAAATTATGTAGGCTTCAATTCAATATTAGGAATTTTGTTTTTTCTGGTTATTACAAGCTTGGGGGTTTATTTAGTATTCACTAGAGGGTGATCATCTAACTCCAATTATGCTTTAGTGGGGTCAGTACGGGGAGTTTCTCAGTCCGTTTCCTATGAGGTCAGAATAGCCTTGATGCTTTTATCTTTAGTATACTTTATTGGAAGCTATAGATTATTTTGTTTTAGACTTGCCAGCAATATTATTTTGTTAATTTATTTATATGTTCCTATTTTTTTGTGTTGGTGTATTACTATATTGGCTGAAACTAATCGCCCTCCATTTGATTTTGCTGAGGGTGAGTCAGAGCTTGTTTCTGGGTTTAATGTTGACTATAGCAGAGGGGGTTTTGCCTTTTTGTTCTTAGCTGAATATGCAATAATTTTATTTATGAGTTATTTTATAAGAGTATTATTTTTCGGGGGCTTAGTTGTTTCTCTTGTGGTGCTTCTAGGTTGTTTATTTAGTTTTTGTTTTATCTGAGTTCGTGGATGTCTTCCTCGTTTTCGTTATGATAAGCTAATATATCTGGCTTGAAAAATCTTTTTACCTGTCGTTTTATTATTTTTGTGTTTTTATATCGGTTGACCCTTAATTTTTTAATTAAATTTTTTGGGTACAAGCCAGGACAGGAGTTTAACCTATTTAATATATTTTCAAGATATATGCTCTTACGTTCAGCCAACTGGCTATTCTAGCCCTTTTGTAGTCAAGGGGCTTAATAAATATGTTATAAAATAAAATACTGTGAATAGCTGCCCTAATACAATAAATGGTGCTTCTACAGGACAGGCCCCCAATCACGTTAGGATTATGATAATGTTTACGTACAATCAAAATAGTGTTTTACTTATCTTATGAAATTGAGTCCCTAACATATGGTTGCTTTTAGTTAAAGGCAAGACAAGTAAAATAGCAATAGATAAAACTAATGCAACAACACCCCCAAGCTTGTTAGGGATTGATCGAAGAATTGCATAGGCAAATAAAAAGTATCATTCAGGTTGAATATGAACTGGAGTCACTAGTGGATTTGCAGGAATAAAATTTTCACAATCTCCTAAAAGTGCAGGTGCAGCTAATGTTAATATCAATAGTGCTCACACTATGACCACAAAACCAAATAGGTCTTTGTTAGAAAAAAATGGATGGAATGAGATTTTTTCTGTGTTACTTGTAACACCCAACGGGTTGTTTGAACCTGTTTGGTGAAGAAACGTTAAATGAATCATTACTATAGCTGCAATGATAAAGGGGAGAAGGAAATGTAGTGAAAAAAATCGTGTTAGTGTTGCATTATCTACCGCGAATCCCCCCCAGACTCACTGAACAATATATTCTCCTAGGTAAGGGACTGCAGATAGTAAATTGGTAATGACTGTGGCCCCCCAAAAAGATATTTGACCTCAGGGAAGAACATAACCTACAAAAGCAGTTCCTATCACTAAAAATAATAAAATTACTCCGATTGTTCATGTTTCTTTTAAAATAAAAGATTGGTAGTAAATCCCTCGCCCAACGTGAGTGTATAGGCAGATAAAAAAAAATGAAGCTCCGTTAGCGTGTATAAATCGTAGTAGTCACCCGTAGTTTACATCTCGTATAATATATGTAACTGAATTAAAAGACATTTGAACATCATCACAGTAATGTATAGCTAAAAATAGTCCTGTTACAATTTGTAGCATTAAGCATAAACCTAGAAGAGATCCAAAGTTTCACCACACTGAAATATTTAGAGGTGTAGGCAAAGATACCAGTGAGTTATTTACTACCCCCAAAATTGGATGTATTTTTATTATATTTTTCATTAATTTTTTTTTCTTCGTAGGGATCCCATGGTAGAAATTGTAATTTTTACAACAACGATTAGTGATACTAGAAGATAAATTATTAGTAAAATAAAAAGTGTAATGATTCTATTAAATACTATCTTTTCCAAGGTAATTGATGTATTTACACTTAGTGATTTATTCACTATTGTTTTGGATATAATAAATAAAATTAATAAAATTGGAAGGTGTTTTAGAAGATGCTCAGGCTTAACATTAACGTATTCATTGGCTGTTAGTCTGCAAATATAAATAAACACAACTATTATGCCTCCTAGTATGATTAATACTAATGTGTATGAAAATCAACTAATTGATAGGATTTTAAATAAGTACACTGAAATAATACACGTTAATACAACAATTAGTGAGACTAGGGTTAAGGGATGCTCTCTAATAATCAACAAAAGTCTTATCAAAGAGATTAGTATAACCACCCAGGATTTATTTTAAAAAAAATATAAGCTTTGGGAGTTTAAGTTAAGTTCACCTTTTTCTTGCTTAAGCATAGTGTTGATTTTTGGTTTACAAGACCAATATTTTATATTAAATTATTTAAGCTATTTTTGTTTTACTGGTAGTTTTTTTTTCTGGAACTATTGTTTTCTGTTCTCACTCTAAGCACCTTTTAGTTATACTACTTGCTCTGGAAGTGATAGTATTAGGTGTATTTTCATCCATGGTTGTCTTATTTGATTCTAGACTTTTTTTAAGTCTTTTTTATTTAGTTTTTACTGTATGCGAAGGTGCTCTGGGTTTATCTCTTTTAGTAAACTTGAGACGTTCTTACGGTGGTGACATATTTTTTTTTTATAGATATTCTTAATGATAATTTTTTTATTTTTGCTCGTTAGATTGTTTTTTACTAATGTTTGGTTTTATGGTCTGTATTTGTTAGTTTTTATGATTTTTTTTGTAGTGGGGTCTACACCCCTAGTACTGGGAGAGTTTTCATTTATGATATTCTTTGATACTTTGTCATTGTCATTAATTGCCCTAACATGCTTCTTGATAGTTTTGATTTTATTAGGTAGCATTAAGTTTTCTAAAAGGTCAGACTTCTTTTATTACTCTGTCTTATTTTTCCTGTTGGTTTCTCTAGTTATAAGATTTTCTTTAAATAGATTTTTTTGATTTTATTTCAGCTTTGAGTTTTCTCTTATTCCTACCTTTTTACTCATTATGGGCTGGGGATATCAACCAGAGCGTCTCCAAGCTTTCATTTATTTTTTTTTCTACACACTTTTTGCTTCTTTACCTCTCTTAGCTTTAATTATTCAGATGTCTGGGGAGTATGGTGGGGGGAGCATCTCTTTTTCCACTCCTATATTAGAGTTATTTAAAATAAATTTTATTTATTTTTTTTTCTTTTTGGCTTTTCTTGTAAGGTTACCTGTATATTTAGCACACTTGTGGTTACCAAGGGCTCATCTAGAGGCTCCCGTCTCCGGCTCTATGATTCTTGCTGGTGTTTTATTAAAACTAGGGGGGTATGGCTTGTATCGCGTTGCTAATTTAAGAAAAACTTTATTTTCCTTTATGGGTTGCTATATATATTCGTTGAGAATAATCAGAATAGTTTTTGTGGGAGTTATGTGTGTTCGTATTAGAGACATGAAAGCTTTAGTTGCCTATTCTTCAGTTGCTCATATGGGGTTCTTGATCTGTGGAATTTTCAGTTATTTATATAGTAGATTTCTTGGGGGTCTAGTCTTAATAATTTCACATGGATTAAGATCTTCAGGTTTATTTTATGGGGTTAATGTTATGTATGAGCGTCTAAGAACACGTAGCATGTATTTAGTTAGGGGGGTGGTTCAGCATCTTCCTTCCGTTACAATACTAATTTTTTTACTTGTGTGCTCTAATTTTTCTGCTCCTCCTTTTATTAATCTTTTTTCCGAGCTTCAGCTTATTTGGGGGACGCTTAGATATAGCATTCTAATATTATTCGTCTTTCCCTTGGGTTCTTTTCTGGGTGTTGTTTTTAGAATATATTTTTTTTCTAGAACACAACATGGAAAAAGAGTTTCCTATAATGGTTTATTCTCGGCTAATATACTGGAGTTTCATGTCCTTTTATCTCATGTGGCTATTTTAGTGGTCTTAGTTCTTTTATATGAATATTTGTTTTATTAAATTTCTTTAGTTTAATCTTAAAATATAGGGTTGTGGTCTCTAAGATAATTCAATTGAGGAATAATATTATTGGTTTCTTTTTTTAGTGGCTTCTTTTTTTTATTGGTCTCGTTAATTTTAATACTGTTGTCTTTATTACTCAGATTTTTAGGCGTTATCTATTTTATGGAGTGGGAATTTTTGGACCTTTCTAGAGTTAGCTGAATCTATTTAGTAATAATTGATTCTATGGGGCTGAGTTTCATGGGTTTAGTTTTGTTTATTTCTTCCATAGTTATGTTTTATAGAACTTTTTATGTTTCTAAAGACACGTCATTCGTAAGGTTTATTATTTTGGTAGCATTATTTGTGGCTTCTATAATATTAATAATTATTAGTCCTAATATAATTAGAATTTTACTTGGGTGGGATGGTCTAGGGTTGGTTTCTTACTGTCTAATTATTTTTTATGAGAATAAAAAATCTTCTAGAGCTGGAATGTTAACTATTCTTTCAAATCGGGTTGGGGATATTCTCATCTTATTATCTATTGGTTTAAGTGTGGGTCTAGGAAGAATAAGTTTCTTTTATTTTCAGGGGTTTTCCTGTAGTTTGAATTTAATTTTTTTGTTTTTGGTGCTAGCCGCTATAACTAAGAGAGCTCAGATTCCTTTTTCTGCCTGGCTTCCGGCGGCTATGGCTGCTCCTACCCCAGTCTCTGCCCTGGTCCACTCCTCCACCCTTGTCACTGCGGGTGTTTACATATTAATTCGTCTAAGTATGATTGTACAGTTTAATTATTTGCTTTTTGTTGTGGCTCTCTCTACTTTATTTATATCTGGTGTGGGGGCAAACTTTGAAATAGATCTAAAAAAAATTATTGCTTTGTCAACACTTAGTCAGCTTGGTTTAATAATGATATCTCTATCTTTTGGTTTTAGAGACTTAGCTTTCTTTCACTTAATATCCCATGCTCTATTTAAGTCTCTTTTATTTCTATGTGCAGGAGTGTTTATTCATAGACTAGGAGATTGGCAGGATGTCCGTCTACTCCAACTAGGGTGAATTTTTATACCATCAATTTCTTTTTTTTTTTTAATCTCTTCCCTATCTCTTTGTGGTTTTCCTTTTTTATCTGGGTTTTATTCTAAGGATTATTTATTGGAGTTTTTTTTTATAGGGGGTCTGAGAGCCTTTATTTTTCTAATAGTGATTGTGTGTATACTATTGACCCTGATTTATAGATTCCGTTTATTTTTACTTATTTACAAGGTGGGGGTCGGAAGTTTAATTTCTAAAAGTCTAGGAGACCCCCGGGGGATAGGGGTTCCTATATTTTTTTTATTTGTTATGTCTATTTCTGGGGGTTGAATTTTAGTTAACATAAGCTTTCCTACTCTATTTATTTATTTACCTTTACCTTATAAAATGTTGATTTTTATGGTGAGAATTTTAACCTCATTAGTATTTCTTTATTTCGTTAAGACTCTTAGGTGGGTTTACTCAGCAAAAAAAAATATGGTTTTTTTAGGGACTATATGAAATCTTCCTTTTCTGTCTACCATCTTCTTTAATTACTTAGTAAGCTACGGTTTAAGAATTTTAAAAATATTAGATCAGGGGTGGGTGGAGGCTGTGTTCCCTAAAAATTTTTATAGTGTGGTGTCTTATTCTGGGGGCCTTGTAGATGCAACCTTGGTAATAAACTTAAGGTTATTTTTTAGTTGGGTTTTATTACTAACTTTTTTGGGGTTCATTCTTCTGTAGTTTTTTTAGCTTATTTAAAGCATTAAACTGAAGATTTAAAGATACACTAGTAATAAACAGTCGATTACTCAAAGAGTGCCTATAAGATGAAACCTTATCATTTTAAACTAAACTAAAGCGACAAAGAAAATTAAGATTTTAACTTAATAATTAAGAAGTTAGCGGCTTCCAATTTGCTTTTTTCTTTTTAGGAGGAATTTTATTCAAATAATTATTAACAGTAATTAACTAGCTATTAGTTTCTTCTAAAAGGTGAGCTATGGTGCGTTTCTTGATAGCAAGTCAAGCGTTTTGCTTAAACTACCACCCCAGGACAAACAAAGGAGTTTACACTCTATGTTTTTAAGTCGAAATTAAATGCTCCGGCTTCTTTGTTATATTGCTCATTTAATTGATCCCTCTTTTCATTCATGCATCGTTCCCATAGCTAAAATTAAGATAAATGTTATATTTAACAGTAGCCATTCTACATTTTTTAGTTCTATAATGTTTACAGGAAGGGGAAGTATAATGGCGATTTCTACATCAAAGATTAGAAAAATTATTGCAATCATAAAAAAATGCATTGAAAAAGGAACCCGAGCTCTTGACTTAGGATCAAACCCACATTCAAAAGATGAAGATTTATTTTCTTGTGGATTTTTTTTTTGTATAAGAGTTAGGTTGATTGTTGCTAATAAAATTGAAATTAGTAAGGCTAGTATGATTATTATTATATTTTCCTTTAAGGGGACTAATTGATTGGAAATCAATTTTACTTATATAATAAAAATATTAATTACCTCATCAGTATATATTGATGTATAAGAACAGTCAGACTACGTCAACAAAATGTCAGTACCAGGCTGCTGCTTCAAAGCCGAAATGATGGACTATAGAGAAATGATTTATAAGTATACGAGTTAGGCAGATTGCTAAAAATGTTGTTCCGATAATTACATGAAGTCCATGAAATCCTGTTGCTATAAAAAAAGAGGCCCCATATACTGAGTCTGAAATTCTAAAAGAAGCTTCTATATATTCTATTGCTTGTAGCCCTGAGAAGTAAATCCCTAGAATTACTGTAATTAAAAGTCTATTCTTTATTTGATTACTATTATTTTCGATTAGGGCGTGGTGGGCTCATGTAATTGTAAACCCTGATGACAGAAGAATAATTGTATTAAGGAGCGGGATTTGAAATGGGTTGAACGGGTTAATACCAGATGGTGGTCAATTTAGGCCAATTTCTGTGGTTGGGGCCAGTCTTCTATGAAAAAACCCCCAAAAGAAAGAGATAAAAAAAAAGACTTCCGATACAATAAATAAGATTATACCTCATTTTAGCCCCTTTAGAACTTTAATAGAGTGCAATCCTTGAAAAGTTCCTTCCCGTGATACGTCCCGTCATCATTGATAAGATGTAATAATTAATAAAGTTAGTCCAATATAGAATAGTTTTATATCAGTTTGGTTGAATCATACTGCTATTCCTGATGTCAATAGTATAGCACCAACCGAGGCTGTGATGGGCCATGGTCTCATGTCTACTAAGTGGAAAGAATGATTTTTTTTAATTATCATTAATGATTTGCAGATTCTCTTAAATAAAGCGCCATAAGTACAGCAAATACGTACGATTGAATAATCGCTACTGCTAGTTCCAATGAAGTTAGAGCTATCTGAGTGATGTAAATTGGTAAAATGGTAGATATTTGGGCTTCAATAAATTGATTTCCCAGGAGTGCTATTAGTAAATGTCCTGCAATTATATTTGCCGTAAGTCGAATGGCTAGGGTGCTAGGGCGGATTAAATTTCTAATTGCTTCAATTATAACTATAAATGATATCAAAGCTACTGGAGTTCCCTGGGGCACTAAATGGGCTAATATATATTTGGTATTATTAATAAACCCAAAGGAAATTATACCAATTCATAGAGGTATTGAAATACTAATATTTGTGCTTATATGTCTTGTTATATTGAAAATGTAGGGAAAGATTCCCATGAAATTATTAATTAAGATAAACAAGAAAATTGTGATTAGAATCTTGGTTAGTCCCCCACTAATTTTTATTCCTAGAATTACAGTGAATTCTTTTTCTATAATATCTAGAAGTTTTTTTATTGTTGATGCTAGGGGTCTGCTGATAGTTCAAAATCTTCTGGATAGCATCAATATTACTAGTGTAAATGCAATTCAATTAATTGAAAATACAGAATTGTTAGATGGATCAAAAATTGAAAATAAATTAGTTATCATCTTATAATCATTTTATTTGCTTTCTTACTTGTATGATAGACTATCTGTTGCCCCGTTGTGTTCAGCTTAAAGAAATTTGATTTATTACCTATTAATAGTATAGTAGTAATAGTCATTA
>Ga0097621_100002589_pt1 | contig 12395 bp, 10 predicted proteins | sample KBSMisM72_FD_73165 | JGI IMG/M metagenome (GOLD analysis project Ga0097621, IMG submission 73165) | Miscanthus rhizosphere microbial communities from Kellogg Biological Station, Michigan, USA - KBS Miscanthus M7-2 (version 2) (version 2) | ecosystem: Host-associated > Plants > Roots >... | reverse complement strand
CCGTGTGCTCAGGGCGGGGATGGTAAATCCGGAGATGGTAAGCGCGTTGGCGAAGTCCAGAGCGCTTACTGAGGGCGCCACCTTCAAATGGATATTCCCGTTGGGCATGATCTCGGGCGTGAATTTCAGCTGCACACCGAATTCCTTGAACGAAATCGTGACTGCCGTGAATCCCTGTCCCGGTTGTACGATTGGAAAGGGAAATTCTCCACCAGCGAGAAAGCTGGCTTCTTTACCGTTCACCGCAATCAGATTCGGTTCGGCGAGAATCTGCAACAGGTTTTTCTGTTGCAGCGCTTTAATCACTGCTCCAATATTGATGTCGGTGCGGGCCACAAACAGATTCAGGAAATCGGAAATATTTACCGTGGGCGGAGTGGCGGTGGTGGTCGTTGTAGTCGTGTTGCCGGTGGTCTGGGTGGTGGTCGCGGTATTGTGAACCTGGACCGAGCCGAATTGCCCGGTCTGGCTGGTGGCAATGGTATTGCCCAGCCCAGGCATGAAGATATTGATCCCAAGCTGAGTAATCGCAGACCGATCTATTTCCGCGAACTTTACCTCCAGCAAAACTTCCTGGGCGCCGACCGGACCGTAGGTCAGCACATTCACCACGTTCTTGGAGTAAGCTCCGGCGATCAATTCAGCGCGTTTGGCAACCCCTTCGGTCGAAACATGCCCGGAAAGCACGATGGCAGACCGCGAGGGCGAGACTGTAATCTGTTCGTCCGGGAATACGCGTCTTTCTTCCGCAGCGGCGGTACTGACGTCCACGTCGACGCGCAAGTCGAAGCTGCGGGAACGTTCGAGTTCATCCCAGATCAGCAACGAGACCTCGCCGGCGGATTTGCCATTCACCAGAATCTGGGAGGGAGGGATAACCACCACGTCCGCGACCGTGTCATCGGTCACGGAAACCCGTTTAAGCCGTTCCGTAGTGTTAATGAGCAGGGATTTTCCCACCATGACGCGCAGCGGTGCGGAGCCCTGAGGTTCGGCTTGTGGCGCTTGCGAGCTGGCGTCGGGACCCTGAGTCTGGGTTGGCTGCGGAACAGGCTGGGTGGAGGGCTGATCCTGGGCAATGGCGACCATTGACGCCGCCAGCACCAACACGAGCGGCAACACCCTTCGAACCACCTGACAGGTTTTCACTTCGCGAATCTCCCAAATGCGGGAGTAGATCAACATGTCGTATTCCTCAGAGTGTTGACTTTGCGCTAGAACTTTTGATCCTGCGTTTTGGTGCCCTTAATAACCTGGACGGAATAAGTCGGCGGTGGCGCTTCGACGGTTTTGGTCACAGCCACATGCTTAGTGGACTTGGGCCGTGGAGCGGCGGCAGGGGCCGGAGCAGGAACACCTTTGTACAAGGTCCCGGTGCTCACCGAGGCCAATTCCTGCTGCTTGGTGTCGAGCGGATTGCGCAGCGCCAGTTGAATCTTGCCTTGGGTGGTGGCGAGGGTAAGTTTTTGAGCATCGTCTGGAGAAACGAGCAGTGTGATGACTGGCGTGACCTGCGGTTCACCCGCAGTGTTGCGCTCCAGTTTCTGCCCCGTGGCGATCACGGCTACGTTCTCGAGGACGGTTGTGGTCTGCTGATCGTTTGCACCCGATGGGTTGCCGGTTAGCAGGACATCGACACGCGTTCCGGGAACCACGAAACCGGCGACACCAATCACTTCATTCACCCGCACCGACACCGCGCGCATTCCCGGCGGAATCAGGGATTGCATTCCGGAACCCGCATTTTCTCCCGCCAGCTTGCTGGGCAGGAAGAACTCTCCGCGGGCAATGGGGAGGATGGCGCCGCGTCCGATAACTGAGGTTTTCAAGTGGAAGGCATTGGCCGGCAGATCAGCAGCGGTATAGCGTACTACCTTGACGTCGCCCTCTGTGACCTTGGAACCTACGGAAATATCATTGGCGGCTACCACGACGTCGACACCCGGCGCGGCATCCCCTCCGGTCCGCGTTTGCAGAGTGCGATAAACCGTATAGCTCACAATTGCGCCCAAGGCGAGGGCCACAAAGCCAATCAGTAAAAGCCGAGTGCGATTCATTGCTGCTCCTCAAAATCGAACTGGAGGCGCCATAGGCGCGAGACCTTCCACCAATGCTGCGGTGCTTCACAGATTTGCCGAGCTTCGATTCTCCGGTTGGTGCCAAAGACCAGCCGGCCGACAAGTACAGCAAGGTGTCAGGCCAGCGGGCCATAAAAACGGAAGAGGATCGAAAGGCTGCCTGCCGCGCTGATTTTCTACTATTGGATTGAGCTGGCAACCGACGAGAACACGTTGTTGGCGTTGGACCCAATCAGCCGAATGGTGCCGACCACGATCACGAGAATCACGGCCAGCATCACCGCGTATTCCGCGATGTCCTGTCCCTGCTCGTCTCGCAATAAACTTAGAATCTTCGATTTCATTTCTTAGTCCTCCTGTTCGAGCGAGCGGAGGGAAAGCCACCCCTCCGGGTGAAGTTCGGACCCAACTCCCATTCCGCAGCGCCTTTTATTCCATTTCTGAATCAACAGTTTAGGCACTACGGAAGCCGAAGCCTCGAGTCCACATGCTCATAATACCCTGTGGCTAACCCAACTGGACGACAATTTCTTGCCATTCTGTTACCCACGGAAGCCCTCCCATATTCACGGAAGGGGCACAGAAAGCCGGTCCTGGCTGGTTATCCGACTGGAAAAGAGGGGGAAATTGGCGTTTACGGATGAATACAAGGATTGGGGTGGTCGAATCCGAGTCAAAAATTTACTGGATAGTACTCGCGACCGAGGAGAATACGTTACTGGCTCCTGATCCGATCATCCGGATGGTGCCCACGACGACCGCAAGAATGACCGCCAGCATGACCGCGTATTCCGCGACATCCTGACCTTCCTCAAGCTGCAGAATCTGCCAAAATCGACTCAAAGTGCGAATCATAGTTGACCTCACCCCGGTGCAGTTTCTCTGGCCAGATGTTGTCCAGGCAATGATTTGAAGAAAACCGTGGGAATGATATGGCGAGTGTGCAAAGTTTTGCAGCTGAAACTTGAAGCAGGGGATTATCTAACTTGATTCTAGGGCGGGGCGACGACATGACGAGTGATTTATCGTCTAATCAGAATCACGGCCTGCGAGTCGGCGAATATTTGCCGCCACTCTGAATCGGACCGGAGGGCTGTGACCAGCGGTGCATCCGGGGGCAGAACGATGGTGTGGATGTTCCACTGTTCGAGAGGCCTTTTCCAATTGCCGGTCAGGTAATAAGAGGCACCGAAATCGGTCATGAATTCGTCGCCGTAAACATCCGCTCGGCCATCCATGAAGACGCGATACTTCGGGTACAACTTCCAGATGAAATATCCGCCCCAGTTGTAGTGGTTCATGACGGGTTCGGGGGGATGCTCTCGTTCCATGAAAGCGACCGCCGCAGCGGGAAAATTACGCGCCTCTACTTCTCTCTGACGGCTCAATACTTGCTGAACCCGGAACCCCGCGAAAACTCCAAAGCAGACAAGCACCACTAAATTGAATATCAGGGTCCGACGAGATTGCGCTGCCAGAGGCCTTTGTAAAAATCGTGTGGCACTCAAGTCCTGCAGCCAAGCTTCAATCAGGCCGGCGACAGCCGGAACCATCAGCAGCATGAGAATTGGGATATGCCGCATGGAGCGTAAGGCGGCAGGGATCGTTAATAGAAGAAGCGCCAGAGTCCGCGGCCGGAGGCTTCTGGGCGAAATAGCCAGAAACCCGATCAGTGCCAGCAGCATGAACAGAAAGGGCAGTGAAGCCGGATCGTGAAAATTAGGGGAAAACCACTCCTGAATAAAGCGCTGCATCGCGGCCGAATGCAGAGTCTCGAACGGATAGAGGTAAATTCGCCATCCGTAAGGATTCACGACAACCAGCGCCAGACAGCCAAAGAAGGTCAGTGCCAGCTGTTTTAGACGAGGCAGGAAATGGCGCCATGGCTCCGGATCCATGCCGGCCTCAAGAGTTTCGCCGGCCAGAAACAACCCGATAAAAACTAATCCAATGGGATAACCGGCATGCAGGTTCGCCCACAACAGCATCAAGGGAGGGGCCCACCAAAGAAGTTTGGGGTGTTGTTCGGAAGACTCGAGCAGGAACAGAAACATGCTGGCCAGCAAGAGAGAGAACATCTGCGGACGGACTCCCCATAAGGAAGCCGATGCCACCGCGCCCCAGAGCGTTACCAAGGCGGCCAGATAAGGTCGTCCCGAACAGCGCACATAGACCAGGAGATAACTGGCCGCGACGATGGCGGCGAAGATGACAATCAATCCGCCTAAGCCCGCAACTCGATAAATTCCAAAAAGCAAAACATCGGAGAGCCACTCGTGGTTGATCCAAGGCTGTCCGAATCGCGTGAACGAGAAAGGGTCGGAGTGGAAGACGGCGTGATTCTGCAGAATCAACTGTCCGGTGCGTAGATGCCACCATGCATCCGGGTCCGCCATACCGCGAGCAGCCATGGTAAACAGACCAAGAGCGAGGATGGCGACGAACACATGACGAGTTTGCAGAAGGCGGATCATGCGATCAAGCAGACGCGATTGTAGCGCCTTCAGTCGTGGCGTTCTTCATAGCACGGCGACAAATGGTAAGGCGACAACTTCGCCATTCCCGGTTCGTTCGGTTCGAGCAACCAAACTCGTCGTTGGCCAAAATATTTGGTTAGTTCCTGATTTTTATCTCCCATGTCTTGCGCCCAGATGACATCGGCAGCATCGATGTCAGCCTGGTTGTAGACCCATTCATGAAACGGATCCTGGGCACGATAGCGGACGATGACAAGATGCTGGCCGCCTGAATGCTGAAGGCTCTCCAGAATTTCGGCACGTCGCCAGTGCCACGGGTAGGTATCGGGATTTCTCGGAACTTTGAGATATTCGTTGCGAATGCCGAAGACAAAGACCGCAAAACAGGCGACGGCAATGATCGTGATCAGCTTCCGTCCGAAATTCCTGCTGCCGAGCCGCCACTGCCGAAGATGACGCAGTCCCTGAATGACGATGGCATAAATGACGCAGGTCATGGGCGCAAAATAATGAGGTTGATGCCAGGCCTCAATCGCTAATCCGGTTAGAGTGACGATCGCGGTAATCAGAAGAAGCTTCATCCGGCGATCGCGAAAGATGTGAGGAAGGGCGAGCAGGGCGATGGGCAGGACTGGGCCAAGAAAAAACCACCACAGAGTCACGAGCTTAGCCCATTCTTCCTGTGCCAATCCTCGGAGACTGCGAGTTTCGAGATATCTTGAAAGTTCCCATCCGGTATAAAACCTCTGCATCTCGAAGCTTCGGTACTGCGGTGCCGGACGCGGTTGCTGGCCGAGAAACAGGGGTGCAGTGGCGTACGTTTTACGATCGAACCCTTCCGGCATCTCGAAAGCGTTGCCGGTTACGCGCCAGTTGTAATAGCTGATCCCGGACGCGGCGAAGGCAAGAACGAGAACCAGGGGCAGAGCAATCCGTGTCAAAGAGGATCGCGTCGGGTGCCTTCGCAACCAGAGCACCAGTGCGAATCCAACGGGAAGACTGAACACCAAACCTTCGAAAGGCCGGCTGTTCGCCAGTATCGTCAGGCCGAATCCCATGGTTATGGCGTCACGGGTCCGCTGCCATCGCAGGATACGCGGAAAGGCGCCCAGTACGAGCGCTCCGCCGGTGGCGGCTATTGCGCCGCCCCAGTATGAATTCATCCAGTAGGTGGATATCCCCAGTCCCATCAGGCATAGCAGGCCGCCAAAAAATGCCCAACCTGGTGGAAACCATGCCTGCAGCATCCATGTAACGGCGGCGCACATGATGCCCACGCTTAACCAGACTCCGACCCACGGGACACCCGCAACGGCCTGGCCCGCAGCGAGAGCTAGACCTTGCGCCGGCGGGTACATAGACATATATGTCGGCTGCTGCAGGATGTGCTCGCTTTCGAAATGCACCCACATGGGGTGAGTAGGATTGGTCAAGCGTCCGGATGCGAAAGTATCGGCAGCCAGCAAATAACTAAACTCATCCTGGAAATGCGGCTTGGGTATGGGCAGAACAGGAAGGAGACAGGCTCGAATCGCCAGGGTAAGAAGGCCTACCAGAATTACCGCGAGCGTGCGTTTTCGCGCGAGAGTGTTCAGGTTTTGCCGGCAGCGGAGGAACGCGGACGCTATCAGGGGCAATGGGACCGCCGGCCTTGGAGAGTCAAGTCTTATTCGATTTCCGATTCGCGGATTATACCGCTCGTCCGATTAAGCAGGTAGGTACGAAAAAACGTTAACCACTAAGGACACGAAGCATCACGAAGGTTGCAGCCGCATGGGGTTTGTTCGTGGTACTTCGTGTTCTTTACGGTGAATGCGCTAATTCGGATCTCTCTCTTGAGGTCAGCGCGATTGTTGTTCCTGCGGCAAACATGACGACGGCGATCACCATTAGATTCATCTCTCGAAACAAGAATTGAAGGACGGAATACAACGGGGTGAAAAACAGAACTACAGTCGACGCGATCAGGACGGGTCGCGCACGCTCGACGATTTCACCGGCGACGAACAGTTCTGCGATTATCAGAATGGGAAGAATCAGCAAACTAAGATCGTGCACCTGAAGGTGGTAGCTGGTAACGATAGTAAGAGTCAGGCACAGCGAAAAACCGAGCACGAACTGGCCTCGTGGCTGCACTGGCCACTGCCGCGCTACCAGCGCCAACAGCACAACAGAAAGCACGATGATGAGCAGCGCGGCCGGCAGGCCTGCCAGGTGCAGCGATCCAGAAATCAGGCCGCGCAGGTTCGGCATGTCACGGGGATCAATGCCCACTCGGGCGCCGCTTCGAGTCAAGCGGAGCAGAAATCCGGGATATGCCATCAGACCGTTCCAACCCACCACGGCCGCTGATATCCAGAGCAATACGAAAGCGCTCGCAGTGAACCCCGCAACCGCCTTCCATTGTCGTCTGAGCACTAGTACCAGAACAAAGGGCAGGACCAGTTGAAACTTAAACAGAGCCAGACCCAGACACAATCCCGCGACAAAGGGGCGTCCCGTCGCCAACGCCGAGAAGGCAAGGCCGTAGAGAAAAAGCAGCAAGATTGAGTCCTGGCCCTGTAGCAATGCCATGGCTACAGGGAAAAAAGCGAAGATTGCCAGCAGTGGCAGGCCGGGAACAAAAGCCTGCAATGCGGGCAAACGCGCGCCGAGCAACAGCCAGAAACCAAGAATGAGGAAAAGGTTGCAAAGTGCCCAAACAAGATACGCAGCAACATAAGGTAAGCGGGCCAGCGGAGCGAACAGCAAAGCCTCGAACGGCGGGTGATTAAAGGGTAGAGGGTTATAGCGCTGCTTCACTTCGGAAGCAAACTCCCGCTGGATCGTAAACTGCGTTTCCAGGTCATAAAGTTGCCGGCCATGGCCCTGAAGAATGCATTTGCCACCTGTGTAGAGACTCGTAAAGTCCGGATACCCAGTCGCGATTTCTCTGCGAAAGCTGAAAAACATCCAGGCGTGCACGACAATCATCGCAATCAGAAAGGTGACAACGATGGGTCTGAGCGATGAACTGTGTAGCGCGCGAGGAGCCAAAAACATAGGGGGAGTATAGCCCGATCAATGTGGTCCGGATGCATGGCCCTCGAGAACGATTGCGCCGGGTTTTTTACTGAATCATTTCGTTCTGATAATTCTCCGGCCGGTCAAACTTGCGTAACAGGATTACCGCAAGCATCGGCAGGTAGGTGAAGACGATGGCGACGCGTCCCACTTCTGTGGGCGTGTGCAGGATGTGATACCAGCGCCAGAGGCCGGCGCCCCAGGCGAGGCAGGCTGTCCATAAAATTTCTTTACGGGTTTTCGGTATCAGCCACAGGATCAGCGTGTCATAGAACCAGCGCTGAGGCAGTAGCGCTGTGAGGAGAAAAAGGGCTGCGTCGGGATCTCGGTAGCAAAACAATGCGAGAAGCAGAAGCGGGCCGGGAAAGATTAGCAGCGGATAGAAATGCTGATAACCACCCAACTGCGCAAGCCACAAAGTGAGCCAGTCCGGCATCCAGGCGAAAGTGATCAGCAGGGCCAGCACGCAGGCGATTGCGCCGCGGCGGGTCAGATGGGTCAGCGCAATCGGGATACCAGTTTGCGGCTTTACCATTGTCGTGGGCAGCAGGAGCGGGAAGAATGCGCTGGCCATGAGTAGCGGTCCCCATTGCGCCGCCAGCATCCCGGCCCAGTACGGGTAAGCGAAGAAGACCAGCAGGCGGTGATAGCCATGCCGGGTTAAACCGAAGGCCATCAGGGCGGAGCTGACGCCGTAAAAAAGTCCTCCGGCAATGCTCAACGGAATTTTCACAAATGGCAGGCCGAACAGAGCGGCCGGCAAGGGATAGAGCTGTTGCGAGTCCGCGTATGGGTTCTGACGGGCGAGCAGGTGTTGAGCGGCTTCGATGGCCCAGCGGAAATCTCCTGCGCCCTGATGGAAATGGTTCAGCAGGAACCAGCAGTAGATTCCGCTGGCGATCCCGATGATGGCGGAAACGAAGACGCGCAGTCGCATGGAGGAGTTCGCTAAACGTGGCTCGGCATAAGTTGTAACATGGAGCGATTTTCATCCACACTTGTTCAAAGATTCCAGACTCGGATTGCTGCTTGCGCTGCTCTGCGCCGCCAGCATGTGGTTCTACGTGCGGCACGTGCTCGTGCCTTATCAGAAGGCGGACTCCGCCGTTCACGGACGGCCGCGAGGGAATCTGTCAGACCTCTATCCGCGCTGGCTGGGAGCGCGGGAACTTTTGCTGCATCATCGCGATCCTTACGGTCCCGAAGTTACGCGCGAGATTCAGGCCGGCTACTACGGGCGTCCGCTCGAACCGGGCAGGGCCGATGATCCCAAAGACCAGCAGGGTTTCGCCTATCCCGTGCACGTAGTTTTTCTACTGGCGCCGACGATCGGTTTGCCGTTTCCTGTGGTGCAGACTGGTTTTCGCTGGCTGCTTGTGATCCTGACCCTGGCCAGTGTGTTCTTGTGGTTGCGAGTGTTGCGGTGGCGTCCTGGAATTGCGGTTACTGCGATTTTGATCGTCCTGACTATCGGCAGCTATCCCGCAATGCAGGGAATCATGCTGCAGCAACTCACACTTGTGGTGAGTGCTTTGCTGGCGGGATGTGCCGCCGCGCTAATCGGCGGCAATTTCGCTCTCGCTGGATTTTTGTTGGCTCTGGCTACTATCAAGCCGCAGCTCGCTCTACCGGTTGCAGGCTGGCTGGTGCTTTGGGCAGCCAGCGACTGGCGAGGACGCCGGGGGTTTCTGTTGAGCTTTGGAATCACAGCAGCCATCCTTCTCGCTGCTTCCGAGTACGTCCTGCCGGGATGGATTGGCCGGTTTCGCGACGCGATCGCTGCCTATCGGCAGTACACCGGAGGCGCAGGTTCGCTGCTCGATGTCTTGACCACGCCGGTCATGGGGAAAATCATCGCGACCATACTGGTGCTGGCGGTGGCCGTTACAGGCTGGCGGCTTCGCCGAGTGTCACACCAGTCGGACGCCTTCAGCGTCATGCTGGCGCTGGTCCTGGCTGTGACCCTGGTGATTGTGCCCACTTTCGCTCCGTACAACCAGGTGCTTTTGCTGCCGGCCGTGTTTCTGATCGCCGCTGGATGGAAGAAGTTGTGGAGCCGGGATCGGCTCACCCGGATGGTCTGCGGATTCGCGTTCCTTGTCGTTTTCTGGCCTTGGTTGATTTCGTGCGGATTGATGCTGGCGTCGATGCTCCTGACCTCCGACGTGGTTCAAAAAGCGTGGACGTTGCCTCTCTATACCAGCCTGGGAATTCCGCCTGTAGTGCTGTGCTTGTTGACAGTCTTCGCGGTTGATCGATTGAAGGATAAGAGCGTCGTTGGCTGAGTTTCGCGTAACGACTCCGGCACACGGAACCCGCCTCGGCCTTGCATTGGGCTGCGATCACAGGTTAGTCTTTGTCTCGCTGCGCCCACACGGACGTTTCGGAGGGCAACATGGACCTCAAGATCGAGAAGCGCCAGGTCAACGGGGTCACCATCGTCTCCTGCCAGGGTAGGATCATGTTTGGAGACGAAGCCAACGCTTTGCGCGATTTTCTTAAAGAAGCTTTGGCCGAAACTCCGCGCATGGTGCTGAATCTGGCTGGTGTGACATATATTGATAGCGGCGGCTTGGGAACGCTGGTCGGTGTGTACTCTTCCGCCCGCAGCGCTGGCGCCGATATCAAGCTGACTGGGTTGGGCCAACGCTTGCGCGACGTGCTGCAGATTACCAAGCTGGCTACGGTTTTCGAGGTTTTCAATACGGAGCAGGAAGCTCTCACCGCCCTCGGTCGAGGCGCGGCTTAGTTGAAGTAAAGACTTTTCCCCCGCGCTGGGGTAGTTCGGGCGGAAGGCGACAGATCGATCTCCTTACCTGCCGGAATCGGTCCTCGGAAGGCGGGTCAGGGCAGGACTGCAAGAAATGTCATTTCAACCCATTACGGGCCCGGTTTCATCCCCAGGGTCGGGAATTTTTCCCACGCTGGTGTTCGTTCAGGGGAACGACCAGCGCACCATCAACCTTGACCACACCCCGTTCACCGTGGGTCGCAAGGTTGATAAGGACCTGGTGATCGCCGACCCTCGCGTCTCCCGCGACCACGCTCTGATCACCTCCGAAGACGGGCAGTTCCACGTCGTCGATCAGGGCAGCAAGCATGGAACCTTCGTCAACGGCGAACGCATACAGCGCAAAACTCTGGAGAGGAACGACCGCGTTGAGTTCGGCGTCCGCGACGTTTCTTACGTCATCTTTCATCCGCATCATGCCAGTTCGAATACGGCGCGCGAATTCCTCAGCCAGATTTCAGGGATACAGATTTCGACGGACTCCACCGACCTGGAGAAGCTGACTCTATTCCTCGAAGCCGCGCGCAAGCTGAACACCACTGGCGTGCTCGACGAAATCCTCGTCACACTTCTAGACGCGACCCTGAAGCTGACCCGCGCCGAACGCGGCTACGTCTTCATGCGCGATGAAGAGAACAATCTGCGCCTGGCTGCGGGACGCAATTCCAAGGGCGAACCTCTCCTCGACGACACCACAATTTCCCACTCCATCCTGGATGAAGGAGTGAAGTCAAATTCAGAGTTTGTAATTACCGATACCAGCCAGTCGCTCGATCTGGCCGGACGGCACAGCATTGTGGCTTACGATCTGCGCACCGTCATCTGCATTCCGCTGCGCAAACCGCAGGTGCAGACCACCCGGGACACGGCCATGGTCAACACTGAGAGCTCAGCAGATGTAATGGGCGCGCTCTACGTGGACTCGCGCTTTGCCTCGCGCGACATCTCGAGCGTGAGCAATGACATTCTCCGGGCGATCGCGACAGAAGCTGCGTCCCTGATTGAGAACGCCCGGCTGGTACAGGCGGAAGAAGCTTCGCGACGCTACCAGCAGGAGCTTTCCATCGCGGCGTCCATTCAGCAGCGGCTGATGGCGGTGACTATTCCTGAGGTTCCATTCGCGACACTTCGGGGCAGGAACCTTTCTTGTAAGGAAATCGGCGGAGACTTTTTCGACGCGGTCAACACCGACGAAGGACTGGCGGTCGTGCTGGCCGACGTCAGCGGCAAGGGAGTTTCGGCCGCGCTGCTGGCTTCCACCCTCCAGGGAATGATTTATTCCCAGCTTACGGCGGGGATGCCGCTGATCGACATTGTGGTCGCCGCCAACCGATTCTTCACTCACAAACATATTGGAGAGAAGTACGCCACGCTGATCATCGCGCGTATCCGGAAGGACGGGGAATTGGAATATGTAAATTGCGGCCACGTGCCCCCGATGCTGGTTTGCAGTAAAGAAGTAATCCGGCCTCCTCACGGAAATCTGCCGGTTGGCTTGCTGGGCGACGCGACTTATGAGAGCGACCATGTCAGCCTGCACGCCGGCGATCGTCTAATTCTGGTTACCGATGGAGTCACGGAAGCCGAAAATGCGCGCGGCGATTTTTTTGAAGATTCGCGACTCGAGGCGGTGGCAGCGAAAGGTGCGACTCTCGAAAATATTTTTGAAGCCGTAGCCAATTTCTGCGGCGGCACTCCGCTCAACGATGATTGCACTGTGGTCGAACTGGTGTATACGGGTTAGAAATTCAGTTGTCAGAAGTCAGTTCTCAGTTCTCAGAAAGATCGTTGTTCTTCAAGCCTTCCGAGCGTTTTCCTGCTTTCAGTTTTTCATGCTTGTCGCGTTTCCAGGATGGAGGCATGTCCAGGTGAAGAGTTCTGTCTTGCGTAGGTTGATGGTCGCGCTTATTTTGGCGGCCACGGCATTTGCTCAGAGTTCCGGTTCGTCGTCCGACGCGGTCGCGCAGTATGTGAAGGCGGAGATGG